>Ga0335082_10005516_pt1 | contig 13822 bp, 8 predicted proteins | sample Lox_Sample_41_FD_206718 | JGI IMG/M metagenome (GOLD analysis project Ga0335082, IMG submission 206718) | Soil microbial communities from Loxahatchee National Wildlife Refuge, Florida, United States - Lox_Sample_4.1 | ecosystem: Environmental > Terrestrial > Soil > Wetlands | place: USA: Florida...
CGGTTGAACAGCGCCTCGCGCGGCCCCAGCGGGCTGGCGTAGGGAGCGTCCCAGCCGACGGTGAGCGGCAGCTTGCTGCGCGTAACGTTGAAGATGTCCTTGAAGGTCGCCCAGGTGGCGAACACGGCGACGCGGCCGTGGAACTCCGGCAGGCCGTTGAGCCACTCGAACACCGACACGTTGGGGTTGGGTCCGAACTCGTTGGAATTGATGCGCGCGTCGGCGTGCCCGGTCGTCATCTCGTTGTAACCGGGATACGAGAAGGCCAGCCCGTTGGTGACGCGCGCGACGCTGCCGCGGCTCTGGTTGCCGAAGATCTGGCCGCGCGTGGCCACGGTGTTCCACAGGAATGGAAACAGGGCGCGGCGCCGCTCCTGCGGATCCTCGCGCCAGAACTGCTTCTTGAGTTCGGCCGCCTTGTACCAGATGCCCCCATGCTCCTCATTGAGCAGGCTCGCATCCGCGCCCGTGAACACCTCCTGCCAGCGCACCCCGTCGCTCACGATGAGCACGACGTTGCGGGTCTTCAGCGCCGGCGCCTGCGCCAGGGCGAGCAGCGGCGCCGCCAGCAGCAGCAGGGCCCAGCGGGCGGGGGCGGCAGCACGGTGTGTCATGTGTGTACTCCCGCGCGCTGAGGCGAAGCAGTAGCGCGCAGGAGGGAGAGTAGCCTGCCGCAAATTGCGGCAGCAACTGCGCCGCACCGGCGCTTGCCGCATAATGAGCGCCATGCAAACCCACGCCGGCCCCGAGCGCAGCGCAGCCCGCGCGGCGCCGGGCGCACGCTAGAGCGCATGCCGGGGCGCTTGCCTGCAGCGCGTGCTGCCGGCCCGGCGGCGCTGTTGCTGTCGTTTGGCCTTGCGGGAGCACGCGCCGAGGCACCCAACGAGACGCTCACCGTCGGGCAGCTCACCCTGCATCACTGCGAGACGAGTGCCCCCTGGTGCAGCACGCTGGTGCGCCCCCTGGACCCCTCCGGCGCCACGCCGGGTAACCTCACGGTCTACTTCGAGTTCTATCCCCACCGGGCCGCCGGCGCGGCGGCCGGCACGCTGGTGGCGACCGAGGGCGGGCCGGGTTTTCCGGCCACCGAGTCGCGCACCGAGTACCTGGCGCTGTTTGAGCCGCTGCGCGCCAGCTACGACGTGCTCATCATGGATAACCGCGGCACCGGGCGCTCCGGGGCGCTCGACTGCCGGGCGCTGCAGGAAGCCGCCGTGCTCACCGAGGAGAACATCGGCGAGTGTGGCCGCTCACTCGGGCCGCGCGTATCCCTGTACAGCACGGCGCTGGCCGCCGATGACCTGGCCGCGTTGCTCGAGGCGCTGGGCATCGAGCGCATCGGCCTGTACGGGGACTCCTACGGCACCTATTTCGCGCAGGTCTTTGCCCTGCGGCACCCGCAGAGGCTGCGCGCGCTGGTGCTCGATGGCGCCTACCCGCTGGATGGGCCGGACTACCCGTGGTATCCGCACTACGCGCCGGCGATGCGCGAGAAGTTCAACCGTGCCTGCGCGCGCTCCCCGGCCTGCAGTGCGCTGCCGGGCAGCTCCCTGGAGCACATTGCGCCGGCGCTGCAGGCGCTGCGCGCCCATCCGGTCGCAGCGCACGTGGCCGGCGCCGACGGTGCGACGGCCGACTTCACCGCCGATGCCACCCAGCTTGCCATCCTGATGTTCGGCTCCGCGCCGGCGTACGCCTCGGTGCGCGAGACCGATGCCGCGGCGCGCGCCTTCGTCGCCGGTGACCAATTGCCGCTGCTGCGACTGATGGCCGAGACGCGCGCCGGAGTCGACTCGCGTGATCCGAGCCACGACCCACGCCAGTTCAGCGCCGGGCTGGCCGCCGCCGTCTCCTGCGGCGATCCGCCGCAGGTGTTCGACATGACGCTGCCGCCGCCGCAGCGCCTGCAGGCCCGCGACCGGGTCATGTCACGGCGGCGCGCCGAGGCCCCCGACAGCTACGCGCCGTTCACGCTCGATGAGTACCGGCGCATGCCGCTTGACTACGCCTTCATCGACCAGTGCGTGCTGTGGCCGGCACGCAGCGCCAGCTGGCCCTCGGCACGCCTGGTGCCCGATGCGCCTTACCCGGAGGTGCCGGTGCTGGTGGTGTCTGGCGACCTCGACAACATGACCAGCATGGCCGACGGCGCCGCCGCCGCGGCGCGCTTCCCGGCGGCGCATCACGTGGTGATCGCCAACGGCTTCCACGTCAATGCGCTGCCGCACTCGCGCAGTGAGTGTGGCGCGCTGCTGGTGCGGCGCTTCTTCGCCGCGCTGTCGACCGAAGATGACAGCTGCGCGAGCCAGGTGCCGCCGGTGCGCCTGGTGCCGCGGTTCGCCCGCTATCTGCGCGAGCTCGAAGCCGCCGAGCCGCGGCCGGGCAACCTCGCCGACCGGCAGGGACTGCAGGCGGTGAGCGCGGCGCTCCTCACCTGCGAGGATGCGATCGCGCGCGCGCGTGCCAGCGGCGCCGGGCAGGGCGTTGGCCTGCGCGGTGGCATGATCACGGTGAGTGCCGAGGCACAGGGCTATCGCCTGGTGCTGCACGGGGTGCGCTGGACCGAAGATCTCGCCGTGTCGGGCTCGATCGACTGGCCCGGTCGCAGCGGTACGGTGCGCGCCAGCGTTACGCTTGACGGACCGCGCGCCGCGCGCGGCCGCCTTGAGTTGCAGTGGCCCGAGGACGTGCCGCGGGGGCGCGCGAGCGCGAGCGGCACGCTGGGCGGTCGCGCCGTGGCGGCCGAAGCTCCCGCACCCTAGCCGGACGGGGCGCTGCGCACGCGGGGGTGCGCCGGCAGGCGTTCCGGGTCCACCACCAGCCAGGCCACCGCGCTCACGAGGGCGGCTGCGACGCCCAACGTGAACACGCTGCCCCAGGCGTGCTGGCTCGACAGGTATGCCACGATCGGCGTGGCGATGATGCCGCCGAGATTGCCGCCGGTGTTGAGGATGCCGGTCGCCGCCATGGCATCGCTGCGGCCGATGTGCATGCCCGCCGCCCAGTAGGGGCCCTCATTCATCTCCACGCAGAAGTAACAGGCGGCGAGGGCTGCGACCGCCAGGTAGGCGTTGGCGGCGTGCACCGTCAGGAACTGCAGCAATGCCGCGGCCGGCAGCGACAGCAGCGGCACCAGGCGCAGCCCGCGGCGCACCCCGAAGCGCAGCGCCAGGCGTCCGGCCAGATGGCCCCCGACGCCGGCACCGACGGCGGCTGCCAGCGGTGGCGTGCCCGCGAGCCAGCCGCCCTCGATGTGATTGAAGTGCCGCTCCTGCACCAGGTACACGAAGCACCAGTTCGCCAGCAGGTAGAAGACGTAGTTCATGCAGACGTAGGAGACCGTCAGCACCAGCAGGTCGCGGTTGCTGAGCAGTGCCGCCAGGCGTCGCCACGTCAGCCGCTCGGCCGCCAGCCCCTGGGCGCCCGTGCCGAGCTCGGACAGCTCGCGCTCGCTCACGGCGGGGTGCTCGGCCGGGGTGTTGCGCGCGTAGTAGGCCCACCAGAGGATGGCCGCGAGCACCGGCACCGAGGTCCACAGCAGCGCCCGCTGCCAGTCGAAGGCCGTCATCAGCAGCGCGATCAGTGGCGCGGCCAGCGCGGCGCCCAGTTGCAGCCCCATGCTCTGCACGCCCTGCACGAGCGCCCATTTCTCCGGCACGAACCAGGCCGCGAACACGCCGGCGGAGACCGGGAAAATCGGCCCCTGCGCCGCCCCGAGCAGCAGCTGCGCGAGCAGCAGCGCGCCGAAGAGCGCCGTGCCCGTGAGCACCAGCGGCAGCAGCGGCGTGGCCACCGTGGCGCCAAAGGCGATGAGCCCGATCACCACGAACATGGCGCGCGCGCCCAGGCGCTGACCGAGAACGCCGCCGGGGAACTGCAATGCGGTGTAGCCGATGATGAGCGCGGTCTCGAGCCAGCCGATCTGCACCTGGCTCAATCCCAGCTGCGGCATCATCTGCACGCTGGCGATCGGGATGCTGCGCGCCTGGAAATAGGCGACCATCCCGAAGACGAACAGGAACAGGAAGATGCGCCAGCAGACGCGCGGGCGCGTGAGCGGTGGACGCGGCGAGGCTGCCTTGCAGACCGCAGCGCTCACGCGGCGCGCATCGCGCTCACGCGGCCGGGGCCGCCAGCGGATCCGGCGGCTCAAGGCGCCGCAGGGGGACATCGCGCCGCCCGGCACTCGCTTGCGGGTCGGCATCAAGCTCGCGCGCGAACCGGTGCCCGCTGTATACCGCATGCACCAGGGCCCCCGGCGCCAGCGCATCGCCGATGCGGGTCACCGAGGCGATGCCGGCACGCCGCAGGTCATCGGGCCGCCCCTGCAGGGTGGCGTGCAGGAAGTCATTGGCGAAGCGTGCGCCGACGATAACCAGCGCCTTGCACGGCCAGCGTGACTGCGCGTTGGTGAACTGCTGCGCGAGCAGCAGCTCGCCGGCCTCGAAGGCGCTGACCCGGGTGAGGGTGTGCAGCGCCACGCCGCTCGCTGCCAGGGCGCGGTGCACCTGGGGCTGCTCGTTGCTCATGATGCCCCAGGCCGAGGCATGCCCGGCCGGCGTGACATAGCGCACCTCGAGCCCGGTGCGCGCCAGGTGTTCGGCGAGCACGCTGCCCATGTAGTAGTTGTCGAAATCGTACACCGCCACCGGCCCCTCGAGCCGCACGCCCTCGGCGATGTCATCCGGCGTGTAGACGTTGGGCCCCTCGAGCCGGCCGTAGGGCACCTCGAGCGGCGAGTACAGCAGCCGCGCCCAGCGCGCCCCGGTGGCGATCACCACGTGGCGGTTGCCGAGCTCGAGGATGTCGTCGGCGGCGAGGCGGTTGCCGCGGTAGACGTTGACGTTGCCGAGCCGCTCGAGCTGCCCGCGGCGCCAGTCGAGCACGCGCCCCCAGGCGCTGAGCCCCGGCAGGCGTGTCTCGAAGCGTAGCCGGCCGCCGATCTCATCGGCCGCCTCCGCCACCGTGACCTCGTAGCCGCGACGGCCGAGAGTCAGCGCGCACTCCAGGCCCGCCGGGCCGGCGCCGACGATGAGCACGGAGGCGGGGCTGGCGGTGCTCGCGACCCGCTCCGGGTGCCAGCCGCGGCGCCATTCCTCGCCGATGGTGGGATTCTGCGTGCAACGCACGGGCACGCTGTCGTGCCAGCTGGAGATGCAGATGTTGCAGCCGATGCACTCGCGGATGTCCTGCTCGCGCCCCTCCTCGATCTTGCGCGGCAGGAACGGGTCGGCGATCGAGGGCCGCGCCGCGCCGATCAGGTCGAGCACGCCGCGGCGGATCTGTCCCACCATGGTGTCGGGCGAGGTGAAGCGGCCCACGCCCACCACCGGCTTGGTCGTGAGCTTCTTGACGAAGTCGATGACCGGCTCGTGGCTGCCCTCGGGCGCGAAGCGCGACGGCGCGCAGTCGGTGGGCGAGGAATCGAGCTTCACGTCCCACAGGTCGGGCACCTCGGCGAGCAGCCCCACCACCTCGTGCGCCTCCGAGGCCGCCACCGCGCTCGGCCGCGCGCGCAGCTCCTCGAGGCTGATGCGCAGCGCCACGGCACATTGACCCTGCACGGCCTCGCGGGTGACTTCGAGCAGCTCGCGCACCAGCCGCACGCGGTTCGCCACGCTGCCGCCGTAGGCGTCGGTGCGCTGGTTCCACTCGGGCAGCAGGAACTCGTACGGCAGATAACCCATGCCGGCATACACGTAGACGATGTCGAAGCCGGCGCGGCGCGCGCGCCGCGCCGCATCCGCCTGCCAGGTGAGCAGCTGGCGGATGTCCTGCAGCTCCATCACCTTCGGGCGCTGGTTGCCCATGAAGTTCACGTGCGTGGCCATCCACGCCGTGCCGGAGGGCGACATCGGCGGCACGCGGCTGCTGCGGTTCATGACCGAGCCGCCGCCGTGCCACAGCTCGATGCCCGCCAGCGCGCCGTGGGCGTGAACCGCCTCCGTCATCAGCGCGTGTGAGCGCACGTCATCCTCGTCCCACAGCGTGGCGTAGGGCAGCGGCGCATCGTCCGAGCTCGGGTCGATAGAGACGTAGCCGGTACACACCACGCCCCAGCCACCCTCGGCCTTGGTGCCGCGGAAGGCCGCGCGCATGTGCGGCATGGCGTTGGTCATGCCGGCCGCGTGCGGCACCGCGTAAAAGCGGTTGCGCGCCGTGACCGGGCCGATCTGCACCGGCTCGAAGAGGATGTCGTAGCGGGGATTGCGTGGCATGCGCGAGGCGGGGCCTTCCGGCGGCGGCGCGGTTTCGATTGCGCGCGAGTCTGCCCGTAGTTGAGCGTATGTTCAATAACCGTCGACGAGCGGCTATGCTCTGCGGCCCCAAGGCCCATCACTACGAAGAAACCCGCATGCGCGCCAGAGCACTGCTGCTATTCACGACACTGCTGACCGCGTTGCCGGCGCTGGCGGCAGCGCCGGGCATCGCGCCCGATGTCGCCGAGCCCGGCTCGGTCGAGGAGATTGCGCAGGCCACCACGGAAGCGCGCTTCCTCTCGCCCTGGGTCGCGTATCTGCCGGCCTCCGCGCGCGTGACCTCGCCACGCGCATTCCTGCACCGCATCCCGGGCGCGGCGGGCGAGCTGGTCAACACCGCGACCGCGATCGCTTACTGCCGCGCGCTGGCGGACTCCTCGCCGCGGGTGCGGCTGTTCAGCCTCGGCCGCTCCGAGGAGGGGCGCGAGATCGTGCTGCTCGCGATCGCGGACGAGCAGGGCATTCAGAACCTTGCGCAGCTGAAGGCCGCCACCGCGGCCCTCGCCGACCCGCGCCGCACCGACGCGGCCGCCGCCGAGGCGCTCCTGGATCAGGCGCGTCCGATCTATTACCTCAACGCCGGGCTGCACTCCGATGAGAGCGGTTCGACCGAGTCGGTGCTGGAGCTCGCCTACCGCCTGGCGGTCTCAGAGCAGCCGATGATCCAGCGCATCCGCGCCAACCTGGTCGTGCTCATCAACCCGGTGGCCAACCCGGACGGCCGCGACAAGCAGGTCGAGTGGTTCTACCGCTACCTGAAGGGCAAGACGGAGCAGGCACGCCTGCCGCGCCAGGCGCCGCCCTACTGGTCCAAGTACGCCTTCGTCGACATCAACCGTGACGCGCACCAGGCGGTGCACGAGACCACCAAGGCCGTCTACCGCATGCTGTTCGACTGGCACCCGCAGGTCATCCATGACCTGCACGAGAGTGTCGCGCTGCTGCTTACCTGGAACGGCACCAACCCCCTCAATCCGCACTTCGATCCGCTAACCTACGCCGAGCGTCTCGAGCTGAGCCTGCACGAGGTGCAGACGCTCACCGGTTTCGGCATGCCGGGAGTGTGGACCTGGAACTTCGGCGATGACTGGGAGCACCTGTACCTGGACTCGATCGCCATGAATCACAACGCCGACGGCCGCGGCTACGAAACCTTCGGCAACGGCAGCGCCGAGACCATGCGCACCGAGCAGCCCGACCCGGACCAGAGCACGAGCCCTCAGTGGTACCGCCCTGCGCCGGCTCCGGCGCAGCCGCTGCTCTGGTCGGCACGCGACAACGTCAATTACAACGAGACCGCGCTACTGGCGGCCCTGGATGCGAGCGCGCAGCAGTCGCGCACGCTGCTGCGCAATTTCTACCTGAAGGGCCTGCACTCCTACACCCGGGGGTTGGCAGAGGCGCCCTTCGCTTTCCTCATCCCGCCCGAGCAGGGCGATCCGGTGCGCGTCGCGCAGCTGGTCGAGCGGCTCCTGACGCTCGGCATCGAGGTGCACCGCGCCGCCGCGCCGCTCGCGCTGCAGGATGGCGCCTATCCGGCCGGCACCTACGTGGTGCGGCTCGACCAGCCGTACCGCAACTACGCGGTGGACCTGCTCACGGACCAGACTTATCCGAAGGACGGCCCCGAGGCGTACGACGATGTCTCGTGGTCCTTCCCGGCGCACTATCACCTGCAGGTGCGCCCCACGGCGGACCCGCAGATCCGTGCGGCGCAGCTGACTGCGCTCACGCAGGCACCGCGCGTCGCGGGCGCAGTGGCGGGCTCCGGCCCCGTGTACCTGCTGAAGGACACCGGCCAGGAGGGTCTGCTGGAGGCCCGCTATGCGCTCGCCGCGCTGCGCGTCGGCATCGCCGAGCAGCCCTTCAGCGCCGGTGGTTCGGACTACCCGGCCGGCACCTGGATTCTGGCGGCGCAGGCCAACCTCGCCGCCAGCCTGCGCGCTACCGCCACGCGCCTCGGACTGCAGTTCGTCAGCGTCGCCGCGGTTCCGCAGGTCGCGCAGCACGACGCGCCGGTCGCGCGGCTCGGCCTCTGGATCCCCTGGGCCGACACCGACACCGCAGGCTGGGCGCGCTACACGCTCGACCAGCGCCACATCCCGTACCACTACGTGCGCGATGAGGACATCCGCGCCGGTCAGCTGAAGGATAAGTACGACGTGCTGCTGTATCCGCACGTGGACCTGGAGCTCGCCGAGCAGATCGAGGGCCTGCACAAGAGCTGGGGGCCGATGCCCTTCAAGAAGACCGCGGCGACGCCGAGCTTCGGGACACCGGCCGCCTCGGAGGACATCACCGGCGGCATTGGCTACCAGGGCCTCGCGCAGCTGCAGAAGTTCATCGAGGGCGGCGGACTGCTGATCACCCTCGGCAACGGCACCATGTTGCCGCTCGAGAGCGGGCTGGTGCGCGGCGTGCGGCGCGAGGCCGGTGGCGCGCCGCGCAGCACCCAGGGCGGGGGCAGCGCCGCCGCTGCAGCCTCGCAGGGCGCCGAGACCCGTACCCCGGGGGCCCACGTGCGCGTCTCGTTCGCGCGGCCCGAGCACCCGATCGCCTACGGCTACGGCCCGCACACCTGGGTCTTCCGCCAGAACTTCGCGCTCTACTCGATCCCGCGCAGCTGGCTGCGCATGGCGTACTGCACCACGTGCCTGGACGGTCCGACCGATCGCAGCGGCATCGTGCTGCGCTGGGGCGATGCGGACAGCGCTGAACCCTTCGTGGTGAGCGGTCAGGCGTGGGGCGAGGACAACCTCATCGGGCGCGCCGCGATCATGGATCTGCCGGCCGGCAAGGGGCACGTGGTCACGTTCAACTTCAATCCGCTGCACCGCGATCTCAATCGCGGCGACCAGCGGCTGCTATGGAACGCGATACTCAACTGGCACGCGATTCTCGCCGCACCGCGCCCGTGAGCTCTCAGCCGGGCGCGGGCGCGCGCAGCGAAGCGCCGAGGTAGCAACCGAACTCCTTCACGAAGTTCACCGAGACGCGCGCGTGCACGCGTCCCTGGCGGTCCAGGAAGCGCGCGTCGTCGGCGTGCGGCACGAGCGCTCCGTGCCACACGTTCGGGTGCAGGTACAGGCCGCGGCTGCCGTCGCACCAGAAGGTGACGAACGATTCGGGCCTGACGTCATCGCCCGGCAAGGCCAGCGGCACCACGAAGCTGCTGCCGTTGAGCGGATAGAACAGCTGCCCACCATCGGGGTGGTAGTTGGCGCGCCAGATCAGGGCGCGCTCGCGCGGGCGGAGCGTCGGCTCGGCCGACGCCTGCTCCGGCCAGTTACTCCAGCCAAACAGGTAGCTGTCTCCGACGGCGTTGTTGCGCGCGAACAGCGTTTCGCCCTTCCAGGAGAATTCGAACAACCCCTCGGCGAGGCCGCCCTGGTCGCCGCTGTTGGCGTCGATCGGACGCCAGCCCTGGGCCGGCCAGCGCACGATCTCGATCTTGCACGCCTGCGGGTCATCGACCAGGTGGCCGTAGCCTGCGAGGCTGGACTCGGTCGCGCGCACCAGCGGCGCATCATGGACACGGCGTGCGCCGGTGGAGGGGATGTAGGCGAGTGCGCCCGGGTCGATGTCCATCAAGGGGCCTGCAGGGGCTTCGGTGCGTGCCGCATTATGCACGCGGTCCAAGGGGGGCGGGAGTTGCCCGCCGCGCGCGCTGCGGCGCGTTGCCAAGTGCCAGCGCGATCACGCCACTGATCAGTACGCCCGCAGCGACCGTGATCATCCCCCACGTGAAACTGCCGCTTGCCTGCTTGATCCAGCCGACCAGGTAGGGGCCGGCAAAGCTGCCGATGTTGCCGATGGCATTGATCAGGGCGAAGCTCGCCGCGGCCGCAGCGCCGCGCAGCAGCGCCGCCGGCAGCGTCCAGAAGATCGGCAGCATGGCGAGCGAGCCGGTGACACCGACCGCAAAGGCGAGCACCGTGAGCGGCACCGAGTGCTGCAGCAGGGCAGTCGCGCTCAGGCCGGCAAAACCCACCCCCGCGGCAAGCGCCATGTGGCGCACACGCTCGCCGCTGCGGTCCGAATGGCGAGCCCACCCGAGCATGCCGAGGGCGGCAATCGCATATGGCACCGCCACGGTGTAGCCGACCGCGCCCTGGGCCACGCCGGCGGCGCTGAGAATCTGCGGCATCCAGAACACGACGCCGTACAGACCGAGGTCCGCGCCGCAATAGCAGGCGGCCAGCGCTAGGATCCGCGGGCTGACGAGCGTGCGGTGCAAGGGCGCGCGTGCCACGGTGCCCGCCGCCTCGGCCGCCAGCGTGCCCTCGAGCCAGTGTCGCTCCTCATCATTTAACCAGCGCGCCTGCGCCGGCACGTCGGGAAGGATCCATAACGTCAGGCAACCCAACACGAGCGATGGCAGGGTCTCGACCAGAAACAGCCATTGCCACCCGGCCAGCCCGAGCGCGCCATCCAGCGCCAACAGGCCGCTGGAGATCGGCCCGCTGATTGCGGTCGACAGGGGAATCGCCATCATGAACGTGCCAATGAGGCGCGCGCGCTCGGCCGCCGGCAGCCAGTAGGTCAGGTAGTAAAGCACCCCGGGGAAGAGGCCGGCCTCGGCGATGCCGAGCAGCAGCCGCAGCGTGTAGAAACCGCCGACGCTGCGCACGCCCGCCATCGCGGCTGCGATCAATCCCCAGGTAATCATGATGCGCCCGAGCCAGCGTCGCGCACCGACGCGGTGCAGGATGAGATTGCTCGGTATCTCGAACAGGCAATAGCTGAGGAAGAAGATACCGGCGCCGAGTCCGTACACCGCCGGCGAGAAACCGAGGTCGCGCTGCATCTGCGTGGCCGCGAAGCCGACGTTGACGCGGTCGATGAAGGCGGCGAAGTAGAGCAGGGCCAGGAACGTGACCAGACGCGTGCGCACCTTGCGCACCACCCGTGCGGCCAGCATCGTGTTCATCCGCAGTCCCCCGCGCCCCGTGATTGCCGCGCTGAAGTTTGCGGCGTACGCCTCGCCTCTTTCACCCCAGCTCCCGCCGCGATTTCTTTAAGCACCGCTTAAGTAGGGGCCGCGCCTGCTTGCTAGCCGCTGTCATCCTCGTCAGGCTTACCATGGCAACTTTACGGGGCCGGTGTCATGAGTTCCGCTCTTGCACACGATAATTCCCCGCAGCCCACGGTCGGCAGGACCCGGACGCTGTCGCCGATCGTCATACGGCTCGGTGCGCTCGGGGACATGATCAACCTGAGTGCGCTGCTGCACTTTCTGCATCGGCGTTACGGCCGTCCCTGTGTGGTTCTGGGAGCCGGGCCATGGACCGAGCCCGTGTATCGCGGCAGTCCCGACGTCGCCCAGGTATGGACGATCAACCGGCACGTGCCCCTGCTCCTGGCGCCGCGCAGCTGGCAGCTGCTGGCGTGGCTGCGCCACAGCGAGCCGGCGCCGATCTACGTGTGCGACGATGACAAGCAACTGCCGCGGGTGCAGCGGCTGCTGACACTGAGTGGGGTGGATGCCCGCCGCACGCTCCTCATCTCCCGCGACGCTCCCCGCGACGGCGAGCATCACCTGGATCGGCTGATCCGCTTCGGACAGGCCACACCACCGGCGCTGCGGGCGGAGCACTTTCCAGTGCCGACTCTGCCCCACGCGTATCTGCGCTCGCCCTGCCTGCGACCGCTCGAGCGTGCCGAACTTGGGGCCTGGATCAGCGCGCAAGGCTGGTCCGGACGCCCGCTAATCCTGGTCCAGGTCGGGAACCGGCGCACCAATGGTACGCGCCGCGGCCGGCATCGGCGCCTCAACCGCGACGACAAGTGCTGGCCGAGTGCGCGCTGGGGTGAGTTGCTGCATCGGGTGCACGAGCACATGCCGCTGGCCATGCTGCTGCTGTGCGGCGCTCCGGGGGAGGCGCACATGCTGAGAGCCCTGGAACAACAGCTGCGACTAGGCGGCAGTGCCGTGGTCGCCGCCCTGCCGCTGCGCCGCTTCTTTGCCTTATGCGAGCTCGCACACAGCATGATCTCGGTGGATACGGGTCCTGCGCACGCCGCTGCCGCGCTGCGAGTACCGCTGGTGGTCATGTTTGGTGCGCAGCGCCAGAGCCGTTGGCTGCCGCGCGGCCCGGCCGGGGCGCGCATCGTCGGCATCGGCGGCCCGCCGCGCTCCACGCACGTGGCCCAGATCTCGGTCGATGAAGTCTTCTCGGCCTGGTGTACGCTGTCGGCTGCGCCGCGCGCAATTCCCTCGCAGGAGCAGCGCGCCGGGCATGGCCCTCAGCGGGCGAGCGAATCGATCAGCGCCGTGTACGCCTGCAGCGGCGCTGTGAGCAGCCCGGCTACCTTGCCCTGGTCATCCCATTGACGTAGTCGCACCGCCTCGCGGTGGTGGGGTTCCTGTTCAAACCGCGCGACTTCCGCGGCGGACATCGGCCCGCCTTGCAGCTTCAGCGTATGCACCGAGGCGGTACTCAGCCGGGCGAAGTAGTGCGGATCGACCGCGCAGAGGTAGCGCTTCGCCGGGACGTGCAGGCGCACCGGCTCGGCAATCTCGGCGGCAAAGCGCTGCGCCAGCCAGCGCGCCCCGAGCTCCTCGTGCCGGGAATCGCTCACCCACTCCTCGATCGCCTCGGGCACCTCCTCGAGCAAATGACCGACGTCATGCAGGAGCGCGGCGACCACGAGCTGATCGGACGCGCCCTGTACGCGGGCGAAGTGTGCCGCCTGCAGTCCGTGTTCGGTCATCGAGACACGCTCGCCGAAGTAGGCCGCGGAGCCCAGGCGGCCGTAGAGGGCGCGCACCTCCTCCGCCACACTCACGGGCGCACCTCGCTCAGCTGGCGTCGCAGCAGGGCGGTCGTGCTGAAGACGCTGTCGCGGCTCAGGTAACAACCGCGCAGGTGGCGCGGGTGGCGTGCCGAGGAGAAGGGCGTGCGGCCGTGCAGCACGCGCTGGTTGTCGAACACCACCAGCGTGCCGGCACCAAGGTGCGTGCGCAGCTGGAAACGCGGTTCGCGCAGCAGCGCGGCGAAGTGCCGGTAGGCCGCATAGAAGCGCGCGGCCTGCCCCGGATCCGGCGCCAGCGGCGCGATCGAGCGGCTGTTGTAGTGCACCGCCGCGACGCGGCCGTCGGTGGCGAGCTGGATCAGCGGGCGCTCGGCGTACAGCTCGGCATCCCGCGAGCGGTACAGGAACGGCACGCTGGTCTGCGCCAGCGTGGCGAAGTCCTCGGGCGCGCGCTCACGCAGGTGCATGGCGAGGGCGAAGCCGTCGGCAAACAGGCTCTCGCCCCCCTCGTTGGAGGGCAGCAGTGCATGCAGCGCCTGAAAGCCCGGGACCGGCTCGCGGTAGGGGTTATCGGTATGCAGTCCCAGGCCAAGGTCCGAGTAGGCGAGGTTTTCCGGCTGCGCGACCGAACGCACGTCGAAGGTCAGTCCGTAGTTGGTCTCGAGCACGCGCCCGACGAACGGCATCACTTCGAGAATGGCCCCCTCGTGGGCCGGCACCTGCTCGAGGAAGGCGAGCCCGTCCTGCACCAGGCGCGTGAGCCAGCCGAGGCGCGCCGCTGGTTTCTGGGCCAGCTCCGCGACGCT
>Ga0335082_10005517_pt1 | contig 13822 bp, 10 predicted proteins | sample Lox_Sample_41_FD_206718 | JGI IMG/M metagenome (GOLD analysis project Ga0335082, IMG submission 206718) | Soil microbial communities from Loxahatchee National Wildlife Refuge, Florida, United States - Lox_Sample_4.1 | ecosystem: Environmental > Terrestrial > Soil > Wetlands | place: USA...
GACCATCTGGAAGCTCGACCCGGTGCAGGCGCGCGCCTGGGTGGCCGAGAAGATGATCCCCGCGTTCCCGCTGAACGTCTTCCGCGAAAAGAAGCTGGAAGTGCCGTTCGTCGCGCCCCCACCGCAAAAATCCGTTCGTGAAGTGCTGGAGATCGACAAGGAGCCATTGACCGTCAAGAGCAACGGCCACAAGCATGCCGCTCGCGAGATCACCATCAAGATCGCCGGTTTTGGCGGGCAAGGCGTGTTACTGCTCGGCCAACTGCTGGCCGAGATGGGCATGGCGGAGAAGATGGAAGTGAGCTGGCTGCCCTCCTACGGTCCCGAGATGCGTTCCGGCAGCGCCCACTGCCACGTGTGCTTCTCACACGAGCGCGTGGGCTCGCCCCTGGTGTCGCATCCCAACGTGCTCATCGCCATGAACGAGATCTCGCTGCGCAAGTTCGCCCCGCAGGTGGAGCCGGGCGCGCTCATCATTTACAGCCGCGACCGCCTGCCCGAGGGCTTCGAACCGCCACAGGGCGTGCGCACGGTCTGCGTGCCGGCCTTCGAGATGGCCGACCAGCTTGGATCGGCCAAGGTGGCCAACGTGATCCTGCTGGGCGCGTTGCTGTCGGAGACCGAGTGCCTCCCGGTCGCCACCGCCGAGGCGGTCATGGAAGCCAAGGTCAAGAACCCGAAGTACCAGGAGTTGAACCGCAAAGCGCTGGCTGCCGGACGCCGCTACGACGAGCACGACCTGCACGTCTCGGTCTCGCAGCCCGACGGCTTCGCCGACTAGGCCCCGGATTCATAAGCTGGAACGGGTGTTATCCATACCTGCCGCCGGATCAACCGGTACCCGTTCCGGCGTCTCACCAGGGAAGCGCGGCGCCGCGCTTCCCATTGTTATCTCCGCGACCTGCATCGCGGCTGCTGCGCGAGCGCAACGCGGCACGACCGGATAGAATCGTCGGCCTATGAAGGGTCCTAGCCTGGAGCGTTCCTGGACGCTCCCCTCGAATCTTTACACCGACCCCGCGGTGCTCGCCGGCGAGAAAGAAAAGATCTTTGCCCGCACCTGGCAGGTGGCCGGGCACGTCCGCCAGCTGGCCAAGCCCGGCGACTACTTCACCACGGAGCTTGCGGGTGAGCCCCTGCTCATCGCGCGCGACAGCGCCGGGGAACTGCGAGCGTTCTACAACGTGTGCCGCCACCGCGCCGGCCCGCCCGCCGAAGGATGTGGCTCGCGCAAGGTCTTCCGCTGCAGCTACCACGGCTGGACCTACTCGCTCGAGGGCAAGCTGTTGAACGCGCCGGAGATGGAGGGGACCGAGAACTTCCGTCCCGAGGAATTCGGGCTGCAGCCCATCCGGGTGGAGGAGTGGTCTGGGCTGGTCTTCGTCAATCTGGACGCCGCTGCCGCCCCCCTCATCCAGACCCTGGGTGCGCTGCCGCGGCAGGCCGCCCGCTTCGCCTTCGACCGCATGCGCTTCTTCCATCGCCGCGATTACACCATGGAGTGCGACTGGAAGACATACATCGATAATTTTCTCGAGGGCTATCACCTGCCCAGTGTCCATCCCGGCCTGAACCGGGAGCTGGACTACGGCCAGTACGTCACCGAGACTTATGCCACTTACTCGCGGCAGCTGAGCCCCATCCGCACGGCGGAGAACGCGGGCGACGGCCCGCGCCGCTACCAGCAGACGTCGGGCGGAGACACCGCCGAGTACTTCTGGGTGTTCCCCAACTGGATGCTGAACTGCTATCCGGACAACGTCTCTCTCAACGTCGTCCTGCCACTCGGACCGGAGAAGTGTGTCGCCATCTTCGAGTGGTACTTTCCCGAGGCGGCGCTGGCCACCGCGCTGCCGCAGCAGACCGTCGACTTCAGCGACTCGGTGCAGGTCGAGGACGGTCACATCTGCGAGCTGGTGCAGAGGAACCTGCGCTCCCGCTCCTACCAGCGCGGGCGCTACTCGGTGAAGCAGGAGAAGTGCCTGCATCATTTCCACACCCTTTACTCCCGGATGATGGAGCCATCGGCCCTCAGCCGCCAGTCGTCAGAGATGAGTTGAGAGGGCCCGGCTTTCGCCGTGTCGGGTGGAGTCAGAACAGCCGCATCTGGAGGCCGGCCGGAGGTTCCTTCAGCGCCTTCGGCCGGTCGTACCTCTCGCGTTGCGGGAAGCCGTGCTTCTGCCGCAGTGCGGCCATCAGGCTCGACAGGCGCTTGCGGTAAGCGGCGGGCAAGAACGCCTGTGAACTGTAGCGCTCACGATACTTCGCCGCCAGCCCGGGAAACTCTTTCTGGAGCCAGGGCATGAAGATCGCCTGCGAGCAGGGCTTCAGGAACAGGGCATTGGCGAAGATGTGGCGGGCGCCTGCTTCTTTCGCCGCTTTCACCAGAGCGTCGAGTTGCTTGGGCGAATCACTGATCCCGGGCATCACCGGGGCCACGATCACGCACGCCGCGATGCCCGCCCGCGCGAGCTTGCTGACCGCCTCCAGCCGCAGGTCCGGGCGCGGCGCCCTCGGCTCCAGGATTCGCGCCAGGTGCGTGTCCAGCGTGGTGATGGTCAGGTTGAATTCGAAGTCGTTGTTGGCGGCGATCTGCTGGAAGAGCTCGACATCGCGCAGCATCAGCATGGATTTCGAGACCACGCCGATGCTCAATCCGTGGTGCCGCGCCAGCTCCTCCATGATCGCGCGCGTGATCTGGAACCGCCGCTCCGCCGGCTGGTAAGGGTCCGTCGCCGTCCCGATGGCGATGTCCTCACCCGGCTTTGCCCGCTTGAGGTCGTGGCGCAGCAGCTCCGCCGCAGGCTGCTTCACGTAGATCTTGCGCTCGAAATCCAGGCCGTCGCGCATCTCCATGAACTCGTGGGTGTAGCGCGCGTAGCAGTACTTGCAGGCGAATTCGCAGCCCCGGTAGGGATTGATGGTCCAGGTGAACGGCATCCGGGCCGATGTGCAGCGGTTCAGCAGGGAACGGACCGGCAGGCTGAAATACTCGACCTCGTGCCCGCGATCGAGCGAGTGCCCCAGCGATGCCAGCCGTGCGATGCCTGCCAGCGGCGGTTCTTCCGGTTGAAGGATGGGGAGCAGAGACGGCATAGATCCCAGCGTATATTCGCTTTTTGTTCGCCCATGAGAATAGAGGGGAAGCCTGCGCTTGTCAACCCCAAGCCGCGCCTATCTCCCGGGCGGCTGCCTGGCTGGTAGCCGGAGCCGGTGGCAGGGGCAAAGAAAAAGCCGGAGCAAAGCTCCGGCTTTCTCGCCTTTACAACGATCTTGCAGGTTAGAGGTTCAGCTTGCGGCGGATCGCGCCGGCCATCCCAAGGGCGCCGGTGCCGAACAGCACAAGCGAACCGGGCTCAGGAACGTTGCCCGGCGTGGCGGAGCCCAGGGTCACGTTGCTGAACGCGATGTAGTTCGGAGTACCGCTGAAATCCACCGACATCGCCGTGCCCGCGAAGCTCACGCCGATCGGGGTCCAGCAGGTGTACGGCAGGATGCCGTCGCAGTAGCTTCCGTTCAGGTCCAGGAACAGCGTAGCCAGGACGCTTCCGGTGGCATCGGGACCGTCGTACACGGTCACCGAACCGGTGTAATACGGCGCCGAGTAGAAGAACGAGAAACCAGTGGTGAATCCACCGATCACATTCATGATGTCCCCAGGACCGCTCAGGAAGATCATGCTGCCGGTCGAACCGCCGGGCTCATTCTCCACGTTGCTCGAAGGGCCGTTGGGCAGAGCCAGCGCGTCCGGACCAAAGACCACTCCGAAGCTCGGGCCCGGGCCTGATCCCATGCCGCCGAATCCACCATTGTAGTAGCTCAGGATCGTCTCATACGGCTGCTGGAACCCGCTGAACGTGAGCACGTTCGCAGCATTCGCAGCGACCGTTCCGAGCAGCAGGACCATCACCAAACCAACCAACTTCTTCATGCGGGTGCCTCCCCCTCTGTAGTCCGCCGAAGCTGTCGACGTTTATCGTTGCTTCGGCTTAGCACTCTAGTGTGCAACTTACATTCCAAAGTCATGCTCTTGGCATATGGCATATAAATATAACAAAATAAGGCATTTAACATACGATTGGAGGCGATGCTTCATCCCGGCTCGGAGGAACGAGCGCAGACCTTTGCACCTAGTGGAAAAAGACTTTCTTCTCCCGGCTGGTTTTCCTGCGGGGCACTATTACTGACTAGTACACAAGTGAGAGTCGATACTATCGCTAAGTCCTTCCCGCTTGGGCAGTTGAGGACTGCCGAACGCCTCGATTGGCACGTTCTTCCAGCCTCATGCTCATTCCGCACTTCGGACGAAGCGTGATCTGCGGCTGGATGGCGACCTTCTGCGCCGGATCCAGCCTCATCCGCCACTGCTGTCCCAGGGTCGCCAGCAGCAGGACCCCTTCCATCCAGGCAAAGCCTTCGCCGATGCACTGGCGCGGCCCTCCGCCAAAGGGAAAGCACGCGAACTTAGGCCGAGCTGCCTTTTCCTCCTGCGTCCAGCGCTCGGGAAGGAACCGTTCCGGCTCCGGGAACCAGCGCTCATCGCGGTTCATCAGGTACTGCACCATGACGAAGAGTGTTTTCGGCGGAAGTAGGTACGGGCCGATCTGGTAGGTCTCGGTGCTCATGCGGGCAACGCTCCACGCCGGCGGGTACAGGCGCATGGACTCCGACAGCACCATCTCGGTATAGGGAAGCTTGGCATAGTCCTCGGCGCCGGGCATGCGCCCGCCCAGCACGCGATCGATCTCCTCGTGGAATCGTCGTTCGGCGGACGGATGCTGCGACAGCAGGTACCAGGTCCAGGTCAGGGCGTTGGCCGTGGTCTCATGGCCGGCCAGGAACAAGGTCAGGCACTCGTCGCGGAGCTGCTGGTCGCTCATGCCGGCGCCATCGCCCTCGAGATCGGTGGCCCGCAGCAGCATGGAGAGCAGGTCGCCCCGGTCTTCGGCTTCGGCACGCCGCTGGTCGATCATGCCGTAGATGACGCGGTCCAGGCGGTCGCGCGCTCGCTCCATCCGCCGTACCGGCGGCAGCGGAAGCCGCTCCAGGTATTCGGCGAAGGGCAGCAGCAGGAATCCGAACAGGCTCATGACCTCGTTGAGCGCCTCTCCCACCTCCTGGGCCTGCTGCTCGACGTCGGCGTCGAACAGGGTCTTGGCGACGATGGCCAGGGTAAGCCGCATCATCTCCTGGTGCATGTCGACGGTCGCGCCATCCTGCCAGCGGGAGCGGGTTCGCGCCGCAAACTCGACCATCTTCTCCGCGTATCCGGCGATGCGCGCGCGATGGAACGCCGGCTGTACCAGGCGCCGCTGCCGCAGATGAACGTCTCCCTCGCTGGTCAGCAGGCCTTCGCCCAGCAACCGCTTGGCGCGTTGCAGCACCCGGCCCTTGATGAACGACCGGTTGTTGGTCACCAGCACGTCCTTAATGGCTTCCGGATGGCTAAGCAGGACGAACCACTGCCCGCCGGCGCGGAACGAGGCGATGTCCCCGTAGTCGCGCTGCACCTTCGCCAGGTACTTGAGCATGTCGCGGCGGAAGGGGAGCAGGTTGCCGCCCGGGATCCCGGAGCGCGGGCCTGGCGGGTAAACATACTTGGGCATTGCAGCCATTTCACCACAGTCGGTGGAGAAGCGTTTACGGAGCGGCGAGAAGCTCACCCGGCAGCAGCTCGCGCAGGGAATAGCCGAGTTCCCGCAGCATCCGTGTGCAGTTCTCGGCCATCGCCGGCCCGTGAGTCGACAGGAAGATGGTCGGCTTGGCCCTGGCCAGCGTCTCGCGCCCGCCCGCCAGCACCGCTTCTTCGGCCCCTTCCACGTCGATCTTTATTACGTTGGGCGCAGGGAACTCTTTTGCCAGGATGTCGAGTGTGGTGAGGCGGACGGTCAGCGGACCTTCCGGCGACAGGTGCCCCACGCCGGACCCCGCGCGATCATCAAACTTCGCTTCCCCGGCGTGATCGCTCAGCGCGCTCTCCAGGACGGTGATGTGGGCGATGCGGTTGAGCCGTATGTGCGCCCGCAAGACGTTCAGGTTTCTCGGCGACGGCTCCAGGGCGATCACCCTTCCGTCCGGTCCGGCCAGGTGTGAAGCCAGAAGGCTGTAGTAGCCGTAGTGCGCGCCGACGTCGTACACCACCGAGCCCGGCTGCACCGCGCGCAGGAATTCCGCGGTCTGCTCCGGCTCATACGTGCCGAGGAAGAAATTGATGCGAGTGGCCAGCAGCCACCGCTCACCCTTGAGCGGCCCCCTCAGGATGGGCAGCCAGACCCGCAGGCTCATTTTGGCGCCGCGGGCGCCGGCTTCTCGAACAGCTTGGGGTCCACCGGCGGATTGATGACCATCTCTTTGATCTCCGCCGTGCCGCCTTCTTTGCCGCCCTCGGTGAACGTGCGCTTGAAGGGCAGCATGAGGCCGTTTACCGCCCGCCAATCCGAATAGTCGACCACCGTGTGCACCGGCCCGGTCGGCGTGTTCCGCTCGAACGCCGAGCGCAGCACCCGCCCGGTCTGCGGATCCAGGAACCAGCGAGCGCGCGCGCCGTCGGCGTAGATCTCAAGGATCCGCGCCTCCACCTCTCCGATCTTCTCGCTCCCATCGGCGACGAAGATGTACTTCGGATCGTTGGCGTGCCTGGCGACGTTGATGAGATCCCGCTTGTTCTGATGGGAGACGTTCTCCTGCTGCACGTGCGACATCTCCTGCATGCTGTCGCCGGACTGCATGATGGCCACATCCGGGCCCAGCACCATGGTGATCTCGCCCATGGGCGTCTGCATGGTGGTGCGCGAGTGGTCCGGCGGCATGACGATGGAGTCGTACTCCAGCTGCGTCGGACCTTGCGGCGACTGCATGGTCATGGTCGCGTGCTGGTGAAACGCCTTCACCGTCTCCAGCTTGGCTGCGCCGCCCATGGCCTCCACCACTTTGGCGATCAGCGCTTTGCCCTCCGCATTGGACGCGGCTGCGGCCGGCGCCGGCGTCATGGCCCCAGCCATCGCTGCCGCCGATAGTGGCGGCGCACCCTCCTCGCCCGGTGGAGGCGGGATGGTGATGTCGATCGGCGTCACCGCTCCCAGCGACGTCAGCGGCTTGTCGAACTCCTTGCTATTGCCCACCACCAGCACCGCTACCTGCTCCGGATGCAGGTACTTCTGCGCCACCCGCGCCACGTCGGCCGCCGTGACCTTCTCGATCCCCGCTCGGTACTGCTCCAGAAAATCGGCGGGATACCCGTAGTACTCGTAGGCCATGCGCTCCCGCATCACCTTCGACTTGGAATCGAAATTGAAGATGAAAGCGTTCAGGATGTCGTCCTTGGCCCGCTGCAACTCCTCCTCGGTGGCCGGTTCTTTGACCAGGTTGGTCATCTCTTTCTTCAGGGCTTGAACGCCCTCGACCGTGGTTTGGCTCTTGGTCCCCAGGGACAGGCGGAATACGCCCGGATGGTCGAAGGGCACGCTCAAGCCGCCGCCCACCGCATAGCCAAGCCCCGCCTTGGAACGAACGTTGGTGACCAGCCGCGAAGCGAAGCCGCCTCCCAGCACTTCATTCATCACTTCGATCGGATAGTAATCAGGACTGCGGCGAGTGACCTCCACCGGATACACCATGCGGATCGCGCTCTGGTTCACGTCTTCTTTGGCGACGAAGAAAACGCCCGGCTTGGCGCCTTTGTACTCCGCCGGCGTCTTCTTATAGGCCGGCCCGCGCGCCCATCCCTCGAATGCCTTGCGCAGCTTCGCTTCCATCGCCTTGGCGTCGAAGTCCCCGACGATGCCCAGGATGATGTTGTTGGGCTGAACGTACTTCTTATGGAAGTCGAGCAGGTCCCGCCGCGAGATGGCGGCGATGGTCGAGTACTCTGCCTGTCGCGCGTACGGGTTCTGCGGCCCGTAGGCCAGCTTGGTGGACTCGCGGCCGGCGATGCCGCCGATACTGTCGTTGCGGCGGGAGATCTCGGTGGCCACCTGGTCTTTCGCCAGGTCGATCTTCTCCTCCCGGAACTCCGGATCCTGGAGCACGTCGAGGAAGACGGCGAACACGTCGTCGAGATCCGCCTTCAGGCAGGAGAACCCCACGTTGGTGGAATCCACGCCGCCGCCGGTCTCCACCTTGGCCGCGCGCGCTTCCAGGAAGTCGTCGAGCTGGTCGCCGGTCCTGGCTTTCGTCCCACCCGTGCGCCAGGCCTCTCCGTAGATGGACATGATCCCCGCCTTGGACGCGGGCGTGTCAACGCTTCCGCCACGGATGCGCATGGTGCCGTCGATCAGCGGCAGCTCATGATCTTCCTGCAGGAAGATCACCATCCCGTTCTTCAACTGGATGCGCTTCGGCTCCTGGGGATGGAAGGGCGGCAGGGGCGCGGCCGGAATCTGCTGCCACTGCGGCTTGGCGGGCGCCGGCTGCGCCTGCTGTGCCGAGCCGGGCATCGCTGCCAGCAGCAGCAGGCAGGCAACGACTACGCGACGGATGCGCGTCATGGCTGGCCGCCTTTCGAGGCCGCGGCCCGTTTGCGCGTCTGCAGGATGGCGATCGTCCGGTTTTCCGGGATGAAGATCTTGTTGGCCACCCGCCGGATATCCGCCTTCGTCACCTTGTCGATCTTGTCGATCTGATGGAAAAGCTCGCGCCAATCGCCGAAGCGGGCTTGATAGGTGGCCAGCGCGTCGGCCAGCCCTTCATTCTCGCCCAGGCTGCGGATCAGGTCGGCCCTCGCACGCGTCTTGATCATCTTGAGCTCTTCGTCGCTGATGTCTTCACTCCTCAACCGCTCGATCTCCGCGTGGATGGCCTCGCGCAACTCCGCCGTGGTGTGGCCGGGCGTGGGGATGGCGTAGAACGCGAACAGGCTGGGATACTTGATGCCGGGATATCCGCTGAACCCTTCCGCGTCGGCGGCGACCTTCTTGTCCCGCACCAGGGCGCGGTAGAGCCGCGACGTCCGTCCATTCGACATCAGGTCGGTGATCGCGTCGTAGACCACGTCGTCGGGATCGCGGTAATCCGGACGGTGATAGCCCTCGATGTAAAACGGCTGCGCCGTCTCCTCCAGCACCACCTGACGCTCCGCGTTCTGCGGCGGCTCCTTGGTCGGGATGGGCAGCGGCTCCGGCTGCGCCGGGATCTGCGCGAAATACTTCTCGATCATCGGCAGCAACTTGCCCGCATCCACGTCGCCGACGATGGCGATGGTCATGTTCGCCGGCACGTAGTATTGGTGGTAGAACTCCAGCGCCTGCGTGGCCGAGAGGTTGTTCAAATCCGACATCCAGCCGATGGTCGGCCGGTGATAGGGGTGCGCGATGTAGGCCGCGGTCTGGAACTGCTCCACCAGCCGCCCGATGGGGTTGCTGTCGGTGCGCATCCGCCGCTCCTCCATCACCACGTCGCGCTCCTTGTAGAACTCGCGCATGATGGGGTTGCGCATTCGCTCCGACTCCATGTACGCCCACAGCTCGGTGCGGTTCGCCGGCATGGAGTAGAAGTACACCGTCTGGTCCATGTTGGTGGAGGCGTTCATGCCCACCCCGCCCTGGCTCTCGATGGCGTTGGAGAACTCCTCGGGCACCACGTACTTGTCGGCCTCGGCGATGGCGTCCTTCCAGGCCTTTTGCAGCTCCTCCATCTTCTTGGGGTCTTTGCCGACTTCCTTCAGCGACTCCGCGCGATACGCGGCGTAGGCCTGCTCCACCTTCTCCAGCGCCGCCTTTTCCGCCGGCCAGTCGGTGCTGCCGATCTTGTCGGTGCCCTTGAAGGCCATGTGCTCGAACATGTGGGCCATGCCGGTCTGGCCTTCAGGGTCCTGCGACGAGCCGGCGTCCACCAGCGTGTAGAACGAGAACACTGGCGCTTCCGGGCGTCGGCAGATGACGACGGTCAATCCGTTGGCGAGTTTCTTGACCGTCACCCGCTTCTCGAACGATGCCAGGTCTTGGGCAATAGCAGGAAGGAGGAAGAGGAGCAGGCACGCGAGCACCAGCCCGCGTCGGGGGGACTTCATTGCGACCTCCACGCGTCAGCGTAGAAACATCCGACACTACTGGTTTGACGCGAGAACTGTCAAATCTGGTGGCGCGTTTTTCACACGTCGATGAGCCGGCGGCGCCGCACCGCGAGCCGGTGACGGTGTAGCATGGAAAGGAATGCGAGTCCTGGGGATCGATTGCGGCGGCGAGGTGACCGGCTACGGCATCGTCGAGCAATCCACTGAATCCAAGCTCCTGCACGTGACTTCCGGCGCCATCAAGCTCTCCCTGCGAGACACTCTCGCCATGCGCCTGTCCCACGTGTTCTCCGAGCTGCGGACCATCATCCAACTGCACCGTCCCGACGTGGCTGCGATCGAAGACGTCTTCTACGCGGCCAACGCCAAAACCGCGCTCAAGCTCGGGCAGGTCCGCGGGGTGGCCATGCTGGCCGCCTCCATCTGCGGCCTCCAGGTCGCCGAGTACGCGCCTCTGACCATCAAGTCCGCCGTGGTGGGATACGGCAAGGCGGAAAAGGCGCAGGTGCAGCAGATGGTCGCGCGCCTGCTCGGGCTGGAGCAGCCGCCGCAGCCCGCCGACGTGGCCGATGCCCTGGCCATCGCCATCTGCCACCTGCACACCTCGGCCACCATCACCCGGCAACGCGCCGGTGGACGGCGATGACCCTGCACCGCCTGCCCCTGCTGCTGCTTCTGCTCGCCGCGCCCGGCTTCGCCCAGGCCCCCGATCCCGGGCCGGCAAACAAGCGCGCCGACCGTCCCGCCCTTCCCACCGTCACCTTCACCGTGGACTGGCCGCAAGGCGCCAAGCCTCAGCACTACGCGCTCAAGCTCGACTCTTCCGGACGCGCCGCCTACACCTCGGTGGACGACACCACCAACCCCGGCGAGCCCTACGGCCTGGAGTTCATCGTCAGCGACTCCGCCCGCGACCGCATCTTCTCCGCCGCCAGGCAACTCAACTACTTCAACGGCAACTTCGATTTCACCAAGCACAAGATTGCCTTCACCGGGACCAAGACCCTGGGCTACTCCGACCCGCAGCGCTCCTCCCAGACCACCTTCAACTGGTCGGAGAACGCGGGCCTGATGGATGTCACCCATTGGTTGCAGGCCATCTGTGCAACCATCGCCTACGGCCGTCAGCTGGAGCACGATCTGCGCTACGACCGGCTGAGCTTGAACTCCGATCTGAAGAGCCTGGAGCAGGCGGCGCAGGACAACTTTGTCGCCGAACTGCACAGCATCGAGCCGGTCCTGCGTCAGATCGCCGACAATCCCAACGTCTTGGACCTGGCCCGCCAGCGCGCACGACACCTGCTCCGTCTGGCAGCCCAGGAAACCAGCGCTCAGCCTTCTCAGTAGAGCGCCGCGCCCCCATCCCGGAAGCATCTCTGGCTGGCTCTCTGACATCCAAAGGACTAGGATTGGCCTACAGGAGAGTAACAATGCTGATGCGAAGGGTGGGCTACGCTCTTCTTCTGTCGGCTTTTGCCTTGATGTCGCTGCCCGCGCTTGCGGACTCTTCGGTCCGCATCGTTCGGCTCAGCTACATCGATGGCGATGTGCAGGTGGACCGCGGCGCCGGCGCCGGCTTCGAACGCGCCATCCTGAACCTGCCCGTCACCCAGGGCATGCAGCTAGAGACCGGTGACGGCGCCACTGTCGAAATCGAGTTCGAGGACGGCAGCACACTGCGCCTCATTCCCAACACTTCGGTCGCTTTCACCCAGCTCATCCTGCGCGACGATGGACGCCGCCAATCCTCCATCGAGCTGCGCTCCGGCACCGCCTACCTGGAAACCAGCAACAAGAAGGACGACTTCACCATCGTCAGCGGCGGCCGGCAGGTCACTATCGCCCGTCCCGCCAGGCTTCGCCTCGAGCGCGGCGACGCTGACCTCAGGGTGGCCGTCTTCAAGGGCGATGTCGATGTGCGCGGCGAAGGCGACCCGGTCCGCGTCAAGAAAGACGAGACCGTCACCCTCGATCTCAGCGATGCCAGCCGGTACCAGTTAGCCAAGGGGATCGATGAGCAAAGCTACGACTCCTGGAGTCTGGACCGCGACAAGTATCGCGAGGCCTACGCTTCCGAGCACCACGACAACTACAATGCCAGCTACAACTCGAGCTACAACTACGGTTGGAGTGATCTGAATTACTACGGGAATTTCATCAGCGTCGCCAGTTATGGCCCGGTGTGGCGGCCCTACGGCTTCGGTCCCGGCTGGGATCCCTTCGCCGATGGCGCCTGGGTCTGGTACCCGGGCTACGGATACACCTGGGTCTCGGCCTACCCGTGGGGCTGGGCGCCCTATCGCTACGGCAGCTGGATCTTCGTTCCCGGATATGGGTGGTGCTGGCGTCCGGCTCGCCGGTGGAACACCTGGACCGGCGTCCCCGTCATCGTCGGTCCGCCACGCGGATACATTGCGCCGCGACCGCCCGTGATCGCCGCCACCGTTGCTGGTCCGGTCCCGCGCACCATCGTGGTCGGGCACGGTCCGGTGCACGACGTCCGCGATCCCCGTTTTGAGCGCTGGATGCTCGATCGCCAGCAGAACGCTCCCGCGGCCAGGAACATCCAAGTCACGCCTGTGCCCCCGAAACCGACGGTCACGACCACGACCACTGGCGCCCCCGGGCAAAAGGCCGGCATCAGTACGACCACCACTGGCGCCCCCAAGTCCTCTCCTTCGAATAACCAGGGAAACGCGGGGAGGAACTCCGATCGTCACGTCGACGATCGCGTGGTGAATTCCGGGAACCCGAATGCGGGCTCGACCAAACCAGTGCCTCCGCAGCAGCCAGTGACGCCCCCGCCGCCGCCGCCGCCGCGTCAGGCAACGACGCCGCCACCTCCACGCCCTGTGTCGCCGCCGCCGCCCGTACCCAGCGGTTCCAGCAGTTCCAGCACGCAATCCAGCGGTGGCCGGACGTCGGGTTCGTCGTCCGGGTCGCATCATTCTTCTTCGTCCGGATCTCAGAGCTCCGGCTCATCGTCTTCCAGCTCACCGAACCCTAAGTAGACCCGGACCATCACAAAAGGGCGGCCACCTTGGCCGCCCTTTCCTTCGTAGAGATCACCGGTTGCCCCACCGTTGTCGCGCGTTGTTTGCGCGACAGGGTGGGAGCCTCAGCTGACGATCACTCCGGCATATCCCACCACCTGGTCGCGGTCGCCGGAGATGTCCCCCGAGGTCGCATACTTCACCAGCTCCGCCGAGGTGGCGCCCAGCATCTTCGCCGCCGTCAGCATGGCCACCGTCGGCCCGTAACCGCACATGCTGATGTCCTCGTTCACGATCACGTCGAACAGGCCGCGCGCGTCCAGCGCCAGGATCTGGTCGATCGCCTTGTGGTCTTTGACCCGCGTGATGGCGTCGCTCTCGTAGTGGTTCATGTCGCTGGAGGCCACGATCATGACCCGTTCTTTCTGTTTCACGATGACGGACGCCATGGCCTCGCCCAGCGCCCGCAGCGGATCGTAGGACCCGATCCCCACCGTGATGGGGACGAACGTGAACCTCGGCTGGATGGCTTGCAGGAAGGGAAGCTGCACCTCCAGCGCGTGCTCGGCGCGGTGCGCGTCGCTGTCGTCGCTGATCAGCTTCGAGGAATGCAGCAGCTCTTCCGCCATTTCCTCATCCACGCGCGCCTGTCCCAGCGGCGTGTCCCACGCTCCCTTGGTCATGATGGCGAGCGGTTTCCCCATGCCGGTGTGATTCGGACAGAGAATGATGTAGCGCGACGGCAGGTCGAGCCGCGCATACACCGCCCCCGCCACGTGCCCCGAATACATATACCCGGCGTGCGGCACCACGATGCCCG
>Ga0335082_10005518_pt1 | contig 13821 bp, 11 predicted proteins | sample Lox_Sample_41_FD_206718 | JGI IMG/M metagenome (GOLD analysis project Ga0335082, IMG submission 206718) | Soil microbial communities from Loxahatchee National Wildlife Refuge, Florida, United States - Lox_Sample_4.1 | ecosystem: Environmental > Terrestrial > Soil > Wetlands | place: USA...
GCGTCACCACGGCGACGGGCACGTGCATTGAAGGGCTTCGGGACCGGCTCATGAGATGACTTTCGAAATGAAGTGGCCGACGATGAAGCCGATGGCGGCGGCGAGCGCGCTTAATACCATCATCTCCAGGCCGCTCTTCCACCAGACGGTCTTGGCCACCAGCGTCTTGGCCGCGCCTGCGAGGAAGGCGGCAACGAGCGCGATGCCGATCGCCCATTGCATGGCGACAATGGCGTCCTGCTGGACGAGATAGGGGACCAGCGGCGGGATCGAGCCGAGCACGAAGGCGAGCCCCATCACCGCGCCCGCCTTGACCGGGTTGTCGAAATCCTCATCCAGAATGCCCAACTCCTCCCGCATCATGAAGCGGATCCACATCTCCTTGTTGCCGGTGATCCGTCTGGACAATATCTCCCGCTCCTGCGGCTCGAAGCCCATGTCGGTGAGGATCTCATCCACCTCCTGCCGCTCCTTCCCGGGCAGCTCGTCGATCTCGCGCCGTTCCCGCTGGACTTCGCGCTGGAAGAATTCGTTCTGCGACTTGGTGGAGAGATAGGCGCCGATCGCCATCGACAGGGAGGCGGCGACGGCCATCGCCACGCCGGTCAGCAGGACGAGCGGCGCCGAGACGAGCGAGCTGGTCACGCCGACGACGAAGCCGATGCAGGTGACCAGGCCGTCATTAAACCCGAAGACGACCTCCCGGATCATCCGACCCCTCGGCGTGTGCCATTCCTCGCCGTGGTACTGGTTGTGCCGCTTGGCCAGGAGTTCCTGCCCGCCCGTGACCAGCGACGATGATGTGGCTTTTGCGGCCATAACGGCTTATTGTACACGCCTCGCCGATCGGTCGTCTACGTGTGCCGGAATATCGGCCTGCAGGCGACTCACGGAACTGCGGGCGGTTTGCAAACCGCCCCCGACTATTGAATGTGGGGGGAGACTTTATCTCCCCCCACCGCCCACCATTGATCGTGTTTCTCACTATTTACGACGGAACTTACGCATGTGATTTCTACGGGGACACAGGGCCGGGGACAGATTTCAAATCTGTCCCCGGATTGGTGGTTGACCCGCTTCCCCTGCTCTGCTAGGGTTGCCAATTGCTATGCGCTTTTTTATTCTGTTGCTTCAGCGTCTTGCCCGGCTTGTCTGCAAACGACCGGGCGCGATCGTCATCGCCGCAGTCCTGCTCACGCTGATTTCAGGTTGGCTCTCGGCCACCCGCCTGACGATGAGCAGCGATGAAGACCGGCTCGTCTCCGAGACGCTTCCCTTTCAGAAGAGCTATCTCGACTACATTCAGAATTACAAAGACCAGGAATACCTTTACGTCGTCATCGACGGCCGCGACGCCGAGAAGGCGAAGGCCTTTGCCGATGATCTGGCGGGGCGCCTGGCCAAATTGCCCGACCTGATCAGACAGGTGACCTACCGGATCGGCCCGGAACAGCTGGGCAACGACATGCTGCTCTATCTCGATTCCGACCAGGTGGAGGCGCTCAACCGGCAGGTGGAGGCTCTGGTTCCGACGCTGAAACCCGCCTTGAACAGCGGCCGGTTGGACGAACTGTTCGCCTGGATCGGCCGCCGGCTCTCGGCGCCCCAATCCGCCGACCAGCAAGAGGGATCGGAGGCCTTCTTCGAGGTGCTGGGACCGCTCTTCGACGGCCTGACGCAATCGGTGAAGAACGGCGCTCCGTATCACTCCCCGCTCGCCCGGTTCAGCGATGAGGCGCTGCATCACTACACCTTCAGCGACAACGGCCGGTTCCTGGTGATGCTGATTGACGTGCCGAAGGACTATTCAACGTCGGAGGTGATCGAACGGCCGCTGGCGGCGATCCGTCAGGCCATGGCCGAAAGCCGGACGGCGGTGCCCGGGGTCGACGCGGGGCTGACCGGCCGGCCCGTCCTGCAGGCGGACGAGATGCGGACGACCAGCCGGGACATGATGCGGGCGACGATCATCGCCGTGATCGGCGTCTCGCTCCTCTTCATGCTCGCCTTTGGCAGCCTGTTGCGACCCCTGTTGGCGGTCGCCACGTTGCTGATCAGCATCGTCTGGACGCTGGGGCTCGCGGCGGCGACGGTCGGCTCGCTCAATCTGCTCTCCAGCGTCTTCATCCTGGTGATTGTCGGCGTCGGGATCAACTGGGGAATGCACCTGCTGGCGCGCTATCAGGAGGAGCGGGTGCGCGGTCTGCCGGCCGAGGAGGCGCTGACGGTGGCGATGGTGACGGCGGCCGTCGGCAACCTGACCTGCGCGGCCACGGCTTCGGCCGCATTTTTCTGCGCGCTCTTCACCGATTTCAAGGGACTGGCCGAGCTGGGCTTCATCGCCGGCAGCGGCATTGTGCTGTCGCTCATTGCGATGCTCACGCTCTATCCCGCCCTGCTGTTGCTCGTCGATCGCCGGTTCGGCAGGGGGAAAAAATTGCGGCTGGCGCGCCTGGCTCCCTTGCAGGCAGTTGTCCGCCGGTCGGGCCTCGTGCTGGCCGGCGCGGGGCTGATCACGGCGGCACTGGCGGTCTGGAGCGTCCGGCTGCGGTTCGACGACAACCTGCTGAAGCTCCAATCCACGGAGCTGGACTCTGTGAAATGGGAGCTGGCTTTGATGAGGGAGGGGGGGGAATCGACCTGGTTCGCCGCCACGCAGGCCGACACGCTCGACGATGTCGAGCGGCTGGCCTACCGTTTCTCCAAGCTGCCGACGGTGGCCAAGGTGACGAGCTTGCTCGACGTCCTGCCGACCGATCAGTATACAAAGCGACAGTTGCTGGGGCAGGCCGGGCAGGCGCTGAGCGCATTGGCCCCGCGCGTTGATTCTACAACCGGCGGCAGGCGGGCGCCGGCCGATCCGGCGGCGACCGAGCGGGCGCTGCGGCAAATCGCCGACGGGTTGGAATTGATCGAGGAGAAGCTCTTCGCCGCGGGGCGCGAGGCCGACATCGCGTCGCTCCGCGAACTCATCGGCAAGGTTGATGCGACAGCAGCGGCAATCAGTGCCGGCGGAGCCGACGTCTCGGGACGGTTGGCCGCCTTTCAACACGCCTTCATGGCCGATCTTGCCACGCGGCTCGATCACTGGCAGCCGCGCTTCCATCCCGGCCGGGTGACGCCGGCCAACCTGCCCGACGCCTTGCGCGACCGGTTCGTCGGGCAGAACGCCAGGAAGCTGATCATGATCACGCCGGCCGAAAACATCTGGAACCCGGAGAAAATGAAGGCCTTCGTCACCCAACTTCGGACGGTCGACCCCACGGTGACGGGCGCGCCGGTCACCTCCTACGAAGCGGCCCGGCTGATGCGGCGGGCCTTCCAGCAGACAGCAGTCCTGAGCCTGGTGGTGGTGATCGGCCTCGTCTGGTTTCACTTTTTCTTGTGGCGCGCGGTCGCGCTCGCCTTCGTGCCGCTGCTGATCGGCATGGCCTGGCTGCTGGGCGGGATGGGCCTCTTCGGCATTTCGTTCAACCTGGCCAACTTTTTCGCCATCCCGATTCTGATCGGCACGGGGATCGACGGAGGCATCCAGATGGTCCAGCGGATGTATGAGCAACCCCACCGGCCCATGCTGGTAACGAGCACGGCGACGTCGGTCGCCCTCTCCTCATTGACAACGCTGCTCGCATTCGGCAGTCTGATGCTGGGGCAGCACCGCGGGCTGGCCAGCCTGGGGCAGATCATGGCGCTGGGGACGTTGAGCATTCTGGTCGCCACCGTTGTCGTCCTGCCGGCTGTGCACGAGCGATGGATCAGGCCCGGAGCCGATCATGAGTAACGGCACGGAGAATCGGACATCACACCGTACGTCCGTTCGGTGTAAAGGCACGGAAAATCGGACATCACACCTCACGTCCGTTCGGTGTAAACGGCGGTCCGCCGTCGCGCTGCTGATGCTGATCCTCGCGGCCATGTGTGCCGGCGATCGCGCCGCCCACGCCCTCGATGATCCCGTCCAGTTTCTGATCATCCAGCCCGGCTCGCCCGGTTCATCCGACGAAGCGGCGCCGCTGATGACGAGGCTGGCCGACTATCTGGCCGCCCGCGTGCCCGGGCGGCCGATCGTGAAGGCGCTTTACGTGAACACGCCCGATGCCGCGGAACGAGCGGTGCGCACCCTGAACCCCCGCGCCGCCATCGTCACGCTGCCCTATTATCTGGAGCAGCGCGTCCGCCATCGCCTGCAGGCGAAACTGATCTCCAGGCCGGGCGGCCGCGCGGAGGACCACTATCATCTGCTCGTCTCCTCGGCCGGCGCCGTCGCCGACTGGCGGGCGTTGCACGGCGAGGTGGCCGGCACGCTCTGTTTCACGGCCGACGCCGCCTCGCGGCTGCTCTTCGGCCGGCCCGCCTCCCTGCTCCCATTTCACTGCCAGCCGACCGACCGGCTCTTGCGCGCGTCGCGACAGGTGGTGAGCGGCGAGCTGGCCGGCTTGATCGTCACCGACGAACAATACGGGTCGCTGATGGCGCTGCCCGAGGGCAAGTCGCTGAAGGAGCTGCTGACGACCGGCCCGCTTCCGCCGCCGCTGGTCGTCACGTTCGAGCCGCAGGATGGCGCGTCATCCGGGCTGACGAAGGCGTTGCTCGAGATGAAGAACGATCCCACCGCGCGTGCTCTGCTTGCGGAATTGAGGACCGACGGCTTCACGCCGGTCGATCCGGCCGTGATCGAGCAGGTGCAATCGGACTATGCGCGCGCCGCCGGACCGACGAAATGAGTTTCTGGCGCAGGAGCGCGATCTGCCCGATCGTAATCATCGGCCTGATCTCGGCCGGCTGTGCCTCGATTCCGGCCGCCGAACGGCCGGCCAGCTTGCCGCCGGCCAAGGGGGGCATCGAACGGGGCGATCTCTTCTACGCCATTCCGCGGACACCGGACCGGGTCCGTCAGGCCGCGCTGGCCTACGAAGGCGCCGCGCAATTGCGCGACCAGTCGTACCGGGGGGACTGGATGGCGGCGCGCGCCTACGTCTGGCTGGCGCAATACGCCCAGGAAGATCGCGCGCAGCAGGAGAAGGACATCGCCAGCGCCGTCGATCTGGCACGCCGCGCCGTCGCCGCGGCTCCGGATCGGGCGGAGGGGCACTACTATCTGGCCGCCGCGCTTGGTCTGTTTTCTCAAGCCCATTCCGCAATCAACCATCTGAACGAGATGGCCCGCGAGGGAGAGCTGGCGGCCACGATCGACCCGACAATCGATCACGCCGGCCCGTACCGCCTGCTCGGGTCGCTTTACGGCTTTGCGCCGGAGCCGCCGATCAGCTTCGGCGATCAGGACAAGGGGCTGGAATTGCTTCGTCAGGCCGTCAAACTGGCGCCGGATGAGCCGGAAAACCATTTCCGTCTGGCACAGCTGCTGGCGGCGATGGGGAAGCGGCAGGAGGCGCGGGAGCAGGTGAAGACCGCGCTGTATCTCGACAGTTCCGGCAACGACCCGACCGAGACGCTCGCCTGGCAGCTTGAGGCGCAGAAGTTGTGGCAAACGATCAACTAGCGCGTCCTCCGGCGATGTCGATGGGTATCACCACCCTATTGTGGGGTCCTCACGCCCGCCTGCCAGTCAACAATACCCGATTCTGAATGACACACAGCAGTCGGTCCACAGTTCCCCTGCCTGTTTCCTCCCTGTCACCCTTGTCCGCACTGTCCTTTGCGTGATCAGCCGATCTGGCATGTTCCTTGCTCTCCGGTGATGACGGTCACGCCGGGGATCAAACACCTTGTCGAGTCAGAATGACGAGCCTCGGACGGATCGGCCGTCTCCAGCGGCGCCCCCACACACGGAGGAGAGACACATGATCGCACTCATCGGAGTTCGTCCAGATCACAAGCGTTCGGCCCGCCTGGTCGCCCTGGGGCTGACGGCCCTGCTTGTCACCATCATGGGTATCAGCGCCTCAGCTTGGGCCGATCCGCTTCCAGCCACCGGCACCTGCACCATGCTGGTCGTCAGACCGATCCCGCCGCCGCTGAATGACGACAACAGCCGCATCGTGAGCCGGCTGATCGCCATTACCTTCGGTCCGACGCCCGTTGTGGGATTTAACGATGTGAAATTCAGCTGGCACGATCAAGACGACGTCGACAAGGGCGTCATCACCCAGGATCAAGGGGTGCTGTCGAGCGTGACGCTCACCCCCAATACCGGCCTCGATCCGTCCAATCCTCTGGCCGGCAACACCTATGTCTTGACGGGCACGACCCAGAAAGGCGTCGCCGTAGCGGCCAACCTCGTGCCGGTGAACGGCGGCAACACGATCATGGTCCAAATGTACAGTCCGTCGGCGTTGAGCGGCGTCTGCCAGATGCAGTAACCGCCGCATGCCTTGACGCGCCGTCCGTGCGCCGTCACGGCAAGAGCCGCGTCAACCGGACGGAGGCAGGAACCATCCTCAGGGAGGCAAGATGACGATCATTCGCAATGCAGTGCTGGCGGCGGCGATCGCAACCGCGCTCTGCGGTTTAGTCGCCTGCGGCCAGGGATCCTCTTCGACGCCGGACGCCATGAACAACGGCGCCGTCGCCACCGTCACAACGACCACGATCGCCGCCGCCCAGTAAGCGAACGGCGCTTCGCTCACCGGCGCCCCGGGACGCGGCGGACGCACGATTACGGCAGCCGGGTTTTGCATGTTACCCGGAATGGTTTATACTTGGGAGGATGAGCGAGGGGAATCCTCTGCACGTTCTGTACCGGCTCTACGAGCGGCGGCTCCTGCGGGAGATCCACGACGGCCCGCTGCCGCGGCACATCGGTCTGATTCTCGATGGCAACCGGCGGTTTGCCCAGGGCAGGGGCTTTGACAACCCGCTTGAGGGGCATCGAATGGGCGCCCAAAAATTGGAGGAGGTGCTCCAATGGCTCACCGACCTCCGGATCCGGGTCGTCACGCTCTATGCCCTGTCCAATGAAAATCTCAGCCGCCCCCCTCACGAACTGACCGGTCTCCTGTCACTGATCGAAGAAAAGATCCGGTCGATGGCCGTCGATCCCAGAATCCATCAGCAGCAGGTGCGCTTCAGGGCCGTCGGTCAGATTCACCTGCTGCCCGCCTCACTGCAGGAGGCCATTGCGAACGTGGAACGGGCCACCGCGCAGTATGACCGTAATTATCTCAATATCGCCGTGGGCTACGGGGGGCGCCAGGAGATTACCGATGCGGTGCGCCGTCTGCTGACGGAACGGGCGGCGTCGCGCGAATCGCTCTCCCAGATTGCCGAGGGGCTGACCGCGGAGGAGATTGGGAAATACCTCTCCACCTATGATCTCCCCGATCCGGACCTGATCATCCGCACGAGCGGCGAGCTCCGGCTCTCAGGATTCCTGCTCTGGCAAAGCGCCTACAGCGAGCTCTACTTCTGCGACACCTACTGGCCCGGGTTCCGGCGGATCGACCTGCTCCGTGCCATCCGGAGCTTCCAGCAACGACAGCGGCGGTACGGCAAGTAACATCACTCACCCGCGCCCGTCACGGCCCGAACCGCGGACGGATCCTACCCCACCCGGGGACCGGAGGACGCCCGATCCGCCCGGAACAGATGGACCCGGTTTCGGCCGGACCGCTTCGCCTCATACAGGGCCTTGTCGGCCCGTCCGATCAACTCGTCGGACGTCGGCAGGTGCGGCTCGTGGTGATCGAGCGTGGCGACGCCGAAGCTGCAGGTGATGGCAAGATTGTCGGGGAGAAGCCGCTCGTTGGCCGCGGCCGCCCGCAACCGTTCGGCGATAGCCATGGCTTCGTCCTCCCCCGTTTCCGCCATCAGGACCAGGAACTCCTCACCGCCGAACCTGGCCAGGGTGTCGTAGGGGCGGACGACCAGGGAAAACAGCTGGGACAACCGGTGCAGGACCTGATCGCCGATCAGATGACCGAACCGGTCGTTGATCGACTTGAAATGGTCGATGTCGATGAGAATGATCGACAACTGCTGGCGGAGGCTGTAGGCCCGTTCCATTTCGCTCACCATGATGCCGTTCAAATAATGGCGGTTGTAGAGGCCGGTGAGCGGGTCCCGGATGGACAGGCTTTTGATCTTCTCGAAGGTCTGTTGCTTCTGGATCGCCAGCACCGCCTGGCTGCCCAGCAGTTTCAACGCCTCCACGACGGAGTTGTGGAAGGTGCGCGGCTTGAAATCGTCGGTGTAGAGGATGCCCACCGGCCCTTTTTCCGAGAGCAGCGGGAGCGCGATCAACGAACGGATCCCTTCATCGAGCAGCACTGGGTTGTTGAAGGCCGGGTAGTCCGCGATGTCGGGCACGATGACCGGCTCGTGCTGGGAGAGGATCGTTTCGGTCAGGCCGCCCGGCCGGATCGGATAGACCGAATGGTCCTGATAAAACCGAAGCGAGAACCCTTTCGCCGAGACCAGATAGAGCTCCTTTTTCTCCTTGTTGTAAATCGACAGGGAGCCGGCGGGCATGGCGGAGATCCTCAACCCCCCCGTGACGATGGCCTCAAAGATCTGCTCGGGCGTTTCGGAACGGCTGAGCATGAGGTTGATTTCCGACAGCGTCCGGTGCTCCCCCAGGAACTCCCGCAGTTTCATCTCCTGGCGCTCGAGCTCATGGATCACGCTCCAGATCATATGAGACACCTGGCCGGAGACGATTTCAAAGGATCGGTCCGGGAGCGCACGCAGCCTGGCTTGAATGTCCTGTTTGCCGGTGAGATCAAACACCAGATCCGGCTTCAGCTGGGCAATCGTTTGGAAGGAATCGCCGGTGAAGATCGGCACGCCCGATTCGCGCGCCAGGGCGATGCCCGGCGCATTCGGATCGACATCGGCAACCCCGGCGATTTCGAGCCAATCGAACCGTAACAGCCGGCTGAGGACCGCTTTGCCCCCCTTGCCCGCTCCGATCAGGAAAATCTTCGGCATGAATCGCTCCACCCCGCGGCCGTCTCTCCCGGCACGGATCGAGAGAATGTTCACGCGTCGCCCCTTTAAAGGTACCTCATACGGAAGGGTTGTCAATCCGGCCGGGCGGGTGGGGGTGCCGGGCCGGCCGTGGCGGTCTGTTCCTGTTTGCAGAGGATGGGGGAGGAGGGAGTCGAACCCTCACGCCCTTGCGGGCAGGGGATTTTAAGTCCCCAGCGTCTGCCGTTCCGCCACTCCCCCAGTCGGTGAGGATGCTCCGGAGAGGATTGCCAGGGCCCGCGCCCGCCCCGATCGGGACCCGGGGAACGGTCAGCGCGGACGAATCGCACTGATCATCAAGTTCTTTCCGAACAGGCCGCCGACGAGCCGATCGCAGAGCCGGCTGATCGGGAAGACGATCGTATCATAGATTTTGACCGCCGTGGGGTTCAACGTCCCTTCTCGATTCCCGATGAATTTATAGACCAGCGCCGCGACGAACCCCAGGCTGTCGGCATACGCGGCGCGCCGTACCTCAAACCCGGCCGACTGGAGCAGCCGAACGGCCGGCGCTTTGGTGTACCGGCGGACGTGCCCGACTTTCCGGTCCATGCTGCTGAAGAGGACCTGAAATGCGGGGACGTAGAGAAAGAGCCCCCCCCCGGGCTTAAGACGGGAATACAACCCACGCAACGCGCCGAGGTCATCGTCAATGTGCTCCAACACGTTCAGCGAATAAATATATTCGAGCGAGTCGGGCGCGACATCGTCGATGTGCGTGTGCGTCTCAAACCCCATGGCCTTCAGTCTGCCCGCCAGTCCCGGATCGGGTTCGACGCAGATCACCCGCACGCCGGCGTCCTTGAGGGCTGCGGGAAAACGTCCGTTGCCGGCCCCGAAATCGAGCGCCGACGTGGCGCCGTGGCCGTGACGGATAATCTCCCTCTTCAGGAATGCGTTATAATTCCCGGCCTCCTTCAGAACCTCGAGATTGTCCGTTCCGGTATAGGCCGTCCGTGCGTTGTCGGGCGCGGGGTCCACGTGTGGGGCCGGGTCGGCGTGACTCAGGCGGCGCGGTGCCGCTCTCGATCCCGATGGGACGGCCGGCTCCCCGACCGCCCTTAACGGGTTCCCTTTCTCTGGACGTAGGAATAGAGCTCATTCAACCGGTTCTTGATGCTGTCCAGAATCAGTCCGACGCCGAACAACAACAGGCTGGAGACGACGCAGCCGACCGCAAGGATCGCCAGCGGCACGTGCGTGATGAACCGGGTGTGAATGAATTCCATGACGACCACCGACCCGCTCGCGACACCGGTCAGAAAGAGCAGGCCCGCCAGCGAGCCGAAGAACAACAGGGGACGATAGTCCCTGAATATGATAAAGATGGCCTTGACGACCCGGTAACCGTCCGAAAACGTCTTCAGCTTCGAATGGCTGCCTTCCCGCCGGGCCCGGTACGGAATGTCGACTTCCCGGATCACGAAGCCTTTGTTCAGGCATTGCAGCGTCATCTCTGTTTCGACCTCGAAGCCTTCCGCCAGAATCGTGATCCCCTGACCCACTTCCTCCGAGAAGACCCTGTATCCCGACATGATGTCCCGAAGCGACGTGCCGAACAGTTTATTCACCAGCCCCCTGACCAGGTTGTTGCCCAACACGTGAAACGGCCGGAAGGCCGTCCCCTCATGGGTGACCAGCCGGTTGCCCACCGCCATGTCCGCCCGGTCCTTGATGACCTCGTCGAGCAGCGGCCCGGCGTACTCCGCCGGATAGGTGTCGTCCCCGTCGACCATGACGTAATATTCCGCAGCGATCTTCTTCAGAATCGATTGGACCACGCGGCCCTTGCCCCTCCGCTTTTCCCGGATCACGATCGCCCCGGCTTCCTGGGCGGCCTGGGCCGTGTGGTCGGTGCTGTCGTTGTCGAAGACGTAGATGGCGGCCGACGGCAGGATGGTGCGGAAATCCCGGACGACCTTGCCGATGGTGATCGCCTCATTGTAACAGGGAATCACGACGGCGATGGCATCCCGTTGCTTCTGCATGATCGGTCCGGCTCCCGGAGGTGACAGGCTTTATATAACGTATTGGCGACGGGTGTCAAACCCGGGACGCGGAATTTCCGTCGCTTTACAACCTTCGGATGAGACTTTATATTATCCATCATGTCCAAGGCGAGACGGGAATCGGCCCGACACGACATTCCGGTTGCTCCCCCCGCGGCCGCGCCGCCGCCCGCCTCTCTGTGGGCCCGCCCCTGGGTGGTGTTCCTCCTGCTCTCCGTCCTGGCGCTGTTGATCTATTCCAATACGTTCTACGCTCCTTTTCAATTTGACGACAACTCCGCCATCATTGATAACCCCGCGGTCAGGCACCTCTCCTCCCTTCTGGTATCGGGTAGCCGGGCAGTGCTCTATCTTTCCTTTGCCATCAATTATTATTTCGGCGGGCTGAATGTCGTGGGATATCACGCGGTCAATATTCTCATTCATCTCACGAACGGTTTCCTGGTCTATGTCCTGGTCATAGGATTGCTGAACACTCCCCGAATACGGCCCTCGCCCTTCACGCCTGCTCAACCGCACTGGCTCGCGTTCGCCACTGCCCTGCTCTTTGTGGCCCATCCCGTCCAGACCGAGGCGGTGACCTACCTGTACCAGCGGGCCACGTCACTGGCCGCCCTCTTCTATCTCCTCGCCGTCGTCTGCTACCTGCGGTGGCGACAGGCCGCCCCAGCGGCGGGGTCCCGTTGGGTGTGGTACGTCGGGGGCGTGCTCTCGACCGTCCTGGCGATGAAAACCAAGGAGATCTGTTTCACCCTGCCCTTCATGATCCTGCTCATCGAGGCCGTCTTTTATGGGATTCCCCGCCTCAAGCAATGGGCGGCCCTGATCCCTTTCCTGCTCACGCTCCCGATCATTCCGTCGTCCACACTTCCGGGGGCCATGAGCGAAGGGGCGGACGTCTTTGCCCGAGAGACCGGCACCATCAGCCGGTCGGACTATCTCTTTACCCAGTTTCAGGTCATCATGACCTATCTGCGGCTGCTTGTCGCGCCGGTCCGACAAAACGTGGACTATGATTTCCCGATCGCTCATTCGTTGTTTGAGCCCGCGGTGCTTCTCTCCTTCCTGTTCCTCGCCGCGCTCTTCGGCGCGGCCTGCTGGCTGCTCCTGTTCCCGGCGCGCACGGCCTCCCCCGCACGGGCGACGCTGATCGGCTTTGGCGTGCTCTGGTTTTTCGTGACCCTCTCCATCGAATCCTCCATCATCCCGATCCGGGATGTCATCAACGAGCATCGCCTCTATCTGCCCAGCGTCGGCTTTTTCCTCGCCGTCACAACGGCCGCCTCCGGGGTGGCGGTCCGATGGCCCCGGACGGCGGCCGCCGGATTGCTCGCGCTGCTGCTGCTCCTGTCCGGCGCCGCCTATGCCCGCAACCAGGTCTGGCTGTCTGAAGAATCCCTCTGGCGGGATGTCATCAGCAAAAGCCCCCGCAAGTCGCGTGGCTACAACAATCTCGGTTACAGCTTTGAGGCGCGGCACAACCTGCCGGAAGCCATCATGTATTACCGCAAGGCGCTCGAGGTCGACCCGAAGAATTACATCGCCCACTTCGACCTGGGCAATGTCTACAGGGCCAGTGGAAAGATGGACGACGCCGCCGTCGAATACGAGGCGGCCATCGCGTTACTCCCGGACTACGCCGACGCTCACGACAACCTCGGTATCGTGTATGAATCGCGAGGCGATTTACAGAAGGCCATGCAGGAATATCTGACGACGATCAAGTATAAACCCTATTCGGCCACCGCCTACAACAACCTCGGACGCGTCTTCAACAAGCTGGACCGCCGGGACGACGCCATGCGGGCGTTTCGCGCGGCGCTCAAACTCAATCCGGAGTTCGCCGATGCGTACCGCAATTTGGGCGTGATGTATAAACATGCGGGCCGGGTGCAGGAAGCGCTGCCGCTCTATCAGCGCGCCGTCGCCCTCGATCCCGACGATTCGGATGCGCGCTATGATTTGGGCGGCCTGTACAAGACCCTGGGCCGCCGGGAGGAGGCGGTCCGCGAATATCAGGCGGTCATCCGCTTGAAGCCCGATGAATCGGGAGCCTATATCAACATCGGGCTGATCTATTTCCAGCAGGGACGGCCCGAGGATGCGGTCGAGCAGCTCGAGAAAGGCCTCGCGCTCAATCCAAAGAACGCGCAGATCCATAACGTGCTCGGGTTCATGTATGGATCACTCGGGCGCGGGGATGAAGCCGTTCGCGAATATCAGACCGCCATCAAGCTGCAGCCCAACTATGCCGGCACGTACGAGAATCTCGGCCAGCTCTATCTGAAACAACGGCGATTCACCGAGGCGCGGAACGTCCTGGAGCAGGCGGTCGCGCTCGCTCCCACCGACTCGCTTGGCCATTATCTGCTCGGGCTCAGCCTGGAATCGTTGGGGCGGCGGGACGAGGCCCTTCGCCACTTTCAGACGGCCGTCAAATTAAAATCCGACTTCGCGGATGCCCAGTATCAATTGGGCGTGATCTACCAACGCAAAGGACAGAAGCAGCTGGCGATTCAGGCCTACGAACGCACGGTGCAGCTGAAGCCCGATCATGACGAGGCCCGCAAGGCTCTGGCGGCGTTGGGGCGGTAATCAGGATGCCCGCTGACCGGCCGGGCCGGTTCGTGTTACGATCCGGCCGTGGCCGATTCCATCTCCACGATCCGCCGCGACGTGATCGCGTGCGCGCGCTGCCCGGCGCTTCGCCGCTATTGTCAACGGATCGCCCGCATCAAGCGGCGCGCCTATCGCGATCAGACCTACTGGGGCAGGCCGGTGCCGGGCTTCGGCGATCCCGCCGCGAAGCTGCTCATTATCGGCCTGGCGCCCGCCGCGCACGGCGGCAACCGGACCGGCCGGGTCTTCACCGGCGACCGGTCGGGCG
>Ga0335082_10005519_pt1 | contig 13819 bp, 7 predicted proteins | sample Lox_Sample_41_FD_206718 | JGI IMG/M metagenome (GOLD analysis project Ga0335082, IMG submission 206718) | Soil microbial communities from Loxahatchee National Wildlife Refuge, Florida, United States - Lox_Sample_4.1 | ecosystem: Environmental > Terrestrial > Soil > Wetlands | place: USA: Florida...
CAGCGTGTCGATGGTGATGACGACGACGTTGAAAGGACGTAACGCCTGCGGGGAGGCCCTGTGCGAGCTCCCGCAGGAGGCCATCAGGACAAGGGAGCACACACAGCACAAGCCAGACACGAACCGATTCATCGTGTTTAGAATACATCCGGCAAAACAGAGGCGGAGCGGGTCTCCATGATAACCCGCTCCGCCCGGAATGCGCAAAGCGCTTTAGGGGTCGGTCAGAACGTCAAACGTAACGCAAGCTGAATCTGCCGAGGATCGCCGGTGACGTCGATGATCTGTCCAAACTGCGGGTCCCCGACCTGGGTGACCGGGTCCGCCTTGACCGCGCGGTTGAAGGCGTTAAATGCGTCGGCTCTGAACTCGACGTAGCGCCCTTCCCCGAACGGGAATCGTTTGAATAATCCGAAGTCCTCGGCAGGCTGCAACGGACCGCGGACATTGCCCAGATAACGTGGCGCGGTTCCCAGCCGGTATATGACACCGTTTTCGGTCATCGGCGGATTGGCGAAGGCGTTCGGATTGAGATATTGCACACCGGTGCCATTCGCGACATCGGGGTTCCCGCTCGAGCTGACAGTCAGGGGCTGTCCCTTGATGATGTCGGCGCGAACGCCACCGTTGAACAGATAGCCGCTGGTGTCGATGCCTGTGGTGATGGCCAGGGGATCGCCGGACTGATACCGCTGAATCGCGGTGAAGTTCCAGCCGCCCAGGATCTGGTTCATCACGCCACCCTTGTCGAGGAAGCGCTGGCCCTTGCCGAACGGCAGTTCGTAGGTCCAGGTGAGGCGCAACTGCTGCGTGTGGTCGAACTGGGCGACCGACTTCTCGAGTCCGCGATTGTACACGTCCTGAGAAGTGCCGCCGTAGTAGATGTTGGCGCTGTCGGTGTTGGTCAGCGTCTTCTGGAACGCGTAGCTGATCAGGAAGCCCAGGCCCTTCGAGACTCGCCGCGAAACCACAGCCTGCACCGCGTTGTAGTTTGATCGACCGAAGTGCGGGAACTGATAGGCCACGCCGCCGCCCGAGTACTGCGGGAAGGGCAGCAGCGCCTGGGCCACTGTGCCGGAGAAGCTTGGGTAAGGCAACGGAATCTCCGGATGATTGCTGATGTCGTCCAGCAGCGTGTCGCCGAGGGCGAGGTACTTCGGGTTGAGCTGATTCATGTTGGCGAAATTGCCGGAGTTCAGGCGGTATCCCTGATTTCCGACATAGTTCACCGTCAGGCTCGTGTTGCCGTTGATCAGGTACTGGATGCCGAGGGTGTAATTCTGCGTGTAGGACTGGCGCGCCGAATTCTTCGCGTTGTACATGATCGGCCCGCCATTGTCCAGCGTCGGGTCCTTATCCGGCAGGGTGTGGTTCCAGGCCGGGAAGCCGGCGTCCCAGTAGAAAACAGGATCGCGGGTCGAAGTTGGGAAACTATTGGTGCCGCCGTAGCCGTCGATGGTAGCCAGACCATACGAGTTGGCGATCGGCGGTGTGTACATCAGACCGTAGCCGCCGTGCACCACCAGGCGATCGTTCACTGCGTAGGCGAAGCCAGCGCGCGGGCCGATCTCTCCGTAGAAGGTGTCCTGGAATGACTTGCGTTTCAGATCGCTCAGGAACACCAGCGCGCCCGGATAACCGTCGGCGCCCGGGTTCGGTGCGGTCGGATCGAGATCGGAAGAATAGCCGTGGGTCTCGAAGACGCCGCCGACGATGTCCCATCGCAGGCCGAGGTTCAGCGTGAGACGCCGCGTCACCTTCCAGTCGTCGGCGACGTAGAAAGCAGGCGTCCAGATGCGGCTGTCCGGATTGGCGTACTGAATATTCACACTGGCCTTCGATACCGCGCCCAGCATGAAGCTGGCGAAGGAGTAGCCCGTGCTGGCGGTGTTTTGCGGGTCCGCGGTCTGCCACGGTCCGAAGTTGAAAGCTCCCGAGGTGCCGCTGCGATAGTCCTGATCATAGAAATACTTCCGGATCTCGGCGCCGAAGCGGATGGAGTGGCTGCCGTGCACCCACGTGGTGTCGTTGGCCACGATGTAGCTGCCGTTCGGCTCGTTGCCGGCGTTGTTTCGGCCAAGCGCGGTGAGGGAGCCGCCCTGAGCGGTTGTCCCCGCCCAGGTGATCGACGGGAAGGTGGTTTCGGCCACGCCTGTCAGCCCGATCTTCGACGGCCAGTCCTGGTCCAGCGAGAGACTGCTGTTGTTGTCGAGAAGGCGGTTGTAGCCAACGCCAAGGTGGTTGAGCAACGTTGGCGTGATGGTCCAGTCATAGCCGACGCGGATCATCGTGCCGAGAATGTCCTGGGCCGACCATGAATCCGATCCGCTGCCCGGCGCGGGCAGGTAACCGCGGCTGCCGCCGTTGAACCTGACGCGGTGATTCGAGTTGATAAAGAACGACAGTTTCTGGTTGTCGGTGATGGTCTGGTCCATCTTCCCGGCAAACGTGTTCAGGTTGAAGATCGGCTGGTTGTTGATGCCGCGGATGTTGCGCAGAATGCCCGGCAGAGTCGGGTCGGGAATCGGCGCTTTCGTGAGGATGTTCTTGGACACCTGGCTGATGTCCTGGGACGGAATGATGTTGCCCGGGAACGGAGTGCGGCTGTAGCTTCCGTCGGCGTTCTGGACCGTGCTGTGCGGATCGTAGATGGTCTGCGGAAGCGCCGAGAAATTGCCCTGCTTGAAGGCTGCCGTGGGCAGGCTGCGCAGGCTGCTGAGCGTGCCGTTGCGCTTGCGGTCGCCCTCATAGCTGAAGAACCAGAAGGTCTTGTTCCTGCCGTTGTAGAGCTTGGGGAACACAACCGGGCCGCCCGCGTCGCCGCCGAAGCTGTTTTGCTTAAACGGGGATTTTGGCGTAGCGGACGCGTTGTTGTCGAAGCTGTTGGCATTCAGAATGTCGTTCATCACGTAGTCGTACGCCGTGCCATGCAACTGGTTGGTGCCCGACTTGATGTTGAAGTTCGCCACTGCGGTGAGACCGCCGCCGTATGCGGCGCTGAGGCCGCCGGTCTGCAGGCGGAACTCGCTCACCGCGTCTACCGAAGGCGTGTACTCGGCAGTATCGCCGGCAACGTCCGCGCGGCCAATCGAGATACCCTCGATGTACACTTCCTGCGTGCCGGTCGGCGAGCCGTTGATGCTGCCCAGGTAGGAATCGCCGCTGGTCCCGGGCAGGCTGTTGAAGATGAAGCTTTGAATCTGGCGCTGGCCATCATCGTTGCTGGTGACCGGCCACTCGTGGTAGTCCTCGGTGGAAACCGTATAGCCAAGTTCCGAACTGGACGATTCCAGCCGCGTGGCCTCAGCGTTCACCGTGACGCTGTCGCTGGTGGCGCCCAGCTCCAGGAGCAGGTTCGCCGTCACCACCGATGCCACCGCAACGTCCACCGGCTCTACCACTGCGGTCTTGAATCCGCTCTGTGTAGCCGTTACACGGTAGTTGCCCGGCGGCAGGTAGGGAATGCGATACACGCCAACCGACGTGCTGACCCCTTTGAAGATGGTATTGGTTTGCAGGTGTGTCGCCGTGACTTCGACGTTCGGGACCACGGCGCCGGCCGCGTCCGTAATCACACCTGTGATGGTGCCGCGTTCGCCTTGCGCGAATACCGGGGATGCCACAAACAGGAGCGCGGTCAAGACCACTGCAAGCGAGAACAATCTGGTCCGCATATTCTTCCTTTGCTTTAGCCTCTGAAGCTGGTGCGGTGAGCGGGAGCCGGACTGTGAGGATTCGCCGAACTTGCGGCTTTGCCGTGTTCTGACTTCCGCAAACACCATGAAGAGAAATTACCCTTTGAGGCAAGCTATCACAAAACAAAGAAGAACACAACAAAAAAGACGATCAAGGGAAGCCAAAAAATACAGGTCATGACGGGTCATCAAGTATCAAAATGTTTATTTTCAACAATATGACTCCTCCAGGGCAGTTTCGCAGCATCTGCGTACCCAGGATGAAAAGAAAGATCACGAAAATAAAACGAAAGCTCGACCCCTCAGAACACAGGCCGCCCGCGCATCTCGGGTCCCGGCGCGACGCCGAACTCGTGGAGGACTGTGACCGTGAGGTCCGCAAGAGTCGGGTCGCTCAGGCGAACCGGCCGGTTCGTGAGCAGCGTCGCCGGCACGCTCTGCGGGTCGATGCAATGATCGGCGATCCACAGGTCGGTGTTGTCTTCGAGGATGCTGGCCGGCATCGCGCCCAGCGCGGTCTGCCAGGAACCCCGATAGCCAACGGCATAGCCGATGATCAGATCCGGCGCAAACTCGAGCACCCGCCCACGATAGACCTTCCGGGGATCGTAGACCGCGTCCACCACGGCAGCTCCGTCCACCGGGTCCCGCAGCGCCAGCAGCTTCTCGGAGATTCGGCGCAGCACCTCGTCTCGCTCGGTTCCATCGGCAACAATGCCGTTCTTCTCGCGGCCGCGGAGATTGACGTACAGTCCGTTCAAGCCCATCGCATAGGCTTTGGTGTGAGCCCAGTCCACGTGCGCGAAGCCCTCGCCGGCCTCCGTGCGCGCAGGATCATCCAATTGCAGGAAGCCCTCGCCCCGGAGCCATGTGTTCACATTGAATGCGCGGTCGAAGCGGGCGAAACCGTGGTCGGACATGACGATCACGGTGGCCGATCGCGCCTGTTCCATCACCCGGCCGATGGCGCGATCCACGCGCTGATAGCACTTGAGCAGCTCGTCGTCGTGCTTGCCCCAGAGCATGTGCGAGTTCTGGTCGAGCGTCGAAAAGTAGAAGAACAGCAGCCCTGTTTTGTACTCGCGCAGTGCCTCCCCCAGCAGCGCCGACTCATCCGCGGCGACCAGGCCCGCCTGTGAGAGGTAGTCGTGAAGGTCGAAGTAGCCGGCACGATAGACCGCGGTGTCTTCAGCAATGCCCTGCGTGTAGTAGGGTCCGATTGCATCGTTCACCTCGCGGCTCCACGAGGCCGGGGTCGAGATCGGCAGCGCGGGCGCGGCCGGATCAATGTTGACCGGCGAAACATAAAGTTGCAGTGTGGGATGGTACTGCTTCGCGTAGACACGAAACATCCCGGGCACGGACCGGATGCCAGGAATCAGCGTGAAGGTGGCGTGTATCCAGCCCGACCATTCGTGCTCGTTCAGGATGAAGAGCTCGTCACCGATGCGAAAGCGCGCCGCCGGCGCATCCGAATCGACATCCACCGTCAGATCGGCCGAGGTTCCGGCACGATCCCTGCGCAGCGTGTTCGGCGGGCCCGGAATCGGCAGCACCACGTGGCCGTCCGCGAGACGCACCTTCACGATGCGGCCGCCCGAAACGTCATGCGACAGCTCCAGCGGATCGTCCGTGAAGAACGTGAACGTGCCGTAGCCACCCTGCAGATCGGGAGTGCCCATACCTGCCAGGGCGTGCGATTTGCCGGGAATCGGCGGGAAGTTGTCGGGGATGCGGACAATGATGGCAGGCACGCCACGCTCCTCCAGCAACTGCCAGAATGCGGTCCCCTGGCGCAGAAGACGAACGTGCCCGGAAGAGAGCGGAAGCCGATACGGGCCGATGGACAGCGTGTGCGTGGGCTCGTCCGTCTCTGCCATCGAGGAAAACGGCTGCATGGTGGCGGGATTGCGATGCACGAAATCGAATACGCCGTGGCCGCCGGGGTCCATCCCGGTGATGAACGTGGACCACGCCACCGGGCTCTGCGGCGGAATCGTCGTGCCCATCCGGCGGAAGTCGCCGCGACGCCTCAGCGCGGCCATATTGGGGAGGACATCCCAGTGGCGCTCAAGGAAGCCGGGATCCATACCGTCCACGCCAATCACTATGAGGCGCTGCGTAGTTGCCGGCCGATGACTGCACGCCGCCGCCACGAAGAACGACGCGACGAGCGGCACCGCACGGATTCTACGCATGCATGGGCAGTGTATCGCAGCTCAGGGAGTTGAGGCCTTCCACCGCGAGCGTATTCGCGAGTCGTGGAAGAATGGTCGCGGAAGCAATATGCGAGTTTCCCGAAGAGCGTTGATGCAATCGGCGGCTGTGTTCGCAGCGTCGCCCGAGTTCGGCTCACAGAGTGCTGAACGCCCGCGTGTGTTCGACCCACTGCTCGATCCGCGCTGTCGCGTTCACAAAATGCGGCTCGGCGAGTCCTGGCCTGCAAGCTGGATCTGGTATCCGGGTCAGTTGGCCGCCCACCGTCATGCCGCCTGCGTGCGCGCATCCATGGACCGCTGCACCGACGTGGGTTATCCGGGTTCGTATCGCCAGGGTGTGAACATCTCGTACTTCCGCCGGCGTGCGACGCTCCCACGCGAAACGGCGATTCGCTGGAACGGGCCGGCGGGGAGGATTCGGCTCATCCTGAATGGCGAGACGGCCGATATCACGCTCCGCAAGGCGGTCCTTCCAGCGGGCGCCGCGGAGATCCTCGCCGTGGTGGACTTTACCGCCGGTCTGCCCTGTCTGATTCTGAATGGCGCTGGCCTTGAGACCGGTCCCGCCTGGGAAGCCAGCCTCGACCAGGCGTCCTGGACGCAGGCCGAAGGAGATCCCGTGTTGAGAGATCCGTCCGCATTGCCGGACGGCTGCCGTGAATGGAGAGTTGATATCTCCCCGGCGCGCATCGTGAGTACGGTGCGCGCCTCGGTTTCCGCCGGCGCGCTGCTCCTCGAGCCCGGCGGCGATGTCATTGTCGATTTCCATCACGACGAGCTGGGCGCGCTGGCGTGGGATGCTGCCGGCGCTGGCGCTTTATCGGTGGTGGTGGGCGAGTCACTCGCAGAGGTGCGCGACGCGGCGCATTTCGAGCAACGGCCCTTGCCCGAAATCCCGCTGACTCGCCAGCCCTCCCACACAGACTTACCGGAGCGTTGTGTCCGTTTTGCGCGTCTTCGCAGCACCGCCTCCTGCGCGGTGCGCGATCTCCGCCTGCAGGCCAGCGTGTGGCCAGTCGAGTATCGCGGCCGCTTCGAATCGAGTGATGCGAAGCTCAACGACATCTGGTCCGCGGGCGCGGCCACCATGCACGCCAACATGCACGACGTTTATCTCGACGGCATCCGGCGCGATGCGTTGCCGTGGTGGGACGGCCTGCTGGTGCTGGAGGCGGGTGAGTGCGTCTTCTTCGACAGCGAGATCTCCCGCCAGACCATCCTCGCGCTGACGCTGCCCGCCAAACCGAGCCTGCATGACATGGGCCTCATCGACACACAGCTCTTCCTGCTGGCAGGATTCGAGAACGAGTACCTTGCGCGCGGCGATCTTTCGTTCTCGCGCCGTTACCGCGATCGCATCCAGGACGTGCTTGGCCTGTTCGAGTCGTTGCAGGATGAGCGTGGATTCGTGAATGGCCGCGACGTCGAGCCTTACGGCTTCTTCCCTGACTGGACCGCCACTGAAGCATCGGGTCCGGACGCGCACGGCACCCCCGCCTACGCACAGATGCTGCTCATGCGGGCATTCGAAATCGGTGCGGCGTTTGCCTCACGATGGGGCGATGAAGCTCTCGCGGCACGATACCGCGCCAATACCGCGAAGCTGCGCCGCAATGTCCGCGAACTGTTCTGGGATGCTGCCGAGGGCGCGTTCATCAACGGACTCGACCGCCGGGGCGCTCCGGACCGCCGTTTCACACCATTTGCGCAGGCAAACGGCATTCTCTTCGACCTGGCGGCGCCGTCCGAGTGGAACCGGATGTTCGAGCGCGTGCTCAACAACCCCGCCCGGCGCGCGCGGAACTTCAGCATCAGCCAGCCATGGGAGTTTCTCGCTTATGCGAGGGCCGGCCGCATCGCCGAGCTGCTTGCCAGGTTGCGCACCGTCTGGGGAGGTCTGCTCGATCTCGGCTATACGCGCTTTCCGGAAGACATCCGCATGCAGGACACGCCGGAACAGCAGCTCGCGATGTATGGCCGGCCTTTCGGAAACAGTCTCTGCCACGCATGGGCGGGCGCTGCGCCGGTGCTCGCGCTGGTACGTGGCGTTCTGGGGATCTGGCCGGGCGAGGGAGGTTACCGCACTTGCCGCATAGCGCCCCAACTCGGCGATATCGAGTGGGTGCGAGGGTCCGTTCCCACGCCGGCTGGCGACATCCGGGTAGAGGCGGATTCACGCGGTGCCCGGCTCACTCTGCCACCGCTCGTGACGGCTCACATCGGCCTCGAAGCGCCGGTTACCGGACCAGGGACGTTTCCGTTGCCGTCGCGCTGACTTCCAGCAGCAGGTGCTTGTCGAAATCGACCTGCATTTTCGGGCTGCGCGCGTCTATGGTTCCCATCTCGACGCCGTGTTCGTAATCGACCACCTGATACTGTCCAGGCGCAAGACCGCGCAGTTCGATCTCGCCGCGCCATCGCCCGGTGGTCTGCCAGTGATCGGCGCCTGGCGCGAAGAATGCATAATAAATCCGTCCCTTCGCCGAGATTGCGTAGCCTTCCGGCGTGTCGAAGCCGTGGATGTACAGATTGCGAAACTCGCCGGTGCTCAGCATCCTCGACTGGTACAACTCGATCCATTTTCGATAGAGGTCGCTTTTCGCATCGTCGAGGAACAGGGTCTTGTCCGGGCCATAGCCCGGCCAGGTGAACCTGCTGGACGGCACGCCTCCCAGCGCGACCGTGGAAGCAAAGTCGGTGCCGCCGAAGTCCTCGCCGGTGTATTCCACGTGATCGCCGGTAACGGCGGCGCGCGGTCCGAAAAGCGCCTTGTACATCTTGATCCGCTCGCGGATCTGGAGCGAACCGTGCGGATCGGCGGCCACTGCCTGGTTCTCGAACGGCAGCCAGCCGATGTTGGGCGTGGTGCCGCAGGGGCAGATCTGGGTGACGCTGTCGGGCTTCAGCGCGAGGCTGGTCTCGTAGATCGTGCGATACACGTCACCGATCGCTTCAATGCTCTCCTCGGGCCGCTTGTGATGATGCTTCGGGTTGTAGCAGGGCGGGACGGAATACACAACGTCGAGCTTGCTGCCGTCGAATCCCCAGTCCCGGAGGAATCGCTCCGTGAGCTGCTTGTGGTATTCGCGAACCTCCGGCAGCGCGGGACAGAGCACGGCTAGATCGCGGGCGAAGCGCGCGTGTTTGCCGTTCTTATCGAGGATCAGCCAGTCCGGGTGTTCCCGCACAACATCCGACGGCCGGTACTTGTGCGAGATGTACTTGCCCACGCCGTCTTCCACCGCCAGCGGGTACCACCAGAGCTGCACGCGAATTCCCTGGCGATGGTACGCCGCAACCAGGTCTTCGACGGAGTGTCCGGGAAAGGTGGCGGGCCGCGGGTTCCAGTCGCCGTACGTCTGAAACCAGCCATCGTCAAGCGTAGCCCAGTCGAGGTGCAGTTCCTTCAACTTTGGGATGGCCCCGAGCATCTGATCGGGCGTGACTCCAAAGCTGAAGCCCCATCCGCACCACGCAATCTTGTACGCTTCCGGGCCGGGGTTCATCGGCGGGATCGGAACCGCCTTCGCGTATGCGCGCAACGCTTCGTAGTAATCGCCGCGATAGACGGCGAGAAATGCGCGCGGTGTGGTCCACGTTTCGCCGGGTTTGAGCGTGACGTCGGGCTCGACGACAGTAGACGTCGCGATGACGTTGTCGCTGCTGGCGCGCACCGGAAACGACAGCACCTGTGCGCGTGGCTCGATGTGCCCGACGGCAACACCCATCTGCCGATTCCAGAGCGCCACCACGGGCAGACCGCCGCCTTCGCCCGTCGGACTTGGCACGCCCATCTCATTCGCGTGCGTGAACCCGGCCGTTACCGGCGCGATTTCGACCTGTCCCCACTTGTCGCTCGCGCCCTGGAAAGTCCAGACATCCGGCCCGGTGTTGAAGCGATGGCGATTGTATTCGACCCGGTCGATGCGCAGCTCGCGGTGTCCCGTGTTCCTCAGCGTGACGGTGATCACCGCGAGTCCGGGAACATCCGCCCGCGCCTCGACGGCCAGCATCTTCTGCAGCGCGCCGTTGCCCCGGCTGTGAACCTCGATGCGCCCCTTGCGGATCTGCGCGGTGCGCACATCGTACGGCACTTCCGGAAGCAGCGTTCCATCGACGCGAATGCGCTCCGTCGGACCGTCGCCCGGTTCATCGAGACTCTCCTTCTGTCCGTTCGCCACCAGCGCGCCGCTCACATACCCCGAGGGCAGCACGCGAAACTCGGCAGCCTCGGTTCGCAGCACCACGCCCTGCGTCTGCCCGACGCATCCGGCCATCGCGACAAGAAACGCCAGCGCCTTCACTTCGCCGCCTCCGCCAGTGCGAGCGCCTCCACGAAGAAGTAGTCGCCCCACATCACAGATTCGTTCACCCCGAGCCCTTTATGGATGTGATAAACGCCGTGATTCAGGATGCCCTCGGTGCCCCCGACGTGATCGCGGCAAAGTGCATCGAGGATCCGGCGCGCATACATTGTGTGGCCCATGCGCAGCAGACCGGCCGCGGCGATCGCCGCTGCGGACGTATCCACTTGTCGGCGGCTTTCTGCTGGAGCATCGTAGTCCCACGGCGGCACCAGACAATCGCGCTCGACGTAGAAATCGGCGCACAGTTCCGCGGTCCGAAAGAAGCGCGGATCGCCCGTGTACTCGTACGCGGTGTGAAACCCATACAGGGCCCACGCCAGCCCGCGCGACCAGCACGAATCGCCGCGATAGCCCTGATGCGTCGTCTGACGCAGGAACTCGCCCGTCTCGAGATCGAAGATGCCCTCATGCGCCGTCGAGCCGTCGGCCCTCACCAGCACGCGCCGCGTCGTCAGACAATGCTGCATCGCGACATCCATCAGCCCCTGATCGCCGGTGCGCTGAGCTGCGTAGAAGATGATGCCCACGTTCATCATGATGTCGATGAACAGCGACTCCTCCGCAACGAACGAACGCAGGTAACACCCTTTCTCGCGGAATCGCATTGCCAGCGTGCGCCCGGCCTGTATCAGCACGTCATCGAGAGCCGGGTTTGGCTCCAGATCCAGCCAGCGCCGGTACGTGGACATGAAGATGAAGCCGAGGTCGTGGACGTCGCGGTCGAGCTTGCGCGGCTCCAGCGGCTTGCTGTAGCGGATGGCCGGCTCGCGCCACGACTCGTCGCCACGCGAGACGAGAATCCACATGATCCCCGGCAGAAATCCGTCGCACCAGTGCGTCCATGCCGGCAGATCGTGCTTCCAACGGCCCTGGTGCGTGTACATCGGATAGAAGCCCGGGTGGCGCTCGATCAGCGAGCGAACCTGGCCGGCGGCGAAATCCAGCGCTTCTGAATACGTCATCGGTTCCCCTGGCGCGCGGCCTTTATGATGGCGCCGTAGCCTTCCTTGTCGAATGGCGGACAACCCGTCGGATACTGGCCGAGCGGATGATTCTTCTGCCGCATCAGGTACGTGCAGTAGGTCAGCGTCTTGCACACCTGGCTCTCGCGCAGCGTCCCAGTCTCGAGGGCATCGCGCGCGAAATCGGGATACGCGAGCGCGTTGCGCCCCATGCCGAAGAACGCGATGCGCCCCGATGCGAGATTGTCCGCCGCCGCGTTCACTGCATACTTCTGCAGCCAGCTATAGCCGGTACCCACCATCGGCAGGTCCGGAAAGGCGGCCTGCAATTCGCCGGCGATGCGGAAGTGGCGGTCCACGCCCAGCAGCGGATGCTCGGGCTGCTCGTAGTTGCCCTCGTCCGGTTTTTCGAAGGGCCGCCCGATGTGCGGGTTGTAGTACGGCGAGCCGAGCGACACGTTGATCAGCCGCACGCCCCATTCCTTCAGCCAGCCAATGAATTGCTTCACCTCGGTGAGATCCGGCTCAAGCGGATTCGAAGCGTCTACACCCCATCCGTGCGGGTAAGGAATCGCGAACTCCATCGGCACGCCAACGCCGGTTTGCGGGTCCTTCGTATACGGCACGCCGTCAAACGCGTTCATGCGCACCGCGATGGTCAGGTGGTTCCCGTAAGCCGAGCGAATCTTGCCGATGATGTTGCGCACGAAGCGCGCGCGATTTTCCAGCGGCCCGCCGTACCTGCCCTCCCGCACCTTCGCGCCGAGAAGCTCGCTCGCCAGATACCCGTGCACGCACTTCACATCGATGCAGTTGAATCCCGCATCAATCGCCAGCCCGGCCGCGGTGACAAACTGGTCTTCCACTCGCTCGAGTTCGGAATCCGAAATCGGCGCCTGATCGGCTGGAGTGTGCGTCTTCTGGTCGATCAGCGGATTGTGATACGCGATGATCCGGTTCGGCCACGAATAACGCCCCGAATGCGTGAGCTGAATCGGAATGAGCAGATCGTCCGCTGTACCACAAGCCTCGCGATGAATCCTCCGCACAGCGTCGAGCAATCGCGCGATCTCTCCAACGCTGCCAGCGTGAATCCAGAGTTGCCGCGGGTTGGCGCGCCCTTCCTGGCACACCGACGTCGCTTCGAACCACACCAGCTTGGCTCCGCCGCGCGCGAATCGCTCGTAGCGCCGCCATGTCAGCTCCGATGGCAGGCCCTCCGGACTGCCGTCGCAGCCCTCCATCGGGTGGATGCAGATCGAGTTGCCGACCGTTGTCTCCCCCACGCGCACCGGCCGCGCCAGCGCCCGTCGAACCACTTCGGCATCCTCTTCAAATCGGACGTGCGCCGCCCCGAGTTCTCCGGCGGCGTGACGCAGTTCACCCAGCGACTTGTATATGAAATGCCTCATCGCGCGTCTTCACTCCGCCATGAGATAGATAGCGATGCAGGCCAGCACCATCCCCGCCACCAGCACCGGATGCGGCACCACACGATAGATCGCGAGCGACAGCACGATGGTCAGCACCGGCGCCAGCGATGTCATCGGTACCACGATAATCGCCTTGCCGTAGCGCACCGCGTACACCAGCATCAGCGCGCCAATCGAGTTCAGAATCTGAATGCCCGCCGCCAGCCATGGACCCTTCCAGCCCCAGTTGATGGGTTGCGAGAAATCCGTCATCAGCACCGCCACCGGAATCAGCAGCAGCGCCGTCGCCGCCATATAGAAGAAGATGCTCTCGGCCCGCATCGTCTCATTCGAGAACTTCATGATGTAAGCCTGCAGCCCCCACGCTACCAGAACCGCGATCGGGCTGAGGAGCCAGAGATACCCCGATGCCTTTCCTGTGTCCGGCGGCACCCACGAGAGCAGCGGCAGCGCGATCAGCGCGATCACAATGCCCGCCCACGCCCGCCGCGAGGCCCGCTCCTTCAGCAGCGTCACCGAGAGTGCCACCGTGAGAACCGGGTACAACGACACAATCGGAAACACCAGGTACGCCGGCGCCGTCCGCAGCGCCTCGAACAGGATGATCTGCCCGCCCGCGCCCAGCAGCCCCACCGCTCCGCCCAGCATGATCGAGCGGCGATCGCGCTCCAGTTTCCACCCGATCACCGACAGCGCCACCAGCGCACAGGGGATCATCGTCAGGGCCCAGACCGAGTACCCCAGCGTGGCCGGAAACCCGGCTTTCTCGGGAGCTTCGATGAACGCTCCCCAGACACCCCAGAACAATGTGGTGATGGCCGCGAAGACAAGCCAGAGGCGGTTCTGTATCGGTTTCATGCGCGAAATATAAGCAAAGCCAATTCTGGCACGAAAGAAAGCGTAAACACAAGAAAGATTGCCAAAGCAAAGCGCAAGCCACTATAATCGGGCTTGTCCCGCCCCGTTGCCATCGTGACCGGCGCTACGCGCGGCATCGGCCGTGCCATCGCCGCGGAACTGGCTCACACCCACGACGTTGTCGCCACCTGGCACGGCCGTCGCGATCTCGCGGAATCCCTGGAGCGCGAAACCGGCGCGCTGACGCTTCGCAGTGACATTTCCTCGGCAGCCGATCGCGCGGTT
>Ga0335082_10005521_pt1 | contig 13817 bp, 11 predicted proteins | sample Lox_Sample_41_FD_206718 | JGI IMG/M metagenome (GOLD analysis project Ga0335082, IMG submission 206718) | Soil microbial communities from Loxahatchee National Wildlife Refuge, Florida, United States - Lox_Sample_4.1 | ecosystem: Environmental > Terrestrial > Soil > Wetlands | place: USA...
CTCAATTTGCGGGCGAATTCCGCCAGCCCGGTCTTGTCGGTCACACTGAGGATTGCGCGCTGTATCTTGCTCATGGCTCCTTTGCCACAACATAATTTCGCCGTCGGATGAGCGCTCTGGGACGGAGGACTACGTTTCTCTTAACAGACTAGCTGAAGGCTTTCTTATGCCGGGCCTGACGCGCGTCTGCTGCCATGGCGAGCGGCCGAATTTTCGGGGAGGCTATTTCGCTGCGCTGCCGGCCATCTTCTTAACCATGGCCAACACCAGCTTGCGATCGCTTTCGTTCAGGCTCGGTGAGTAGCGCCGGATTTGGGTGAGGAAGCGAACCTCATCTTCGGCGAGCTGCGGCCCGGCCTTGCCGTTGTCCCCGGTTCCATTGTGGAAGAACTGAGCCAATGGCAGCTCCATTGCCGTCGCGATTTTGGCCAGTGTGTCCAGCGAGGGTACGGTGTGTCCGTTTTCCACGCGAGACAGGTAACAGCGCAACAGGCCCGTTCGCTTCTCGATATCTCCCTGGGACATCCCTTTTTGCAAGCGGTAATTTCGAATTGTTTCGCCGATATTCATCGCGCCGCTCAACCCTTGAGAAGTAGTGGCATTGGGGGTGACTGCATAGTAATCAGGTCGTCTTCAATTAGCAAGGCTTTTGCGCTTCCAAAGCGCAATTATTCTTACCTCCACGCAATGAGCGAAGGCGGTAATGGGGATCACCGAGTTACTTAGGTGTCTACATAGCGTCACCATCCGGGCAGAGCGCGGCCGTTAGGTCGAGTTCCATGTACAACAACTCCGGAAGACGGTCCGCCGGCTCAGTTACCTCGACGAACCCAAACCGCCTATAAAGTGCTATGGCGGTCTGCATGCTCGCCAGATAAGTGTCCAGCCGCATGGTCTGATAGGCGCGGTCACGCGCCTCGCGGATGATTTGGCGCACCAGCAGCGCTCCAAGTCTGTCGCCGCGAAACGAGGGCCGAACATAAAGCCGCTTCATTTCACAGCTTCCCTTGATGTCGCGAAACGGACGCAGGGCGATGCATCCAGCCGGTTGGCCTGAAACCGTAGCCAGTAATAAAGTGCCCGCCGGCTCAGCATAGTCTCCGGGCAGACCCTCCACCTCGCGATCAAAATCGGCGAAACAAAAATCTACCGGCAGCTCGGCGCGGTATTCGCGTAACATCGCACGCACGTGTTGGAGTTGCTCCTCAGTTTGCGCCTGTGAAATCTCAGCCATCGCTGAAAGCTATCCCATCAGGATCCCGCCGTTCACCTTCAGCACCTCGCCGGTAATATAACCCGCTTCCTCGGAGGCCAGGAATTTCACCGCGTGCGCCACATCAAGATCGGTGCCCACCCGTCCGAGCGGAATGCTCTTCATCATGCTTTCCTTGAGTTCATCCGAGAGCACGGCGGTCATGGCAGTTTCGATCCAGCCCGGAGCGACGGCGTTCACGGTGATGTTTCGCGACGCTACTTCGCGAGCGACAGCCATGGTGAGGCCTATCAACCCCGCTTTGGCCGACGAATAGTTCGCTTGTCCGGCCTGCCCAATCTGCCCGAAGATGCTGGTGATGTTGATGATTCTGCCCCAGCGCTGCTTGAGCATCGAGCCGATGACCGCCTGCGTGAGAAGAAAGGGCGCGGTAAGGTTGGTATTGATGACGTCGTCCCAATCGGCGTGCTTCATGCGCATGACCAATTGGTCGCGCGTGATGCCGGCGTTGTTAACCAGGATGTCGACCTTGCCGAAGTGCGTAACGATGGCTTTCACGCCGGCCTTGATCTCCTCCTCGCTGGCCACGTCCATCTTGAAGACGGCCGCGTCGCCGTCCACTGCCGCGATCTCGGCCGCTACGTGGTGCAGCTTTTCTTCATTGCGGGCACACAGAGCTACTCTTGCGCCCGAGGCCGCCAGCACCATCGCGCAAGCGCGTCCTATACCCTGCGACGCTCCTGTCACCAGCGCAACCCGTCCTTCCACGCCTGACATGAAGATTTCCCCTTAGCTGTCGCAACCGGCTTCAGCAGGATTATACGGTCGCTCCAAAGCCGATCTGCACAAAAGCAAAAGCCGCGGAAAGTATCCACGGCTTTGCCACACGCTTACGCGATTCGCTTTACGCCTTTTGTCCCTGGTTCTTCAGCACCTCGATTGCCTTGTTGAGCTGGTCATCGGACTGGGCGGGTTTCTTCTCCTCAGTCTGGCCCTCCACCGCATTGTCGTCCTCGTCGGGAACGGCGAAGTCGTCATTGTTATCCGCTACGAGAACATTGGGCGTGATCGCGGTGTCTTCCAGCGCCTTGCCGGAGGGCGAGTAGTACTTCGCCACCGACAGAATCAGTGCCGAGCCATCCGGCATCTCGATGACCTTCTGGATTGCTCCCTCGCCGAAGGTCTTGTCGCCGACCACGTCGCCGCGCGCGTTCTCCATGATAGCCGAGGCTATGATCTCCGCCGGGCCGGCCGTGCCGCGGTTCACCAGGACAACCAGCGGCAGCTTGCTTACCACCGCCTTCTGCGGGTCGGCATTGAAGGTCTGCTTGGGATACTTCTGCCCCTGGATGTAGGTGATCGTGCCGTGATCGAGGAACAGGTTCGCGGTGGCGATGCCTTCGTCCTCTTCGCCGCCACCGGAGTTGCGGAGGTCGAGCACAATCTTCTTGGCGCCGTCCTTTTCAAGCTGTTTCAGCTTGGCAGCGACTTCCTGTGAGCGTCCCTTGGGGAAGTCGTCGATCTTGACATAACCGATGCCGGCCTCAATCATCTTGTCCGAAACCGCAGGCTCGCTCACGATCTCGCGCGTGATGGCAGTCTTTACCGGCTGGGCCTTGCGCGGCCGTACGATGGACACGTTGATCACCGAGCCCGGCTGGCCCGACAGCAAACCATCAATCTCGGCCAGCGACATATCGCGCGTGGTCTTGCCTTCGATGGCCTCGATGATGTCGCCCGCGTTCACGTCAGCCTTGTCCGCCGGCCCGCCCGGGATTACCGAGATCACGGCGGCATACCCATAGCGCTTGGAGATCGACGCGCCGATGCCGGCCTTGCCTTCGCCCTTACGCTGCTTGTACTCCTTGTACTCGGTGGAGTCGAGATAGCTGGAATCGGCGTCCAGTGATTCCAACAGCCCGTGCAGGGCGCCATTGGTGACGCTGGAGATGTTGGGGTCCTCGACATATTCGGTGCGAATACGCGAAAGTACCTCACTGTACACGCCCAGTTGGCGGTAAGAGTCGTCGCTGTTAGTGGTGTTGGCCTTGACGCCCATTCCGCCGGCCACGACAAAAGTAGCCAGCAGGAAGGAAAGGCTGAGGAGAACGGCTTTAGTCGTCTTTGACATTGTGTGCTACGCGATCTCGGGAGGGCGGGTCTTTCCGCTGGGATAAGACCCGAAAACTCACCTTGATTATACCCGTCTTCGATGCAAGCCCCTGTCCCGCGATTCCCGGAGCGTGGCGGGTCGTCCGGTTGCCATCGCAAAAGAGCTTCCGATCGGAACTCGCTGTTTAGACGTGGCGGGAGGGGCGACAGTTAGTTTCCAGTTTGGTAAGTACATCGAACAACCCGGCCGCAAGGCGGCAGCGGCGGGACTAGCCACCAGAAGTCAGCCTGCGCCGAAAACCTCCTCGGTGTGAAACTGGGAGGCCAAGTCCTGCTATGCACAGGTCTTAGCCTCCAGCTCTAGTTTGCTATTGCTGCAGGGCATTGATTACCGGCTGCGAGCTGGTGGTCATGATCACCACCCGCGGCGGCGGTGTCGAGGCAACGATGTAGCCGATGCCGATCGTATTGTTATTGGCGTCCATCAACGGGAAGCGTCCGCAGGTGCTGAACGTTTTGCCCGCCGAGTCACAGGACGCCGATTCGGTATTGTAGGTGGCGTTGATGGATAGCCCCATCATGGGACCGTTCGGTCCACTGGTGTCGTAGTTCCCCGTTAAGTGCCCAGGCGTCATACCGTCTGCAGTGAAGGTATCGAGCTCGACAGTCTGCGCCGGCAACGCAGGAGCGATGATGGAGCCGCCGTCGTTGCCGTTGACAAACGTCGAGTTGTTCTGCGCCGGCGGTCTCTGCTGTTCCATCTCGCCATAGGTGACGTTGGCATCGGTGCCCAGCATGAAGCCTCGGTCGGTGGTGGCAATGTAGAAGATCGGCGCGAAGGACACGCCGGTGAATGTAGTGCGTCCGTTCGAGGTCACGCTATAGGTGCCCGAAGGCTTGGTTTGCGTTAACGTTCCACCAGTATTGTCATCGATGGTGGTATAGAAGTTACCGTTGCTGTCCAAAGACCAGGCCGCGAGCGAAGTCTCAGAGACCTGCCCCCCGTTCTGCGGCGCCACCGCGGTCAGCTCGGTAATGCCGTTACCGTTCAGGATGGTGTTGTTGATATGGATGACTGTGGTTTGTTTGACCATCGAGTAGAGGATGAGCGGTGTTGAGCTGGAGACCGGATTGGTTTCAATGGCTACAAAGTCGGAGTTGTCGAGGAAGTAAAAGGCGAACGAATTCGTCATGCCGTTCGCGCTGAATGACATCGTTCCGCGTCCGGTCTTTGAATCCGGTTGTCCGATATTGCCGCTGAAGGTGCCGTTCTGGGTCACTGATCCATGATCGTTGAAGTCCAGCGCACCGCTTTGCAAGGTGCCCCCGCCCCCGCTGGAGGCTGGTTGCAGATTGAAACCGCCGACCGCGGCATAACGGTTGTCCGACGAATCAGCGCCATAGCCGCCAAACACCCAGTTGCCCTTTGAGTTGCTGAGGTCGGTCGGCACAGGGCCGTACTTGACGAAGGTTCCCGCGCCAAACTGCGTGGTTATGCCATCCCCGTTTTCGATGAAAGCCCAATAGCCGCCAAGGGAGGTGGTGATCTGGTAAGTTCCGGAGCCGGCCGAGCCATTCGCGCCGAACATCAGCGACATGGTGCCGTGACCTGTGTCGTCCAGGGTGTACGTTCCCGCCACCGGAACACTCACGTGGGTACTGCTCGTGCTCATGATGTCGGTCACGCCGCTAGTGATGTTGCCCATGCCATCGGAGAAGAAGCTGCCTGCCTGCAGCACCTGCTTGCCATTGTTGATACCGCGGAAAAGGAAGGTGTAATTGCCGGACAAGCGCGCCGCCGCTCCACCGACGGTGAAGGTAAAGGCTTGCTGCACGGAGTCTGGCGGGCTCTCGGCGTCCTTCACCTGGATGGTGATGGGTGAGCTCCCCTGAACGGTAGCCGTACCGTAGATCACGCCGAAATTGGGGTCCAGGTTCAGGCCCGTTGGCAGCGACCCGGAAGTGATTGACCAGGTGTAAGGCGTAGCTCCGCCGGTGGCGCTGAGAGCGAATTGATAGGGAATATTGACAGCAGCGAGGTCGATACTGGTGGTGCCGATGGCCAGGGGGTTATTGACCTTCATGGTTAGGCTCATGCTGGCTACCGCGTGGGTTGGTGTTTGCGAGTCGGTGACTTGGACTGTGAAATCCGATGAGCCCGTGGAGGTTGCCGTTCCGCTGATCACGCCGCTGGCACTCATGGCAAGTCCGCCAGGCAACGAGCCGCTGATGATGCTCCAAGTAAACGGCGCCTGACCGCCGGTTGCCGAGAGCGTCGTGGTGTAACTCTTGTTGATGACCGCCTGTGGCACGGTGGTGCTCGTAATGTTTAGCGGCAGAACGGTGATAGGAACGGCACCCTTACCGCATCCGAAGAAGCCAACTGCGAGACAGCTTGCTACAGCTAAGAAGAGTACTGCTCTACGCAAATTCATAAGGATTCGCAATCACCTGGGTCTGCCACCAGCAGTCTAGACACCTCTGGACCTGCGTCCGTCTGGGCGAGGAGCGAGCTGGTCAGAGTGTCAGAGTATCTCAAATCGTGGCATTTAAGAAAGTCCGGCAAAGAGCAGATTCAGCCTTAAAGCCCAATTCAGGACGCCGGGAGAAGCTTAAAGGGTTGAGATTTCCGTGACAGGAATATTCCGCCGCCGGGCCTCGTTCAGAAAATGGGCCGTGACGTCGTCGACCCCGCGTGACTCCATGTTCCAGATGACCAACGCTGACACTGGTGCATTCCCCGCCGCGGCCAGCACCTGCGCCTTGTCGAGGAGCTTGCGATTGACTTCCAGATAGCCTTCGTCTCCTGAAGGCAGGGTGAGAACTTCGACTTCCGAGTCCTTCAAAACCGCATCGTAGATGGTTCCCCAGTCGCCAGGACGATCCGCAACCGATGACCGGCGAAATTCGTCCGGGGACGAAGGCAGCAGTATGTGGCAGGGGACGTCATCTCCCAGGCCGGATTCGAGGACCAGCAGGTCGGCTCCACAGGCCGCTGAGGAGACGATCGCTGCCGGCTTTTGCTGATCCAGAAAATTTTCAATCTGAGATTGCACCCGCGAGACATTCTTCTGGGGGAAGCGCGGTACTGAGGCATCCGCAGCATCAACGCGGCGCCCGGCAGAAACCAATACCGCACCACGATTCGGCAATGAACTCAGAGGGGTGTTCACAAGGGTCGGCTCGTCCGTAGGCGCCCTGGTCATCCAACACTATACTTGAAAGATACCGTGGCTGGCGTCACGCCTCGCCCACGCGAAATGGTCGTAAATCTGTCCGCCTGGGAGTAATGTGTGAGAGCCCTGCACGAGAATTCCCGCCGCGTATTACTTGCGTGCTTGGTTTTGGTCACGCTGGCGGCGATGATTGCGCAGCAGACTTCGTCGCATCAGCGCCAGACCAGCACCCCGTACACCGGCGACCTCTCCATCTTCGAGTCCCCCGGACGCGAGCAGCGCCTGCACATCGACCAGGTTATGAAGGCGCTCGCCATCGCTTCCGGCAAGAACGTGGCCGACATTGGCGCTGGCTCAGGCTGGTTCACCGCGCGCGCTGCGAAATGGGTGACCCCCGGCGGCACTGTGTATGCGGTGGACATCAATCCCGATGCGATCAAGTACATCGATGAGCGGATCGCCAAAGACGGCGTGCACAACGTGAAGACCATCCTGAGCAAGCCGGACAATCCGCTACTGCCAGCTGACGGCGTCGATGCTGTTCTGCTGCTGAAAACCTATCACGAGGTCGCAAACCCGGTGGCGCTGATGCGCAACCTCCGCCCCGCCTTGCGCAAGGACGCGCGCATCGGGATTATCGATCGTAACGGCAACGGCGCGAACCACGGAGTTCAGAAAAGCGTTGTCCTTCAGGAGATGCAGCGAGCCGGTTACGAATTGAAAGACGAGCAGGATGATCTGGTGAAAGAGGACAACGTCGATTACTTTCTTGTTTTCGCTGCGAAGTGATCGGTTGTTGTTTGGCATCATCGCAGCTCAGCTGGCGAAGATTCGCGACACTGAATGCTCAGCAGCCTGTCAAGCCGAAGCCCTGTAAAGGTCATGCTGGGTGGCTACTGTCCGCCTCCAAACCCGGGACGGCCCTCGCGAATAATTGTCGAAAAGTTCGGATCGTCATTGGCAACGCGCGCTGCGTCGTTGATATGAGCGCGGGCTTTAAGCTCCGGCAACGACAAGCCATCGGTCACCAGTTGCCCCCGCTCATACATCATCTCGTCGCCCTTGCCGTTTAGCAGCATTCGCCAGTCCCAATGCGGACTTTGATCGCGGCTGGCCGCAGCCGAGACTGCGATATTCGTCGTGCAGTTGTTGGTCAGCGCGTTGTACCACTCAGGGCGGCGATGCAGCTCGTTAATCCTGTCCAAATACTGCCGGAACAACCCGCGCGCCTGCTCGGGCGTGGCTGTGGTGCGAAACAGGTAAACCTCTTCACCCTTGCGATAATTCGTTCGCAGCCGAATGACGTCGCGTTCGTCTGCGGCAATGTAGATCAGCCTGTACTGGCGAAAGAAGCCGCGGATGGCGGAATAGCTCTGGCCGACCAGATCGCGGGTCTCGATCGACATGGCGACATGGCCCTGGTCTCCAAAGTCGAAGCTGAGGATGGGGTGGGCGATCCAGGGCGAGCCCCACCAGGTAATCGCGAGGTCCAGGTGCTTCAGGTTCGACAGGTTGTAGCTGCGGGTTTCCCATGAGCAGGTATAGTCCTGCTCCGAGCGGTAATCGCAGTTGCGCAGATCATGAATCGTTACCTTGTCGCCGTCGACCGTGGCCCAGGCGGTGTTCTGGTCGTCGGGCTGCCAGTCGCCGTCTTGTGAGGGCTTCAGGCTTAACCACCATACCAGCACCACCACAAAGCCAACAGCAGCCGTTGCCAGCGCGAAGCTGAAACGGCGCGACGCAATCCACGCCACCGCGATCGCCAGAACATACAGGGCAATAAGAGGCACGCGAAGCTTCACGACTGGGAAGTCGATGTAGAGCGCAGCCGTGGACCAGATCGTGAGCCCCAGAACAATCAACGAAGCGAGCAGCAGTCCGAGCGTACGCAGTGCCTTTCTCCGTCTCACAGGTCTTCTGTATTTCAGCAAGATGTACAGAGCATAGCAGCGCGGGGACAAGTGAACACGGGTGCCCATCCCGGCTTCTGTTGCCGGGTGGGCTTCGTAAGGCCCCACCCGGCAAAGCCAGCCCGAGCGGGGCACCCATTTCCTTCGAGTTGGCACCCCAGTTCCTGCTAAACTTCGGCGTAACCTTACAGGCGGGAACCACGTGCTACTGGAACTGCGAGTCGAGAACTACGCGGTTATCGAGAGCGTCGAGGTGCAGTTCTCGGCCGGGCTCAACTTGCTGACCGGCGAGACCGGCGCCGGCAAATCTATCCTCATTGACGCACTTGCCTTGCTGCTGGGCGACAAGGCTTCAATCGAAGCCGTTCGCCACGGGGCAGAGAAGGCGGTCGTCTCGGCGGTCTTCGACGCCGACTCCCGGGCGATTGATGCTGTGCTCGCGGAAAACGGCCTGGATGCCGACGAGGAAGCGCAGCTCATCCTGCGGCGCGAAGTTGCCAGCTCGGGTAAAGGCCGCGTCTTCGTGAACAATCAACCGGCGACGGTAGCCCTGCTGAAGCAACTTGCTCCGTACCTGGCGGTCATCCATGCCCAGAACCAGGCGGTCCTGTCATTCGACGATGCTTCCAGACTTTCACTACTGGATGCGTTTGCCGGAATCGACACCGCCAATACCGCCGCGGCGTACGCCCGATGGGAGGAAGTTCGGCAACGTATCGGCGACCTGGAGCGCGATGAGCGGGACCGGATGCGGATGCTGGACCTCTGGAACTTCCAGCGGAAGGAGATTGCCAACGCGCACGTTCAGCCCGGCGAAGACGAGAAGCTCGCGGCTGAGAAACGCCTGCTGGCTAATGCTGAGCGCATCCACACGGCGGCGATGACAGCCTACGATTCCCTGTACGAGAACAGCAGCTCCGCCGCGGCCCTCCTGCGCGGCGCAGCGCGGCAGTTGGAAGAGCTGTCGCGCTTCGATGAGCAGTTCCGCCAGCCGCTTACCCAGCTTGAGTCAGCGCGCATCACCGTGGAGGACATCGGCCAGACTTTGCGATCCTATGCCGATGGCATCGACTCCTCACCCGAGCGCCTGGCCGAAGTCGAAGACCGCCTGGCCTTGCTCGAGCGATTGAAGCGCAAGTACGGGCCCTCGCTGGACAACGTGATCGCTCTGGGCGCCGAACTAGAGCGCAAGCTCGCCGAGATGGAGAACAAGGACGAAGTCCTGCGGGGCTTGCGGGTTGAGCTGGCCAAGGCAGCAGAGAAGTATCTCGAAGCGGCGCGGGCGGTGTCGCGCAAGCGCTACGAAGCCGCCCGCCAACTGGAGAAGCAGGTCGAGCGCGAAGTCAACGAACTTGCCATGAAGGCGCGCTTCAAAGCTGAGACCAGCGGCTCGGACGAGGAGGCCAACTGGACAGCGCGCGGATTTGATCGCGTGCAGTACCTGATTTCGGCAAATACCGGCGAGCCGTTAGGTCTAGTCGAGGAGATCGCCTCCGGCGGCGAGTTGTCGCGCGTGATGCTGGCGTTAAAGACCAGCGTGGAGGCGGGGCCGGCAGGAAAAATGCGGCGTAATGGAGGCTCGAAAGCCAGTGCGCATCGCACACTCATCTTCGACGAGATCGATACGGGAATTGGCGGTCGAGCTGCTGAAGCCGTCGGCAAGAAGCTGAAGCAACTTTCGCAAAGCGCGCAGGTGCTGTGCGTGACCCACCTGCCGCAGATTGCATCGTTTGCCGACCAGCACTTCGTCATCGAGAAGAAGGAAGTGTCAGGGCGAACGAAGACCTCTGTGCGAGAGCTTGATCCGCGCGAGCGCACGGAAGAATTGGCGCGTATGATGAGCGGCGCCAAGCTCACCGAAACCTCACTCAAGCACGCCGAGCAATTGCTCAAGGCTAACCGGTAACGCATGGAAGCTTTCGTTCGCAACGTCCTGCTGGTATTCGCCGGTCTGTTTCCCATCGTGAATCCCGTTGGCATGGCGCCCATCTTCGCCAGCATGACATTTCCCTACAGTGCCGACGTTCGCCGCAGCATGGCGGTACGTATCGCGATTAACGGAACGGTGCTGCTGGTTGCCTCCATCTTCATCGGCTCGTACATCCTGGAGTTTTTCGGCATCAGCATCGCCGCAGTGCAATTCGGCGGAGGGCTGGTCGTGACCATCGCCGGGTGGCACATGCTGAACCGCCGGACCGATGTAGCCGAGCGGCAGTCGGACGCGCCGCAGGCCACCACGGAGATTCTTTCGAAGGCGTTCTATCCGCTAACACTACCGCTTACGGTTGGCCCGGGCTCCATTGCCGTCGCCCTTACCTTGGGGAGCAATCTCCACTCGGAGACGCACCTGCAGTTGATCCTCACGTCGGTGGCAGCAGTAATTGGCAGTTTCCTGATCGGCTTGTCGATCTATCTCAGCTACGCCTATGCTGACAAACTGGAGGGCTTTCTGGGCAACACCGGGACGAGCATACTCATTCGTCTGTCGGCGTTTATCGTGCTGTGTATCGGGATTCAGATCATGTTCAACGGCCTGGAGTCGTTCTACAAAGAGGCGCTGCACTCTCACTGAGCAATCAGCTCCGCCGCCCAAGCCAGTAAAATGGGAACATTGTGAAGCTTGGCATTGATTTCGGGACCACGCGCGTCGTGGTCGCGGCGGCCGACCGTGGCAACTACCCGCTGGTGAACTTTGAAACACCAGATGGCGGCGCTCGCGATTGGTATCCCGCCGTTGTTGCGGTCTCGCACGAGGGGCGCATCTACGGCTGGGAGGCATTGGAGCTACACGGTCGGGCGGGCTGGACCTTGCTGCGCTCGCTGAAGCGCGAATTGAAGACTGCCGGACCATTCACCGAGATCGAAGCCGGCGGCCAGCGGCTCAACCTATTGATGCTCATCACCGAGATGCTACGTGCGCTTCGGCGCGAGCTGATCGAGCGCTCCAACCTCGGCGCGGACGACCGCACGAAGCTACAGGTCATGCTGGGCGTGCCCGCCAACGCCAACAGCAATCAGCGCTTCCTTACGGAAGAAGCAGGACGCGCTGCAGGCTTCGAGGTGCTTGGCCTATCGAACGAGCCTTCGGCGGCGGCCGTCGAGTTCGCCAGCAGTAACAGCTCGGAACGCCGTAGTCGCGACACCGCCAGTCTGCTGGTCTATGACCTGGGAGGCGGGACCTTCGATGCCTCACTGGTCACGCTCGGAGATGGTGAACACGCAGTGCTTGCCGCTGACGGCATCTCCGACTTTGGAGGCGACGAGTTCGACGAAATTCTGGCGGAACTGGCGCTCAAAAACGCCAGGGTTTCTGAGCGGGAACAACAGTCGCTCACCGATGGCGAGCAGTTTGCGCTGCTGGAAGAATGTCGCGAGAAGAAAGAAGCGCTGAACCCCAACAGTCGCCGGGTGACGCTCGATCTGGGACGGGTGCGGGAGTCGTGGAAGGAAGTATCAATTCCTGTGGACGAGTTCTATGAACGCTGCCGGCCGCTGATTGAGGAGTCGCGGTTAGTCGTTGAAAATCTTGTTGCAGCCTGCCCGGAAGCCTCGGTCGAGACCTTGTACGTCACCGGCGGCGGGTCCGAGTTGCCGCCAGTGACGCGCATTCTGCGCGAAGAGTTTGGACGCAAGGTGAAGCGTTCAGCTTATATGCGGTCGGCTACGGCGATTGGGCTGGCCATCCGCGCTGAGGAGCACGAGGGAGCGACCCTACGTGAGCAGTTCACGCAGAACTTCGGCGTGTGGCGCGAGGCTGACGCCGGGCGGAACGTGGTGTTTGACGTGATGTTTCCGCGGGGCAGCAAGCTTCCCGCGCGCGGCCAGGAGCCGCTGCGCGTCGTGCGTGCCTACCATCCTGTTCACAATGTAGGACACTTCCGCTACTTGGAGTGTTCCCGGCTCGATATGGCAAACCAGCCGCAAGGGGAGATCAGCAACTGGGATGAGGTTCGCGTAGCGTTCGATCCGCAGTTGCGCGGATTGGGAACCCTGCCGGAGCAGCCGGAGCGGCGCTTCGCGCCGGGCGAGGGCCCGCTGTTCGAGGAAGAGTATACGTGCGACAGCAGCGGCCAGTTGAAGGTGCGCATCTCCGACAAGTCGAGCGACTACGTGCTGGAGTTTCGATTAGGACAGTGGTCGAAGAATGGCACGGCTTCGCCGAAGAAGAGGACGAAACGAAGCCGCTAGCATTTGGCAATTGGCATTTGGCCGATTAGGCTCTTGCCAAGTGCCAAGTGCTGACTCCCAATGCCCAAAATCACATACCTCGAATGCAGCAAGTGCGGCGAGAAGCTTTCGGCCGAGAAGCCTCAGAACGTTTGTCTGAAAGATGGCGGCCCGCTGTACGCCCGCTATGACCTAGAAGCGATTCGCAACCAGAAAAGCTCGCGCGAGGCGGTCGCATCGGGACCCAAGTCGATTTGGCGATACTCTCCCGTGCTGCCCGACACGGAACCCGTCACGCTGGGCGAAGGGATGACGCCGCTGCTGCCCAGCCGCTCGTATCCGAATCTGCTGATCAAGGACGAGGGCCTGAATCCTACAGGCTCGTTCAAGGCGCGGGGTATGAGCGCGGCCGTGACCATGGCCCGGCACTATGGCCTCAAGAAACTCGCTGCACCTTCGGCAGGAAATGCAGGAGGTGCGCTCGCCGCATACGCCGCCGCGGCCCGCATCGAAGCCTACATCTTCATGCCGAAGGACGTACCGCTTGCGAACCGGCTGGAGGTGGAAGCCTGCGGCGCGAACCTCACGCTGGTGGATGGCCTCATCAGCGATTGCGGCCGCATGGTTGCCGAGCGCAAGGAGCAGGAAGGCTGGTTCGACGTTTCGACCATGAAAGAGCCGTTCCGCGTCGAGGGCAAGAAGACGATGGGCTACGAGGTGGCCGAGCAGCTCGGATGGGAGCTGCCTGACGCGATCATCTATCCCACCGGCGGCGGCGTTGGGCTGATTGGAATGTGGAAGGCGTTCGAAGAAATGGAGGCCATTGGGTGGGTTGCACCGGGACGCCGGCCAAAGATGATCTGCGTGCAAACCGCGGGATGCGCGCCGATTGTGAAAGCCTTCGAGGAGCACAAGAGTACCGCCGAGATGTGGCCGGACGCGCACACGATCGCGGCTGGGTTGCGCGTGCCCAAGGCGTATGCCGACTTCGTGATCCTGGGTATTCTTCGCCAGAGCAAGGGAGTCGCGGTTGCGGTGACCGACGACGAACTCATGGCCGGCGTGAAAGAACTCGCCCAGGGCGAAGGGATCTTTGCCGCTCCGGAAGGCGGGGCAGCGCTAGTCGCCTATCAAAAGCTGGTGCAAAGCGGCTTCCTAAAGAGCTCTGATCGCGTCGTGCTGTTCAACACCGGCTCGGGCTACAAGTACGTCGACTTGATTGCGAAGTATTGGAAGGTG
>Ga0335082_10005522_pt1 | contig 13815 bp, 12 predicted proteins | sample Lox_Sample_41_FD_206718 | JGI IMG/M metagenome (GOLD analysis project Ga0335082, IMG submission 206718) | Soil microbial communities from Loxahatchee National Wildlife Refuge, Florida, United States - Lox_Sample_4.1 | ecosystem: Environmental > Terrestrial > Soil > Wetlands | place: USA...
CGATCGATCCGGCCTCGCCCTTCGCGTGGCAGGCGAGGTTGCGCGCCGCAGAGGTGCTCGATCAGCTCGACCGCACCGACGAGGCGGTCGCAGACCTCAGGAAGATGGCGGCGGAGCGGCCGAATTTCCCGCAGGCGCTGATCGAGCTCGGGGACATCCTGCGCGGCCGCAACCGATTCGCGGAGGCCGTGACGGTCTATGACGCCGCATTGGAGCGCATCCCGAAGATCGAGCCGCGCCATTGGGCGCTCTTCTACAGCCGCGGCATCGCGCTCGAGCGCTCTGGCCAGTGGCCGCGCGCGGAGGCGGACTTCCAGCGCGCGCTCGAGCTGCAGCCGGACCAGCCGCTGGTGCTGAACTATCTCGGCTATTCCTGGGTCGAGAAGGGCGAGCACCTGGAGAAGGCGCTCAAGATGATCGAGCGCGCGGTCGAGCTGCGGCCGAGCGACGGCTACATCGTCGACAGTCTCGGCTGGGCCTTCTTCCAGCTCGGACACTATGCGGAGGCAACGCAGTACCTCGAGCGCGCGCTCGAGCTGCTGCCGCAGGACCCCACCATCAACGATCACCTCGGCGACGCCTATTGGCGCTCGGGGCGCGAGGCCGAGGCGCGCTACCAGTGGCGGCGCGCGCTGCAATTCAAGCCCGAGGCCGATCAGATCAAGACCATCGAGGCGAAGCTCGACAAGGGGCTTAGCGCACCGCCCTCCACCGGCGCGCGCGGCGGCTGAGTGGCGGTGTCCGTGCGGGCGGCGCGGCGCGCGGCACCCGCGAAGCTCAACCTCTATCTGCACGTGATCGGCCGCCGGGCTGACGGGTATCACCTGCTCGACAGCCTCGTCGCCTTCGCGGACATAGCGGATGTGGTGACGGCGAGCGGGGCGCCGCGGCTCGAGCTTCGCGTCGAGGGACCCTTCGCTCCGGCGCTCGCGGGGGCCGGGGAGGACAACCTCGTGCGCCGCGCGGCCGCCGCGCTCGCGGAGCGCGCGGGCATTCCTCTGCGCGCGGCGCTGGTGCTGGAGAAGAACCTGCCGGTCGCTTCGGGGATCGGCGGCGGCTCGAGCGATGCCGCCGCGACGCTGCATGCGCTCGCGGAGCTTTGGAGCCTCGATCTTCGCGAGCCCCGCTTCGCGGGCCTCGCGGAGAGCCTCGGTGCGGACGTGCCGGTCTGCCTCCTCGGCCGCACCGCCTGGCTGGGCGGCATCGGCGAGCAGGTGTCGCCCGCGCCCTCTCTGCCGGATTGCTCGGTGCTGCTCGCCAATCCCGGTATCGCCGTTCCGACCCCTGCGGTCTTCAAGGCACGCACCGGCGCGTTCTCGGAGCCTGCGCGCTTCGAGCTTCCTCTCGGCGATGTCCGGGATCTCGCCGCTTGGCTGGCGGCACGCCGCAACGACCTCACGGATGCCGCGATCTCGCTGGCGCCGGAGATTGCGGAGGTGCTGCGAGCGCTTTCCGCTTTGCCGGGCGCGCTCCTCGCGCGCATGAGCGGCAGCGGCGCCACCTGCTTCGCGCTCTTCGCGGAGCCCTCTGCCGCGCGCGCGGCGGCCGCGCGGCTTGCGGCGGAACGGACGGGCTGGTGGGTCGCGGCGGGGCCACTGATCTAGCGCCGGATCGGAGCTACTTCTTTTGCTTCTCCACCTCGGCCTTGAGGCGGTAGAGCAGGTTCTTGTTGGGCTCGCCGTCGACTTTGAGGCGGCGGTCGATCTGGTATTGCCGGATCGCCTCGACGGTCTTGTCGCCGACGGCGCCGTCGGCGGCGCCGGGATCGTAATGCAGCTTGATGAGATAGCGCTGGATCTCCGCCACCGTCGCCTTGTCCGCGGGTTTGGGCGGTGGCGGGGGATCGCCGGCTTGGGGGCTCGCCCTGACGGGGGCGGGGGCGCCGGCGCTCGAGCCGCCGCGCTTCAAGGTCTCGAGGATCTGCGCCGCGAGAGCGCGCGCATCGCGCGTCTGCTGCGGGGTCATGCGCTTGGCGGCGGCATCCATCTGCTCGCGTGCCTCCTGGTCTCCCGCCGCCGCGGCGATACTGAACCAGGCATAGGCGAAGCCGTCCGACGTCTCGACGCCTTTGCCGTTTGCGTAGAGGGCGGCGAGATTGTACTGCGCGGTGACGTTGCCCTGCTCGGCGGCGCGGCGGAACCACCGCACGGCTTCGCCGAAATTCTGCTCGACGCCGGAGCCGCTGGCATAGGCGAGGCCGAGGTTGAGCTGCGCTGAGGCATGACCTTGCTCGGCCGCGCTGTGATACCAGATCGCCGCGCGCACGGGATCCTTGGGCACGCCCAGGCCCTTGTCATAGAGGATGCCGAGGTTGTACTGCGCGTCCGCCTGGCCCTGCAGCGCCGCGCGCATGAAATAGTCGGCGGCCTTGGCGTAGTCCTGCGGAACGCCGTTGCCGAAGGCATAGCGAACGCCAGTCAAATAATCCTCCACCGCGGCCTGCTGCGACTGAGAGCGAGGTCCCGCTGCGGGCGGTGCGGCCGCGGTGTCGGGACGGCGGCCCGGCGTGCCTGCCGCCTCGGGTGCGAGCGCCGCCGGAGGAGTTGCGGCCGAGGGGGGCCCCTCCGCCGACGGCGCGGTCCCTGAGGCGCTCGGAGCCGGCGGCGTGGCGGCCGGCGCCTCCGGCGGTACCGCGACTTGCGCCGGCGGCGGCTCCGGCGGCGGCGGAGCAGCGGCCTGCGGGGCTGCGGTCTCCGGCGCTGGGCCAGGCGTCGAGGGCGATGGCGGAAATGTCTGCGGCGCCGGGGCAGTCGGCAGCGACACCACGACCGCTGGCTGCGATGCCGGCGGCGCGCCGCTGTAGCGCACGTAAAAGGTGCCGGCCGCAGCGGCAGCGGCGACCGCGAGCGCGAGCAGCAGGAGAGCCAGAAGGTGCCGACGGTGTTGCGGCGGCGGAGCGGAAAGATCCTCCGCCTCGGTGCGCGCCGCAGGCTCGAGATGGAGGGGCTCCGGCGGCGGCGCTTCCGGTCGCCCGCGCTGGCGCGCCGTGGTCAGCGAGGCCGAGAGCGCCTGCACCGCCTCGGCATCGCGTGGGGGCACCGCCGTCGCCGGGGCGGAAGGCTGCGCCGCCGGGGCCGTGGGCGCCAATGCCGCATCCATGATCGCGCGCGCGAGCCAGGTCTCGGGCTCTACGCCCGCCGCACGCGCGGCCGCCTCGACACCCCTGCGCAGCTCCGGCGCAAGATCGAGCGCGCGCCATGCGCGAGCCGAGGCAAGCGCCGAGCGGCGCGGCCTCGTGTCCGTCTCAGGGGCCATGGCGGGTCCCTCTGCCGCGGCCGAAAGTCGGCATCCGGCGCCGGTATCGATGCTCGCTCATGCCCTGCCGCACACCCCGAAAGGACTGACTCGTTATACGGCCGGCGCGGATGCTTGCCAATCGAGGCCGCTCAGGAAGCGCCGGATTCCGCAGGTGGAGGGCCGCCGCGCACCATCTGCTCCGCGAGCGCCTCGGCGTCGGGCGCGCCCAGGAGCTTATAGGCCTGGGCCGGCGAGAGTTGTCCGCTGTCGAGATAGTGCCGGACGCGCTCGGGCAATCCCAAGAGCCTGAGCGCGGTCGCGATGTGCGTGCGCTCCCGCGCGAGGCGCCGTGCCAGGAGGGACGGACTCGCGCGGTATTCCGTCAGGAGACGCAGATATGCCCGCGCCTCGTCGAGGGGCGAGAAGTCGCGCCGCCCGAGATTCTCGATGAGCGAGAGCATCAGCGCCTCGGCGTCATTGGCCTCGACGATGATCGCGGGTAGCTCGGCGCGGCCGGCGCGCTCCGCCGCGATGCGGCGCCGCTCTCCGGCGATGACCTCGTAAGCGCCGGGCTCGCCGGCAAGCTTGCGCACTAGCAACGGCTCGCGCACTCCTTGCACCGCGACCGATGCCGCGAGCGCGGGAACCCCATCGTCGCCGCCCGCGCGGCGCGCACGCGACCGTCCCGGGCGGAGCGCGGCAACTTGAAGGATCACGACCGGACCGGAGGGGAGCGCGAGCGGCGGGGCGTCGCTCACGAGAGATGGCGGCTGGGCGGGCACTTCGGCCGCCGGCGCTGCCTTCGGAAAGAGCTCGAGCTGCGGCTTCTGCGGCTCCGCGGCAGGAGCCGGGCCGTTGCGGGTCGGAAGCCCTTCGATCCGGCCTTCGAGCCAATCCGCGAGGCCGGACTCGGCGGCGCGCTTCGCCTCGGGCGAAAGCCGCCGGGAGCGATAGCCGCCGATCGCAGGGAGCCGGGGATTGATCTCGATGGGCTCCGGCTTCTCGGCAGGCGCACTCGCGGAGGGCGACGTCGCGAGCGGCGGCGCCTCCCTCGACTCAGCCCGCTCTTGCGTAGCCGATGGCGGCTGGAAGCCGGGGATCGCGCCGATCTCGCGGATGATTGCGGCGCTGACGGTCGCTGCGAGCCAATCGACCAGCGGCTTTCCCGCCGCATCCGCCGCATCCTCCGCTGCCCGCCGCGCTTCCGGCGAAATGTCGCTTACCCGCCAAGCCACCCCTGCCTCCGACTCGTCCCCCGAGCGCGGAGTATACGCGGTGGGGGGAAAGCTATCAGCTGTCAGCCGTCAGCTCCGGTTGAGACCGCGGGGAGGGACCAGCGTAGAGGTCCGATAGTTAATGCCAGCTAGCTGAGAGCTGAGAGCTTCTTCCTCAGCCGCACTTCGAATAGCCGCAGCTCGTGCACTGGTCGCAGTTCTCGATGCGGATGACTGCGGCTTCGCCGCATTTCGGGCATTGCGCCATGCGGCGGGTAGTGCCGGGAAGGTTCGCGACCGCACGCTTCTCCGCGAGGGCGGGATCGAGCTGGCGCGGCTGAATGAAGCCGATGTCGATCATGTGCCGCTCGATCACGTCGCCGATGGCCGCGAGGAGCGAGGGGACGTAGCGGCCCTCCATCCAGGCACCGCCGCGGGGGTCGAAGACGGCCTTGAGCTCCTCGACCACGAAGGAGACGTCGCCGCCGCGCCGGAACACCGCGCTGATCATGCGCGTCAATCCCACGGTCCAGGCGTAATGCTCCATGCTCTTGGAGTTGATGAAGATCTCGAAGGGCCGCCTGCGGCCGTCCTGGACGATGTCGTTGATGGTGATGTAGATCGCGTGGTCGGCGACGGGCCAGCGGATCTTGTAGGTGCGGCCCGGCAGCGCCTCGGGGCGGCTCAGAGGCTGCGTCATGTACACGACGCCGCCGGCCTCGTAGACGTCGGCGGGCTTGGGCGCGGGCTTCGGGAGCGGCAACTCGGCCTGCGCGGCCATCTCCTTACCCGCCTCCGGCTTCGCCTCGAGCACCGCGCCGGTGATCTCGTTGGGGCGATAGGTCGTGCAGCCCTTGCAGCCGAGCTCGTAGGCCCGGAGATAGACGTCCTTGAAGGCCTCGAAGGGGAAATCCGCGGGTATGTTGATCGTCTTCGAGATCGAGCTGTCGACGTATTTCTGCACCGCCGCCTGCATCACCACGTGGTCGGCCGGCGAGAGCGTCTGCACGTCGACGAAGGCATCCGGGAGCGGAGCGCTCTCGCCCTTGAGGCGGCGGTAGAGGCGGTAGGCGTAATCCGCGACCTCCTCCTCCTTCCGCGTGCCGTCGGGCATGAGGACGTTGCGCGTGTAGCGGAAGCTGAACACGGGCTCGAGGCCGGAGCTCACGTTGTCCGCGAGGATCGAGATGGTGCCGGTGGGTGCGACCGAGGTGAGAAGCGCATTGCGGATGCCCTGGCGCTCGATCGCCTCGCGCACGTCCGCGTCGAGATGCTGGATGGTCTCGCCCGCGAGATACTTCTCCTTGTCGAAGAGCGGGAAGGAGCCCTTCTCGGCGGCGAGCGCGGCCGAGGCGAGATAGGCCTCGCGCTCGATCGCCTTGAGCCAAGCCTCGGCGAGGCTCACCGCCTCGGTCGAGCCGTAGCGGACGTTGCAGAGGATGAGGGCGTCGGCAAGCCCGGTGATCCCGAGACCGATGCGGCGCTTGGCGCGCGCCTCGTGCGTCTGCTCGTCGAGCGGGAAGCGCGAGACCTCGATGACGTTGTCCATCATTCTGACCGCGACCGGCACCAGCGCCCGGAGCTTCCCGAGATCGAGCCGCGCCTCCGGCGTGAAGGGGTCGAGCACGAGGCTCGCGAGATTGATCGAGCCGAGGAGGCAGGCGCCGTAAGGGGGCAGCGGCTGCTCTCCGCAAGGATTGGTCGCGCTGATGGTCTCGCAGTAGTGGAGGTTGTTCCTGCGGTTGATGCGGTCGATGAAGATCACGCCGGGCTCGGCGTAGGTGTATGTGGCCCGCATGATCTTGTCCCAGAGCTCGCGCGCCGGAAGCACCTTGAAGGTGGTGCCGCCGAACTTGAGCTCCCAGGGCGCGTCCTCCTTCACGGCCTGCATGAAGGCATCCGTGACGAGGACGGAGAGGTTGAACATGCGCAGCCGCCCGGGCTCGTGCTTCGCCTCGATGAAGGCCTCGATGTCCGGATGGTCGCAACGCAAGGTCGCCATCATCGCGCCGCGGCGATAGCCCGCGCTCATGATGGTGCGGCACATCGCATCCCAGACGTCCATGAAGGAGAGGGGCCCCGAGGCGTCGGCGCCGACACCTTTGACCGGCGCGCCCTTGGGACGGAGCGTCGAGAAGTCGTACCCGATGCCGCCGCCCTGCTGCATCGTGAGCGCGGCCTCGCGCAGATGCGTGAAGATCCCGGACATGTCGTCGGGGATCGTCCCCATGACGAAGCAGTTGAAGAGCGTGACGTTGCGCCTGGTCCCCGCACCCGCCACCACGCGCCCCGCGGGCAGGAACTTGAAGTCGCTGAGCGCCTCGTAGAAGCGCTCGGTCCAGAGCTTCGGATCCTTCTCCGGCTCCGCGAGCGCCATCGCAACGCGCCGCCACGTGTCCTCGATCGTCTTGTCCACGGGCCCGCCCTCCGGCGTCTTCAGCCGGTATTTCATGTCCCAGATCTGCTGGGAAATGGCGGCAACGCTGGGCATCTGCGCGTCCCCGGGATGGAGCGGAAAAGAAAGGCCGACGAGTTTAGTTCCTAATTTGTTCGAGGGCAATACGCGCTCGTCCACAAAATCGCCCCCATCCGTCCTTGGTCTAAATGGCTGCGGACACACGGGTTTTCAAGATATCCCCGCGACTCACACGGTGGTGGTGTGAAACTATCCCCCGACCGACCCGGGACCGAGCTCGCTCATTGGGGATGGGAGCCCTGCACATTGAGGAACGGGATCGTGCAGAGCAAGATCGCGATCGCCGCTAGCGCAATTCTCACCTGTCTCGGCATGGCTTCTATCCCCCTCTCAAGATGCGTTTGCGCCTGGAATTGTCGTCCAGGCAGCGGCTGGTGAGTACGGGGAATATTTCTTGCAGCAGCCTGTGCGGTGTCGCGGCCGCGGGCTTGGCGCGCGGAGCCTAGGCCGTGCGCCTTGCCGGCGCGTCCGCTGGAAGCCAGACCGTGACGACGGTGCCGCGGCCGGGCTTGCTCTGGATCTCGAGCGTGCCGCCGAGGAGCTCGACGTAGCGCTTCGTGAGTGGAAGGCCCAAGCCGGTTCCCTGCACGACCGCGGCCTTGGGATCGCGCTTGACGCGGCCGAAGGGGCGCATCGCGACCTCGATGTCCCCGGGTCCCATGCCGATCCCGGTGTCGCGGATGATGAGCACGAGCGCGCCGCCGCCGCCGTCGGGCTTCGCCTCGATCGAGACGCGCCCGCCGCGGGGCGTGTATTTGACCGCGTTGGATCCGAGGTTGAGGACGACTTGGCGGAGCTTCGTCGCGTCCGTGTGGACGGCGGCGAGGCCGGGGTCGATCGAGACCTCGAGCGTGACGCTTCCCGCCTCGGCCTGGCTCTGGAGCAGATCCGCGGTCTCCCGCACCAGCGCGCCCACGTCCACTCGTCCGATATTGAGCGTCGCGCTCTCGCTCTCCGCGCTCGAATAGTCGAGGAGGCCGTCCACGATCTTGCGCAAGTGCTGCGACGCGTCGTTGATGAGACGGAGATACTCCGCATGCTTCGGGTTCCCGATCGGCCCGAAGATCCCGAGCTGCAGCGTCTCGGAGTAGCCGCAGATCGCGTTCAAGGGCGTGCGCAGCTCGTGCACGGTCTCCGCGAGGAGGCCCGACTTGGCGCGGCTCCCGGCCTCGCTCCGCTCGAGATTCCGGCGCAGCGCGCCCTCGGCTTGGCGCAGCACGGCGATCGCCTCCTGGTGCCGGGCCATGCGGCCGGCGACCGCCGCCTCGAAATGCCGCAGGAGCTGGCGGCTCTCGGCGGCCGCGGCAATGCGCGCCAGGAGCTCGCGCGGGTGGAAAGGCTTCGCGACCCAGTCGCGCGCGCCGCGCTCGTAGGCGAGCGTGCGGACGTCGCCGTCGCGCTCGGCGATCGTCAGGATCGCCGCGGGATCGAGTTCGGGGAGCTCCGCGCGGACGCGCTCGAGGATCTCGAGTCCGCCCGCGGCGCCCATCCGATAAGCGAGCAGCATCAGATCGGGTCCGAGGCTCCGGCAGAGGCGGGTTGCGCTCGCGGCGTCGGAGGCGGCCTCCACATGCATGAAGCCACCCCGCCGCAGTATGGCGCGGGCGGTCTCGATGTCAGCGCCGTCCTCGTCGACGATGAGGATGCGGACGCCCGCGGCGGTGCGCGCTGAAGCGAGGCCGGCGGTCATGCCATGTCCGGCGCGATAGTCTGCGCGATCGCAATTTGAGGACGGCTTGTGCCGGTAACCATGACTAGCAGACGCGGTCGATCCGATGTCGTGAGGCGCCGCAGCGGAAAAGCCGGCATGCAGCCGACCCCGCCAATATTTCTCTCCCCTGGTCCTTAAGAACCTCTAAATAAAGGCTTGTTCGCTCGCTATTTGATCCCAGGGCCAAGCCCGGCTAATACCGGCTCCGTGGCGGCCCCTGGCGGAGAGGATCGATCTGGCGCGATGGCGAGCGCGGCTGAGACCGGCGACCCCCTGGAGCACGGCGACTCCCGCGACAGCATTCGCCCCATGGAATGGGGGGCCGTGCTGGCGGCTGTGCTCTTGCACCTCTTGACGATCGGGCTGGTGGTCCTCGATTGGAGCGGCTTTTTCGGCCGGGCCTCCGTGCAGGAGGCGCCGCCGATCCCCGTCAGTCTCGTCTTCGAGCAGCCGCCGCCCCCGCCGCCGCCTCCGCCCGCTGAAAAGCCGGAACCTCAGCCGGAGCCGCAGCCTCCCACGGTCGCGCCGCGCATGTCCGGGCCCGACGAGAAGACCGCTTCGGCCTCCGACGAGACGAAGACGGAGACGCTTCCGCAGCCGAAGCCGCCCTCGGAGCAGCCGCAACCTCGCCAGTCGGGGACGGCGCCCACGAAGGAGACGACGCCGACGAAGCCCAAGGCCGAGGTCAAGCCGGAGGGACGCCAGGCAATGGCGGAGCCCGATACGAAGAAGGAATCCGCCGCTGGTCCGCTCTTTCACTCCTTCCGCTTGCCGGGCCCGCATGGCGGGCGCGCCGAGCGCGACCTCGCGGGCGATCCATATCTGAACGCGATCAAGGCACGCGTGGAGAGCCACCGCATCTACCCGCCGGCTTCCGAATTCCGCGGCGGCGGGCAGCGGGAGGCCGTCTACTCGATTCTGATCGATCCCTCCGGGAATCTGGTGGCGCTCACCTTGGTCGCGACCTCGGGCTCCTCGGTGCTCGACGAGGCCGCGGGACAGATGATCCGCGCGAGCGCGCCCTTCCCGCACCTCCCGCCGAGCTACCCCCAGATCCGCACACTCATCACCGGCGCCATCCCGATCTATCCGCGCGGGCAGTGAGAGCGCTGCTCAGTCCGCGGAGGCGAAATGCCGGAGGAACCACTCCGTCGTCTCCTTGGGCGCCTCTTCCGGCACGTAGTGCCCGCAAGCGATGGGGCCGCCGGCGACGTCGCTCGCGTAGTTCCGCCAGACCGAGAGCACGTCGCCGTAGACGGTGCCAGTGTGGCTCCGCGCGCCCCAGACTACGAGGAGCGGGCAGGAGACTTTCCTTCCGGCCGCACAGTCGGCCGTGTCCATCTCGAGGTCGCAGGTGACGCAGGCGCGGTAGTCCTCGCAGGATCCGCGGATCGTCTTCCAGGTGAAGCAGCGCACGTATTCCGCGAAGGCCTCGGGATCGAAGAAGCCGAGGCCGATGCCGGGCTTCGAGAGCTTGCGCTCCATGAACCACTGCGCCGGCACCGCCGCCATCATCCGCTCCGGCAGGTCGAAGGGCTGGGCCATGAAGGACCAATGCCAGGACTTGAGCGCCCAGTCCTTGGAGGTGTGATTCCAGATGTGGTGGCTCGGGAGGATGTCGACGATCGCGGCGCGCTTCACGCGCCCGGGATGGTCGAGGCACATGCGGTGCGTGGTGCGCGCGCCACGGTCGTGCCCCGCGACGAAGAACTCGCGGTATCCGAGCCGCTCCATCACCTCGACCTGATCCTGCGCCATCGCGCGGAAGGAATAGTTGACGTGATTGGGCCCGCCCTCCTCGGGGCCGACGCTGTCGCCGTAGCCGCGGAGATCGCAGGCGACGACGTGAAAGCGCTGCGCGAGCACGGGCGCCATCTTGTGCCAGGAGACGTGGCTCAGGGGGTTGCCGTGCAGCAGCAGCAAGGGCGGTCCCTCGCCGCCGTGGCGCAGATGGATGCGCGCGCCGCTCGTCGCGATCTCCGTGCGCGTGAAGCCCTCGAACATGCGTGTCCTCCCCGTGATGTGCGCCCCCGGAAGCTGCGATCATAACAGCGCGGGAAAGGCTCCGTCATGGCGTCGTCCTCGCGCGCGCCGCCTCGGTGACCAGCCGCGCGGTCGCGGCCTCGATACGCTCCTGAAGCTCCGTCAGGAACCGCCGCCGCTCCCAGCCCGGCGGAATCGGCGGCAACGCCTCCACCACGATCCTTCCCGGATGCTTCAGGAAGCTGCGGCGGCTCCAAAACAATCCGGAATTGACGGCAACCGGCACCACCGGGAGATGGAGCTGGGAATAGAGCGCGGCCACGCCGGGATGATAGACACGCCGCGCGGCCACCACCGTTCGCGTGCCCTCCGGGAAGATCACGATGGGGCGGTGCTGGGCGACGGCCCGCCTGGCGTACTTGATCATCTTGCGCAAGGCGGCGGCCCCGGCGCCGCGGTCGACGGGGATCATGCCGGCTCGGCGCGCGTACCAGCCGTAGCAGGGAATCCACAAGAGCTCGCGCTTGGCGACGATCGCGGGATTGCGGAAAAGCACGGGAGTCGCGAGCGTGTCCCAGGCGGATTGATGCTTCATGGCGATGATGACGGCGCCCGCAGGCAGATGCTCCCCACCACGGAGCTCGTAGTCGATGCCCACGACCGCGCGCGCGAGCCAGAGCACGCTTCCGGACCACCACGTCCCGAACGCCATGGTCCACCGCCATGGCGCCACGGTGAACGGCAGCGCGACGACGCCGAGGACACCGGTCCAGAGGTAAAAGGCGACGTTGAAGAGCAGCGAGCGCAGAAGGATCACGACGCCGTCTCCGTCTCGGCGCCGAGGAAGGGCGGTCGCACCAACGCCCAGAGGTATTTGTCGTACTCGCCGAGGATGAGCTCGAGCGTGCCGGGGGAGGCCCACCAGCGCTCCTGCTTCACCGCCTCCGGGAAGACCGGGCTCGGCACCACCCGCGCCTCCGGCATCGCCCGCGAGAATTCCAGGAGCGCGCGGCGCATGTGATAGTTCGAGGTGACGAGGCGCAGCGAGCGGAAATGCTCCTGCCGCATCCAAGTCGCGGTTTCTAGGGCATTGCCGAGGGTGTTGTCCGCGGCGTGGCCGAGGACGATGCAGCAGGGGAGGGTCTCCGGCGCCTGGCCCACGCTACGCAGCAGGGCCGCGGTCTCGACGCCGGGATGGACGCCGGAGACGAAGAGCTTCTTGGCCTTGCCGGCCGCGAGAAGGCGAAAGCCGCTTTGCAGGCGCTGGCTTCCACCGGTCAGGACCACGATGGCGTCGGTGGGCTCGCCGGAATCGTCGTCGAGGGCGTCCGGAATGGTCTCCGCGAACCAGACGAGCCCGCCGAGCCAGAGCAGCGCGAGCACCGCGGCGGCGGCGGCGAGCCCGCGCAGCCGGCGCCGGAGGCGGGAGCGGGAAGCGGCCATCAGGGCATGCGCGCGAGCGCGCGCAGCACGGTGATGCGCGCCGTCAGCATGGCGATGAGGCCGGCCGCAACGGGCAGCAGCAGCAGCAGCGCCCATTCGTAGAGCGGCGCCTCGACGAGCGGCAGGAGCCGCATCGCGTCGTCGATGGCGCCGACGCGCTCCGCGGCGCCCGCGACGCCCGCCACCGTCAGCACCGCGAGGACGAGCCCGGCGATGCCGCCCTCGATCCCGAGGCGCAGCGCGTGCCATTCGAATTGGCGCGCGATGTAGCCGTCGCGGGCCCCGATGAGGTGCAGCACCTCGACGACGGCGTGATGGACGGCGAGGCCGGTGCGGGTCGCGAACACCACCGCCAGCACCGCCGCCGCGCCCACGAGCACGACGATCGCGAAGGCCACGGCCTGGAGCGCCAGCCCAGTGCGGAGCACGCGGTCGAGCCAGCGCCGGTGGTCGTCGAGCGCGGCGCCGGGGATCGCGGTCTTGATGCGCTGCGCGAGTGCGGGAAGATCGACTCGAGCGGGATCGACGCGGAGGTCGATGAGACGCGGCACCGGCAGCTCCGCCACGTCGACGTCGGCGCCGAGCCAGGGCGCCAGGAGCTGCGCCGTGCGCTTGGCGTCGAGCGGCTCGGCGCTGAGAACGCCCGGGGTCGCGCGCAGCAGCTTGAGCGCGAGCTCGACCGCGCCGTCGTCCTTGCCGCCCGCGGGCTTCGCCGGCAGCTCCACGGTCACCGTGCCCTGGAGGCCCTGATCCCAGCGCTCGAGGACGTCGCGCACGACGAGCGTTCCCGCGAGAGCAAGGCTCGAGAGATAGACCATGAGCGCCACGATCCACGGCAGGAAACGGCCGGAGCCGTCGCGGTCGAGCGGCAAGTCGAGGCGGCGGCGCAGCATCAGCGCTTGGCCTTGCCGGGCGCGCGCTGCACGGAGAGCTCGCCGTGCTCGAGATGGAGCCGCGGGTGGTCGAAGCGGTCGACCAGCGTCTCGTTGTGGCTCGCGACCACCAGCGTGGTGCCGAGCTTGTTGAGCTCCTCGAAGAGCCGCATCAGGCGATAGGCGAGGTCCTCGTCGACGTTGCCGGTGGGCTCGTCGGCGACGAGGAGGCTCGGCCGGCCGATGACGGCTCGCGCGATCGCCACGCGCTGCTGCTGCCCGCCGGAGAGGGTCGCGGGAGGTACGTGCAGGTGATCGGCGAGGCCGACCCAAGTCAGGAGCTCCGTCACGTGCTCCACGATCTGGTGCTCGGCGACCCCGGCGACTCGGAGGGGCAGCGCTACGTTGTCGAAGGCGGAGAGATGCTCGATCAGGCGGAAGTCCTGGAAGACGACGCCGATGCGGCGCCGGAGCGCCGGCATGTCCCGCCGCGGCATGGTCGCGATGTCGCGCTCGAAGAGCGAGATCAGGCCGCGCGAGGGCCGCTCGGCCAGATAGATGAGCTTCAACAGGCTCGACTTGCCGGCGCCGCTGGCGCCGGTGAGGAAGTGGAAGGAGCCGGGCTCGAGGCGGAGCGTGATGTCGCGGAGAACTTCCGGCCCCGCTCCGTATCGCATCCCGACGTTCTCGAAACGAACCAAGCCAGGGCCTCTAATGCTCGCTCGCCCGCTCTCACTCCGCGCGGGCAACTCTGCATGAGAGGAATGGCTGCGTAAAGCGGAGAAGGCCGGCTAGTTCGCCTGCATCACCAGCAGCAGCGAATCCCCGAGTGGCGCGGGCACCGCCGAAGGCGTGGTGATCGCGAGCCGGCCGCTCCCG
>Ga0335082_10005523_pt1 | contig 13814 bp, 15 predicted proteins | sample Lox_Sample_41_FD_206718 | JGI IMG/M metagenome (GOLD analysis project Ga0335082, IMG submission 206718) | Soil microbial communities from Loxahatchee National Wildlife Refuge, Florida, United States - Lox_Sample_4.1 | ecosystem: Environmental > Terrestrial > Soil > Wetlands | place: USA...
TGCACGCTGGCGCAAATCCGCGAAGCGCTGCGCTTGCTGCGCGACACGCGCGTTGCGGCCTGACACGCCGTGGCCACCCTCCGTCGCGGTGCCGGGGTTGCACAAACGTCGCAACCAGCGGGCACCATTCGATACGGCCCCTGAAAAGATGGGGCCTACTCAGGGTGAGCGGTAAAATTCGTTCGCCAATGCATACCCAACCGCTCGCCCTGAGTAGCCGCCCTCTCTTGGCGGCCCTTCGACAGGGCTCAGGACAGGTGTATCGAAGGCCCGCTGGAGGTTCTCATGCAAAGCTCGTGGTGCCCGAAGAGACGCTCGGCTGCGCCGAGTTACGGATCGAGCCGGAACAAGCGTTCGGTGTTGGTCGTCGTCAGCCCGGCGAGTTCGTCGAGCGCTTGCCGGCGTTCCGCAGCGATCGCTGCCGCGGTCTGCACGACGTAAGCGGGCTCGTTGCGTTTGCCGCGATAGGGGACCGGCGCGAGGAACGGGGCGTCCGTTTCGACCAGCAAACGGTCAGCTGGCGTCAGGCGCGCCACCGCACGCAGCTCGTCAGCGTTCTTGAACGTCACGATGCCACTGAACGAGAGGTGAAATCCGAGATCGAGGAAGGTACGCGCCACCTGGCGGTCACCGCTGAAGCAGTGGATCACTCCACCGACCTCTGCCGCGCGCTCGTCGCGGAGGATGGCGACGGCGTCGTCGTAGGCATCACGCAAGTGCACCACCAGCGGCAGCCGCAGCTGGCGCGCCAGCGCGGCGAACCGGCGGAAGGCATCCTGCTGCGCGGCCCGTGGCGAGTTGTCGTAGTAGTAGTCCAGGCCGGTCTCGCCGATGGCGACGACCTTCGGAGCGCCTGCGAGGCGGCTGATCTCGTCGATGACCGCCGCGGTCACCACACTCGCCTCGTGCGGGTGGATGCCGACGGTCGCGAAAATTCCAGCGTGCCGCTGCGCCAGGCCAACAGCGTCGTGATTGGCCTGCATGCCACCGCTTGCGCCGATCGTGACCATGCGCGCCACACCCGCCTCGAGCGCGCGCGCGATGACGGCCTCGCGATCCGCGGCGAAGCGCTCCTCGTCGAGGTGGCAATGGGAGTCGATCAGCGTCGCCCCGGGCGGCAGCGTCGCGTGGTCGGGCGGACTCATCTCACGAGGTGCTGGCCGGCACGTCGATGCGCGGGAAGAGGACAACGGACGGCTGCGTGCGGTGGCCGGCAGTGAAATGTGTTCCCCATGCCAGGTCGGCGGGCAACGTCGCGGTCGCCTGCAGACCGAGGAGACGCAGGATGTGCGCGCTGGTCTCCGGCAACGACCACAACAGAAGCAGGGCTGTGGTCCGCAGCGCTTCGAGCAGGTGATGCAGAATCGTGCCCACCCGCGGGTGCTGTGCCGGGTCCTTGGCCAACGTGAACGGCGCGGTCACCACGATGTACTTGTTGGCCTGATCGATGGCGCGCCACAACGTCTCGAGGGCCCGATGCAATGCCAGTTCCTCCGTGAGTCGCGGGACGTCGCGGTAGGCGTCGGTGAAAGCCGCGATCAAATCTCGGTCCTCGGGCGTGGCCGGGCCGAGCGGCTGAACCGTGCCCTGGAAGTAGCGCTGCTGCATCGACAACGTGCGGCTCACCAGATTGCCGAGGTTGTTGGCCAGGTCCGCATTGACGCGCACGACGAAGGCATCCTCGCTGAACACGGCATCTTGGCCGAACGCCATCTCCCTGAGAAGGAAGTAGCGCAGCGCATCGATGCCGTAGCGCGCCTTCATGTCGAGCGGGCGGATGACGTTGCCGAGGCTCTTCGACATCTTGCTCGTGCCGCGTACCCAATAGCCGTGAATGAGCAAGCGCTTGAAGAGCGGCAGCTCCAGGGCCATCAGCATCGTTGGCCAGTAGATCGCGTGCGGCTTGAGGATGTCCTTCGCCATGACATGATGTGCCACCGGCCACATGGCCTCATACGTCGCCTCGCCGTGGACGCGCAGTCCGCTGATGTAGCTGATCAAGGCATCGAACCAGACGTAGGTGACGTAGTTGCGATCGAACGGCAGCTCGATGCCCCACTGCAGCCGCTGCTTCGGCCGCGAGATACACAGATCACCGATGCCGCCGCTGCGCAGCATTGCCAGCACCTCGTTGCGGTAGTGCTCGGGCGTGATCGTTTGCGGATGCGCTTCGTAGTGCGCGATGAGGCGGTCGAAGTACTTGCTCATGCGGAAGAAGTAATTCTCCTCCTCGATCGGTGTGGGCGCCGTGAGGTGATCGGGGCACTTGCCGTCGACGAGCTCTTTTTCCGTGAGGAAGCGCTCGCAGCCGGTGCAGTAGAGGCCGCCGTAGCGGCTGAAGTAGATGTCGCCGTTGGCGTGCACGCGGCTGAGGAACTCTTGAACGATGCGCTCGTGGTAGTCGTCGGTGGTGCGCACGAACTGATCGTAGTGGAACCCGCAGGCGCCCCAGGTCTCGCGGAAGATCGGGCCGATGCGGTCGGCATACGCGCGCGGGCTGAGGCCGGCGGCCGCCGCGGCAGCGGCGATCTTGTCCCCGTGCTCATCCGTGCCCGTGACGAGAAACGTCTCGTCGCCGCGGGCGCGGCGGAAGCGCGCCAGCGTGTCGGCGATGACGGTCGTATAGGTGTGACCGAGATGCGGCTCGGCGTTGATGTAGTAGATCGGCGTCGTGACGTAGAAACGGCCCACAGCGACTTCACCCGCGACCCGTGTCGGGCCGCTCATTCCGTGCGCGCGAGCCGCAGCAGCAGCGCTTCGAGCATGAGCTGGCGATTCGGATTGCCGCGCCGCAGGGCCTCGCGCGTGTCATGCACGAGATCGGCGGCCAGCAGCGTGCCCCGCAGGCGGCGCGCGCCGGCGGCCGCCGCGTCCGTAGCGCCAGCGAGGCCGCGGACGGCGGCGTCGCGCAGTTGTGCAAGGAGCAGCTCCAACTTCATGCCGGTGTCGGCCTCCGGCAGGCCGATCTGGTTGGCGAGACGCACCAGATCTACATAGCGAGCGTCTCCGAGACCGGCAAGCTGCTGCGCGCCATCCGTGCTGGTGACGCAGCGGCTCAGTGCGAGGGCGCGCCCAGGGCTACCCTCGGCGAGCGCCGCCAGCTGCTGCGCGGTCGCGGGCGTGAGCCCGTGGTCGCGCGTCAGGATCTCGATCACCGCGTCGTCCGGTAGCGGTGAGAACTGCACCCGCTGGCAGCGCGACCGCACCGTCGGCAAGAGCGCATCCGGATTGTTGGCGACCAGGATCAACAGGGAGTGCTCCGGCGGTTCCTCCAGGGTCTTCAACAGCGCGTTCTGTGCGGCGACGGTGAGCATGTGGGCGTCATTGATCACCGCGATTTTGACGCTGCCGCGGAGTGGGCGCAGCTGGGTGAAGCGCTTCACGTCGCGCGCGCGGTCGACGCCGATTTCCTTCTTGCCGCTGGCGACGGTGAGGACCTGAAAGTCGGGGTGGCTGCCGGCTGCGACCTGGCGGCAGGCCGCGCACAGACCGCACGCATCATCTCCGTCTGCTTCACAGAGCAGCCAGGCGACCAGCGCCAGCGCGACGCTGCGCTTGCCCACTCCATCGGCGCCGGCGAACAACAGCGCGTGGGGGAGGCGATCATCAGTAACCGCCGCCCGCAAGAAGTCGCGGATGCGCTGATGCCCGCGGATCGCGCCAAAACCCTTCAGCGGCTCTGCAGGCATCGGAGTATCGCCGCCATCACCTGCTGGTGGATCTGTTCGGTCGGCGCCGTCGAGTCGAGGATGCAGTAGCGATCCGTATCCGCCTCGGCGAGCGACAGGAAGGCACGGCGCACCCGTTCGTGGAACTCCAGTTGCTCGCGGTGAAAGCGGTCGTCGCCTTGCGCCCGCTGCAGTCCAACGGCGACCGGGCAGTCCAGGAGGATCGTGCAGGCGGGGGCGACGCCGCCGCGGACGATGGCGTCGAGGCGACTGACCGTGTCGATGTCGAGCTGGCGAGCAAAGCCCTGGTAGGCGATGGTGGAGGCGGAGAAACGGTCCGTGAGGACGACCGCCCCGCGGGCGATCGCCGGCGTGATGACCTCTGCCAGGTGCTGTGCGCGGTCGGCCAAGTAGAGCAGGAGTTCGGTGAGTGGCGCGGGTGGCGGGTCGGACAGCTGCATCACGATGCGACGCAGCTCAGCGCCGATGGTGGTGCCCCCGGGCTCGCGCGTTTCCACCAGCGTGACCCCGCGCGTGCGCAAGGCGGCGGCTGCAAGTCGCAGCTGTGTCGACTTGCCTGCGCCCTCGATGCCCTCGAACGCGATGAGGCACCCCTGCTCAGCCAACCGATTCCCCTTTGCCGAGGACGAGACCGATGCCGTAGAGCAGCTGCTTCGCGGTGAAAGGTTTCGTGATGTAATAGTCGGCCCCGTACTGATACCCCACCACTACATCTTCGTCGTGCGTCTTCGCGGTGACCAGGATCACGGGCAGGCGGCCGGTCTGCGAATTGTCCTTGATGTGCTGCAGGACCTCGATCCCGCTCATCTCCGGCATCATCACGTCGAGGAGCACGAGATCGAGCGCCTCCTTGCTGACGGTCTGCAAAGCTTCGGCGCCGCTCGTGGCGACAAACACCTGGTAACCGCGGCTCTCCAGGATGCTGCGCATGATGGCGACGCTGTCGGGGTTGTCATCGACGACCAGGATTCTCTGAGCCATGGGCGGACCGCGGCAGGCTGGGCAGGTCAGACGCCGCCGGTATATTTTCGAACTATTTCGCGAATGGCGACGGGCCGCGCCGGCTTCGAAATATAGTCGTCACAGCCCGCTGCGCGGGCCTGCTCTTCGTCGCCGCGCATGGCGACGGCGGTGAGGGCCACGACCGGAATGGCGCGCGTTCGCGGATCACTCTTCAAGCGGCGTGTGGCCTCCCACCCGTCCATGTTCGGCAGCGCCAGATCCATGAGGATGAGGTCGGGATGGTCCGCCTGCGCGTGTGCCAGTGCTTCGACGCCGTCTACGGCCTCGATGACTTCGTAGCCTTCAACCGCGAGTGTCTTTGCGACGATGCGCCGGTTGTCGACATCATCCTCCACGACCAGGATTCTCTTCGGCATTCCCCCTCCAGCGGTGCGCCGGGTCACGTACCGCGGTCCGGTTATATCCGGCGCACGGCATGTTTGCAAAGGTGATTCGCAACCGGCGGCTACAAATCCTCCTGCCATCCGGCGAGCACGATCCCGTGCGGCAAGAGCCCGGGCAATGCGCGGTCGACATCTGCCAACGCCCTGCTGCTGTAGGCAAGGACGCCGTTGCCATCCAGTTGCAAGCGTGTGTCCGAGCTTGCGGCTTGCCATAGCGCGCCGACGAGTGTGACGCTACTCGCCGGCTCACACAGGATCGCGCCCTGCACGAGGACGATTCCCGAAAACTCGATGGTGCCGGAAACCTGGAGGCTGCCCCTCACGACCAGTACGCCGCTACCCGTGAGCCGGCCGGGCACACGAAGATCGCCGTCAACAATCGACAGCTGTGGTGCATCGCGGGTCCCCCACGTGGCAACATCGACGGGCACGGCAGAGCGCGCGGTGGCCGTGGGAGCGTTGGCGATGCTATCCGCGCAGGCTCCCAGGTCGAGCCGCGCGACGGTACCGACGCTGGGCGCTACGCCTGCACCCGATATCTGCTCGGCCGTTGCACCGGACAAGGCGGTGCTAAGCGCCGCCGCCGCATCAGCGTGTGGCGTGCTCAGCGCGGGAAGCGGTGACACCGGTTGTCCTTCTGGGACGGGTGGAAACACCGCCTGGTGATCGATGCCGGAGAGCCGAAAGTTGCTGCCCAGACTGATGGCCGGGTTGGCAGTTTCCGCATAGAGAGCGGAAGGCGTGAAGGGGAGCGGAGAACGCGTCACCAGCATCTCCACAACTTTCGCGCTTCCGTTCGTGCCGCTGGCACGGCTCACGATGCGCAGCATGTTGGCGCCGCTGGGCGCAACCTGCACGGCGTACCGGAATGGAGGGTACGGGAAGGCAGCCGGAGGGCCCCCGACAAACGGGAAGGCGCCATCGTCGCTGGTGCCCGTGATGCGGTCGGGGCCGACGAGCAGTTGCTCGAACGATTGGCCGGGCGGGATCTCGGCGAGCGCGTGTGCCAACCCGGCCTCGGCGACGTAGAAGGTTTCGATGTCATTGCGTAGATTGAGTTGGATACCCAGATCGGTGCGCGCTTGCAGTGCGACGAGCGCCCCCAGCGGAAGAAGAATCATTGCGATACAGAGTGCCGCAACCAGTGCGGTACCCCGTTGATTGCCAAGCACGGTCATTGGTTCCGCAGACACACGCTCGTAGACACCGCTGCGCGCAGTGGCGCGGCGACGTTGGGATCCGGGTTGGCAAATTGGACCTGCAGGGCCACATCGATGCGGTGCACGCGCAGCAACTGTTCAGCAGTCATGCCCGTCGATCCGGCCGCTATCTCAACTCCGCTGGCGTCGAAATACGCCAGTTGGAACCCGCTCGGTGCGACGTTGCCGATGAAAGGCTGTGGACTGGCGCCACCGGTGGCCCGCCGCAGTTGACGCGCATCCCCATCGTAGCTGTAGGCGATGCGCTCGTTGCTGTCGTCCGTGTCGCCGTCGCCGGTGAGATCCATTGCAACCTCGACACGGTCAGGAGCGGCAGCGCGCAGCGCCTGCAGCGTCGCGCCGGCGGCGCTGAATCCGGCCATGCGCAGCTCTCGCGCCATGACGTCGAGGGCCATGACCGTCGTCTCCTGGGCGTCGCTCTTGACGGCTTGGACGCGAGTGGCCATCAGCGCCGCGCGCGCGAAGCTGTACGAGATGGCCATCAGAATGGACACGAAGACCGTGCTGACCAGCACCTCGACGAGGCTCGCGCCGTGCTGCCGCATCCCACCTGGTCTCATGGCCGCGCCAATGTCGCGAGTTGGAACGTGCGCGGCTCGCCGTCGTTCCAGGAGACAGTGACGTCCAGGCGCTGCACGCCGGGACGTCCGGCCCACGCGACTGCGGTGCCGGATCGTTCGAATCCAGAGCCGGCCGGCAGTGAACGGAGGGAGTGACCGGCACGCAGCTGTTCGATGCCCTCGGTGGCGAGCTGCGTCGCCTGCATCCAGCGCTCGCTGCGGGCGCGCACCTGCAGCACATTCACAAGCGTCTGCGTCACCGCAAGGGCAATGGCCGACAGCAGCAGGGTTGCCACCATGACTTCGACCAGGCTGAAGCCGGCCAGCGCCGGATGCGTTCGCACTACTGCACCCGTACCTGGCCAGCGATGTCGACGACGACGCGGCGGACGTCGCCACGCGAGTTCTGCAGCGTCACCGTCCCGAAGGTTCCGGCATTGCCGCGCGGGCGGAAGCTGATCGCGGACGCTCCCGCCGTGCAATCGAGGATGGAGATGCCCGCCGCCAATGCCACCGGCGCTCCCTCGTCGTTGTAGGTGTTGCCGTTGCGCGCTTGCGGGCGGTAGCTGGTGCCGCCGTTCGAGAACACGATGCGCAGGTCGGTGTTGCGCGCTATGGCCCGCATGCGTGTCGCCAGCAGGCCCATCACGACCTGCCGTGTGGCCGCCGTGAGATTCAGGCCGGGCCGCAAAGCTTGATGGCTGAGCACGCCGACGCCCGCGAGCACCGAGGCGAGTCCCACCGCAACCACGAGCTCCAAGATCGACAACCCACTTGCATGTCTCATGTGCAAGCAACTCTTCACAATGCACGACAACTATGCTGTTGTTGTTATAGGAACACTACTACATGGCATTGGCAAGTGCAAGAGTTGTCGGCCCTGAAAGGGCAGGAACGAGGTTATTAGCAGTCCGTTGAAAAAGACGAGGAACCCTTCGACAAGCTCGGGGTGAGCGGAAAAAGATCATTGAAATCGGGGAGGGGAACCGCTCATGCTGAGCCCTTCGACTGCGCTCAGGACATGCCTGTCGAAGCACGGGGCGGGGTTTTTCAACGGGCTGTCAGGCGGCGAAGCCGATCTGCAGGTACCAGCGAATCAGCGCCTCGCCGAAGAACAGCGCGCACACCGCGCCGAGCGCGAGGAATGGACCGAACGGAATCGGCAGGCGGGAATCGCCGCCGCGCGCGACGATCAGCACGATGCCGATGATGGCGCCGGTGAACGAACCGAGGAGCAGCGTGACGAACACCCCACGCCAACCCAGGAAGGCTCCGATCATCGCGAGGAGCTTGATGTCGCCGCCGCCCATGCCCTCCCGGCCGGTCCACGCGTGGTAACCGACAGCGACGAGGTAGAGGAGGCCGCCGCCCAGGAGAGCACCCACCACGCTGTCCAACAGCGGCACCCCGTAGCCGAGAGCGGAGAAGATCACGCCGACGACGATGCCGGGCAGGCTGATCACGTCTGGAATGATCTGATGATCAATGTCGATGAAGGTGATGACGATCAGCGCGCCGACGAACATTCCGTAGACCGCCAGGGTCGGTGACGGTCCGAAGTGAAACAATAAGAGCATCGCCGCGAGGCCGGTGAGCAGTTCAACGGCGGGATAGCGCAACGAGATGCGGCCGCCACAGGAATGGCAGCGCCCGCGCAACAACAGGTAGCCCAGCATGGGAATGTTGTCGCGAGCGCGAATATGCGTGCCGCACGCCGGGCAGTGCGACGGCGGATAGACGACCGACTCACCGAGCGGCAGCCGCCAGATGCAGACGTTCAGAAAGCTGCCGATGACGGCGCCGAGCAGGAAAGCAAGCAGGTAGAGCATGGCTTACGACTTACCGTTTGCGGCGAGCACTGCAAGCAGCTCGCGGCCTTCTGGATCGTTCGGCGCCAGCTCCAGATAGCGCTGCAGGTGCGCCGTGGCCGGCTCCGTGAGACCATAGGCGGCGTACAGCTTCGCGAGATAGAGGTGGGCATCCGGGGGCGGCTTGTCGAAGCGCAGCGCCTCCTGAAGCGTACGCTCGGCCCGGACGTCGTCGTGCTCGGCGTAGTACGCCCGGCCGAGCATGGCGTGGGCAACGGCGCTCCACGGGTGACGATCGACCACGCGTGTCCAAGCGCTGACGTTGTCGCGCCAGATGCCGGCCGAGTTGTAGCAGACCACCGCCAGCGCTCCGGCGAGAGCGAAACCGATCCAGCGGAGCGGCACGCTCCACCGACCGGCAACCGGTGCCCCAGCCGGGAGGCGGTTCAGACCGACAGCAACCCAGAGGGCAAATCCCAGCGCGGGGAGGTACAGGTAACGGTCGGCACGCAGCTGCGCCAGCGGCACGACGTTCGATTCCGGCAGCAACATGAACACGAACCACCACAAACAGAAGAATGACCACGGGTAGCGCCGCCGGTAGATGGTCACGTAAATGCAGACGAACGTAATCAGCGCGGCCGCCAGGAAGTTGAGTGGATCGTAGATCATGCTGCGCGGATAGTAGTACACGGGTGCCAGGCCGAGCGGGAAGAACAACGATGTCACGTACTCCAAGCTGGCGCGGCTGACGATGAGAGCGTGGGTAAGCAGATTCCCGCCGTGTGGTGGCGTGAGCACCCCTTGGTGTGCGTGTCCGACAACCGCCAGACACGATACCCCAACCGCAATCGCACAGAACGGCAGCTTCTCCAGCCACCGCAGCGGGCGGCCGACGAACACGTAGTCGTAGAGCATCAGGATGGGGGGCAGGCTGACGGCCATGGCCTTCGACAGTGCTGCCAGAAGAAATGTTGCGAGCGCGGCTGCATAGTAGCGCCGGCTCCCCGTGCGTTTCCACTGCTGATAGGCGATGAGCGTGAGCAGACAGAAGACTGCGGAGAGCAGCGTCTTGCGTTCTACTGCGAGCGACACCGTGGCCATCTGTATGGGGTGGACCGCAAACAGCAGGGCCGCCACAAGGGCGGTGGGCCGCGAAGGAGCAATGGACGAGAGAAAGACGAAGACCAGAACGGCGACGCTGGCATGGAGCAGGATGTTCACGAGGTGATAGCCAAACGGTTGCAGCCCCGAGACGGCATACTGCAGCGCGAACGACAGCATCGTCACGGGGATGTAGTTCACGCGATTGAACTCGGTGGCCATGCTCCGCACGTTCTCCCACGTGAGTGCCCGAATTGCCGGTGTGTAGAGAATGAGTCCGTCGTCGAAGCCCAGCGGCAGGAAGCTGTTGCGCAGTGTCGGTGAGAAGGTCAACAGACTCGTCACACCGATCACCGCCATGCACACCAGCCTCGGCCACCGTTCCCTCTCCCCTGCGCGGCTGCCACGGACGGGCGCGCCGATCAGCGGCTGCCCAGCGGGGTCGGGTCGGGTCGGATCGGCGTGGCTGCTGGTCACAGGAACTCTCGGCGCTGAAAGATGGCGACGCTGATGAGCAACAGAAGGACCGAGTATGCGGCAGCGTACAGGATCGCATCGATGTAGTAGAACGGCGGGAGGGAGACGCCGTAGGCGATGCGGTCTGCGATGTAGAACTGGTTCAGGTGGGGCAATACGGTGTGCAACCCACGCGCCAGGTAGCGCAGCGTCGTCGGCTGATCAGGGGCCATGAGGTACCCCAGCATCGGTGTCGAGCGGCCCGCAATGAACGTCGCAGCGGTGAACAGCCCCGCGAGAGTCGGGGTGACGACAATGGACGAGAAGAAGATGGCGACCGCTGCGAGAATCCCGAGCTCGAGCAGCATGACGGCGACGACCGGCACGAGTTCCCAGTCGATGCGCCTCTCCAGGAGATAGAGAAGCGTGAGCAGCGCCGCCGTCATGAGAGCCATCGTGATCGCCAGCGTTGCGAGCAGGCCGAGGAACTTGCCGACGAGGAACTGCCAGCGCGCCACGGGCTTCGACAGAATGTTGTAGATAGTGCGTTTGCCAAGCTCCTTGCTGAGCAGGCTGACACCGAGGACCACGGTCGTCACCACCCCGAAGAGCGAGATGCTGAAGAGGCTGAAGTCCTTCGCGAACTTGATCGTGTCACCGATTGACGCCCACCCGAAAGCGGCGGAGATGCCGGTGACGAGGCAAGCGAACAGCAGGATGGAATACAGGACCTTGTTGCGAATCGCCTCACGACCCGTGTTGAGTGCGATGGCGAAGACCTTCATTCGATCCTCACGGCAGCGGCGGCCGCCGGTTCCGGCGTCCGTTCGAGCTGCGCCACGTAGATCTGCAGCTCGTGGTCGCTGCTGTTGAGCGCCAGCGAGCGCCGCAGCACGTCGATGCCTTTGTCGGTTTCGCCCAGGGCCACCAGGCTGGCGCCAAGCCCCTTGAGGAGATTCGCATCGCTGGGATGATAGCGCAACCCGTTGCGACAGGCGGTCGTTGCAGCAGCGAAGCGCTCGTTGTCGACGAGCACATGGCACAGGTTGGTGTGGGCGTCCTGGAAGGCGGGAGCGCTCTGCAGGGCCTTGCGATACCACTTGATGGCGTCGTCGGGGTGCCCCGTCTTCTCGTACTCAATGCCGACCCCCAGCGCGGCGCCCTCCGTCCACGATGCAATGGCCAGGGCGCGTTCGAATTGCGCAACGGCGGCAGCGGGCCGGCCGCTCGCCTGCAGGGCGGTGCCGAGATTGTACTGCGCCTTGGCGCTGTGCGCCGCTGTGCGCGCCGTGCTCGCGAAGAGTGTGGGATTGTCCTTCCAATCCTCGTTGCGCACCCACGTGCGAGCCGCAAAGGCGACGAAGACGAACACCCCAACGACGGCACAGACGGCGCGGTAGCGCGGAATACGCGCCAGTTGGTCGAAACCGAAAGCGACCAGCAGGGCCCATCCGACCGAGGGGAGGTACAGCAAGCGTTCGGCTTTGATCGTGCCGATCGGGAACAGCACGTTCGCGGTGACGAGCAGCGTCACAAGCGGGAAGGCAACCGTGAATCGAACGGCCGGGCGGCGCGCCAACACGACGACCATCGTTGCTGCACCGAGCAGCACCCATCCACTCAGGCAGCGTGCGTCGACCCAGCTGTTGACGATGGGCACCTGGTTGTACGAGTAGTCCGCAGACAGCACGAGCGGCACGTTGAGCAAACCGAAGTAGTCCCAAACGATGCCCGACGCCGACTGCAGGCGCACCGGCCATGGGACGAACGCGAGCACGTTGTCGAGGGGCGTCAGCTTGTCCGTCGGAATCCCGCCCAACGTTCTCACGACCAGAAACCGGAAGAATACGAAGATGCCGATGCACAGCACGTACGGGAACCAGTCGAGGCTGCGCACCTCCCTCCACGTGCCGGCGACGAGCGGCTCGCCCCGGCGGGTAACGCGGTAGAGCATGACGAGCGGCAGGATGGTCACGGCGCTTTCCTTGCTGAATACCGCGAGCGCGAAGCACAGAACGGACAACCCGAGCCAGGCACGTCTCGGCCACCGCGCCGCCGCCGTGTCGATGGGGCCGGCAGACAATATCGCCAGCAACCCGAACAGCGCTGCCAGCAACTCGGCCCGGCCCACGATGCTGGTCACCGCCTCGGTGTGCAGCGGATGGATGGCGAACAGCGCTGCCGCGATCACCGCAATGCGTTCGTTGAACAGGTCGAGGGCTAGCCAGAAGACGAGGATGGTCACCGCCGCGTGGAGTACCACGTTCACGGCGTGAAATGCGGCTGCGTTACCCGGAGCCAACGCTTCGTTGAGCGCAAAGCTGAGCACCGTGAAGGGACGATAGAGGTAGGCGAGCAACGGCATCGGGGTCGCAAAGATCTCCGTGAGGTCGATGCCCTTGATCACCGCCGCGTTCTCGCGAATGTTCGGCAGGTCATCGAGCGTGAATCCTGCGCTCAGCGCATTCAGGTAGGGCAGCACGCCGAGCACGGCGAGCAGTGCGATGACGCGCGCGCTCGGTGTGGGTTCAGTCGCCATTGTATCCGTTGGTTGCATGCCGCAGAAATTGTCGCTCGAGAGACGGAGCATCGGGCAGAATGGCCTCCACATCGAGACCGCTACCGTGCAACTCGGGCAGCAGAGCGTTCACCGTCGCCCGGTCCTTGATCTTCACCGTCCACCGCTCGGGTCCGCCGACCGGCCGTTCTCCCGCTAGGTGCGCGAGCCGTGTGAGGGCACGACAAGACGTGCCGATGACGATCATCGTGTATCCCTCGGCCGGTGCCGCACCCCTGTCCAGATTGATGACTTCGTGCAACCGACCCTGCCCCAAGATCGCGACGCGGTTGCACAAGGCCTCGGCGTCACTGAGGATGTGCGAAGAGAACAAGACGGTCGTGCCGTCGTGTTTGAGCGCGGCGATCAGGTCGCGCATCTCTTTGCGGCCGACCGGATCGAGGCCCGACATCGGTTCGTCGAGGATGACCAGGCGCGGGCGGGGCATGATTGCCTGCGCGACCGCGACCCGCTGCAGGGTGCCCTTCGACAACGTGCGCATCGGAGCGTTCAGCTTGTGGGCGATGCGAAATTGGCCGGCGAGTTCGCCGATGCGCGCCCGGCGTGCTCGGCCATCCATGCCGTACAGTTGCCCGTAGAAGTTCAACGTCTCGGAGACGGTCAAGTATTCGTAGAAATACGGCTGCTCCGGCGAGAAGCCGATCTGCTGACGCGGGCGATGCCATTCGAGCGGCCGGCCCTCCCAGAGCAGCGTTCCACTCGTGGGGCGCAGCAGTCCGACGAGCAACTTGAACGTGGTGGTCTTGCCCGCGCCGTTGTGACCGATGAGCCCAAGTACCTCACCCGCGGTGATGGCGAATGACAGGTCATCAATCGCCCGCGTCGGGCGGAACGTCCAATTGCTGCGAAAGCACTTGGTGATCCCGATGAGCTCAACAATGGGTTGGTCCATGGTCACTTCCCGGAACCCCGGGCCCCCGCGCGCGCCTTCAGAAACGCCTCGCGCAGCTGGCTACTGCCCAGGCGCCACGGTTGGCGGCCGGACGTGCTGAC
>Ga0335082_10005524_pt1 | contig 13813 bp, 13 predicted proteins | sample Lox_Sample_41_FD_206718 | JGI IMG/M metagenome (GOLD analysis project Ga0335082, IMG submission 206718) | Soil microbial communities from Loxahatchee National Wildlife Refuge, Florida, United States - Lox_Sample_4.1 | ecosystem: Environmental > Terrestrial > Soil > Wetlands | place: USA...
CACGATGTTCGGCGCCAATACGTTCGGCACGGCCTGGCCGGTCGTGTGGGCGGTGGTGCGGATCATCGTCATCGTCCTGCCGCTTCTGATCTGCGTTGCGTACCTGACGCTCTGGGAGCGCAAGCTGATCGGCTGGATGCACATCCGGCTCGGACCGAATCGGGTCGGCTACGGCGGCCTGCTGCAACCGTTCGCGGACGCGGTGAAGCTGATCTTCAAGGAAGTGATCGCACCGTCTTCGGCGGACCGGCCGCTCTTCTTCCTCGCCCCGATGCTGGTGATGATGCCGGCGCTCGCGGCATGGGCGGTGATTCCGTTCGGCCCCGGCCTGGTGCTCGCCAACATCAATGCCGGCCTCCTGTTCGTGATGGCCGTGACATCGGTCGGGGTCTACGGCGTCATCATCGCCGGCTGGGCATCCAACTCGAAGTACGCCTTCCTCGGCGCACTGCGCGCGGCGGCGCAGATGGTGAGCTATGAACTCGCGATGGGGTTCGTGCTCGTGACCGTGCTGCTCGTGGCGGGCAGCCTGAACCTGACCGAGGTCGTGCTCGGGCAGACCAGGGGCTACTTCGCCGCGCACGGATGGAACTTCCTGTCGTGGAACTGGCTGCCGCTGCTGCCGCTGTTTGTGATCTACGTGGTATCGAGCACGGCCGAAACCAACCGGCATCCCTTCGACGTCGTCGAGGGCGAGTCGGAGATCGTCGCCGGGCACATGGTCGAGTACTCGGGCATGACCTTCGCCGTGTTCTTCCTCGCCGAATACGCCAACATGATCCTGCTCTCGACCACGGCGACCATCATGTTCCTCGGCGGCTGGAGTGCGCCGGTCGACCTCGATCGCATGCTTGGGATCACGTCGCCGGCCTGGCTGCACACGCTGTCCGACTGGTTCTGGCTGGTCGCAAAGGTGTTCTTCGTGGTTTCACTTTTCGTCTGGTTCCGAGCGTCGTTCCCGCGCTATCGCTACGACCAGATCATGCGGCTCGGCTGGAAGGTATTCATCCCGCTTACCCTGCTGTGGCTCGTCATCATCGCGATCTGGATGCAGACCCCGTGGAACATCTGGAATTCGCCCGCGCACCCGCAGCAGGCGAACGTTTCGTTGCAGCAAGTCACCGGAATGCAATCGGCAACTTCATCCGAGCGGGCACTCTGAGCCATGGAAGCGGTCAAGGACTTCATCGGCAGCCTGCTCCTCAAGGAGTTGCTCAAGGGGCTCGCGCTGACCGGGCGGTACATGTTCTCGCGCAAGATCACCATCCAGTACCCGGAGGAGAAAACGCCGGCATCGCCGCGCTTTCGCGGGCTGCACGCGCTGCGCCGGTACCCGAATGGCGAAGAGCGCTGCATCGCCTGCAAACTGTGCGAGGCGGTGTGCCCGGCGCTCGCGATCACGATCGAGTCGGAGCAGCGCAGCGACGGCACGCGCCGCACGACGCGCTACGACATCGATCTCACCAAGTGCATCTTCTGCGGGTTCTGCGAGGAGAGCTGCCCGGTCGATTCGATCGTCGAGACGCATATTGCCGACTATCACGGAGAGACCCGGGGGGATCTGTACTACACGAAGGAGATGTTGCTGGCCGTGGGCGACCGCTACGAAAAGGAAATTGCGGCTGCGCGTACGGCCGACGCTGCGTATCGATGAGAACGGCGGGACCCGCAGCCCGGGTTCCGCACGGCGCGCAAGGGGGCTGCGCGCCGGGACAACGAGAAAGAGATGGACTCCACGACGATCCTGTTCATTGTTTTCGCGGGCGTGCTGCTGCTGTCGGGCGTGCGCGTCGTGACGGCGCGCAACCCGGTGCACGCGGTGCTGTTCCTCGTGCTCGCGTTCTTCTCCGCTGCGTGCCTGTGGATGATGCTCAAGGCCGAATTCCTCGCCATCGCGCTGGTGCTCGTCTACGTCGGTGCGGTGATGGTGCTGTTCCTGTTCGTGGTGATGATGCTGGACATCAACATCGATCGCCTGCGCCAGGGTTTCTGGCGCCATCTGCCGCTCGCGAGCGTCGTCGCGTTCGTCATCGCGTTGCAGCTCTGGCTGGTGCTCTCGCAGGGCGATTGGCTCGCGTTGCGCCAGCCCGGGGCCGGCATCAAGGACGTGATCAACATCGAAGCGCTCGGCCGCCTGACCTTCACCGAGTACGTCTATCCGCTGCAGATCGCGGGCTGCATCCTGCTGGTTGCGATCATCGCCGCGATCGCGCTCACGCTGCGCCGGCGCAAGGACCGCAAGACGCAGGTTCCGGCGGAACAAGTCAAGGTGCGGCGCGAGGACCGTGTGCGCCTCGTTCCGATGCCAATCGATCCCGCCGGACGCCAGGGGCCGGTGGCGGGCGCGGATAAGAAGTAGGAGGAGGTCGGCGATGGTTTCCTTGTCCTGGTACCTCGGCGTCGGCGCATTGCTGTTCGCGATCAGCGTCGTCGGCATCTTCCTCAACCGCAAGAACCTGATCGTGTTGCTGATGGCCATCGAGCTGATGCTGCTCGCGGTCAACCTCAACTTCATCGCCTTCTCGCACTACCTCGGCGATTTCCACGGGCAGGTCTTCGTCTTCTTCATCCTGACGGTGGCGGCCGCCGAGTCGGCGATCGGACTGGCCATCCTGGTGGTGCTGTTCCGCAATCTGTCGACGATCAACGTCGACGAGCTGGACGCGCTGAAGGGCTGATCCGCATGAACAAGCTCTATCTGCTGATCGTCCTCGCTCCGCTCGCGGGATCGCTCATTGCCGGCCTGTTTGGCCGGCAGGTCGGCCGCGCCGGTGCGCACTGGGTGACGATCCTCGGCGTCCTGATCTCGACCATCGCGTCGTTCATCGTCTTCATCGACGCGCTCGGCGGTACGACGTTCAACGGCGACGTCTATACGTGGACCGATGTCGGCGGCGTCAAGCTCGCGATCGGATTCCTGGTCGATCCCTTGACGGCGACCATGATCCTGGTGGTCTCCTTCGTATCGCTGATGGTGCACATCTACACCATCGGCTACATGGCCGACGACCCCGGCTACCAGCGCTTCTTCTCCTACATCTCGCTGTTCACGTTCAGCATGTTGATGCTGGTCATGAGCAACAACTTCCTGCAGCTCTTCTTCGGCTGGGAGGCGGTCGGCCTCGTTTCGTACCTTCTGATCGGCTTCTGGTGGAAGCGCCCGAGCGCGATCTACGCCAACCTCAAGGCGTTCCTCGTCAACCGGGTGGGCGACTTCGGCTTCGTGCTCGGCATCGGTCTCATCTTCGCCTGGTTCGGTTCGCTCGACTACGCGACGGTATTCAAGGCGGCGCCGCAGCTCGCCACTCAGACCGTGCAGATCTGGCCCGGCTCGGACTGGATGCTGATGTCGGTGATCTGCATCTGCCTCTTCATCGGGGCGATGGGCAAGAGCGCGCAGTTTCCGCTGCATGTCTGGCTGCCCGACTCGATGGAAGGTCCGACGCCGATCTCCGCGCTGATCCACGCGGCGACGATGGTCACGGCCGGCATCTTCATGGTCGCGCGCATGTCGCCGCTGTTCGAGCTTTCCACTACCGCACTATCGGTGGTGATCGTGATCGGCGCCATCACGGCGCTGTTCATGGGCTTCCTCGGGATGGTGCAAAACGACATCAAGCGCGTCGTCGCGTACTCGACGCTGTCGCAGCTCGGCTACATGACGGTGGCGCTGGGCGCGTCCGCGTACTCGGTGGCTATCTTCCACCTGGTGACGCACGCCTTCTTCAAGGCGCTGCTGTTCCTTGCCGCCGGCTCGGTGATCATCGCCCTGCATCACGACCAGGACATTCGCAACATGGGCGGCCTGCGCCGCTACATGCCGGTGACGTGGATCACCGCGCTGGTGGGCTCGCTCGCGCTGATCGGCACGCCGTTCTTCGCGGGCTTCTATTCCAAGGACAGCATCATCGTCGCGACGCACGCGGCGCACGAGGCGGGCCAGTTCGGTGCGACCTTCGCGTACTACGCCGTGCTGTTCGGCGTGTTCGTCACCGCGTTCTATTCGTTCCGCATGTACTTCCTCGTCTTCCATGGCAAGCCGAGATTCGACACGCACGAGGGGCACGGCCACGATCATGGCCACGCGCATGCGCAGAGCGATGCACACGCGCATGAGGACCACGGCGAGCACCACGGCGGGCCACCAAAGGAATCGCCCGCGGTGGTGACCATCCCGCTCATCCTGCTTGCGATCCCGTCGGTCGTCATCGGCTTCATCGCGATCGACAAACTCGTGTTCAGCGAGTTCATGCGCAAGGCGATCTTCGTGAACGAAGCGGCGCATCCGGCGATGAAGGAACTGGCCGAGGAGTTTCACGGGCCCGTCGCGATGGGGTTGCACGGGCTTGCGACCGCACCGTTCTTCCTTGCGCTGGCGGGCGTGCTGGTGGCGGCGGTCTTCTACCTGATGCGCCCCGATATCCCGGACATGCTCGCGGCGCGCTTTGCGGCCATCTATCGGCTGCTCGCGAACAAGTACTACATCGACGAAATCAACGAGTTCCTGTTCGCCGGCGGCGCACGCCGGCTCGGCATGAGCCTCTGGAAGGGAGGCGACGGGGCCGTGATCGACGGCGTTGCCATCAACGGCACCGCGCGTCTGGTCGCCTGGGTCGCCAGCGTGATCCGCTACGTGCAGTCGGGCTTCATCTATCACTACGCATTCGCGATGCTGGTCGGCGTCGCGATCGTGCTCTTCTTCTTCCTGACGATGCCGTACTTCCTCTCGGCTTCCGCGCACTGAAACGACGACAAGAGATCAACAACAAGAATGCAGACTTTTCCCTGGCTCAGCCTGTCGATCTGGATCCCGATCATCTTCGGAGTCGTGATCCTGGGCATCGGGCGCGATCGGGCCGCGCCGCTGGTGCGCACGATCGCTCTCGTGGGCAGCCTGCTGGGCCTGCTCGCGACATTGCCGCTTTACGCCGGCTTCGACCCGGGCAAGTCCGGCATGCAGTTCGTCGAGGACGTCGTGTGGATCGGCCGCCTGAACGCACACTACCGGCTCGGCATCGACGGCATCTCGGTGTGGTTCGTGCTGCTGACCGCCTTCATCACCGTGCTCGTGGTTCTCGCCGGCTGGGAGGTCATCGAGGAGAAGGTCGCGCAGTACTACGCCTCGTTCCTCGTGTTGTCGGGCCTGATGATCGGCGTGTTCTGCGCTCTCGACGGGTTGCTGTTCTACATCTATTTCGAGGCGACCCTGATTCCGATGTACGTGATCATCGGTGTGTGGGGCGGTCCCAATCGCGTCTACGCCGCATTCAAGTTCTTCCTGTACACGCTGGCGGGCTCGCTGCTGATGCTGGTGGCGCTGATCTACCTCTACTACACGGCGGGCGGCACCTTCGACATCTTCGCCTGGTACAAGGTCAAGCTCCCCGCCCACGCGCAGACGCTGATCTTCCTCGCATTCCTCGCCGCGTTTGCGGTCAAGGTTCCCATGTGGCCGGTGCACACGTGGCTGCCCGACGCGCACGTGGAAGCGCCTACCGGTGGATCGGTCGTGCTGGCAGCGATCATGCTGAAGCTCGGTGCCTATGGCTTTCTGCGCTTCTCGCTGCCGATTGCGCCCGACGCCGCGCGCGGGCTGGACTGGCTGATCATCACGCTCTCGCTGATCGCGATCGTCTACATCGGCTTCGTCGCCCTCGTTCAAAGCGACATGAAAAAGCTGGTCGCGTACTCGTCGGTCGCACACATGGGCTTCGTGACGCTGGGATTCTTCATCTTCAGCCAGGCGGGCGCCGAAGGCGGCATCGTGCAGATGATCTCGCACGGGTTCGTCTCCGGCGCGATGTTCCTTTGCATCGGCGTGATGTACGACCGCATGCACTCGCGCAACATCGCCGACTACGGCGGCGTGGTCAACACGATGCCGAAGTTCGCGACCTTCATGATGCTGTTCGCGATGGCCAATTGCGGCTTGCCCGCCACCAGCGGATTCGTCGGCGAATTCATCGTCATCCTGGGCGCGGTCAAGTACAACTTCTGGATCGGCGCCGCGGCCGCCACGACCATGATCCTCGGCGCCGCCTATTCGTTGTGGATGTACAAGCGCGTCATATTCGGCGAGGTGGCCAACAGCCGGGTTGCGGCGTTGATGGATATCGGAACACGCGAATTCGCCGTGCTCGGCGCGCTCGCGCTCGCGGTGCTGTGGATGGGGATCTATCCGAAGCCGTTCACCGACCTGATGCACACGTCGGTGTCGGATCTGCTGCAGCACGTGGCGCAGAGCAAGTTGCCGGTGCAGTAGGCGGAGCGAACTCATGGAATCGCTGCACACCTCTGCCGCTGCTCCCGAGATCGCTTTGCTGATCGGGGCGCTCGTGGTCCTGGTCGCCGACACGTTCGTCAGCGACCGCAACCGCAACATCACCTATGCGCTCGCCATCGGCGTCCTCGCCGTGGTGGCGGGCCTCTGCAGCATGTACCTGGCCGACGCTGCGGTGGTGTACGCCTTCGGGGGCATGTACGTCGCCGATTCGATGACCTATCTGCTCAAGCTGGTCGCGTGCCTGCTCACCGGCCTGATGCTGGTGTACGCGCAGGGCTATGCGCGCGATCGCGACATCTGGAAGGGCGAACTGTTCTCGCTCGGGCTGTTCGTCCTGCTCGGCGTGCTGGTGATGATCTCGGCGAACAACCTGCTCGTGATCTACCTCGGGCTCGAGCTGCAGTCGCTTTCACTCTATGCGCTGATCGCACTGCGCCGCGACGATGCGAAAGCGACCGAAGCGGCGATGAAGTATTTCGTGCTCGGCGCGCTCGCTTCGGGCTTCCTGCTGTACGGCATGTCGATGCTGTACGGCGCGGCCGGCACGCTCGACATCAACGAGCTCGGGCGCCAGGTGGGCAACGCACGCACCGCAAACCGCGTGGCGCTCGTGCTTGGAACGGTGTTCATCGTTGCTGGCCTCGGCTTCAAGCTGGCCGCCGTGCCGTTCCACATGTGGGTTCCGGACGTCTACCACGGCGCCCCGACGCCGGTCACGGTGCTGATCGCCTCGGCGCCGAAGCTCGCCGGGTTCGCAATCGCCTACCGCCTGCTGGTCGAGGGTCTGCTGCCGCTGGCCGTCGACTGGCAGAAGATGCTCATCGTGCTGGCCGTCGGCTCGCTGTTCGTCGGCAATGTCACGGCGATCGCGCAGACCAACCTCAAGCGCATGCTCGCGTATTCGACGATCGGGCAGATGGGTTTCATGCTGCTCGGGATGCTGTCCGGAGTGGTCGGCGCAAGTGTCGACGCCACCGCCGCGGCGTACTCCGCCGCGCTGTTCTATGTGATCACCTATGCGCTGACGACGCTCGGCACCTTCGGCATCATCATGCTGCTCGCGCGCCAGGGCTTCGAGGCGGAACAGATCAGCGACCTGCGCGGACTGAACAAGCGCAGCCCGTGGTTTGCGTTCGTCATGTTGATCCTGATGTTTTCGCTTGCCGGCGTGCCGCCTACCGTGGGGTTCCAGGCCAAGCTGGTCGTCTTGCAAGCCCTGCTGAGCAATGGCCTGACGACGGGCATGGTTTCGCTGGCGGTGTTCGCGGTGCTGCTCTCCCTGGTGGGCGCCTTCTACTACGTCCGCGTCGTGCGGATGATGTACTTTGACGAACCGGCCGACACGACTGCGATCGTCGCGACGCAGGACATGCGCATCGCCCTGACCTTCAACGGCGTCGCCGTGCTCGTGCTGGGCATCGTGCCTCAATACCTGCTTGCGCTGTGCACGAGCGCGATGATCAAGGCGCTCGGTGGTTGAGAGCGGGGCGGGCGGCGGGATGACGGGCGACGACGAGCACCTGCACGAAGAACTGCTCGAGTCGCGTCTGGCGTTCGACGGCGCGTTTCTCCGGCTGTACCAGGACAAGGTGCGCGCCGCCGATGGTCACGTTGGCACGCGCGAATACGTGCGCCATCCCGGCGCGGTGACCATGATCGCGCTGCTCGACAATGGCCACATCGTGCTCGAGCGGCAGTACCGCCATCCGCTCCGGCGCACGATGATCGAGATCCCTGCCGGCAAGATCGATCCCGGCGAGGCTCCGCTGATGTGCGCGCAGCGCGAGCTGCTCGAGGAAACGGGCTATTCGGCCGCGACTTGGCACTACCTCGGCGGCTTTCACAACGCGTTCGGCTACAGCGACGAGAAGATCGAAGTCTTCCTCGCGCAAGGGCTGAAGCGCGAGCAAACGAGCCAGGACCACGGCGAGGTGATCGAGGTCTTCACCGCGCCGTGGCAGGAGGTCGCGACATGGATCCGCAACGGCACGGTCACCGACGTGAAGACCATCATCGGCGTCGACTGGCTGCAGCAGTGGCTCGCGGGCAAGTGGCCCGCCTGAGCACACGCTGCATGTTGGGGTACGACATATCCGCGCATTACATGTTGGGGTAATTCGGCCCGCCGCCACCCTCGGGCACGACCCAGACGATGTTCTGCGTCGGGTCCTTGATGTCGCAGGTCTTGCAGTGGACGCAGTTCTGGAAGTTGATCTGCAAGCGGTCCCCGCCGCTGTCCGTCTTCACGAATTCATACACGGCCGCCGGGCAATACCGGCTCTCCGGCCCGGCGTAGCGCGCGAGGTTGACTGCGACCGGCACGCTCGGATCCTTCAGCGTCAGGTGCGCGGGCTGGTTTTCCTCGTGGTTCGTGTTCGACAGGAACACCGAAGAGAGCCGGTCGAAAGTCAGCTTGCCATCGGGCTTGGGGTAGGTGATCGGGGTGCACTCCGCGGCAGGCTTCAGCTTCGCGTAGTCCGGCGTCGATCGATGCAGCGTCCACGGCGCCTTGCCGCGGAACAACACCTGGTCGATGCCGAACATCAGCGTGCCGGTGTAGAGGCCCTTGTCCATCCAGGCCTTGAAATTGCGCGCCTGATGAAGTTCGTCCTTCAGCCATGACGACGCGAACGCAGCGGGATATGCCGCCAGCTCGTCGTGGCTTCGTTCGGCCGCGATCGCATCGAACGCCGCCTCCGCCGCGAGCATGCCGGTCTTGATCGCGCCATGCGATCCCTTGATGCGCGCCGCATTGAGAAAGCCGGCGTCGTCGCCGATCAGCGCGCCTCCCGGGAACACGAGCTTGGGCAGGCTCTGCAGCCCTCCCGCCGTGATCGCACGCGCGCCGTATGCGACTCGCTTGCCGCCCTCGAGGAAGCTGCGGATCACCGGATGCGTCTTGTAGCGCTGGAACTCCTCGAACGGCGACAGATGCGGATTCGCATAACCGAGGCCCACCACGAAGCCGATCGCGACCTGGTTGTTTTCCTGGTGATAGAGGAACGAGCCGCCGTAGGTCGCCGGATCGAGCGGCCACCCCGCGGTGTGCACGACGAGCCCAGGCTGGTGCTTCTTCGGGTCGATATCCCAGAGCTCCTTCAGTCCGATGCCGTACGCCTGCGGGTCGCATCCGGCATCGAGCTTGAAGCGCGCGATCAGTTGCCGCCCGAGATGGCCACGCGAACCTTCGGCGAACAGCGTGTATTTGCCGAGCAGTTCGACGCCGGGCTGGAAGTTCTCGGTCGCCTTGCCATCCTTGCCGATGCCCATGTTGCCGGTCGCGACGCCGCGCACTGCGCCCAGCTCGTCATAGAGAACTTCCGCGGCGGCGAACCCTGGGAAGATCTCGACACCGAGTTCCTCGGCGCGCTGGCCGAGCCAGCGCACCACGTTGCCGAGGCTGACGACATAGTTGCCATGATTGACGAAGCACGCCGGCAACATCCAGTTAGGAGTCCGCAACCCACCTTCCTGCGTGAGAAAGTAGAAACGGTCTTCACTCACCGGCACGTTGAGCGGAGCGCTGCGCTCCTTCCAGTCGGGGTAGAGCTCGGTGATCGCCCGCGGGTCCATCACGGCGCCGGACAGGATGTGCGCGCCGATCTCCGAACCCTTCTCGACCACGCACACGCCGAGCTCGCGATTGCGTTGCGCAGCGAGCTGCTTGAGCCGGATCGCTGCGGCGAGGCCCGCGGGACCGCCACCGACGATCACGACGTCATACGGCATCGATTCGCGCTCGACTTGGGCCATTTGCGTCTCCAGGTTCGTTTCTTGTCAGACCTGTCGCCGGCAGCGCCGACTGCGCGCCGGGAGTGCGATTCTAGTGTGCGATCATCGCGCCGCCGCCCATGCGGAGAGGGGAAGGAACGCGATGCAGATCAATCTGGCCGAGAGGATCGCGCTGGTGACCGGAGCCAGCAGCGGCCTCGGTTCGCAGTTCGCGCGGGTGCTCGCCGCCAACGGCGCCCTGGTCGTGCTCGCGGCGCGCCGCGTCGAGCGCCTGAAGGAGCTGCGGGCCGAGATCGAATCGCAGGGCGGCGAGGCATCGGTAGTGCAGATGGACGTCACGGACCTCGATTCGATCGCGGGCGCAGTGAACCACGTCGAGACCGAGGTGGGGCCGATCGACATCCTGGTCAACAACTCGGGCGTCGCCACCACGCAGCGGCTGACCGAAGTGACGGCCGTCGATTTCGACTTCATCTTCAACACCAATACACGCGGTGCCTTCTTTGTCGCGCAGGAAGTCGCCAAGCGGATGATCGCGCGCTCGAAGCAGGCGCAGGACTTCCGTGCGCGCATCATCAACGTGGCCTCGGTCGCGGGACTGCGCGCGGTCGCGCAGACCGGTGTGTACTGCATGAGCAAGGCGGCGGTGGTGCACATGACGCGCGCGATGGCGCTGGAATGGGGGCGCTACGGCATCAACGTCAACGCGCTCTGCCCGGGCTATATCCGCACCGAGATCAACGAGGACTACTGGGACACGGACGGCGGGCGCAAGCTGCTCCAGATGCTGCCGCGTCGCCGTGTCGGCCTGCCCGAAGATCTCGACACGGCGCTTCTGATGCTGGCGGCCGACGAATCGCAGTTCATCAACGGCGCCGTGCTGTCGGCCGACGACGGCCTGTCGGTGACATGAAGGAGTTCGTCCTCGATGTGCCCCTGCGCTGGGCCGACATGGATGCGATGGCGCACCTGAACAACACGATCTACTTCCGGTTGATGGAGGAAGCGCGCATCCAGTGGTTCCACCAGATCGGATTCTCGACACTGCCGACCGGCCAGGCGCCGATCCTTGCGCACGTATCCTGCGACTTCCTGCGCGCGATGACGTATCCCGGCGTGGCGCGCGTGACGCAGACCATTACCAAGGTGGGTCGCTCGAGCGTGGAGATGGCGCTGACGATCGAGCGCACCGACGAACCGGGCACGCACTACGCGACCGGCCGCTCGGTGATCGTCTGGTTCGACTACGTCTCCAGCAAGGCACAGCCCTGGCCCGAGACGGTGCGCGCCGCAATTGCCTAGAATTCCACGGCGTTGGACCTGGAGACGATTGAATGAACAAGCTTTACCCGACCGCCGCCGCTGCGCTGGCCGATGTCGTCAGGGATGGCCAGATCATTGCCGTCGGCGGCTTCGGCTTGTGCGGAATCCCGGAGGCATTGATCGGCGCGCTACGCGATTCGGGCGCGCGTCAGCTCACCTGCGTCAGCAACAACGCGGGTGTCGATGGGTTCGGCCTCGGCTTATTGCTGGCGACGCGCCAGATCAGCAAGATGATCTCGTCCTACGTGGGCGAGAACAAGGAGTTCGAGCGCCAGTACCTGGCCGGCGAACTGCAGCTCGAATTCACCCCGCAAGGCACGCTTGCCGAGCGCATGCGGGCCGGCGGCGCAGGCATTCCCGCGTTCTTCACCAAGACCGGCGTGGGCACGGTGGTTGCGGAAGGCAAGGATGTCCGCACCTTCGATGGCCAGCAATACGTGATGGAACGCGGCATTCGCGCCGACGTGTCGCTGGTGAAGGCGTGGAAGGCCGACAGGCAGGGCAATCTCGTGTATCGCAAGACGGCGCGCAACTTCAACCCGGTCGTGGCGATGTGCGGCAAGGTGACGATCGCCGAAGTCGAACAGATCGTCGAGAACGGCGCGCTCGATCCCGACCTCGTTCATACGCCGGGCATCTTCGTGCAGCGGCTGGTGGTCAACGCCAGGCCGGAAAAGCGCATCGAACAGCGCACCGTGCGCGCGAAATAGGAGCAGCGACGATGGCATGGGACAGAGAGCAGATGGCGGCGCGCGCGGCCAAGGAGTTGCGCGACGGCTTCTACGTCAACCTCGGTATCGGCCTGCCGACCCTGGTGGCGAACTACATCCCGGCGGGCATGGACGTCATGCTGCAGTCGGAAAACGGCCTGCTCGGCATCGGGCCTTTCCCGACCGAGGACGAGATCGATCCCGACCTGATCAATGCCGGCAAGCAACTCGTCACGGCGCAGGCCGGTTCGAGTTTCTTCTCGAGCGCCGACTCGTTCGCGATGATCCGTGGAGGCCACATCAACCTCGCGATCCTCGGCGCGATGCAGGTGAGCGAAACGGGCGATCTGGCCAACTGGATGATCCCGGGCAAGCTCGTCAAGGGCATGGGCGGTGCGATGGATCTGGTTGCCGGTGTCGGGCGCGTAGTCGTGCTGATGGAGCACTGCGCGAAGAACGGCGAGCACAAGATCCTGCAGAAGTGCACGCTGCCATTGACGGGGCTCGGCGTCGTCGACCGGATCATTTCCGATCTTGGCGTCTTCGACGTCACTCCGAATGGTTTGGCCGCCGTCGAACTCGCTCACGGTGTCACGCAGAAGGAAGTTCGCACCAAGACTGGCTGCCCGGTGCAGATGACGAGTCTCGCGGCCGCCTGAACCGCGCCGGCCCTGTCGCCGGTCGAGCATGAGCACACACAACCACGCCGCCGATCATCATCACCACGGCGCCGGTGGCCACGAGCATCACGATCACCGTCACCAGCACGCGCCGCGCGGCTCGCGTGCTCTCGTCCTTGCGGTGGCGCTGACCGCCGGCTACGCGATCGTGGAACTGGTGGGCGGCTTGTGGTCCGGATCGCTTGCCCTGCTTGCCGATGCCGGCCACATGGCGACCGATGCGGCCGCGCTGCTGTTTGCCCTCGCGGCGAGCATCGTGGCGCGGCGGCCGCCATCGGCGCGCCACTCCTATGGGCTGGCGCGCGCCGAAGTGATCGCAGCGTTCGTCAATGCGCTCGCGATGCTGGCGATCGTGGTATGGCTGTTCGTGGAGTCGATCGATCGCTTGCGCGATCCGCGCCCGGTGAACGGGCAATCGGTCTTCGTGATCGCCTCGGTCGGCCTGCTCATCAATCTCGGCGTTGCCTGGGCGCTATCACGCGAGAGCGAGAATCTCAACGCGCGCGCGGCGCTTCTGCACGTGCTCGGCGACCTGCTCGGATCCGTCGCCGCGATAGCCGCTGGCGTGATCATCTATTTCACCGGATACCTTCCGATCGATCCGTTGCTGTCGATGCTCGTCGGAGGCCTGATCCTGCGTTCGACGCTGGTCGTGCTCCGCGAAACGGCACACATGCTGCTCGATGCGGTTCCACGTCACATCGACTATCGGAAGGTCGGCCTCGCGCTGGCGCGTATTCCCGGCGTGCGTTCCGTGCACGATCTGCATGTCTGGGCCATGGCGCCGGGCCGCTGCGCACTGTCCGCACACGTGCTGGTGGAAGAGGTGGGCCAGTGGCCCACGGTTCTGCGCCAGGCGCGGGCGCTGCTTCGCGATGAGTTCCACATCGACCACGTCACCCTGCAGCCCGAGTGGCTTAGTGCAGACGGTCCGCGCCGGTCGGTGCCTATCCGATCAACGTCCTGATCGCCCATAGCAGCCCGAACAGCAGCGGCTGGTGCAGCAGGTAGATCGTCAGCGCCCAGGTGCCAAGAAAGACGAGCGCTCGCGGCGGCGCGTCGTTGAATCCCTGCAGCGCAGGGGC
>Ga0335082_10005525_pt1 | contig 13812 bp, 10 predicted proteins | sample Lox_Sample_41_FD_206718 | JGI IMG/M metagenome (GOLD analysis project Ga0335082, IMG submission 206718) | Soil microbial communities from Loxahatchee National Wildlife Refuge, Florida, United States - Lox_Sample_4.1 | ecosystem: Environmental > Terrestrial > Soil > Wetlands | place: USA...
CTGCCAATAAACGCGACGCGCCGGCCTTCTTCGTTGTCCTGGTGGTTATAGAAACGCCCTTGCGCCACATCGATGCTGCGAATCACCGTAAATTCCGGCAGCGATCCCACCGTATCGATGTCGCCGCTGTTGTACGCGCTGTGGACTTTTACGTTGTTCCCGAGTTCCGGCATAACGTACTTGCACGCTGGAGCCTCGGCGGCGACCTGCTTGTAGTCGTCTTCCATCCAGTGCACCACGCGGCCGCTGCGCGTCCCTCCGGCCTGCATGCTGGTGCGCCCTGCGAAAACGATCATCACGTCCTTACCGAAATTTTCCTGCTGCTTCTGGATTCCGCGGCCCAGACCTTCACCGGCGGCGACCATCACGGTGATCGAGATGATTCCCCAGGCGATGCCGAACATGGTCAGCAATGTGCGTCGTTTGTGCGCCCAAAGCGTCGCCAACGTGTCCCGCAATAAGTCGCGAAAGGTCATAGCCGACCCGCGCTACTGCAAAATCACTTGCTGCTTCTCATTTAGCCCGGAAACAATCTCCGTCTTCACGCCGTTGGAGATTCCCAGTTTCACCGGGATCTTTTTCCGGCCATTCTCCGCCTTGGGGTCCGGGATTTCCACCGAAGCTGCACGGTCCTTGTCGTAGATCAGCGACGCCTCCGGCACCATCAGCACGCTCTTCTTTTCTTCTAGGATGATTTCGGCGTTGGCCGTCATGTTCGCTTTCAGCTCACCGGTAGGATTCGAAATCGATACGCGGACCTCGAAGGTCGTGACGTTGTCCTTCTCCTTACCGAACGGAGAAATGCGCGTCACCTTGCCGACGTACTTCTTGTCCTTGAATGACTCCACCACGATCCGCGCCGGCTGGCCCAAATACACTTTGCCGATGTCCGCTTCATCCACCTTCCCCTGCACATACACTTCGCTGGTGTCGCCCAGCGTCATTACCAGGGTTGCTTGGGAACCCAGAATCAGGATGGAACTCACCCCGTCACCGACGCTTACGTCGCGCGACAGCACCAATCCGTCGATCGGGCTGACAATCGTAGAGTTCCGCAAATCCTCTTCCGCATTTTCCAGTGATGCTTTAGCCTGCGAAACTTGTGCCTGCGCCTTCGCTATCTCCGCCTGCGAAACCGTCAAGTTGCGCTGCGAGCTCACCTGCTTGTTCAGCGCCAACTGGTAGTTTTTCTCCGCGTCCTCCACCAGGCTCTTCGACATCACGCCGTCTTTGTACATCTGTTGCGCCCGCTCCATATTCAACTTCAGGAAGGGCACATCCGGACCTTCTGCGTCCACTTTGTTGCGTTCCAACTGGGCCTTGGACGACTCCAGAGCTGCCAACGCCGCTTGGTAGTTTGCCTGCGCGGCCCGCACCGCCGCTTCGAGCTGTATTTTGTCCAGTTCGCAGAGCGTCTGGCCGGCCTTTACCCGGTCGTCAAACTCCACGTACAGTTTCTTCACCATTCCGCTCGCCTTCGATTTGACCTCGACCTTGGACAGCGGCTGAATCTTCCCCGTAGCAACGACGACGCGCGCCAGATCGCCCTTTTCGGCTTCCGCCAGCTTCGAAGGATCAATTACATGACTTGGCTTCAGGGCTGCGTAAACACCGTAACCTCCCCCAATCACAATCAGCGCGGCGATTGCCGCCAAAATGATCCGCCGCCGGCGCTTCTTCGCGGCTTTCCCATTGCCGTTCGTTAACCCATTTGCATTGCTAGACATAGCCGACCCCCGGGGTATACACCTTCACCACTCTCATAGTTACATACGCAGCCATTCGCGAAATGTTCCGCGTCTATCCCAATAGACGACGGGGGCGGCGATTGGTCATGCGCTGCCAGCGATTCGCTGTAGAGGAGAGCGCTAGAAGGAGATACGTCGCAGCCTCAACGCATTCGTGATCACAGAAACCGAACTGAAACTCATGGCGGCGCTGGCGATCATAGGAGACAGAAGCCAACCGAAAACCGGGTAGAGTGCTCCGGCCGCCACCGGTATCCCCACCCCGTTGTATACAAACGCAAATCCAAGGTTTTGCTTGATGTTCGTCACCGTCGCGCGCGCCAGCTTCCTCGCTCGCACGATCCCGTTCAGATCGCCCTTGACCAGCGTAATTCCCGCATTCTCAATCGCCACGTCTGTCCCGGTACCCATGGCGATGCCTACGTCCGCAGCCGCCAGTGCCAGAGCGTCGTTGATCCCGTCTCCTGCCATTGCCACCACCCTTCCCTGCTCGCGAAGCTTCTTCACCACTTCACCCTTTTGTTGCGGTAGCACCTCAGCCTGAAACTCGTCGATGTGGAGTTGGTGTGCCACGTCCCGTGCGGATCTCTGGCGATCTCCTGTAACCATCACCACCCGCATCCCCTCCGCCTCCAAAGATCGCAATGCCTGCTGGGCCGAACTCTTCAATTGATCCGACAAGAGTAGGACCGCCAACACCGTACCTTCGATCGCGCAAAACACCTCGGTTGCCGCAGCGGATTCTGCCAGGGGCACGTTCGTGCGGGACATCTTCGCAGACCCGATACCCCGTTCTCCTAGAAATCTCGCTGTCCCGATCACAACTTCTTTGCCCAGCACTTTTCCGGTCACCCCTCCCCCCGGACTCGCTTGAAAGTCCAGCGCCGGCGCCAGCGGCAGCTTTCGTTCTTCTGCGGCACGAACGATAGCGCGCGCCAGTGGGTGCTCGCTGGAACGCTCCAGGCTTGCCGCCAAAGAGAGAATCGCATTCTCCGGGAACTTCGCCTCTTCGAAAACCTCGATGCGCGCCAGATGTGGTTTCCCTTCGGTCAAAGTTCCTGTTTTGTCGACTACGAGCGTGTCGGCCCGTGCCAGCGCCTCCAGCGCTTCCGCATTCCGCACTAATATCCCCGCCCCCGCCCCCCGCCCCACCGCCACCATGATCGACATTGGCGTCGCCAATCCCAATGCACACGGGCAAGCGATGATCAACACAGACACCGCAGCAACCAGGGCGTGCGCGAAACGCGGTTCCGGGCCCCACACGACCCAGCCCACAAACGCAAGAACCGCAGTAATCACCACCGCTGGCACGAAGTAGGCCGCCACCCGGTCAGCCAGTCGCTGCATCGGAGCCCGGCTTCGCTGAGCCTCGCTGACCAGCTTCACAATTTGCGCAAGCAAGGTCTGGCTTCCGACGCGCTCGGCGACCATCACAAAGCTGCCGTTGGCGTTTATAGTGCCTCCGGTCACTTTATCGTCGACCGCCTTGTCGACCGGCAGAGGCTCGCCGGTCACCATTGATTCGTCAACTGCGCTCGCACCTTCGCGTACGGTGCCATCCACGGGGACGCGCTCACCCGGCCGGACCCGCAGCAAATCTCCCGCGCGCACTTCATGGAGCGCAATTTCCTCTTCCTTTCCTCCCGTAAGGCGATGGCCAGTTTGTGGCGTCAGGAGCAGCAGTTCGCGAATCGCGCCGCTCGTTCTCCGTCGCGCCTTCAGTTCCAGTACCTGTCCCAGCAATACCAGGGTTGTGATCACCGCGGCTGCTTCGAAATACACTCCCGCTCCACCGTGGATATCGCGGAACGACTCCGGGACCGCCTTTGGAAACAACGTCGCCGCAACACTGTAGAGATATGCGGCACCCGTTCCCAACCCGATCAGCGTGAACATGTTGGGGTTGCGGTTCAGCAGTGAACTCCAGAACCGTACGAAGAATGGCCATCCGCACCACACCACAACCGGGGTCGCCAGGATCAACTCAATTGAACTTCGAACGCTGGGATCGATGTGCAAGTCCAGCATCTCGCTGAACATCGAGAGAACCAGAATCGGGAGCGAAAACGCCACACTTATCCAGAACCGCCAACGCATCGATGAGTATTCGAGATCGGGCTGTTCGTCCGCGGAAATATCCATGGGCTCCAGAGCCATCCCGCAGATCGGACACGTCCCCGGCCCAATCTGCACAATCTCCGGGTCCATCGGGCACGTGTAGCGGACACCCTTCGCGCTGGCATCCGCCTCCTTCATTGCCAGCCTTGCGTCCACTTCCATCCCGGCTGTCCCGCGTGCCGCAAGAAATTTCTCCGGCTCCTTCTCAAATCGTTCTCCGCACCGTTTCGAACAAAAAGAGTGCGTCTTTCCTCCATGTTCAACTTTCGCAGCCGCTTTCTTCGGATCGACCATCATCCCGCAAACCGGATCCTTCACTCTCGGATCCTCGAGCACGGCAAGACCCGGCATCGATCTTTTCACGTCGGTCGCCGGTGTTGTCGTTGTTTGCGCGAGTGGCGCCGCGGGCATGTATGCCTTCGGATCCTCTTGGAACTTCTGCGCGCATCCCCCACAGCAGAAGTAGTAGACCGTGCCCTCATGCTCGAACTTCACTCTGGCAGTCTCCGCATTGACGCTCATTCCACAGACTGGATCCCGTGCCACGTTCACCCTCCTTCCTTCCCGTGCTCGCCTTCACTCAGCGTAGATGCTTGTAAATCAGTTCCAGCAATTCGTCATACATCGCGGTCGATTCGGCGGGCCTTCCGCTCTTGATGGCCCTGGTCGCACAGTGCCGCAGATGGTTTTTCATCAAGTTCCGCGCGACGCCGCGCAGCGCTTCCTGGACGGAAGCCACCTGCACAATAATGTCCGCGCAGTAGCGGTCGTCTCGGACCATCCGCTGCAGCCCGCGGACTTGCCCTTCAATGCGCCGCAGGCGCTTCAAGTTCGCCTCTTTCAGTTCCGGCTCGACCGCCGCGGCTTTTCGTTCATGCGCCATCACCTTTACCCCTCTCTCTATATACCCCTACCCCCTATATATGTCAACCGGCCCCGAATCCATATCCCGGCGTTCGCCCGTCCGCCAGCGAGCCGCGCTCCTCCCTCAAACCCGCTCACTTCCCCTCCCCTGCTCCTTCCCCGTATACTTCCTCCTATGACACTCCTCGAAATCACGTATGAGCTCCAATCGCCGTTGAGCCTCGAACAGCTTGGCCGGCTCGGCGAATTCGCTAATACCTATGGCCTTCGCCGCTTTCGCGTAGACGAAAATAAGAACCACCTGACCTTCGAATACGATGCTTCGCGCCTGCGCGAGACACAGGTCACTCATGTGCTCGGCCGCGCCGGCATTGCGATCACACGTAAAGTGAATTGATCCACGTCTTCACCTCGTCCTGACCCAAAAATCGACGTTCTCCTTCGGAATTGCGGCGATGCATTTCTTACGCACGTCCATAGGTGACTCCAGTCACTGTGCTTTCCTATTCTTCCCTTCAGCATTGTTCGGATTGCCGCGTCGTCCATCGCTGACAGGGAGGCTTTTTCATGAAGTCTTGCTTTTGCGTCGTCACTCTGCTGACCGTTGCCACGCTTTCCTCTCCCAGCGCCGCGCAGGATTCGCCCGTGTTCCGAAGCGACCCGCAACACCTGGGTGTCTACGACTCGCCCGGTGTTCCCAAGCTTTCCGGCATCAAGTGGAGATTCCACGCTGCCGGTCGTGTCATCTCGTCGCCCGCAGTTGTGGACGGCACGGCCTACGTCGGAAGCACAGACACTAACCTCTACGCCATCGACACAACGACCGGCGCACAGAAATGGAAATTTGCTACGGGAAGTTGGGTTACATCATCTCCGGCCGTTTCCGGCGGCATTGTGTACTTCTTGAGCTACGACAGTTTCTTCTACGCCGTTGCCGCTTCGAGCGGTCAACTCAAATGGAAGTTTCAGACCGGCGGCGAAAAGCGCTATGCAGGAAAGCACCTTCATCATCTCGAACCGGCTGCCGAGACGATGCCCGACCCGTGGGATTTTTATCTCTCGTCGGCTGTAGTTGCGGACGGTCTCGTCTTCTTCGGCAGTAGCGATGGGTTCGTATATGCCCTCGACTCAGCGAGTGGCGCTCTAAAGTGGAAGTTTCCAACCGGTGACATCGTCCACTCCTCCCCCGCAATGGCCGGCGGAACGCTCTTTGTTGGAAGCTGGGATAGCTATCTCTACGCTCTCGATCCAGCTAATGGAAAGGAAAAATGGCGCTTTAAGACTGGCGAAGATCCCGATGTTCACAACCACGTCGGGATTCAGTCGTCGCCTCTCGTGCTCGATAGCACCGTTTACTTCGGCTGCCGCGATGCCCATCTCTACGCTCTCGACGCGGCTTCCGGCAAACAAAAATGGAGCTTCTCCGCCGACGGCTCCTGGATCAACAACTCCCCCGTGGTCCACGACGGGCGCATCTACTTTGGTACATCCATCCCCGGCATCCTTCACGTCCTTGATAGCAAAACGGGTGCGCCGTTGTTTCAACTCCCTACCGGCACGCCGATTTTTGCGTCGATGAGCGTTGCTGGAAATACGCTGTACATCGGCAATTTTGGCGGAACGCTCACCGCGGTTAACTTGTCCAGCCAGAAACCTGCCTGGACGTTTCAAACCGACGGTGCAAAAGAGAATGCCTCAGCGCTGACAAAACCCGACGGCAGCTTCAAGTTTGAAGCCATCTTTCCAGCCAACCCTTTTTACGACGACATGGTCGTAGCCGTCTCCAAGATCCTGACCATGGGTTCAATTCTCTCCTCGCCAGTCATTGTGGGCGACACGGTCTACTTCGGCAGCACCGACGGCAATCTGTACGCGCTCCACTAGACCGCTTCACTTCTCCATCGCCGCCGCTCCGCGAGGAACTTCATGATCCTCACTCGAATCCGAAAGTGGACTTTAAGCGACGTTGGCGTCCTGGCTTGCCTTGCAGTGATCCGCTTTCTTCTCCACTTGCTTACCAATGGCCGCTACGGCTTCCACCGCGATGAGCTTCTCACCCTCGACAACGCTCGCCATCTTGCCTGGGGCTACGTCGTCTATCCTCCGCTCACGCCTCTCCTCGCGCGCGCTGAACTCACCCTGTTCGGCAGTTCGCTTGTCGGCTTTCGCTTCTTCCCCGCCATCTCGCAGGGGCTCGTCATGCTCTTCACAGGACTCTCCGCACGATCTCTAGGCGGTAACCGCCGGGCACAGGTTGTGGCTGCGCTCGCCGTCGCCGTCAGTGGCCATTCGCTCGTCTCGGGTTGGTTCATGTCCTATTCCACCTTCGACTATCTGTGGTGGAGTCTCGTCGCATACACCGTCGTTCGCCTTCTGCAATCCGAAGACCCGCGTTGGTGGCTTGCCATTGGCGCCGCGATTGCCTTTGGCTTGCTCACCAAATACACAATGGGCTTTCTGGTGCTGGGCGTCATCGGCGGAGTTCTTCTCACTCCGGACCGCCGCTACCTCAAGAGTCCGTGGCTCTGGGGTGGCGTCGCCCTTTGCTTCGTCCTGATCGCCCCGAATTTTCTTTGGCAGGTCGAGCATCAATTCGTCGCTCTCGATTTCCTCAAGCACATTCACGCGCGCGACGTCAGCCGTGGCTGGACGGACTACTTCCTTCCGAATCAGTTCTGGAAATCAACGAATCCGGTTACGGTTCCGCTTTGGATTGCCGGTTTGTGGTTTGTGTTTGCTCACCCAGCAGGCAAGCGCTTTCGACTGCTCGGATGGATGTACGTTATCCCGTTGCTGGCACTATTTCTCGCACGCGGACGGGATTACTACCTCGCGGCGGTATATCCAATGCTTTTCGCCTCCGGCGCTGTCTGGGGCGAGAAATGGCTCCTTACGTTGGCGCCCGGCCCGGCGATTTCGGTCCGGCAGACCACGTTATACAGCCTGCTCTTTGCCTTCCTCTCCACCGCCGCCGTCACCGTGCCCTTTGCGCCACTCGACTCGACCTGGTGGCACATCGCCGACCACGTGATTGGCGGCAATTTCAATTCTCAAATCGGCTGGCCAGAGATGGTCGACACCGTCGCGCAAGTTCGGGACACCCTGCCTCCGGCTGACCTCGACTCACTTCGCATTCTCACTGCCGACGATGGTCAGACCGGAGCCGTCAATCTCTATGGCCCGGCACGTCACCTCCCGCCGGCGCTTAGTGGTATGAACTCAAACTGGCTTCGCGGTCACAACGATCCTGCGCCGCACACGTTGATTACCCTGGGTTTCGATCGTCAGTTTCTCGAGAAGAATTTCGAATCATGCGCGCTGGCTGCCCACTTGACGGATCCCAAAACGCTCGAGAATGAGGCCATCAATTGGAACACCGAGGTTTATGTCTGCCGCAATCTCCGTCAGCCCTGGCGCACGTTCTGGCAACAACTCAAGGCCTACGGTTGAGTTTTGAGCCTGGGTCATGAGCGCATTCGATGCGCAAGGCGGTGGCACTTGAAAAGATCAAGGGCCCCCGCTTGGGATCGGGGGCCCCGGAAGGCGCGTTTCATTGCCAGTGTCGTTTTCACACCAGCGCGTGGGGTCATCCATCCTAGCTTCCCTCTCAGAGGCAGGTGGTAACAAGCTCCAGGAACCACGAGCAAGCCCCTTCCCCCTCGCTCGCAATCCCGTGCAGCCCGTCGAACTGAAACGCGCCCACGTCTCCAGACCATTGCAAGATACGCGCCAGCTTAAGAGCGCGCGGCCCGGGCGATTAACTCTATTACAATTAATAGGTTGCGTCGTCACAGCAGAATGCAGTCTCTCCCATTTGGGTTCATTCGGTTCAATTTGGAACTCTCCTCGCCCCTCCTTCGACTCCGTACCATAACCCGGGTCCCAAAATATTTTGGTATTCCTGTGCTATCGGTTTTTTTTTGTTTCAGTCAGAAACTCTCCCCATGAGAGCCACCTCTCTTCAGCGTCTGCGCCGCATTTCCCTTTGGCTGGCGCTCGATCTGACAATTGCTTCCGCACTACTCGCGTTCACCGCATGGGCGGATTCCTCAGCCCAGCACAGCACCATTCCATCCTCCGGGTGCTACTGCTGCTGTGGACCAGCAAAGGCTGCTGGAGGCTGCGCCAAAATGTGCGACCTTCCAAAAAACGCGGGACGTCGCTGGGCCGTTACCTGCTCGAAGCCGCGCGCAAAAACACCGATAGAAACACCGGGGGCTGGCCCCCGTCTGCCCCGTGCTCCGCGCACGGAACGTGCCAGCAATTAACTGTGGATTGCTTCGGGCTCGTCACGAAGCAGCTTCGCGAAGATCTCTGGGATTTCGAATACCGCTCGATTATTGAGGGCCTTGGCGTTCTGACGGAATTCTGCCAGCCTCGCCGGTTCCAGCATCTGCTGCACGCCGACCACGATTTCTTCGAATCCCCGCAAGACAATTCCAACGTTCTTCTCTTTCACCCACACGGCGTTGTAGCGTTCCTGCGGCAGAGTCCATGAGTTGCACTCCAGGATCACGGGGAGCCCCCGCACCATCGCTTCCGCCACGCTACCAGGACCGGGTTTCCCGATCAGAAAGTCCGCCGCATGCATCAGCCGGTGCACTTCTTTTGTGAAACCCACGACGTGAATCGGCAGCTTCCAGGCGCGCGCGCGAAACTTGTCTGCCAGTTTCTCGTTGCGGCCACAGATCACGATCAGCTGCAGCGACAGCTCGGCCCCTTCCAGCCGTTCTGCGATCTCGTACATGACCTTTGAGCCGAAGCCGCCGAAAAGCATCATGCCCGTCGTTAAATCCGGACGCAGATTTAGGTCTCGCTTGACCGCCAGGGGATCGGTTCCATTCGCGGTGTAGAAATCCGGCCTCAGAATCATGCCGGATGTGGCAAAAACATGTGCGGAACTCTTCCCCATCATGCGAGCTTGTTCGACCGCTTTCTCGGTTCCGCAGATGACGTACTGCTGGTCGCCCGGCTCGATCCAGAATCGAGGCGGAAAATCCGCAAGGTCCGTGATGATCGTGACAAACGGCCGCCCCGGATATACTGCATTCCACGCTTCTTGGATCTCTCGATTGAAGTGCGGAATGACGGAAACCAGCAAGTCGGCCGGATGCGCAGAAAAATGTTGCTTCAAGAGCTTGACCATCGGACCGTGAAACAAGCGGATGGTCGTCTGCAGGACGCGTAAGAGCTGCGTTGCCCCCAGCGTCCAACCATTCCGTAACAATGTGTTGTACTGCTCCTGGATCCGTATGCCCGTGAGCTTCCTCAGCACATCCAGGTGGTCGGTTAGCTCCTGAAATTGCGTGAGTTCCACCTGCCAGCTTCGGCCCTGCCGGGCAATGACCGTCTGCAGGGCCACGGCGGCATTCCGGTGCCCCCCCCCAGCGTCATGGAAAAGTATCGAGATCTTCTTCATCGCGTCGCATTGTCCCACAGGAGAAATCGCGCAGGACAAGAGCATTCTCCATGCCATGTGGAAATCTCATAAAGTCTTTTGTGCTCAATGAGTTCCATGCTCCATTTCACACTCAATTTTCCCCTCCTTTATGGATTGTTCATATCTATCCCCTACCCTTTTCTCATGCGCTGCGACCTTCATGTGCACTCCACGGGCTCCGGCATGTGCAACACGCCCGGGCTCACCCGCATATGTAAAGAGTCCTACAACCAACCCTTGGATGTGTATCACGTCTCCAAACAAAGAGGCATGTCCATCGTCACCGTCACTGACCATGACTCCATCGAGGCGGCGGAATCCCTGCGCAAATTTCCCGACTTCTTTCTCAGCGAAGAAGTTACGGTCACTATGCCATCTGGTACGGAGATGCACCTCGGCGTCTATGCGATTTCGGAACGCGATCACATCGAGATTCAGCGCCGCCGCACCGATTTCATTTCCCTGCTGATTTACCTCACGGAGCGAAAGCTTTTTTTCTCGGTCAACCATATTTTCTCCGGCCTTACCGGGCGCCGCGAAGCTGACGACTTTAACTGGTTCGCTTCCTATATTCCGGCCTTTGAAGTGCGAAACGGCCAGATGAGGCAGGAGGCCAATCAGTTTGCCGCTCAACTGGCCCAGAGACTCGGAAAAATCGCGATTGCTGGGAGTGACTCGCACACCCTCAGCGGGGTCGCGCGTACTTTTACTCATGTGCCGGGCGCCCGCACCGTCGAGGAGTTTTTCTTGGGCCTACGCAATGGCCGCGGCGGCGTGCAGGGTGAACACGGCAGCTACGCCAAGCTCACCTTTGACATTTTTCGCTTTGCCGGTGGGCTGGTCGAGGAGAAGCCCTGGGCAGTGGCCCTCCTCCCGTTCACATTCCTCGTTCCGGCCATCACGGCGGGACATTGGCTGAACGAGATCCGATTCTGCAGGCAGTGGTCGTCACGCATGAATAGTGATTCGCGCCAGCCGCGCATGCTTTGGGAAATGGATTCCAGGTTCGAGGCGAACTACGCCGGTTGAGGTGTGGTCATGGCCGTCGGAAAGCAGGTCTGGGGTTTCATTCAAAACCGCGATCACCGCGTAATGCGGCGGATGAACCGCTGGCCGGCGCCACGATGGATTCGCTTTTGGATGCTGGCCGCCACCCGCATGGGCGACGGTTGGCTCTGGTATTCGCTTGGCGCGATTCTGTTGGGCTTTGGCGGCGCACGCGGCTATACCGCCGTTGGTGCAGCGGGCATAGCCGCTATTCTCGGTATCTTCGTCTTCAAAGCCCTGAAAGCGATCAGCCGGCGGCCTCGTCCGTGTCAGATCGAGCCACACTGCTGGGCCAAAGTACTTCCCCCCGACCAGTTTTCCTTCCCGTCCGGGCACACCATGACGGCTTTCTCCATCGCTATGGTCGTTAGCTATTTCTATCCGAACCTTGAGTGGCCTCTCTACTTCCTGGCCATCAGCATCGGCTTCTCTCGGATCGTGCTGGGGATGCACTTCCTGAGTGACGTGCTTGCCGGCGCTATTCTCGGCTCCGCGCTTGGCGTCGCCTGCATCGTGACCTTCGCTGCCTACAGCCTCGCCTGACTCGCTGGCGCTACTGCAGCGGCGACTTCGGGTGCTCCGCCAGCGCCTTTCGGAAGCTCGCGAGGTTACCCATGTCCACCACGGCCGTTCCCGTGTCCACAAATGTTGGCAGAGGCGGGGCCGGGGCCGTTGCCCAGTCTTTGAACTCATGCACGGCGTTATGATGCAAATCGTCGAGGAATCTGACGCCGTAGAACGCCATCACGTATGGCTTCTGCACCACCGTGGCGGTAATCCACTTCCGTTCGATCCCCTCCAGCGTCTGCGGGTCTTTGTCGAACGCAACGATCTTGATCTTTTCCGTCATGTCCAGGCGGTGCAGCGCATCTGCCGCCCCTCCCCCGCCCGTCGCCTCGAGAGCAATAATCCCTTCGAACTTCTCTTTCTTTTGCAAGAGGGCCGAGATAGCGTCGAAGGTCACCCGAGGATCGCCCTTGCCGTCAATCGTCTGAGTCACCTTGATGCCGGGATACTTCTTCAGAGCCTCGTCGACACCGCGGGCTCGTTCCTCCGTGTTCAGTTGCCCACCCAGCCCGACCACCACGACATGCCCCTGGCCGCCGAGCAGCGCCGCCATTCGTCGGCCGCTCTCTTGTCCCGCGCGGAAATTGTCCGTGCCGATGAACAGCACGCGCCGAGATTCCGGCGCATCCGCGTCCAGGCAAATCACCGGGATGCCCGACATAATCGCTGAATCGATCGGCTCTCTGAACAATTTGGGGTCCGTCACTGACACCAGAATTCCGGATGGCTTGGACGCCACGGCCTGCTTGAATGCCTCCAACTCTTCCGAAGGGGAGAACGATGTCGGCCCGACGAGATCCACCTTGACTCCTGCAGTCTTGCCGATGTCGTTCAAGCCCGCCTGAGCCTCCTGCCAGTACGGCAGGCCGACATTTGCCGCGACGAGAATATACTTCTCTTCCGGTTGGTGATACGCCTGCTGGCAGCCACCACCGATCCACGCGAATGACGCCACGCAAAAAACAGCAGCAATCTCTCTTGTCTTCATACGGTCTCCTTCATTGAGTGCTCCCCGTTGAGGTAACGACGTGTGGGAAGAGACCAATTCGATACGCAAGACTCTAGCACAACCAGTCCAAGGGCTGGCTGTGACGGCCGTCAGCGGTATTGGTTTCCGCCGTCGCCGCCGTTGCCCGATCCGCTTCTTTGCCATACAAAGTACTTGACACAAGCGAGCCCGTGCCTCATATTTCCCTTGGCGGCGGCTTCCCACTCGAGGCTTTCTCATGATCAAACGCATCTGCGCTATCGCTTTTATCTTTCTCTGCACTTCCCTGGCTTGGATTGTCCTTGGCACCACCATTTTCGCTCGGACGGATCACGCCGGCTCTCTGCTCTTCGGTCGCGTCGCCTCCACCTGGGGCGCGCCGCAGCAACAAGCACTGCCCGACATTGACTACGTATGGGAAGAGAAGCAAACCGTCACATCGGAAGAAAACGGCCACAGGATTACGAGGGAAGAGAAACGATCATATTCGCGCCCCGTGCCGCTGGACTCATCCCGCATCAAGGCTAGCTTTCATATCGACTATCGGCAGAAGGGCCTTCTGTGGTTCAGCACTTACCGCGTCGACTTCGAAGGCGTCCATGTGTTTCGCAACCCAACTTCTTCTGATCAGGTGTTTGAATTTCGATTGCCACTGCCCGCAAAAGAGGCGATGTATGACAATCTAGCGATTTCAATCGACGGCAAGCCACTTGCGATGGCGATCGGCGGAACTGAGGTGACGGCCCGCGCCACGTTACCTGCAGGAGCGCAAGCCACTCTCAAGACTACTTATCGTTCGCAAGGCCAGCAGAATTGGCGGTACTCGTTAGCTGGGAATGCCAAGTCCGGCGCAGCACAAGACAACACGCGCCAGGTCTCTCAGGTCAATGATTTCCACCTGACGATGCTTACCGACTTCAGCAGCTTCGATTTCCCTGAGAATTCTCTGTCACCAACCTCGAAGCGACAGACGGCCAGCGGCTGGGAGCTTCAGTGGGACTACCAGAACCTCGTTTCCGGATTCGACATCGCGTTGA
>Ga0335082_10005529_pt1 | contig 13806 bp, 16 predicted proteins | sample Lox_Sample_41_FD_206718 | JGI IMG/M metagenome (GOLD analysis project Ga0335082, IMG submission 206718) | Soil microbial communities from Loxahatchee National Wildlife Refuge, Florida, United States - Lox_Sample_4.1 | ecosystem: Environmental > Terrestrial > Soil > Wetlands | place: USA...
ACTTTGGGCATTTCCACGACCAGTGGCGGCAGCAACGCCTGGCTGACCGCCTCGGAGGGGCTGGCTGCGGGCTTCGAGGAGACGGCCTTGTCGAGCTCGCCTATCGCGCCTTCGTAGTGCGTCTTCATTCCTGTGTGCTGGGCGCAGCCCAGAACCAAGGCGAGAGGGATGAGCGACAAGAGCTTCGGCCGGCCCGTCATCGTGGCCTCCGCGGTCCCCCCGTCCGGCGCGCCGAGGCCCGGGCGTCCCGGGGCGTCTGCGGTAGGGCGACCTCCCGTGTCGAGCCGGCCGGTCGCTTGTCGACCCCCGGGAACAGCTTCAGGGTCCGCGGCGCGCCGCCGCCGAGCAGGACGACCTCGGTCTCGGCCACCCGCACCAGGCGCACGCCTCGGAACTTGTCGCCCAGCATTACATGCTCGCCGCTGATGATCGCCGACCGGCTGTCGGAAGAGATCAGTACCGATTGCAGTACCAGGCCGCCCCGGTCTTGACTAGCCGGCACTTGCCCGACACCTTGGAACGCCGCTGGCGGCCGAGTCGGATCCGACAGCACCTGCGCCCGGACTGCCTGAACAGCAGTGAGCCCCAGGGCCAGGATCCAGATCGAGACGCGCGGCCCCATGCCTCACACCACCAGCCACGCCTGATCCAGGCTCAGCGTGTACAGCGTCAGCGCCACCTGGATCTTCGGAGGAGCGGCTGTCATCACGGTGCGGCCCCAGTAGACCTGCCAGGTCTGCTTCTCCAGACGCGCAACGTAGGCGAGCAGATCGAGATAACTGCCTTCGACGACAACCTCTACTCCATGCTTGAAGACATGATGGGGGGCGGCGGCGGCGCCCAGCGATGGCGTCGACGCCGCCGATGCGGAGCTCACCCCATTGCCGACGCCAGCAGCAGTCTGGTCACCACCGGTCTTGTCCAATAACGGCGCGGCAGGCAGATTGCGCAGGCCCACGATCCGCACGTGGCGCTCCTGGCCTACCAGCTCCTCCAGCATCGCGGCCATCTTCTCGGGCGGTACCAGCGTGCGCTGGAGGCTCAGGAGGCGGGCGTCGATCTGTGCGATTTGGCCGCGCCGCTCCGCGACGCGCTGGCGCAGCGCTGCGTCGGGATCGGTTTGCAGTGCGTTCTCGAGCTCGTGCTTCGCCGCTTCCAGTGTGAGGATCTGATTCTGCGCCTCGGCGATATGGCTCGACAGCGTCTTGGCCCGTTGCAGGGCGGGTGCGGCTCCCAGCGTATAGGGCAGCACCAGCAGCAGGCTCGCGCCCGCGGCCAGGATCAGGATGCGTTCGCGGCGTGCGAGGGCATCCAGCCGTTTGCCGTATCGCTGTAGCAGTGCCTTCACTTTCTGGGCTCCTGCGGCATCGCTGCGCCTGGCGACGCCGGTGCACGGCTGGACAACCGGAACTCCAAGAATTCGGCGGTCTTCTTGGCCTCGTTCGCCGCGAGGGCCCCCGATGGTTTTTCGATCCGCAATGCCTCGAACGCATGCCCGCGCAATACCTCCTCGCGCCGCAGCATACGGAGGTAGGTAGGCACCAGCTCCGCGCGGAGCGTGCGGCCTTCGATGACCACGTCCGATCCCGCTCCTGCGATGCTGAACCCCGTGAGCCAGACCCCCTCCAGCGTCTGGCGGGCGAATGCCCGGAAGTACTCCGACACGCCCTTGGTGTCCCCCAGCGCCCCGCTATGCAGCACCTGGACCACTTCGTTGCGTCCAGCCAGGAGCGCGTCCAGGCTCGCGAGCTCAGCGGTGAGCTGGGCACTCGCCCGGTGCTCCTTGAGCTGCTGCGACAAGCTCGTCACCTCGGTGCGCAACGCTGCCAGGCGCTCTTCAGCCTGCTGCTCCTCCCGCGCGGTGTTCGCAGCCTGCCACCCGCTCCATGCGACGCCAACTAAGCTCACCAACAGCAGTCCTCCGAGCCCCAGCAGCACCATGCGGCCGGAGAACAAGTCGGCTTTCGGCAGCAGCGCCGGGTTGTAGAGGTTGATCTGCTGCATCACGCGGCCGCCCGTTCGTCACGCAGAGCGGCGCCGACGATGTGCAGCCAATGCCCCTGGCTCGCGACGTCTCGCATCTCTGGCACGCCGCCGATGTCCAATACTTCGCTCAGATCGAGGACGCGTACCGGCAGATCCAGATTCTCCGCCAGTTGCTGCTCGAGGCCGATCTCGCCGGGACGTGGCGCCACCAGCAGTCTCGAAACGGTGAGCTGGCTATGCTGTCGGTCGAAGTGGTCGAGCGTGCGCTGCAGCTCCAGCACCAGACGCTCCGCGGATTGCTCGCCGGGGACACCGAACAACTGTTCTGCCGTCATGTCGGTGCGGCGGGCCAGGTAGAGCTCACCGCCGGCCGTGATGGTCAGCATGCCTCCGTGGTCGTCAAACGCGAGCAGCGCCAGCCCGCGTCCCGCTTCCTCGAACAACTGCGCGATATTTCGCTGTGCCATCTCGGGCACGTCGATCACCTGCAGCGGGAGCTTCGCATCGCGAAACAGCTGCATGCGCGCTCCGATGCGCTCGTTGCGGGCGCACACGGCGAAGACGTATTGCCCGCGGAGCGCGCCGGAACGATCGGCCGGGACCTCGGCGATGTCCACGGTCGCAGCGTCGACGGGATAGTCGAGCAGGTCCTTGAGCTTCCAGCGCACCGCGGCCTTGAGCTCGGTCCGAGGTACCGCAGGCGCCTCGACAAGCTGCATCCGGTAGTCGCTCGCCTCGAGCATGGTCAAGCAGCGGAAACGTTCGGCGCGTACCGAGCGCGCTACCGCCTTCAACGTTTCGACATCGCCGCCCTTCTTGGCATAGGACGCGCACAGCTGAACCACAGGGCGTCCCGAGCTGCGCCGTTCCACCAGGGCGATGTCCAGCCGATCGGCATACACGCCCACAGCGAGCCAGTCGCCTCCTTTGCCTTTCACACCGAACAGCGCCACGTCATCCCCTACGTGATTCGTGGCGGGTAGATCCGGGCTCGACCGGTCGTCGTCGCCTCGTGATCCGACCGTAGAGCTGCGCTCGAGCGGCCCAGACGTCGATCAGCAGCTCTCGTCCAGCGCGCCTCGATGGCGCCGAGGAGCGGCTGGTGATCGCGGTCGTGGTCGAGGGAGGGCATGATCAGTCCATGAGGCGCCAACTTGACATTGTCCTGGTAACGTTGCGCGATGGCGATCGGCAGACCAGGGTGCGGGCCGCCTGGGTTGGATGCGTCATCTGGCAGGATATCCGGCTCGCTCCCGCGGGCGCGCTGACAGATCTGGCGACCGGGTCGGTCACGCCGGTATTAACGGCCTGCGCCCTGTGGTGCTTTAGGGCCGAGGCCCTGCGCCCGACGGTCGGAGCGACGGAATGGGCGGCGCGATGGGCAATCGCGCCGGCGATGCGGCCATCGAGGTGGCTTCATGCGGCTCGGTGCCGCCGGGGACGTGCGCGGCAGCTCGTGTCGCCCGACGCTCGATCCTACAGATTGCAAGGGGCTCGGCCATCGACGCTGCCCGAGCCCCTTGAGCGTGAGTACAGCCCCGGCTCCCTCTGGAGGGCGATCGATCCCGGCCGTTGGTTCAGTCGTCCGCTGAACCCCGGCCGGTGCACACCTGCCAACTAGCCCGTGCAAATCACCGTAACGATTGCAGACATCGTGGTGGAGCCCTTCGTCCCATTGATCTGGCAGGTCGTCGTGGTGCCGGCTCCAGCACAAGCGCCGCCATTGGTCGCCACCGCGTAGGTCACGCCTCCACTGCTCGGGAACCCGCCGGTGAGCAGTTGGCCGAGATTGCCGGTGGTGCAGACCGCGGCGTTGGCGCCGGCGATGCTGACCGTACCGCCGTGGCCGGCCGCGAACGCCCCGTAGTTGATCGCCGAACCGGAGGCGACGGCACCTGCCACACCCTGCACGGCAGCGGTCAGCGCGTCGTTGGTGAGGTCGATGAACCTCGGGAGCGCGACTGCGGCCAAAATCCCCAAGATGATGATCACCACCACCAGCTCGATGAGCGTAAAGCCCTTCTGCAAACTCTTCATTGACTTCTCCATCGGGTCAAAGATAAAGCGGAATCCGGGTTGCAATCCAACGCCGCCCGCATCTACCGCAAGAACAATGCCCGGTCGCCGGCATGCCGATGGGCTTGCGCCAGACGCCCAGCTCAGCCGCGCAGCCTGCGCTTGGGGATCAAGAGCAATTACTGCGGTCTGTCGGGTTCGTTGGATCGAGCGCGTTGCTGTAGATAGGCGCGCCGTTGGCCGCCGCCTCCTGATAGACGACCGCGCAGTTGAGGTGATTCTGGTCGGTGGAGATCCTGATCTGGTTCACCCCCGCGGCCGGGGCGACCGCCCCGAGATTGAAGTCCGGAGCGCTGACTCCGGCGGCGGTCGCGATCGAGCCGGCGCTGGGATATCCGTTCGTCATGCCGACCGTCACCCCCTCCATCACCACAGTCGCGTTCGGCGCTAGACCCTGCGTGAGCTGGACCGCACGGGCCAGCGAAGCCGCCGCCTTGATCGATCCCAGCGCGCCGTTGATCTTGGCGATGCGCGCGTCGATCTGGAGCGAGACCAATTTGGGGATCGCTACGGCGGCCAGGATGCCGAGGATGGTGATCACCACCACAAGCTCCACGAGCGTGAAGCCCGCGTCTCGGAGCCGCTTCCTTCTCTGCTTCCAGACTTGCATCTGGGTTCTCCTATGGGACATTAGAACCAGCGGTAAGGCGCCGCCGGTACGAAACGTGCCCCGACCACGGTCATATCCGTCGCGGCGTGCCCGAGCGGCCGCACAAGCTGCACGTGCCACCGCACTCGGCTGCTTGCGTCGCCGCCGGCAACGAAGTGGCGGTCGAGATCGACCACGTACACGAGTTCGGCAAGCGCCGGATCGAAGTACCAGCGCCCCCTCGCGAGATGCGACGGTTGGCCCGATCTCAGCTCTCCCGCGTAGTCGGGCATCGCCCGCTCGAGCCAGGCCACCGGGTTTTCGCGCGCGATGGCGGGATAGTCGATGCGCCGCCCTTCAGCCATCAGGGCTCCGACCCGCAGCTGAAGAGCGAGCTTGAGCGTGTTGGCGGTGTACTCCATGCGCGATTTCTCGGCCAGCTCCTGGTAGTAGAGCACTCGATCGAGGAGCACCACCACGAGCATCCCGATCAGCGTGAGGCTCACCGTCAGCTCCAGCAGGCTGAACCCCACGCTCGCAGGGCGACACGCCAAGCGCAGAGCGCGGGTCGGGATTTCCGGTGTCACGTCGCTCCATCCCGACTCACCCGGGCCGTCCGAACGCTGCGCGGCCTAGATCCCAGATCGGCAGAAAGACGCCGAGCGCCAGGATCAGGACCAGCACGCCGAGCAGCACGATCAGAATCGGTTCGATCTGCGAGCTGAGCGTCTTCAACTCGTAGTCGACTTCGCGCGTATACAGGTCGGCGACCTCGTCCATCATGTCGTCGAGCGAGCCGGACTCCTCGCCCACCAGGATCATCTGCAGCGCCACCGGGGTGAACGCTCCCGAGGCGATGGCGGTGCGCAACACGCTCTCGCCCCGCTCGACGCCCTCGCGCATGTCCTCGATGCGCTGGCTGAGGAATGCGTTGTCCACCACCTGCGCCACGAGGGTCAGGCTCTGCACGGCAGTCACGCCACTGCGCAGGGAAAGCGCGAAGCTGCGGGCGAAGCGCGCGAGCGTCCCTTTGAGGATGATCTTTCCGGCGATCGGCAAGCGCAGCTTGATGCGGTCCCACCGCAAGCGCCCGTCGGTTGTCGCGATCCAGAGCCTGAAGCCGCCCCATGCCGCGAGCATGAGCGCCAGCAGCAGCCACCAGTAATTCAGCATGAAGTTGGAGAACGCGATCAGCCACTGTGTGATGACCGGCAGCTTGGCGCCGAAACCTTCGTATACCTTCGCGAAGGCGGGGATGACGAACAGGTTGATCACACTGAGCGCCACCGCCATCACGACGACCACGAAGGTCGGGTAGCGCAGGGCCGACTTGACCTGCGTGCGCATGAACTCCTGGAATTCGATGTGGTGAAACAGGCGCAAGAAGACTTCCTCCAGGCGCCCGGTGGTCTCACCCACATACACCATCGCGATATAGAAGGCGGAGAAGATCTTGCCCTGGCGCTGCAGGGACGCGGACAGCTCGCGTCCGCTCTCCAGACTCGCACGCACACCTTTCAGCGCGTCCTTGAAGACCGGGTTCGTGCTGGACTCCTGCAATCCCGCCAGCGCGCGCAGGATCGGCACGCCGGCCTTGAGCAGCGAATACATCTGACGGCTGAACAGCATCAGATCTACGGCCTTGACGTCGCGCTTGCCGAGCTGCCACTTCGCCACCGTCCCCTGGGAGGGACCCCGGGTCTCGCCGATATCCACGGGTGTGACACCGCTCGCGAAGAGCTGGGTGGCCACGGCCGCGCTGTCGGGTCCTTCCAGCACCCCCTGCACCACCTGGCCGCTTGCGTCGCGCCCCTTGTAAGCGAAGTACGTCATCGCGGATCTAATCCTCCAACTGCGAAGCGACTTTCATCGCCTCGTCCACGGTGGTGCGCCCCTGCGCTGCAAGCATGGCGGCGTGATGGCGCAAGGTCTGGCCTTGCATCTGGGTGCGCGCTGCCCGCATGAACTGCGCCGGGTCGCTCGAGCTGGCCGCCTCTACCACCGGGCGCGTCATCTCCAGCAGCTCGTAAACGCCGGTGCGCCCGAGATATCCGGTCGCATTGCATTGGGAGCAGCCGGAGCCTCGAAGGTACTTATAGGAGTCGACCGCGTCGCCCAGCTCGGTCTGCAGCCACGCTTGCTCACCGGGTAGGGGTCTGTATTCCTGTTGGCAGCTCTCGCACACGAGCCGCACGAGGCGCTGGGCGAGAACAAGGTGCAGCGACATCGCCACCATGTAGCGGGGCGCGCCCATGTCCAACAACCGGATCGGCGTGCTGAGCGCATCATTGGTGTGCAGGGTGGACAGCACCATGTGGCCGGTCATCGACGCCCGTAGCCCGACTTCCACCGTTTCCTGATCGCGCATCTCGCCGACCAGGATCACGTCGGGGTCCTGGCGCAGCGCCGAACGCAGGACACGCCCGAAGGTGAGCTCGATCTTCTCCTGCACCTGGACCTGGTTGATGCGCGACAAGCGGTATTCCACCGGGTCCTCGACCGTGATGATCTTGCGCTCCGGGCTGTTGATCTCCTCCAGTGCGGCATACAGCGTGGTGGTCTTTCCGCTGCCCGTGGGGCCGGTGACGAGGATCATGCCGGCGGGCCGGTGAATGACCTCGCGCAAGCGCGTCAAGATCGCCGGCGGCATCCCGAGCCGATCCAGCGTCAGCAGCCCGGTGCTTTGGTTCAGCAGCCGCATGACCACAGACTCGCCGTACTGGGTGGGCATCGTGGACATGCGCACGTCGATCTGCGCGTTGCGAACCCGCACGTTGAACCGCCCGTCCTGCGGGAGGCGCTTTTCCGAGATGTCCAATGCCGCGGTGAGCTTCAGCCGCAGCACCAAGGCCGACGCGATCTTGATATCCGCTTCGGTCTGCACGTGCAGCACCCCGTCGATCCGGAACCGGATCATGAGCCGGCTCTCCTGCGGCTCGATGTGGATGTCCGAAGCACGCACTCCGACCGCGTCCTCGAACATGGTCTGCAGCAGGCGCACCACAGGCGCATCCTCTATCGCCGCAGCGAGCCCCAGCGCAGCGAAATCGGTGCCTGTATCGCCCAGCTCCTGCCCGAGCTCTTGCGCGAGCCCGCTGATCTCCTCGGTGCGGCGGTAGACTCTGTCGATGGTCTGGATCAGCAGCGACTCGGTGACCACCGCGAGCTGGATGTCGCGCTTGAGGTAGCGCGCGATCTCGTCGTAGGCGAACAGATCGGTCGGATCCGCCATCGCGACGCGGTAGAACGAGCCGGTGTCTTCGAGCACGATGGCGCGGAAGCGACGCGCCTGCGTCTCGGGCAGCCGCATGGCCACCTCCGGCTTGATGACAAAGTGCTTCAGGTTCACGTAGGGGACCTGGAGCTGGCGCGCGAGCGCGGTCGAAATCTGTTCTTCGGAGACCAGGCCCTTCTCGACGAACACGCGCCCGAGCTTGCGCCCGCTCTTGCCCTGCTCGGCGAGCGCTTCCTGCAGCTTGGCCTCGGTCAGCAGGCCCTGCTGCAATAGAATCTCGCCTAATCGGACCTTCTCTGGCCTTGGCATCTGGAGTGCTGCCTGCGCGCGCCTCTGGTCACCGGTTTCTTCTCAGGTGATTTCTCGGAAACCGCCCACAGTGCATTGATGTCGCAACAATTTCGGGTCTGTAGATCGGTCAGCCCATGTTCGCTGTCGTGCTCGTTGAGCCCGCGATTCCACCCAACACCGGCAACGTAATCCGCCTGTGCGCCAATACCGGCGCGCAGCTCCACCTGGTGCGGCCCCTGGGGTTCCGGCTCGACGACCGCGACCTGCGGCGTGCAGGGCTGGACTATCACGAGTTCGCCGCTGTCGCCGTGCACGACGATTGGGGAGCGTGTCTGAGCGCCTTAAACGGCCGCCGCCTGTATGCCTTTAGCACCCGTGCCATTCGCCGCTTCGACAGCGCTCGCTTCGCGCCTGGAGATACATTCGTATTTGGATCCGAGACCCGGGGGCTGCCGGCGCAGTTGCTTGCAGGATTCGCGCCCGAGCACCAGCTCCGGCTGCCGATGCAGGCCGGCGTTCGCAGCCTGAACTTGTCGAACGCGGTGGCGGTGGTGGTCTACGAGGCCTGGCGACAGAACGGCTTCGCCGGCGCCGGCTGAGGTTGCGTCAGCCTAGGGCGCACAGCCAGCCGGTTGAGGATCGGGAAAGCCAACGGACCCCGAGGGGGCAAGGCTCCGGGCCTCTCGAACCGGTGCAGCGAATGCCACGGGCGGTTTCGCCCAACACCGCTAGCCTCGTCCGACTCAGGGGGCAGCGTCTCTCGCCTTCGTGTTCTGGCTTCGTGGCTTCCGCCCGCTCGTGCTGGCTCGGCGGAGCGCTAGCTCCGATACTCGCGCTTGGGATCGCGGGACAACAGCTCGTCCACTGCCGCCTGGGGTGCTAGGCCGTCGTAGAGCACGCGGCAGACGGCAGAGACGATCGGCATGTCCACAGCCAACGAGCCGGCGAGCTTACGTACCTCGCGCGCGCTGTGCACGCCCTCGGCTACATGGCCCAGCTCGCGGAGGATGTCGGGCAGTTGCTGGCCGGCGGCCAGTCGCAGGCCGACACGTCGGTTGCGCGACAGGCTGCCGGTGCAGGTCAGGATGAGATCCCCGACGCCCGACAGCCCCATGAAGGTCTCGAGGCGCCCCGCTAGCCGCAGACCCAGCCGGGTGATCTCGGCCAGGCCGCGTGTGACCAACGCAGCCCGCGCACTCTCGCCGAAGGCCAGCCCGTCGGAAATGCCGGCGCCGATCGCGATGACGTTCTTGACCGCACCACCGACCTCCACACCGATCACATCGTCCGTGGAGTAGACCCGCAAGCGCATGCTGTGCAGCTCTCGCGCCATCCGGGCGGCAAACTCGCTGTCGCCAGCGGCGAGCGTTACCGCAGCCGGGATGCCGCGCGCGACTTCGTCGGCAAAGCTTGGGCCCGAGAGGACTCCCCGGGGGAGGCTTTCCGGCAGCTCCTCGTCAGCGACCTGGTGCGCCAAACGACAGCTACCGGCCTCGAACCCCTTGCATACCCAGATGAGCGGAGGAGGGTTGCCCTGCGCGACCAGCGCGCGCAGCGTCTGGCGCAGGCCGTTGGTGGTGACTGCGACGATAGCCGCCTCTGTCCCAGCCAGAGCCTCAGTCAGGTCGCTCGTGATCGCCAGGGTGTGGGGCAATGCGATGTCGGGAAGGTAGCGCTCATTCACTCTGCTCGAGCGCATCGCCATACACTGCTCAGCGTCGCGGGCCCACAGCGCGACTTCGTGCCTAGAACTGAAGGTGACCGCCAGGGCAGTGCCCCAGGCCCCCGCTCCGAGCACCGCGAGCTTCATATGCCCCACAGCTCGGTGATGCGGATATATCCGGTGAGGCCGTCTCGGTGCTTGACGTGAGCCCAGTTGTCGAGGGTGTCGATGAGCTCCAGCAGCAGGCCTTGCTCGGCCTGAAATACCACCGGCGCCGAGTCCTCGGGCGCGTTGCGCACCGGCGCGCGTGGCACCCGTAGCATGACCATACGCTCGTTCGAGAGGCGACCCGCCTCGATCCAAGCAAGCTCACCGGTAGCATCACGCACTTTGAGCCAGGCGCCCAGGGTAACCACGATCTCCACCGGATAGCCGTGGTTGAGCACCGCCACCTTACGGCCCTGCAGTGAGGGAGCATCGTAGAGCACGGCTGCGGGCGCCGCGACCGAGCGGAACTCGAGAGCTACCACGGGTGAGGGACACACCAGCCCGGCTATGGCGAAGCAGCACGCGACGCCGTGCCACGAGACGCTACTGCGCGCCCAGAGCCGGCTCGCCACAGGCTACTGTGTCGTCGCCGGTGCCGGTTGTGCCTGCTGCAGGCGCTGCTGGTACAGGGCCTCGAAGTTCACCGGGGCCAGCAAGAACGGTGGAAAACCCGCCCGCACCACAGCGTCGGAGACGGTCTCGCGCAGGTACGGAAACAGGATGTTGGGGCAAGTGACTCCCAAGAGCGGCTCCAGGCTCTCGCTCGGCAGGTTGCGGACCTGGAAGATGCCGGCCTGATGGACCTCGACCAGAAAGACGGTCTTCTCGCCCAAGGTGGCAGTGGTGGTCACCGTTACGACCACCTCATAGTGTCCCTCATCCAACGGCGCGGCGCGGGTTCCGAGCTGGATGTCGACCTTGGGCGCGTCGCGCTCCAGAAAGATCTGGGGAGCGTTCGGCACCTCGAGCGAAAGGTCCTTGACGAAGACCTTCTCGATGGTGAATACGGGTTGCTGGGCCGTTTCGCTCATGCTCTCCTCGTCATCCGGCATTGTAGCCCGCCGCGCCACGATGTCGCTGGTCAGCGTTGGTCCGCGTGGCGCAGCAGCCAGGTCCGCAAGCGTGCAGCATCGAGCGCCCCGGCAACCCGGTCTACCTCCTCACCCTGCCGGAACATCACCAGACTGGGGATGCTGCGTATGCCGTAGCGCTGGGCGATGCCCGGCTCGGCCTCGGTGTCCAGCTTGCCGAAGCGCAGACGCAGGCTGTGCTCCTGCGCGGCCTGCGCGAACACGGGCGCAAACACTTTGCACGGCGCGCACCAATCGGCCCAGAAATCCACCACCGTGGGGAGCTCATTGCGGGATACAAAGATATCGAAGCGCTCGCCGGTCAAGCTTACGGGCTTCCCATCGAGCAGCGGGACATGACAGCTGCCGCATTTTGGCCTATCGCCGAGCCTCTCCTGCGGTACTCGGTTCACGCGGAAGCAGGCCGGGCACACGAGCTGCGTCATTCCGGGGCCGGCTCCTCCTGCAATAACGGATCGAGCCGCCCGATCCGGTCCAGGGCGGCGAGGTCGTCGAATCCCCCGACATGGACCTCACCGATGTAGATCTGCGGCACGGTGCGCCGGTGCGTACGCTGCGTCATCTCGCGTCTGCGGTCGGGTTCCAGGTCGACGCGGATGAGCTCGATCTGCTCGACCCCTTTGTCCCGCAGCAATTGCTCGGCCATCGTGCAGTACGGGCAATACCCCGTGACGTACATGCTCACCTTGGCCCCCATTCAGCCTTCTTTCTCCACCGGCATGTTGGCTTGCTGCCAGGCGCCCATCCCGCCGGCGAGGCCGGCGGTCTCCGCAAAGCCCTCGTTGGTGAGGCTCGTGCAGATCTGCGCCGAGCGCTGGCCGGTTTGACACACGAGCAAGATCGGCCGGTTTTTGAACTTCTCGAGCTCCTTCATGCGCTCGTTGAGCTGACCCATCGGGATATTGCGCGCGTTGGGGATGTGTCCGGACCTGAATTCGTGCGGCTCGCGCACATCCACGATGACCGCGTCCATGCGGTTGATCAGCCGCACCGCATCGGCCACTCCAACCTCGCGCGCGCGCGAGAACAGCTTCGCCACCGTAGGCCAGATGAACAGCACGCCGCTCACCACGGCGATGATGACGAGCCAGATGTTCTGTTGAATGAACTCCACGACAGACTCACTCATGTCCTGAACCCGCGCCGACTCTCCGCGTGCCCTTGCGAGCGTACTCGAGCAGCGGCCGCAGTTCACCTACTCCGTCGTCGACACGTCGCTGCAGCACCAGCATCGCCGTCGAGGCTTCGGCCGGAAAACTGGCCAGCGCCAAGTCCCACTGTCGCTCCGCGGCGGCTTGCTCGCCGCTGAGCGCCAACAGCATCGCTTGCCGGAATACTACATCCTCGATTGGAAACAACCGCATCGTCCTGCTGTTGACGGTCAGCTTCTCCGTCAACCGCTCCCGGTCGATGCTGATGGCGCGCGCCAGCGCCATCTCCACGTAAGGAGCCAATAGCGAGCCGCGATGAACGTCGGCCAGAGCCTGCGTTGCCTGACGCACCACGCCCGGCGGCGCATGGAAGTATCGATAGCGGAAGGTCACGAAGCCTTCGACGACTGCGTAGTCCCGATACAGCTCGATGGTCGCGAGCCATCCCAGCGACAACAAACCGACCAGCAATAGACGGGAGGTGCGCCTACTCTGACCCAAGCGCAATCTTAGCGTGCGACCCTCGCCCAGACCAAGCACTACCGCAGCCACTCCGAGGAAGAACGTGTACCACAGCGGGTACTCGAGCATGCTGTGCACAGCGAGCACGAGGGTGATCGCCCAGATCCACCAGTGCGACGGCGTGCGAGGCTGGCGCACGAGACCTGCGACCCAGAGCGCCGCGAGCCCGACCAGGATCGCCAGCCCCGCCAACCCGAATTCGGCGAGCACCTGGAGCACGAGGTTGTGCGCATGGTCTGTGAACGTGGACAGGGCCACCTCGGGCACCTGCTTGTTCAGCAGGAACTGATGCCAGCCGTATGACTTGAATCCGATGCCCAGCAGTGGGGAACTCAGGAACATGAGCAGCGCCGCCTTCCAGATGCGGGATCGCAGGTCCGTGGCGACCAGTGTGGACGTGACCCGTTCCCATGGAGCATGCCGAACGAGGATGCCGGAACCGGTGGGCTCGATCAGCCAGGCGAGCAGCGCCAGCAGCGCCAGCACGCCGGCGCAATACGCCAGCAGCCGCTGGTTGGCGCGCGACCGGTCCTGCCACCAGAAGACGGCGGACAGAGCGAGCAGGCCGATCAGATAGAGCCAGGTGGCGCGGGAAGCGGCAAGGCTCAGCACAAAGACCAGAACGGACGCGGCCGCCGCGGTCCACACCAGCCGCAACCTGCCCTGAGCATAGAGGTATCCGGCGCCGATCAGCCCCAAAGTCAGGTAGTCGGCGAGCTGGTTCGGCTGGCCGAGATTGGCCCAGACTCGATCCGCCGAGCGCGGCATCGTGAGGCCCGACAGGAGATCGCTCCCGGCATATTGGGCCCAGCCGATCAGCGCGCTCGCTAGTGCGCCTGCCAGCACAAACCCGGATAGCGCGGTCGCCACGCGTTCCAGCCCCAGTTCCCGACGCAGCAACCCGCCCAATATGACCAGCCCGGCCGCCCACAGAAGGTAAAGAGCTCCGAGTAGTCCCACCTGTGCGTACGGGAGCCGGCCGAGCAACAGCTGCAGCAGAATCAGCGCCGCAAACCCAAGCGGCATGAGTGCCGCACGCGGCAACTCCATGCGCTCCGTGGCCAGCAACGCGGTCATCGCGATCAGTCCGAGCACTGCTGCGAGAGCCTCGGCGTGAAAGCTCGGGATCGGTGGGGCCTTGTCGGGCACCAGAA
>Ga0335082_10005530_pt1 | contig 13806 bp, 13 predicted proteins | sample Lox_Sample_41_FD_206718 | JGI IMG/M metagenome (GOLD analysis project Ga0335082, IMG submission 206718) | Soil microbial communities from Loxahatchee National Wildlife Refuge, Florida, United States - Lox_Sample_4.1 | ecosystem: Environmental > Terrestrial > Soil > Wetlands | place: USA...
CGCGAACTGTGAAATGATTTTCGTGCCACGAAGTTCGCGGAGAGGCCACATTCCACACTGACGGGGCTTGGCCCCGGACCTGGGAAGGGACAACGCGAGGAGCCCCGCGTTGCCCCGAGCAGCCGCATTTGCACGTCCCAGTGACCGCCGTTCTGACGCCGAGCTCGTCGATGCCATCCGCCTGGGGGATGCACCGGCCTTCGACATCCTCTACGACCGCTATTTCCAGCGCGTCTACCACTTCGCCTACGCGCGCGTGCGCAACGCCGCGGACGCCGAAGAGGCCGCGCAGGAGACCTTCACCGCGGTGTTCCGTTCGATGGACGCCTACCGCGGACAGTCGTCTCTCCTGTCGTGGATCTACGGCATCGCGAAGAACACCGTGAACAACCAGATCCGCCGCAGCCGCGCTCAGGAGCAGCGCATCGAGCGGGCGCAAGGAGACCTGGTTCGCGAAGCGGGGCACGCCCTCGAGAGCTGCACACCCGAAGAGCGGCTGGATCTGCGTCGCTGCGCCGAGGCGATCGACGCCGCTCTCTCGTCGGTGACGTCGTGGCAGGCCGAGGTCTTCGTCTTGCGTCATTTCGAGGATCTGCCGATCCAGGAGATTGCGGATCGCATGCAGCGGTCCAACGACGCGATCCGGTCGAGTCTCTATCGCGTCAAGCGGTTGGTGCTCGAAGCGGTGGATCCAGACATGGCGACGAGCGAGACCTGAGCCAGCAGGCGTCGAAGGGGGGCGACGTGAAGCGTGTCGAGCCGCGGAAGCCGCGGCGGCGGACCACTTCCAAGCAGAAGCAGAGAGCTGAGCGGTACCAGGTGATGACGGACGAGGCGATGGCGGACTTCACGATCGAGGAGCTGCGAGAGTTCCTTCAGGCGGACTCTCTCGAGGTGCCGGTAGACCCGGCCTTCAAGGAACGCTTGCGCCGCAAGCTGTGGGACCTGCTGCAGGAGCAGCTCCGCAACCGGCGAGGAGACGCCTAGCTCCGAACTCCGCGGCTCCGCTTGTTTTCGCGGGGGCCCGCCTTCGCTCGCCTTCGGCTCGCTGCGCGCGCCTTCCGCGCTTGCGCGCGCCGGCCGACTCTCGAGTCGGCCTCCTTGCCCGCTCCCCGGCGCGCCCGCGCCGCGACACTCGCGGTCCAGGCGGTATGCTGCGGCGCGGTGAAGGGGGGCACGGCTCGCGCACGAGCTCTGCGCGGCAGGTGGCCGCAGGCGGTCGCCTGGGCCGCGCTGCTCACGGCCTGTGCGCGCGGTGAACCGCACGCGCGGCCCGACGTCCTGCTCGTCACGTGGGACACGGCGCGGGCGGATCACGTCGGCCCGGACGCGGCCGTCGCCGGGCTGACACCGAACTGGAACGCGGTGGCCGGATCCGGCGTGCGCTTCACGCTCGCCCGCACGTCGAGCCCGTCGACGCTCCCGGCTCACGCAAGCCTGATGACGGGCTCGTCGCCGCCGCTCCACGGGGTGCGCGAGAACGCGCTCTTCGTGCTGCCCGACTCCGCGCAGACGCTCGCGGAGAAGCTCGGCTCGTCGGGATGGACGACCGGCGCGTTCGTCTCGGCCGCGGTGCTCGACGAGCAGTTCGGCCTCGCGCAGGGCTTCTCGCGCTACGACGACCGGGTCGGCGCTGCGCACGGCCGCGATTTCGGGGAGCGACGCGGCGAGGCCACCGTCGAGGCGGCGCTCGCGTGGCTCCGCGACGTGCCGCCGGAGGAGCCCGTCTTCCTGTGGGTGCACCTCTTCGATCCGCACGGGCCGTGGTCGCCGCCGCCGGACTTCGCGTCGAAGTACCCGGGGCAGCCCTATCGGGCGGAGATCGCCTACGTGGACGCGCAGACCGGCCGTCTGCTCGACGGATTGCGCGCGGCGGGACGCCTCGATCGCGCGCTCGTCGTGCTGACGGCCGATCACGGCGAGGGCCTCGGCGAACACGGCGAGCGGACGCACGGCTACTTCCTCTACGACTCGACCGTCCGCATCCCGCTCTGCATCTGGGCCGGCCCCCGTTCCGGGATCGCGCTCCCGCCGGGTCGGCGCATCGACGCGCCGGTCTCGATCACGGACCTCGCGCCGACTCTCGTCGATCTGCTGGCGCTCGGATCCTGGAGCGGCGACGGAGTGTCGCTGCGCGCATGGCTCGAGGGCGGCGCGGCTCCGCCGCGCGAGCTCGCGCTCGAGACGGTCGATCCCTACTACGTCTTCGGCAGCGCGCCGCTCTTCGGTGTCGTGGACACGGCGGGCGACGTGTGGATCGACGCGCCGCGGCGCGAGCTCTACGACATCCCGAGCGATCCCGTTCAGCTCCACGATCTGTACGCCGCCGCGCGCGCCGGCGAGGCCGACGCGCTCTTCGCGCGCCATCCGCGCGCGTTTCCGCCTCCGCGGCTCGACCCTCCCACGCTCGCACGCGAGGCGCAGGCGCAGCTCGAGGCGCTCGGCTACCTCGCCGCGCGAGGGGGCGCATCGGCGGGAGCGGCGCCGCGGGCGCGTCCAGATCCGAAGGACCTGCTGCCCGTCGCCGCGCTGTGGATGGATGACCATGCGGAGAAGACGCCGGCGGCCGCGCTCGCGCACGCCGAGGCGCTGGCGAAGCGCTTCGGTCCGCTGCCCGCGCTGGCCTTCTATCGCGCCGACCGGCTCGGCGAGCTGGCACGGCCCGGCGAGGCGATCGCGGTGCTGCGCGAGTCGTCCGACGCCTACCCGGACGAGACGCGCCTCGAGAGCGAGCTGCGCGACGCGGTGCTCGCGCGCGAGCGCGACCGCGAGCTCGCGCAGCGGATCCGCGCCACGCTGGCCGCGCATCCCGACCATCCCGGCGCCGTGCACGATCTCGCCGTGGTGCTCCACCGGCTCGGCGAGCTCGACGAGGCAGCGCGTTGGTACCGCGTCTGGCTCGAGCGACACCCCGATGACGGAGCGAGCCGCCTCGAGCTCTTCCGGCTGCTCGGCGCGCAGGGCGACTACGAGGGCGCGCTCGCGGTCGCGCACGCTGCACCGAAGGGCGGTCGCACGCCCGCGCTCGCCTGCGCCGAAGGGCGCCTGCTGGCCTGGTGGCTGGAGCGCCCCGAGCAGGCGCTCCCGTCGCTGCGCGCGTGCCGCGATGCTGGAGAGCCCGTCAGCCCACGCGAGGTCGCGCTGCTCGACGCGAGCGCGCGCTAGGTCGGGCTTCCGGAAGCGGGCGGAGTCTCGGGCATCGGGCGCGGCGCGAGGCGCCCGATGTAGTGGCGGAACGTCTCGAGCGTGAGGCGCGCATCCGCCATCGCGCGGTGCGGCACCGCGCCGTCGATCAGCCCCGCCGTCGCCGCCGCCTGTCGCAGCGAGAGGGCGGGCACGGGCTCGCCCGCGACCAGAGACCATGCGTAGAAGAGCGTGGCCAGATCGATCACGTGGTAGTCGAAGGGCCACGGCAGGCCGCAGTTGCGGTAGGCGCGCTCGAGGAAGAGCACGTCCATGCGCACGTTCTGACCGGCCGGCACGACGGTCTTGCTAGCGGGCAGCAGCGCGCTGAGCTCCCCGAGCACGGTACGGACGTGCGGAGCGCCGCTCCAGGCCGCGGCGTCGTAGCCGCTGATCTGCGCGGCCTCGGCGCTGATGCGTTCGGCGCGCGCGGCGACCTTCCACTCGGCGCTCGCGAGCTCGGCCAGCCGCTCGTCCGTCACGATCACCGCGATCTCGGTGATGTCGTGGCGCTCGGGGTCCAGCCCGCCGAACTCGCAGTCGAGGAAAGCGAAGGCGAAGTTCGACATGGCGTGCGTCGCGTGGCGCTCCCAACGGGAATCGAACCCGTGTCTCAGCCTTGAGAGGGCTGCGTCCTGGACCGCTAGACGATGGGAGCTCCGGCGAGGCGCGCCATCCTAGCCCGCAATCGCGGTTGCGTCTCTACTGCGCCGCGGACCTTCCGGGTGCGGGCGGCATGGCGAGTGGCAGCCCGTGCTCGCTGCGGAAGGCGTTCTCGGCGCCGAGTGCGGCGGACTGGCTCGGCGCCGCCTCGCGAAGCGAGGCGAAGGCGCGCGCGAGCTCGCCCTGGTCTCCGCTCTTCGCGGCGAGCTCCGCCTGGAGCCAGACGAGCCGCTCGTTCCCGGGCACGAGGCGCGCGGCTTCGCCGAGCGCGGCGCGCGCCTCGTCGGGTCGGCTCCCGTCGAGGGCGGTCGCGGCGCGCGCGAGCAACGGGCGCGCCCTCGCGTTCCGCTGTCGTGCGTCGATGTCGGCGTGGCGCCGCGCGCGCTCGACGTCGCCGCGCGCGAAGGCGATGCGGCCCGCGAGCTCCTGAGCGCCGGGATAGCTGCGGCCCTCGTCGCTCGTGAGGAAGCGCTCGAGTGCCGCGTCGTAGGGCTCGAGCGCCGCGCCGTGCAGCCCGCGATCGAGCGCGGCCAGGGCGTCGTAGTAGGCGAGCCGCGGGAACTGCGACCGTGCCGACGCCGGGATCCGAGCGAACCAGACCCGCGCGCCCGCCCGGTCGATCGGGTGGAGCGCGCGTCCCGCGTCGTAGGCGTCGCGCGGCGCGCCGCTCGCCGCGAAGGCGCGCGCGAAGGCATCGGACGCCTCGCGCCACGCGCTCTGGTGTCGGGCGAGCCACTCGCCGAGCAGCCGCCACGCCGCCGGGCTCTCGGGGTGCGCCTCCGCGACCGCGCGCAGGCCGCGCTCGGCGTCCGCGGCGCGCGACGGCTCTCGCAGCCGGCCCTCGAGCTCGAGCAGACCGATCTGCACGGCATCGAGCGCGTGGCCGTGGTGCGCGAGCAGACGCTCGAGCTTCCGCTGGTAGAGCCACTCGCCGTCCGGCCGCTGCTGGGCGAGCAGCGCACGCGCGACGGCTGCGACGTCGACGGCTCCACGCACGGGCGGCAGCACCGGCGCGTCTGCCGTGAGCCGCGCCTCGATCGGGCGGAAGTCGAGGTCGTTCCACGCGAGCACGCGCGGCGTGCGCGTCTCGACGAAGGCGTTGTCGTCGGTGTTGGCGGCCTCCGGCGCGAGCGCCGCGAAGGCCTGCGCCGGACCGTCGATGCGCGCGAGCAGGTCGGCGGGGCCCGCGATCCCCTGCTCGGCGAGGAGCTCTGTGAGCGCGGGCTCCGCGAGCCTCGCCGCGAAGCGCGCCGAGTCGATCTCGATCGGCTCGCGCGCGCCGAGCAGCAGGAAGCCCTGGCGTCCGGGCGCCAGGTCGACGAGCAGCGCGCCGGGGAAGACGCGCTCGAAGCTCGCGACCACCGCGAGGAACGAATCCGCGTCGATGCGGAAGCCGTTCAGCCAGGCGGTGAAGACGCCGCCCTCGGACAGCGAGGCGCGCGCGATGCGGAAGAAGTCCTCGGTGAAGAGGTTCGCCGCGCCGACCCGCCACGGGTGGCTCGGCTGCGATGCGATCAGGTCGTAACCCTCGGCGCGCTTCGCGTCGCGGCGCAGCAGGTAGTCGCGGCCGTCGTCGATCACGAGGTGCACGCGCGTGTCGTCGAGCGGATCTGGCATACCGTGGTGCAGCAGCTCGACCGCGCGCGAGACGCCGCGCTCGAGCTCCACCACGTCGATCGCCTCGAGCTTCGTTCGCAGCAGCGCCGCGACCGTGTTGCCGCCGCCGAGCCCGATCACGAGCGCGCGGCGCGGCTGAGCGGCCAGCGCGTACGGCCAGACGCCGAGCGCGACCGTCTCCGAGGGATAGAACGGCGGCGCCAGCGCCACGCTCGACTCCTGCATGCCGTTGGTGCGGATCGTGCGGCCGGCGGGGTTCGCGTAGACGGTCACGATCGAGGCGCGGCCCTCGTAGGAGAGCGCGCGCTCCGACGAGATCTGCTCGAGCGCCTGCGCGTAGTGCGCGAGGTCGGGCGCACCGAGCTGGCGGCCGGAGATCGCGTCCTCGATGCGCACGCCGCCGAAGGCGAGGCTGACGCAGCCGATCACGGCCAGCGAGCCGAAGAGCGCCACGGCGCGCTCGCGCCCGCGCGCCTGCTGGCAGAGGAGCAGCGCCGCGAGCGCGGCGCCGAAGTCGAGCCACAGCAGTGCGTAGAGCGTCGCATCGGTGCCCCACGACGGAATCCACCAGAAGCCGACCGCCAGGCTCGCGACGATGCTGCCCGCTGTGTTGACCGCGGTCGCCAGGCCGATGCCCCGGCCGACCGCGCCGGCGCGGCGCGTGTAGACGCGAATGAGGACCGGGAAGGCCGCGCCGAAGAGCGCCGTCGGCAGCAGCACGATCGGCAGCACGATCAGGTAGAGCAGGTGCACCGCGTCGGCGCCCGAGCCGAGGCGCGCGAGCCGCTCGTAGAGGTAGGGGAGATAGGGCACGGCGGCGAGGCCGACGACGACGGCGAGTCCGATGCCGACGTGCAGCAACGCGAAGGTGCGGGCCGGGTCCCGCAGCCGGTCGACCCGCGGTGCGATCGCGAAGCTGCCCGCCGCGATCCCGAGCAGATAGGCGGAGAGCACGGCGGCGAAGCCGTAGAGCGTGCCCTCCATCACGATGCCGAAGACCTTCGACCAGACGATCTCGTACCCGATCGCGACGAAGCCCGACACCGCGAAGAAGGCGAGGAAGGCGCGCCGGTCGCGCGCAGGGATGGCTTCGTCGGCGGCGTCGGGCTCGGGAGCCACGGCCGGCGCCCTCCGCGCGGCGACCGCCGCGAGCGCGGCCACCGCGAGGTTCGTGCAGGCGGCGGCGACGAGCGTGCGGGTCAGCCCGAGCAGGGGGATCGCCCAGAAGCCGCAGAGATAGGCGCCGAGCACTGCGCCGAGCGTGTTCGCGCCGTAGAGGTAGGCCGAGGTGCGTCCGAGCGCGTCGTCGCGGGTCACGAGCCCGCGCGCGACCACCGGAAGCGTGGCGCCCATCGCGAGCGTCGGCGGCAGCAGCAGCAGCATGGCGCAGGCGATGCGCAGCGCCGAGAGCCCCGCGCCCGACTCCGGCACGCCGACGAGCTCGTAGAGCGCGCCCATGCGCTGCAGCGGCGGCAGTGAGATCAGGGTGAAGACGCCGATCGCCGCCTCGAGCGCGGCATACACGCGCAGCGGACGTGCGACGCGCGCGAGCCGCCGCGCGGCGAGCCAGTTCCCGAGTGCGAGGCCGCCGAAGAAGACCGACAGCACTGCGGCGATTGCCTCGGTGGTGGTGCCGAAGGAGAGGCCGAGCCAGCGCGTCCAGACGATCTGGTCGATCAGCGCGCACAGGCCGGAGAAGAGCAGGCAGACGGCGAAGACGAGTCGAAGCACGCGGGGCTCCTGCCGGGTCCCCGGCGCACGCCGCGGACGCAGCAGGCGCATCGGAAGCGTTCCGCTGTCACTTGAGCGACAGCGACGTGTTTCGTCACCCGGAGCCGCAACGCGTCACCGCGCCGACACCTGCGCCACCGGCGACGCCGCGAGCGGCGCGGGCCGAATCCTCTCTGCGTCCGCTCACGTTGGCCCCGGGCCTTGCCGATACACGCGCGCGCAGATGCGAGCTTGGCACGTCGGTTGCTCTCGGAGGCCCGACGGGTGTTCGAGTGTCCGTGCCGAAGGTCGGCACCGAGCGGAGCCGCCAACTGAACTGGGAAGGGGTTCCACCGGACGAGACCGGTCGCTCGCTGCACCAAACTGGGAGATCCCAAGTGAAGACGATCCTCAAGCGCAAGAGCGGCTTTACGCTCATCGAGCTCATGATCGTCGTGGCCATCATCGGAATCCTGGCCGCGATCGCGATCCCGAACTTCCTGCGATTCCAGCTCAAGGCGAAGACGAGCGAAGGCAAGACCAACATTGCCGCCATCCGGACGGCCGAGCAGTCCTACTACTCGGAGTTCGGCGTGTTCGTGTCCGCCCCGGCGTCGCCGAACGTGGCGCCGGACTCGATGAAGCACGGCTTCACGAACGGCGGTCTGCCGAACGGTCAGGGCTTCGACCAGCTCGGCTGGAGCCCGGAAGGCACCGTGTTCTTCAACTACTCGGTGGGCATCGCCCCGGGTGGCTACACGGTCTCGGCCGAGGCCGACATCGACGCCAACTTGACGAAGCAGTACTGGGGCTACAAGAAGCAGAACGCCGCCGCGGACGTTCCGGCGGTGGTCAACGCGGGTGGCGGTTCCTGCGATCCGGCGATGCTGACGTCCCAGGTGGTCGGCCCCTGCGACCCCTCGTTCGGTCAGAGCGAGTTCTAGTTCCGAGGACGCGCAGTGGAGGGCCGCATCTGCGGCCCTCCACTCCGCACTCCCCGGTCCGAACACGGAGGAGCGTCTCCATGCGCAAGACCCACGGGCAGAGCGGCTTCACGCTGATCGAGCTCATGCTGGTCGTCGGGATCATCGGGGCCATGGCCGCGATCGCGATCCCGAACTTCATGTCCTATCAGGCGCGCTCGCGACGCAGCGAGGCGTTCACGAACCTGGCCGCGATGGCCAGCGCGCAGAAGGCCTTCCAGGCCGAGCGCAACTACTTCCACGACTCGCTGATCGCCGGCATCGGCGCCGACGTTCCGGACATCCTCAACTACGGCGGGGCCTGGAGCACCAAGAAGATGCCGTGGGACGCGGACGCGAAGGCCGCGTTCTCGGACCTCGGCTGGGAGCCCGAGGGCGAGGTCTTCTACTCCTACGCGTCCTACACCGCGCAGACAGCCTCCACCGGCCCGAACTGCGGAAGCTGCGCGCTCTGCTTCACGGGCGCGGCCTACGGCGACGTCGATGGCGACGGACACCCGCAGACGATCCTGTACGTCCACCACGACCTGGTCGGCGGCGCGGACGCCTGGTGCAACGAAGGGCTGAACAACGACCCCCCGGCTATCGATTCGGCTGGCAATTTCATCTTCGACGCGGTCGCTGCGCGCTCCAACAGCGACTACTAACGGGCGGAGACGTCACGGCATGGGCGAGGGGAGGGGCTCTCGCCGCGGCCGGCGCCTCGCGCTGCTGGTCGCGGTCGCGTCGATGACCTTGGCGGCGCACGGTCGCATGCAGACCGGCGCGCCCGCCGGCGGCTCGACCCTGCACGTCCCGGATCCGCGGCTCGCGAAGCTGCTCGCGCAGGGCTTCGCGCCGGTGCTGGCGGACTGGTACTGGGTGCAGGTGCTCCAGCTCGTCGGCGGCTCGGTGCAGGACGTCGGGCGACACGCCGACGTGCTGGGCGACGCGCTCGAGCTCGTCACCTCGCTCGATCCCTGGGTCGACCATCCCTATCGCTTCGCGGCGGTCTGGCTGACCGGCGACGAGGCGCAGGTGCGCCGCGCCGATCGGCTGCTCGAGAAGTCGCTCTCCTACCACCCGCGCGACTGGCGCAATCGCTTCTATCTCGGATACAACCAGTTCTTCTACCTCCAGGAGAACGCGCACGCGGCGCGCACGCTCGAGGGCGCGCTGCGGCTGCCGGGCGCGCCGAACTACCTGGGTCCGCTCGTCACGCGGCTCCGCGCCGACGGCGGCGACCTGGGCACCGCGCAGCTCTTCCTCCAGGAGCTGATCCGCACCGCGCCCGACGAGTACGCGCGCGCCGAGTACCTGAAGGCGCACGACGAGATCGAGACCGAGCTGCGCGCCCGACTGCTCGACCGCGCGCGCTCTCTCTTCCAGCAGCGCAACGGCCGCGACGTGCACGACCCGAGCGAGCTGTGGGACGGCCCGCTGCGCGTGCTGCGAGAGATGCCGCTGCCGCATCCGCATTTCCCGGGCTTCACCTGGGCGATCGACCCGGATTCCGGCGAGATCGTCTCGACCTTCTACAAGAGCCGCTATCGCCTCCACTTCCATCCGGAGGACGCGCGGCTGCGCGCGCGCTGGCGCAGCGGCGACAACGCCGCGGCGAGCGCGCCCGAGGAGCAAGCAGGATGAAGCAGCGCGACGTCGCGGTGTCGGTGGAGGGCGTGGTCAAGGACTTCCGCCCGGGCTTCGGCCTACGCGTGCGGCGCGTGCTGCATGGCCTCTCCTTCCGGGTCGGGCGCGGGGAGGTGTTCGGCTTCGTCGGCCCGAACGGCGCCGGCAAGACCACCACGCTGAAGGTGCTGATGGGGCTCGTGCGGCCGACCGCCGGCCGTGCGTCGATCCTCGGTGTCGACGTCGGTGAGACCGAGTCGCGCCGCCACGTCGGCTTCCTGCCCGAGAACCCGTACTTCTCCGAGCTGCTCTCGGGACGCGAGCTGCTCCACTTCCACGCACGCCTCGCCGGTGTGCCCGCGTCCGCGCGCGTGCGGCGCGTCGACACGTTGCTCGACTGGGTGGGGCTGCGCGCGGCGGCGGACGCGCGCATCCGCACCTACTCGAAGGGCATGCAGCAGCGCGTCGGCATCGCGCAGGCGCTGGTGCACGACCCGCACGTGATCTTCCTCGACGAGCCGATGAGCGGCCTCGACCCGATCGGCCGCAAGGAGATCCGCGACCTGATCCTGCGGCTGCGCAGCGAGGGCAAGACCGTGTTCATGAACACGCACATCCTCTCCGACGTCGAGCTCCTGTGCGACCGCGTGGCGATCCTGGTGGCGGGCCGCATCCGCTACGAGGGCTCGCCCCACGAGCTGCTCGAGGGGACCGAGCGTGAGGCGGACGTGGTCGCGGCGCGCGTGACGCCCGACACCGTCGTCGCGCTCGAGGAGCGCTGTGGCGCGCGGCTGCGAGGCCACGGCGACAAGGTCGAGATCCGGGTGAAGGAGAAGTCGCTGCAGGAGCTGCTCGCGATGCTGCTCGCGTCGCGCGCCGAGATCGTCTCGGTGACCCCGCAGCGCGACTCGCTCGAGCAGATCTTCCTCTCGGCGGTGGAGGGCAGGCGCTGATGTCGGCGACGGTGGTGGCGGCGATCGCGGGGAACACGCTACGCGAGAGCGTGCGCAACAAGATCGCCTACGCGCTCCTCTTCTTCGCGATCGTGATGATCGGCTCGGGCGCGATCGTGTCGTCGCTCTCCTACGTCGAGAGCGGGCGCATCCTCCAGGACGTGGGGCTCGCGGCGATCCGGCTCTTCGGCGTCGCGATCGCGATCTTCGTCGGCATCCAGCTCGTGTACCGCGAGGTGGAGCGCCGCACGGTCTACACGATCCTGTCGAAGCCGATCTCGCGCGCGCAGTTCCTGCTCGGGAAGTTCGCGGGGCTGACCCTCACGATCTGGCTGCAGGCCGCGTGCATGGGCGCGGCCTTCGCGATCGTGTCGCTCGCCTCGGGAGCGCCGCTCGCCTGGCAGCACCTCGCCTTCGGCCTGCTGGTCGGGGTGGAGCTCGCGCTCGTGGTCGCGCTCGCGACGCTCTTCTCGAGCTTCACCACGCCGATGCTCGCGGCCTTCTTCACCACCGGCTTCTGGGCGGTCGGACAGCTCACGCGCGAGCTGCGCGACCTCGGCGCGGCGTCGGACCAGCCGGGGCTCCAGGCCGTGACCGCGCTGGCCTTCCGCGTGCTGCCCGATCTCCAGAGCTTCGACCTCGCCACCGAGGCCGCACACGGGCTCCCGCTCACCGCCTCGGACGTGCTGCTGCCGCTCGTCTACGGCTTCGGCTACACGGCCCTCGTCCTGCTCCTCGCGGTCGCGATCTTCGAGCGGCGGGACTTCCGCTGAGATTTTTTCGGGTAGCGTCGTCTGCATGTCGGCCCTCGGTCTGCCTCGCGAAGCGCTCGTCGCGGTGGCCGGCCTGCTCGGCCTCGTGATCGGGTCCTTCCTCAACGTCGTGATCCACCGGCTGCCGCGCGGGGCCTCGCTGGTGCGTCCGGGCTCGCACTGTCCGGGCTGCGGCGCGGCCGTGCGCTGGTTCGACAACGTCCCGGTGCTCGCGTACCTGTGGCTGCGCGGCCGCTGCCGACACTGCGGCGCGCACATCTCGTGGCGTTATCCGGCGATCGAGCTCGGCACCGGGTTGCTCTTCGCGGCCATCGTGTGGCGCTACGGGACCGACCCGATGACCCCGGTGTGGTGCGCCTTCGCCGCGGCCCTGCTCGCGTGCGCGGTGATCGACTTCGATCACCAGATCATCCCCGACGAGATCTCGCTCGGCGGGCTCGGCGTGGCGCTGGTGCTGGTGCCGCTGGTGCGCGCGGCGTCGGGCGACGGCCTCGGCGCCGCGCTCGCGTGGAGCGCGGGAGGCGCCGCGCTTGGCGGCGGCATCTTCTGGCTGGTCGGCTTCCTGCATGCGCGCGTGTCGACCGCCTTCGGGCGTCGCTTCGAGCACTGGCCGGGACCGGATCAGCCGCTGCCCGCGCCGCAGAGCCTCGACTACTGGGTCTGGTTTCCCGGCGTCGGCTTCGGCGACGTGAAGCTGCTCGCGCTGATCGGCGCCGTGCTCGGGCCGATCGGCGTGCTCCAGACGATCCTCGCCGCCTCGCTCGCCGGACTGGTGCTCGGCCTCGCGTTCGCGCTGTCGCTGCGCCGCTTCGGCGCGCCGTTCGGCTTCGGCCCGGCGCTCGCGGCCGGCGCGCTGCTCGTGCTGCTCGCGCCCGATCTGCTGCCGCGCTGACGCGCGGCCGCTGGCCGGCAGCCGTTGAGGAACGAGTGGATGGCCCGCAGCGGTTGAGGAACGAGTGGATGGCCCGCAGCGGTTGAGGAACGAGTTGGCGGCCGGCCGCGGTTGAGGAAGGCACATCGCCCGGCTACACACTGACCTCGCTCGTTCCCCGGTCGTCTAACGGCAGGACAGCAGGCTCTGAACCTGTCAATGGAGGTTCGAATCCTCCCCGGGGATCCACCCCCGTTCAGGGCCAAGGGCCCGTCCGGACAGACGCTTTCCACGCGGGCACGCTCCCGCGCGATGCCATGAAGTTGCTCGTCGATCGCTTGACGGAGACGCCCGCCGACTACGACTTCGAGGTCGGCGCCGCGTGGTGGTGCGCCCACGCGCCCGCGGGCACCGGCCTGCCCGAGGAGCCCGCCGAGCCCTTCCGCGTGCACGTGCGCGCGTGGAAGCAGGGCGAGGACGTGCTGCTCGAGGGCGAGATCCAGGGCGTATTCGGGCTCGAATGCGGGCGGTGCCTCGCGCGCTATCGTCAGCCGCTTCGCGAATCCTTCCGACTCGTGCTGGAGCCTGCGGGCACCCGCGTGCCCGGCGATCCGGAGGCGGCGGAGGCGCTGGCGCGAGACGGCCTGTGCCTCGGAGACGAGCTCGAGACGGGCTGGTATCGCGGAGTGGAGGTGCAGTTGGACGCAGTGTGTCTCGAGCTGATCACCCTTGCGTTGCCGGTGCAGCCGATCTGCCGGGAGGACTGCGCCGGGCTCTGCCCGCGCTGCGGGGTGGACCGCAACACGGCCGTGTGTGAGTGCGAGGACGTCCGCCCCGACTCGCCCTTTGCCGCGCTCGCCTCTCTGCGAGGCCTACGAGGAGAACGCTGATGGCCGTTCCGAAGCGCCGGACGACGAGGTCCCGGCGCGACATGCGCCGCTCGCACCACGCGCTGCCGGTCCCGTCGCGCAGCGCCTGCCCGCGCTGCGGCGAGCCGAGGCTGCCGCACCGCGTCTGCTCGAACTGCGGCACCTACCGCGGCCGCGAAGTGATCCGCACCGACGAGGAATGACGGCCCGCGTGCTGGCGCTGCTCTTCCCGGGGCAGGGTTCCCAGGAAGTGGGCATGGGCCGCGAGCTGGCCGGGATCTCGCGCGCGGCGCGCGCGACCTTCGATGCCGCGGACGCCGCCCTGTCGTTCCCGCTCTCGCGCCTGTGCTTCGAGGGTCCGGAGGAGGAGCTCGTCCGGACCGAGAACCAGCAGCCTGCGATCCTCGCCACCAGCGTCGCCATGCTGCGCGCCCTCGAGGAGCGGGTGCCGCTCGCGCCCGCCTGCTTCGCCGGCCACAGCCTCGGCGAGTACAGCGCGCTCGTCGCCGCCGGTGCGCTCGACTTCGAGGACGCGCTGCGCCTGGTGCAGGCTCGCGGCCGCTTCATGCAGGAGGC
>Ga0335082_10005531_pt1 | contig 13806 bp, 14 predicted proteins | sample Lox_Sample_41_FD_206718 | JGI IMG/M metagenome (GOLD analysis project Ga0335082, IMG submission 206718) | Soil microbial communities from Loxahatchee National Wildlife Refuge, Florida, United States - Lox_Sample_4.1 | ecosystem: Environmental > Terrestrial > Soil > Wetlands | place: USA...
CGATGACCGTGCGCGACGACGTCGTCGCGGGCCGATCGCCGGAGTCGCCGTCGCACCCGCTCTCGGTCGTGGCGGACGGCGCGGGCTCGCGCGTCGCGCTCGGCGCCGGAAACGCGGTCGCCCTCGACCGCGACGTGGTCGTGCGCTGGCCGGTCGCGATGGAACGCGCGAAGACGACGCTCGACCTCGCCGGTCCGCGCGCGTCGCGATTGAAGGACGCGCACGCGCTCGTCACGCTCGTCCCGCCGCGCGCGGACGCGACCGGCGAGCCCGTGCCGCGCGACCTCACGCTGCTCCTCGATACGAGCGGATCGATGGGCGGCCCGCCGCTCGAGCAAGCCAAGCGCGTTTCGCTCGCGCTGATCGACACGCTCGGCCCGCGCGATCGCTTCGAGGCGATCGAGTTCTCGTCGAGCCCGCGGCGTTTCCACGCGTCCATGCTCGCGGCGACGCCCGAGAACAAGCGCGCCGTCTCGGCGTGGTTGCGCGATCTCGCCGCGCGCGGCGGCACCGAGATGCGCGACGGCATCCTCGAAGCGCTGCGGCCGCGCGACGCGCGCGCCGGCACGATGAGCCAAGTCGTGCTCGTCACCGACGGGCTCATCGGCTTCGAACAGGAGATCGTGCGCGAGGTGCTCGCGCTCCTTCCGACCGACGCGCGCCTCCACACGGTCGGCGTGGGCTCGTCGGTGAACCGCTCGCTCACGGGACCTGCCGCGCGCGCGGGCCGCGGCGTCGAAGTCGTCATCGGGCTCGGCGAAGATCCCGAACGCGCCGTGACGCGGCTCCTCGCGCGGAGCGTCGCGCCGGTGGTCGCCGAAATCGAAGCGACCGGCAGCGCGCTCCTCGAGACCGCGCCGGCGAAGGTCCCCGACTTGTTCGCGGGCGCGCCGGTGCTCCTCTCGGCGCGCGTGCGCCCCGAGGGCGGCGAGATCGTCCTGCGCGGAAAGACCGCGACCGGCGCGTGGGAAGAGCGCATCCGCGTGCCGTCCACGCGCGAAGGCGAAGGAGGCGACGCGGTCGTCACGCTCTTCGGTCGCGAGAGCGTCGAGGACGCCGAGATGCGCGTCGCGGGCGGGCTCGCTGCGCAAGCGGGCGACGCCATCATCGAGTCGGTGGGCCTCGCGTATCGCATCGCGACGCGCCTCACGTCGTGGGTCGCGATCGATTCGCACGCGAGCGTGGACCCGCGCGACCCGACGCGGCGCGTGGAGATGCCGCAGGCGCTTCCGTTCGGGACCTCGGTCGAGTCGTTCGGCCTGCGCTCGCGCGCGGTCTCCGCGGGGTACGGCGCCGTGACGCGCGCGGGCATGCTCTCGGCGCCGCCGCAGGGACGCGCGTCGCCCGCGCCGGCACGACCGGCGGCCGCGGGCCCGCCGCCGTCTCTCGGCAAGAAGCGCGAGGACGACGACGAAGAGCTGGCCGAGCGCGCCGCCGCGCCGCGACGCCCGTCGTTCATCGAGCGCGTCGCGGGCGCGTTCACGGGTCGCGCGCGAGCCGTCGTCGTCTGGTTCGGGCGAATCGTCTCCGCGAGTGGCGGTCGCGTCATCGTCGAGATCACGGTCGACGGTCGCGCGCTCGCCTGGCAGCCCGCCGCCGCGGTCGTCGTCATGGAACGAAGCGGCGCGACGCGCTCGCTTCTGCTCGACCTCGCGACCACGACGCGCGAAGGCACCTACGAGCCCGGCACGACGGTTCGTTTCGTGCTGCAGGTCCCCGCGGATTTCGACGCGTCGTCGATCGCCCACGTGATCGTCGGCGGGACCCAAGTGGAGATTCGGTGATCGACCTCGACGCGCACCTCGCGGCGATTCGGGCCGGCGACGCGGACGCCTTCGGGCGCTTCGTCGCCGGCGCCGAGCGCGGCGTGCGCGAGAGCCTGCGCTCGTTCGCGGCGCACGTCGACACCGAAGCGATCGTCCAGGAGGCTTTTCTCCGCGTGTGGGAGCTCGCGCCGCGCATCACGCCGGACGGCCGGCCGAACTCGCTCCTCCGCTGGTCGGTGCGCGTCGCGAAGAACCTCGCCATCAGCGAGGCGCGCCGCGCGCGCGTCCACGGCGTCGACCCGAGCACGCTCGAAGGCGTCGAGGACGCGTCGCCGACGGCGCCGCCGGACCCGCTCTTGCGCCGCGCGATCGCCGAGTGCCGCGAGGCGCTCCCCGACAAGCCCGCGATGGCGCTCGCCGCGCGCATCGAGAGCGGCGGCGCCGAGCCCGACGAAGCGCTCGCCGCGCGTCTCGGGATGAAGACGAACACGTTCCTCCAGAACTTCTCGCGCGCGCGCAAGATGCTCGGCGAGTGCCTCGAGTCGAAAGGAGTCGCCCTGTGACGCCCGAAGAACGCGAGTCGCTCGTCGCCGCCGTCACGAGCGCGCACCGCGACCGCGGGCCGCGCGGCGAGATCCGCGGGCACCGCGCCTTCTACGATCTGGACGACGCGGGCCGCCGGGAAGCGTTCGAAGCGACGCTGCGCGTCCGGACGATCGAGACCGCCGCCGACCCGCGCGCTCTCTCGTCGACGGCGCGCGCCGTGCTCGCACGCATCCGCTGAAGGACCTATGCTCGGGCCGTGACGCCCGTAGGCGATCCGAGCGGATGTTTCGTGGCGGGGGCGATTCTCTTCTGCGCCTTCGCCGCCGTCGGCATGGTCGACGGCGCGTACTTCCACATCTGGAAGTACAAGCTCCACGCGCGCGTGGAGTCGCGCAAGGAGCACGTCACGCACACGCTCAACGCGATCCTCTTTCCGCCGATCGTCTACTTGCTCCTCTATCGAGACTGCGGCGGCATCGCGTTGTGGGCGGCCGCGCTCCTCGTCGTCGTCGACGTCGCGATCGAGAGCTGGGACGTGCTCATCGAGCGCGCGAGCCGAGCAGCCATCGGCGGTCTGAGCTCGGTCGAATACTGGATCCACACGATGGCCATCACGCTGCGCATCGGGGGCATCGGCGTCCTCTTGGCGGCGCACCCGACGTACGCCTGGCGCTTCGACGCCCCCGCGACGCTCGCCGGCGAGCCGCCCGCGCTGGTCCGCGTCGTCGCGCTGGTTCTCATCGCCGGCGCCAGCGTCACGGCGGTCCAGCACGTGTGGCTCCTCCGCACGAAGCCGACCTGAGGCGCGTCAGCGCCGGCGGAGGGTCGAGAAGAGGGCTTTGGGCAGCGGATCGCGCTGGCCTTGGAACTCGCTGTCGGCGATGTCCAAGACCTCGAAGCGCTCGGCGAAGACCGCTCGGATGTCTTCGGGCGCGAAGCGGTGCGGGCCCTGGTCGCCGGGCTGGAGGTGGCTGAAGGTCTTGAGGAACAAGAAACCGCCCGGCGCGAGGAGCTTCTGCATCGACGCCGCGTAGCCCGCGCGGGCCTCGGGCGGGAGGACGTGGAAGCAGCCGCGGTCGAAGATCGCCGCGAACGGGCCCTCGAGCTTGGTCGCGAGCACGTCGTCGCGGACCCAGGTCACGCTCGCGCCTTGCTCCTTCGCCTTGCGCTCGGCGTATGCGAGCGCGCCCGGCGCGATGTCGGTCGCCGTCACCGAGTAGCCGCGCTTCGCGAGCGCGACCGCCTGCGTGCCGGGGCCGGTGCCCTGGTCGAGCACGCACGCACCGGCCGGGATCTTCCAGCGCTCGAGCGCGGCCGCGAAATCCGCGTCGAGCTCGCGGTGGAACCACGGGAGCTGCTCGACGCCGTCGTCTTCGTAGAGCGCCTCCCAGCTCGGGAAGCGGTTCATCGCACGCGCTCTTTCGCGCGCTGAATCGCCAGCTGGATCATGATGTCCTGCTCGCGCGGCTCGGCCCAGCGGCGACGCGCCGACTCGCTCAGGTGATCGAGCGGGTCGTAATAGAGGAAGAACTGCCCCGGCTTCACCGCGGGCGCCGTGAACACGCTGATGCCCGTCTCGCGGTCGTAGTACTCGTACGAGTGCGCGTCGCGCTTGCCGCCGCCGCCGGGCGCGTCGACGACGAAGACCGGCGTGTTGAAGCCGGCCGTCGAGCCGCGCACGTGCTTCTCGAGGTAGAGCGCGGTGTCGAGCGTCGTGCGGAGGTCTTCGACGCCGCGCACGAGGTCGTGCACGTAGACGTAGTACGGGTGCACGTTGACGTGGCCGAGGCGCTTCACGAGGAGCGTCATCGTCTCGGGCGTGTCGTTCACGCGGCGCTGGAGGACGCTCTGGTTTCGCACGAAGATGCCGCGCTCGTGGAGCCGGTTCATCGCGCGCTCGGTGATCGCGGTGATCTCCTTCGGATGGTTGAAGTGCGTGTGGAGCACCACCTCTTTGTGGAGCTTGCGGCCCTTCTCGACGATGCGCGTGAGCGCGTCGAGCCAGGGGTCGTCCGTGAGGAGCTTCATCGGCATCACGGCGGGGCCCTTGGTGGCAAACCGCATGCGGCGCACGTTCGGGATCGCGAGCAGCGCCTCGCCGATCTCTTCGATCTGCTGCGCGCGAAGCTGGTACGCGTCGCCGCCGGAGATGACGATGTCCTCGAGCTCGGGCCGCGACGCGATGTACGCGTAGGCCGCGCGCCAGCGCTCGTCGGAGACCTTGAGGTTCACCTTCTCGACTTCTTCGGTGTCGATGCCGACCGCGTAGCTCCGCGTGCAGAAGCGGCAGTAGACCGGGCACGTGTCGAGCGGGAGAAAGAGCGCCTTGTCCGGGTAGCGGTGCGTCAGGCCCGGCACCGGCGCGTCGCCCTGTTCGTTCAGCGAGTCGAGGTGGAGCTTGGGATGGTCCGGAAGCAGCCGCGACTTGAGCGGGATGAACTGGATGCGGAGCGGATCCTCGTACGGGTTCTCCCAGTCGACGAGCGAGAGCAAGTACGGGCTCACCCGCACGCTCATCGGCGCCTTCTTGAAGCCGTCCTCCGCGTCGGCGACGAACGACGGCTCGACCAATCCCTCGACCGCCTTCAAGAGCTTGGCGACGTTCGTGATCGTGTTCTTCGCTTGCCAGTGGTGGTCGAGGAACGTTTTTTCGTCGACGTCGCGATACGCGGGGATGCGCTGCCAGAACGGACCGTCGAGCAGAGCCTTGTGGACGAGGCTCGACGGTTCGACCGGCGGTTTCTTCGCGGCGCCGGAGGTCGGCTGAGAGACGGGCTGAACCACGGGGAGAGTGGCCATTGAGGCGTTTTCCCACACCCGGAAAATCCACGCAACGAGCTAGGATGCCGGCTGTTGAACCTTCCGAGCGTAACCATCGACTCGGCGCGGCGCGTCGTGATTTTGCGGTTCGTGGGCGTCGTGACGCTGGAGACGTTCGTCGAGGGGCGCGAGGCCATCCAGCGAGAGCCGGGCTGGTCGCCGCGGCTCGCGCACGTCTTCGATTTCACCGGCGTGACCGACCTCGCGATCTCGACGCAGGCCATCCGGCAGCTCGCGAGCGCGCCGCCGGTCTTCGACCGGAGCCTGCCCCAGATCCTCGTCGCGCAGCGCGGCTCGTTCGAGTACGGCATCGCGACGATGTTCGGCGCGCTCGCCTCGGATCAGCGCAACGTGCACGTCGTCGAGTCGATGGACGCGGCGTGGGCGATCCTCGCCGCGTCGGGCTTCACTCGAGCGTGAGCGGCGCGCTCAGCGCGCTTCGATTCGGCGGAGCGCCTCGCGGAGCTCCTCGCGCACGAGGTCGCGCACGTCGTCCGGCTCGATGACGCGCGCCGCGGCGCCGAAGCCGAGCACCCATCGTACCAGCGCGGCGCGGTCGCCGACCGGTATCGCCAGGCGAACGCGGCCGTCGCGCGAGGTCGCGACGCGCTGATCGGGGTGGTGCTTGCGCGAACGGACCTCGTCGGCGACGCGCGCGTCGAACTCGATCACGGCGCGCCGGCGGTCTTCGACGGCGATCGGACCGAACGCGCCGAGCACGAGGCGCTCGGCGTCGAAGTCCAGCGGGAGCTCGAAGCGCTGCCCTTCGGTCGTCGCGTCGCGGATGCCGTCGAGCGGGAAGACGCGGACGGCGTCGCGCGTGAGGTCGAGCCCGACGAGGTGGACGCCGCCGTCGTGGAGCGCGATCACGTACGGGCACGCCCGGACGCGCGCTTCGTCGTGGAAGCGAAAGCGCACGACGCGGAGCTCGGCGGCGGCGCGGAAAATTTCGTCGAGGTCGCCGCCGCTCGCCACGTACGAGCGCGCCGGGTACGGCACGACGACGACGCGGTCCTCGAGGCGCGCGGTGGGCTGGATGTCGACGGTGTGCGCGGTGCGGAGCGGGCGCTCGGCGACTTGCAGGAGCTGGCGGTGCGCGACGTCGAGCTCGTCGAAGAGCGCGCTGCCGCGCAGCGGCTCGAACGTCTTTCGCGCGGCGAGGAGCAGGTACGCCTGCGTGCGGCGGAGCGTGATGGAGCGGCCGCGCTCGTTCGGCTTGAAGCGCCAGCGGTTGGGTCCTCCCGGCACGGTGGGCACCGGCTCGATGCCGAGCTGCTCGTGGAGGTCGCGCAAGTAACGGCGGACGCTGCGCGTCGAGACGCGCATCACCGCGGCGAGCTCTTCGATCGTCGCGCCTTGGCCGTGCGCCTCGAGCAGCTCGCGCATGCCCTCGATGCGGCGGTGCTGCGTGAAGCGGCCGGCGGGGCGCCCCGGGCCGCGCGTCTTCTTCGGGAGGACGGCGCGCTTGGTCATGGCAGCGGACGCGAGCGCATCTCGGCGCGGTACTTGTCCTTGTACTGCTCGTGGCAGCCGCGGCACGCGGCCTTCACCGCTTCCATGTCGGCGGCGCGCGCGGCGTTCGCGCCGTCGATCGAGATCGACACCCAGTTCGGGTACGCCGTCTTCGCGTTGGGCGGGGCTAGCTTCGCGCACTGCTCGAGGAGGCGCGCGGTCCCTTCGTAGTCGTTGGCCTTCATGTGCGGCCAGATCTGCTTCATCCAACCTTGGAGCGGGCAGTCGCCGCCGTCGCACGCGCCCGGCGCGGCGTCGATCGAAGCGTCCGCGATCGGCGCGATGGCCGCGGGCTCGGCGGACGGCGCGGGCGGCGGCAGCGGCGGGAGGAGCGCGCTCAGCGCCGCCGCGGCGGCGTCGGCGGAGTCGTCCTTCTGATCGCAAGCGAGCGCGAAGAGGAGGACGAGCGCGAGGCGTTTCATCGCTGGAGCGAAGATACGCTACCCTCGGCCGCATGATCCAACGCTCCACGGTGGAGATCATCGCGGCCAAGCGCGACGGGCAGGAGCTCTCGGCCGACGAGATCCGCCGCGTGATCGCCGGGCTCGCGAGCGGGAGCGTCGCCGACTACCAGATGACGGCGCTGCTCATGGCGACGTTCTTCCGCGGGATGAGCGACGCCGAAACGGTCGCGCTGACCGACGCGATGCTCCGCTCCGGCGCCGTGCTCGACTTGTCGAGCGTGCCGGGCGTGAAGGTCGACAAGCACTCGACCGGCGGCGTCGGGGACAAGGTCTCGATCGCGCTCGCGCCGCTCGTCGCGGCGTGCGGCGTGCCGGTGCCGATGGTGAGCGGGCGCGGCCTCGGCCACACCGGCGGCACGCTCGACAAGCTCGAGGCCATCCCCGGTTTTCGCACCGACCTCTCGACGGCCGATTTCGTCCGCATCGTGCGCGAGGTCGGCACTTGCATGATCGGGCAGACGAAGGACGTCGCGCCCGCGGACAAGAAAATTTACGCGCTCCGCGACGTGACGGCGACGGTCGAGTGCATCCCGCTCATCGTCGCGTCGATTTTGTCGAAGAAGCTCGCCGAAGGGATCGACGCGCTCGTGCTCGACGTGAAGGTCGGGAGCGGCGCGTTCATGAAGGACCTCGACCACGCGCGCGCGCTCGCGACCGCGCTGGTCCGCGTGGGGACGCGCGCGGGAAAGCGCGTCGTCGCGCGCCTCACGGACATGGAGGCGCCGCTCGGCGTCGCGGTCGGGAACGCCAACGAGACGCGCGAGGCGCTCGAGCTCCTCCACGGGCGCGGGCCCGCGGACTTGCGCGAGGTCACGCTCGCGCTCGCCGCAGAAATGCTCGCGCTCGCCGGCGTCACGGCATCGTTGCAGAATGCAATCGATTCGGGCGCGGCGGTTCGCGTCGCCGAGAAGATGATCGAGGCGCAGCACGGCGATCCGCGCGTCGCGGCCGATCCGTCGCTCTTGCAGGTGGCGCCCGTGCGCGTGGAGATCCCCGCGGAGCGCGCGGGCTTCGTGCGGCGCGCCGACGCGCTCGCGATCGGGCTCGCCGCGGTCGCGATGGGCGCGGGGCGCTCGCGCGCGGAGGACACGGTCGACCCGAGCGTCGGCATCGAGGTGCTCGCCAAGCCCGGCGACCGCGTCGAGCGAGGCCAGCCGCTCGCCGCGCTCCACGTGAAGTCGCGCGACCCCGCGATCGAAGAACGCGTGCGCGCCGCCTACGCGATCGACGACGCGCCGCCGCCCGCGCGCCCGCTCTTCCTCGCGCGCATCACCGCCGAAGAAGCACGCTGAAGACCTGCGTCAGAAACGGGGACCTGCCGCGTCGGTGAGGGCATGCGCTCTCCGTCGTCCTCGTCGTCTTCACTCCTGAAGTCGTCGTCGTACGCACGGCGAGGGCACGTCTGATTCGAAACCTCCACACCGAAACGAATCGTGCCCTCTCCGGCTCCCCGCCCGAGAGGGCGCTTTCGTTTTGTCTCGCAGAAAGGAACTCGCAGTCATGTTCGAGAAGATTCACGTCAACGTCGGCACCATCGGTCACGTCGACCACGGCAAGACCACGCTCACGGCCGCGCTCGCGCGCAAGTCCGTCGCCGAGATCGACAGCGCGCCCGAAGAGCAGGCGCGCGGCATCACGATCAACGTCGCGCACGTCGAGTACGAGAGCGCGACGCGCCACTACGCGCACATCGACTGCCCCGGCCACGCCGACTTCGTGAAGAACATGATCGCCGGCGCTTCGCAGATGGACGCCGCGATCCTCCTCGTCGACGCGTCGAAGGGCCCCGAGCCCCAGACGCGCGAGCACGTGCTCCTCGCGAAGCAGGTCGGCGTCGCGCACGTGGTCGTGTTCGTGAACAAGTGCGACGTCGCCGACCCCGAGCTCGTCGATCTCGTCGAGCTCGAGACGCGCGAGATCCTCGCGGTTCACGGATTCGTCGACGTCGCGTTCATTCGCGGCGCGGCGCTCCACGGGCGCGGCATCGACGAGCTGATGGCGGCGCTCGACCGCGTTCCCGTCCCGGAGCGCGACTACGACGCGCCGTTCCTCATGCCCATCGAGGGCGTCTTCACCATCGAGGGCCGCGGCACGGTCGTCACCGGTCGCGTCGCGCGCGGCGTCGTTCGCCTCGGCGACACGGTCGAGGTCATCGGGCGCGCGGATCCCGCGGTGGTGACGGGCATCGAGTCGTTCCACAAGAAGCGCACGGAGGCGCGCGCCGGCGAGAACGTCGGCCTGCTCCTCCGCGGCGTCGACCGCGACGAGGTCGAGCGCGGCTTCGTCGTGACGGCGCCGGGCGCCATCACCGCCCACGACGCGGGCGAGGCCGAGATCTACGTCCTCACCGCGAAGGAGGGCGGCCGCCACACGCCGTTCGGCACCGGTTACGCGCCGCAGTTCTTCTTCGGCGCCACCGACGCCACCGGCACGCTGACGATCGCGGGCGACGCGCTCGTCGAGCCGGGCGCTCGCGCGACCGTGACCTTCGGGCTCGCGCGCGCGATCGGCCTCGAGCCCGGCATGCGCTTCGCTCTCCGCGAGGGCGGCCGCACGATCGGCGCCGGCGTCGTCACCGCCGTGCGTAGTTGAACCGCTGGTCAGGCCGACCCCAACTGATCTACGAACGGAATCTCCGCTCCGCTTCGATCGTTGGGGTCGGTCAGCCAGAACCAGTAGTCGTCCGGGCGCCACGCATACGGGTCCTTGCCTTGTAACCAAGGCGTCCGCCGATAGAACCCATCGATGGCTTCGCACGCGTAGATGAACTCCTCGCGTTTCCTCTGCGCATCCAGCTCGGCGTACCCACCGCAGATCCCCGCATCCATGTGAACGGTCGCGACACCGCTCTCGACGCACTCGGCGTACGCGCGCTCGAGTAGCGCGCGCCCTCGACGAGTCAGCATCACGAGCCGTGTGCGCCCATCCGCGGCGCGCACGCGCTTCACCCAACCGAGCGCTTCGAGCGCACCGATCATCTCACTCACGACGGAGCGCACGACACTGAGCAGCCGTGACAGATCGTTCTGCTTCATCCCTTTCTCACCGAGCGCATTCATCAAATCGAAGCGCGCCGGCGTCATCCCGAACCGCCGCAGCAACCCACGCCCGACCCGCTGCGTCCCGAGATGAGCTGCCTTCAAATGAAACATCACAGCATCCATGCCAGCCCGAATGCAGGCGTCATGCCGCCCAACAAACACTGCAGCAAACCCCAAAAATCAGCCCGATCGTTCGGATCCGAACCATTGGGCACTTTTTTGGGGTGGCCCGGGCCAGGGTTTGGTCGGCTTGCTCGGCCGGGGCGCTACTTCAGCTTCGCGCCCGGCTCGGCGGATTCGGGCGCGGTGGCGAGGACGAGCTTTTCGCTCGGTCCGGAGGCGAGGAGCATGCCGTGCGAGACGAGGCCTTTGCCGAAGTCGCGCGGCGCGAGGTTCGCGACGACGATGACGCGCTGGCCGACGAGCTGCTCGGGCGTGAACGTGAGCGCGAGGCCCGCGATGATCGTGCGCGGCTTGGGCTCGCCGAGATCGACCTCGAGCTGGAGGAGCTTGTCTTTCTTCGGGAACTTGGTCGCGGTCTTCACCACGCCGACGCGCAGGTCCACGGCGGCGAATTGATCGTAGGTGATGGTGGTCGCCTCGGGAGCTGCCGACGGATGCCCCGGCACGCTCGGCGGCGGCGGAGCGGACTCGGCCACCTCGGGCTTCGGCTGGAGGCGATCGAGGAGCGCTTTCTCGACGTCTTTGTCCACCGTCGGAAAGAGCGGCGTCGCGGTGCCGAGCGGGCGGCCCGCGCGATCGTGGTCGGTGAGCGTCGGCCACTGGTCGGTGCCCGTCGCGCACGCGATCGGCGCGAGGCCGAGCTGCGCGCGAAGGGCGTCGGCCTTGCGCGGGATCGCAGGCCAGACGAGCACGCTGAGCGCGCGCAGCGCGTCGAGCAGGAGCGCGAGCGTCGTCGCCGCGCGCGCGGGGTTGTCTTTCTTCGCCTCCGCCCAGGGCGCGGCGCGATCCACGTATTGGTTGGCGAGCGACGAGAGCGCGAGCGCCTCTTCGAGCGCGCGGTGCGGCGCGAGGTCGTCCCACGCGCGAGCCGCCGCGTCGATGTGGACGCGCGCCTGCGTCTCGAACTCGAGCTCGAGCGTCTCGGGCGCGTACGCCGGCACGCGCCCGCCGGTGAGCTTGGCGCAGAGTCCGAGCGTGCGCGAGAGGAGGTTGCCGAGGTTCTTCCCGAGGTCGGCGTTGTAGCGCTCGATCATCGCGCGATGATCGAAGTCGCCGTCCTGCCCGAACGCGACGTACCGAAGGAGCTGGTAGCGCAGGCCGTCCGGGCCGCCGATCTCCTCGGTCTCGGCGAGACGAATCGGGTCGACCGCGTTGCGGAGCGACTTGCTCATCTTCTGTCCGTCGACCGTGAGAAACCCGTGCGCGAACACTTTGGTCGGCAGCGGCAGTCCCGCGCTCATCAGGAACGCGGGCCAGTAGACCGTGTGAAAGCGCAGGATGTCCTTGCCGACGAGGTGGAGCACCTCGCCGCTCGGCTCCCAGTAACGCGCGTTCGGCGAGCCCTCGCCGCCGAGCGCTGTCCAGTAGTTCGCGAGCGCGTCGAACCACACGTACATGACGTGCTTCGTGTCGCCCGGCACCGGCACGCCCCACGAAAAGCTCGTCCGCGACACCGACAAATCGCGCAGGCCGCTCTTCACGAAGCTGATCACCTCGTTCTTGCGCGACTCGGGCTCGATGAAGCGCGGATTCGCGTCGTAGAAGTCGAGGAGCTTCTGCTCGTAGTCCTTGAGCTTGAAGAAATAGGTCGGCTCCTTGAGGCGCTCGGTCGGGCGCTGGTGGAGCGGGCACACGTTGCCGGGGAGGAGCTCCTTCTCGGTCTTGAACTCCTCGCAGCCGACGCAGTACCAGCCCTCGTGCTCGCCGAGGTAGATGTCGCCCGTCTTCGCGACGCGCTCCCAAACCCACTGCACGAGTCTTTCGTGGCGCGGCTCGGTCGTGCGGATGAAGTCGTCCTGCTCCACGAGCAGCTTCGGCCACGCCTCGCGGAAGCGCGCGCTCATCTGGTCGACGAACTGCTGCGGCGTGAGGTTCTTCGCGACCGCCTCGCGCTCGAGCTTGAGGCCGTGCTCGTCGGTGCCCGTCAGCATGCGCGCGTCACGGCCGCGCAGCCGCTGGTAGCGGCGGAGCGCGTCGGCGACGATCGTCGTGTACGCCGTGCCGAGGTGGGGCACGTCGTTCACGTAATAAATGGGCGTCGTGACGTAGAAGGGTCGGGCCATACGCTCGCTCGGATTATCACAGACGCCGAAGAGCGCGAGCGCCGGACTGTTTGTGCATAAATGGCAGGTATGCGCGCGGCTCGAGCAGCGGTCGGGGTTTGGCTCGCGCACCCGCTCGCGTGCGCGCTCGCCGCGTCGTTCGCGTTCGACCGGTGGATCGTGGAGGCGAGCGTGTGGACGTTCGCGTGGATGCTCGCGTTCGCGGCGATCGCGGTCGGCGTCGGGGAGGCGCTTCGTCGCTCCGCGGGCCTCGCGTTACCGCGCGCGGCGCTCGTCGCGTGCGTCGGCTGGGCGCTGCTCGGCGGATGGTACGGCGGCCCGCTCGTGCGCTGCCTCGCGTGCTGCGCGGGGACCTCGGACGCGGGTCGGCCGATCGCGCTCCACGTCGTCGACCGTCTGGGTCGCCTCGTCCGCGTCGCGGAGGTGGGAGCGGAGCATCCGACGTTCCTTTGCGCAAACACGACGTGGTCGGCGTCGAACCGAAGAGGCGCGCTTCACCACGGACGCTTCGGCGTCGTGTGGCTCGACCTTCAGCGGTAGGGCCGCGCGCCGGTCCCGCTCACGAGGCGAGCCGCTCGCACGCAGCGGAGACGCGGCGGTCGACCGCGAACTTTTTCCCGCGGCGCACGGCGATCGCGCGCAGCGCCTCTTGGGTGCCTTTCGTGAGCACCACCGCGCCTCCGAGGATCTTCACGAGCGCGGCGTCGTAGTCGCACGGCCCCCACGCGGGGCTCACCGCGCGCGCGCAGGACGCGGCCATCGCCTCGAGCTGGCTCGCGTCGAGGGGCAGCTTCTTCTTGAGCAGCGTGGTCGCGAGCAAGCCGAGCATGATGCGCCGTCCCCAGCCACCGACGTGATTGCGCGGCAGCGCGCGATAGGTCGCGACGACCGCTTGCGCACGCTCCTCGACGTCGAGCGCGAGGATCGCCGCGCCCGCCGGGAGCTGCTCCGGCCCGCCCGACCCGCGGCGCTCGAGCGGCGCCGCTTGCTTCGCGTACGCGCGCACCAGCTTCTCCACCGAAGCTCGCGTCACGCCCCGAGGTCCGGCGTCGACGTCCGCCGGCGGGGCGCGCGCGACGGACGCGGTGCCTTCGCGAGCGCCTCGCGCACCGGGAGCATGAACACGCGCTCGATGCCGGTGCGGAGGTTTCCGGGCGGCGGCTCGTCGGGCGAAGGCGCGAGCACTTGCGCGCGCGTCGCCGAAGACTCGCTCGCGCGCTTGGCCGAGAGGAGGAGCTCGGTCGGCATCGGCGCGACGAACACGAGCTCGGACGATCCCTGCCGCACCCACGTCGCCTGGTAGATGCTCGCCGCCGGCCCGAGCGCCTCGTGGAACAAGAAGCCGCGCCACTCGACGGGCGACTCGAGATCGAAATAGCGGCTCCGCTCCGGCGACTCGACGCGGAGCTCG
>Ga0335082_10005533_pt1 | contig 13805 bp, 12 predicted proteins | sample Lox_Sample_41_FD_206718 | JGI IMG/M metagenome (GOLD analysis project Ga0335082, IMG submission 206718) | Soil microbial communities from Loxahatchee National Wildlife Refuge, Florida, United States - Lox_Sample_4.1 | ecosystem: Environmental > Terrestrial > Soil > Wetlands | place: USA...
CAATCCGCGCAGCGCCGCGGGATCACCGTGTGCAATACCGCCGGCGTCAACGCCAATGCTGTGGCGGAGCACACCATCGCGCTCATGCTGGCGGTCGCGCGCCGCATCCCGAAGCTCGACCGCGAGATGCGCTCGGGCGCGTGGCCCCGAGAGATGCTGACGCAGCTGCTCGGCAAGACGCTCGGCGTGTTCGGGACCGGCGCGATCGGCATGCGCGTGATCGCGCTCGCTAAGGCGCTGGGCATGCAGGTGCTGGCGTGGAGCGCGCGAGGCGAAACGTCTCGCATCGTCGCTGCGGGCGCGAGCGTGGCCAGCAAGGACGAGATCCTGCTGGGGGCTGACGTGGTCACACTGCATCTGCGTCTGTCGCCTGAGACACGCGGATTCCTCGGTGAGCGCGAGTTGTCGATGCTGAAACAACCGGCCATCCTCATCAACACCGGCCGCGGTGCGCTGGTCGATCGGGCCGCGCTGCTCGATGCGCTCGGGCGGGGCCGCGTATCCGCGGGGCTCGATGCGTTCCACGAGGAGCCGCTCAAAGCCGGGGATCCGATATTGGCGTTGCCCAACGTGGTGCTCTCGCCGCACAACTCGGGACAGACTCCGGAAGTCGTGCGCGATGGTCTGCTGCGCGCGGTGGGGAATATCGAGAATTTTCTCGAGGGCCGACCGAGCGGTGTGGTGTCGGTGTCGTGAGCTGAGTTACAGCTCTCAGCGTCCCGGGTTAGCCCTTGACGGCGCCTGCCGTGAGACCTGCGACCAGGTATTTCTGCGCGACGACGAACATCACGATGGCGGGGAAGATGGTGAGCGTCACGAAGGCGAGCACGAGTTGCCAGTCGGTGGAGTATTCGCCCTGGTAAGCCATGATGCCGAGCGGCCACGGATAAATGCTGTCGCGGTTGAGCACGACCAGCGGCAGGAGATAGCTGTTCCAGCTGTGCACGAACACGATCACGCCGACGGTCGCTATGATCGGGCGCGACAGCGGCAAGGTCACGTGGCGGAAGAAGCGAATGTAACCGCAGCCGTCGATGAGCGCGGCATCGAGCAGCTCGCCCGGAATCTGCCGGAAAAAATTGCGCAACAGCAAAATGCTCATGCCCAGGCCAAAAGCGACTTGCGGCAGCACCACACCCCAATAGGTATCGAGCAACCCCAGATCGCGAATTTTGATGAACAGCGGCAGGATCGCCGCGGCCGCGGGAAACATGAGTCCGAGCAGCAGATAGCGCAGCAGAAACGTCGAGCCGAAGAAGTGTACGTGGGCGAACACGAATGCGGCCATAGCGCAGGTCACCAGGGTCAGAACGACTGTCAGTACCGCGATCACCAGTGAGTTCCACAAGAGCTGCCAATAGCGCGGCCCCGCAACGATCGACCAGTAGTTGTCCCACTCCCATTGCGCGGGCAGCCCGAACGGATTCACGCGCAGATCGCCCAGCGACTTGAATCCGCCGAGCGCGGCAGCGAGCAGGGGAACGAGGACCAGCCCCGCAACCAGAAGCAAGATCGCATAGCGCAGCACCGGTGACAGGGTCACCGCCGTATCGTAACGTGCCCTCTCAGTCATAGCGCGTCCTGATCCGGTTGTATCCGAAGGCAAAAGCCACGCAGATCACGAACAGGATCACGCCGACCGCACTGCCAAAGCCGATGCGCATGCGCGTCACGCCGTAGCTGTAGAGATACGTGACCATAGTCTGCGTGCTGTCCGAGGGCCCGCCTTTGGTGAGCGGCATGATGAGATCGAACAGCTGGATCGATCCGAGCACGGCGAAGAACGCCGAAAGGCGGATGGTGGGTCCAAGGAGCGGCAGCGTTACGCGGGTGAGGATCTGACGGCCGGTGGCGCCGTCGATGTGCGCGGCCTCGTACAGATTCGGGTCGATCTGCTGCAGGCCTGCGACGTAGAGCATCATATGAAAGCCAAAGTACTTCCACACCACCACGATGAGGATGGCATACATCGCGAGATCGCGATCCGCCAGGACATAAGGCGCGGCGAACCCGAGCGCAGCCGCGGCCTTCCCCAGCAACCCGTAGTCGCCGTCGTAGACGAAGCGCCAGATCAGCCCGGCCGCGACTTCCGCTAACACGTAAGGGAGGAAGAAGATCATGCGGAAGGCGACTGCGCCGCGGATGCGATCCGCCAGCAGAATCGCCATAGCAAGCGCGAGCGGAAGCTGGATCGCCAGCGAGACCGCGATGATCAGCAGGTTGTTGCACAACGCGATGCGGAACGCGCGGTTTTGCACCAGCAGCGCGTAATTCTTCAGCCCGATGAAAGTCTCGGGCGTGCCGTAACCATTCCAGTTGTAGAAGCTGTACCAGGCGGCTTCACCCATCGGCAACGCGACAAACAGCGTGAACAGGAGTAAGGCGGGGGGCAAAAAGAGAAGCGCGACGGCAAGCCTGCTGTCGATGGGGCGGGTGCTTCGGCGCCAGGAGGAGAAGCGTGCCCGCACGGAAGCAATGGCGTTCGCCATCTTCGCCCCCACCCTAACCCTCCCCCGCGCGCGGGGGAGGGGACATTTGCGTGGGTCTCGCCGCGCGCGGGGGAGGGGATATTTGCGTGGGTCTCGCCGCGCGTGGGGGAGGGGATATTTGCGTGGGTCTCACCGCGCGCGGGGGAGGGGACACTTGCGTGGGTCTCACCGCGCGCGGGGGAGGGGATGTTTGCGTGGGTCTCATCGCGCGCGGGGGAGGGGATATTTTCGTTGGTCTCAGCACTCGCGGGGAAGGGAATATTCTCGTTGAGCTTATCACGAGCGGGAGCGAATATTCTCATTGGTCTCAGCCCTGGGCGGAAGCTTCTCTTTCCTCCCCCGCTGAACCGAGAAGGAGTCACACGGTTCCCTCCCCCGCTTGCGGGGGAGGGCTAGGGTGGGGGCGAGGAGTTGCTCCGCCAACCTCAGCACTCGCGAGGCGCGACAACCAGGCACTCAGTTCGCCAATTGCCAGGCCTGCTGGACGGCCTGTGCCGCCTCTTTCGGCGTCATCGCCTTGGCGGCGATGTCGGCCGACACATCGTTGACCACCGCGCCCACCGCGGGTCCCAGCATCTGATCGTAGAAGATCTGGTGGTATTTCGAGCGGGCGAGATTTTCACCGATGCGACGCAGGATCGGATCGGCGATCGCGTCCTGCGTGCCACGCACGACCGGAATGTAGAAGCCGCTCGCTGCGGCCTCGCGTTGCAACTGCGGACTGGAGAAGAACTTGAGAAACTCCGTTGCCTCCTTCGGAGCGCCTTTCGTCACCAGCCAGCCATTGAGGCCGCCGAGCGTATCGGATGGATCGCCCTTGCCGCCTGCGGTGACGGGAAACGCAAACCAGCCGAGCTTCTCCGGCGGCAGGCCCTTCTTGTCCGCTGCATTCGCACGCATGCTATTGAGCATGAAGTTGCCCTGCAGGTCCATCGCGCCTTTGCTGTCGCCGAACTGACCCGAGGACTGCGGGAAAGTGACGCCGAGGAAGCCGGGTTGAAACGGATCGAGGTCGACCAGCTGCCGCAACTGCTCGCCGGCCTTGACGAAGGGGGCGGCGGCGAAACCCTCGCCTTCCCCGCGCAGCGCGGCATCGAACGCGCTTTTGCCGCCGTTGCGGATCGCGAGGTGCGTCCAGTAGAAATGAATCGGCCACTTGTCGGCACCGCCGACGATGATCGGCGTCACGCCTGCTGCTTTGAGCTTCTTCACTGCAGCGAGCAGATCGTCCCAGGTCTTGATGGTGCCGCCATCGACGCCGGCCTTGGCGAACAGCTCCTTGTTGTAGAAGAAGCCGACCTGCGAGACCAGCATCGGTACGCCATAGATCTTGCCGTTCAAGGTGTACGCCTGGATCGCGGCCGCACTGAAACGCTCGCGCCAGTCCGCAGTCATCGCTGAAGACAGGTCCTCGATCACGCCGGCCTTCACCTGTTCGCGCAGCACGCCGCCGCCCCAGCTGTAGATGATTTGCGGACGGTCCTGCGACTGCAGGAGCGTGGTGAGCTTCTTCTTGTACGCCTCGTTTTCCAGATACTGGATGTCCACCTTCACGCCGGCGTGAGCAGCCATGTAGCTGCGCGCGATCTCCTTCCAGAAGCCGCTCACCTGCGGATTTTGCTCGACATGCAGGATCTTCACGGTGACCTCGGCTGCATCGGCGGCAGCGATGCCGGTCACCAGCGTGACGATCGCGGCGGCGATTGCTTTTGGGATCATGTGGACTCGATCGGTTGTTGTGGTGTGCGGCACGCGTCCGCGTTATGGATAAAATGTGCCCCTCAGGTGCGCTCCGTGTCAAGGACGGTGCGGTCGCTCACCCTGCGGATGTCACAGGAGCAGCGCATGGAACGTGTAGGCATCGGGATCATCGGGTGTGGCAACATCAGCGAAGCCTATCTCAAGGCCGCGCCGACGTTCCCGATCCTGGACGTGCGCGGCGTCGCCGACCTGCGCCCCGAGGCTGCGCGCGCTCGCGCCGATGCGTTCGGAGTAAAGCCGATGACCGTGAGTGCGCTGCTCGCCGACCCCTCGATCGAGATCGTGGTCAACCTCACCATCCCGCTGGCGCACGTCGAGGTGGGGCTGCAGGCTATCGAAGCCGGCAAGCACGTCCATTCGGAGAAGCCGCTCGGTGTCCGCACTCAGGCAGCGCGCACGTTGCTGGACCGTGCCGCTGCGCGCGGCCTGCGCGTCGGTTGCGCGCCGGACACTTTTCTCGGCGGCGCCCATCAAACGTGCCGCAAGCTGGTGGACGAAGGCGCGGTCGGCCGGCCGCTCGCGGGAACTGCGTTCTTCATGTGTCCCGGGCACGAGAGCTGGCATCCGAATCCCGCCTTCTACTATGCGCACGGGGGTGGCCCGATGCTCGACATGGGACCCTACTACATCACCGAACTGGTGAACCTGCTCGGGCCCGTCGCGCAGGTGACCGGAATGAGCGCACGAGCCCGTGCGCAGCGCACCATCACCAGCGAGCCGCTCGCCGGGCAGACGATGACGGTCGAGGTCGCAACGCACGTGGCCGGCATCATGCGGTTCGCTTCCGGGGCCGTAGTCTCGATCGCTATGAGCTTCGACGTGCCTCAGCACCGGCATGCGCCGATCGAGCTCTACGGCAGCGATTGCACGCTGCTGGTACCCGATCCAAATCGATTCGGCGGCTCGATCGAGGTCGGCGGCAACAAGAGCTGGTCGGAGCGCCCGGTGCAGCACCTCTATGCCGATGGCAACTATCGCATCATCGGCGTGGCCGACCTCGCGCACGCTATCCGCAGCAACCGGCCGCATCGTGCCTCGGGAGAGCTCGCCTATCATGTGCTGGAGGTGATGGAGGCGTTCCAGACCTCGTCCGACCGCGCCGCGCACGTGTCGATCGAGAGTCGGCCGCCGCGCCCGGCGATGCTGCCGACGGATTTGGTGTATGGTCAACTGGATTAGAGACCTGCAAAGCCAAAGCGCAAAGGGAGAGGACCAATATGCGCGAAGCACTGATCGTATGGGGCGGGTGGCCCGGCCACGAGCCCGAGCGCTGCGCTGCGATCGTCGCCGGCATGCTCGAGGAGGAAGGCTTGCACGTCCGCATCGAAGGCCGGACTGCGGCCTTTGCCGACCCCGCGCTCGCCGATTTGAGCCTGATCGTCCCGATCTACACACGCTCCACCATCGAGAAGGACGAGCTCGCCAACCTGACCGCGGCGGTGCGCGGCGGCACCGGATTGGCCGGCTTTCACGGCGGCATGTGCGATGCTTTTCGCGACGCGGTGGAGTATCAATTCATGTGCGGCGGCCAGTGGGTTGCGCATCCGGGCAACATCATCGACTACCGCGTCAATATCCTGAGCCGCGACGACCCGGTGATGCAGGGCATCGACGACTTCGATTACCGCTCGGAGCAGTACTACATGCACGTCGATCCGACCAATCAGGTGCTCGCGACCACCAAGTTCTCCGGCCAGCACGCCTATTGGATCGAAGGTGCGGTCATGCCGGTGGTATGGAAGCGGCGGCACGGCGCCGGTCGCGTGTTCTACAGCGCACTCGGCCACGTTGCAGCCGAATTCGACGTTCCACAGATGCGCACCATCTTGCGGCGAGGGATGGTGTGGGCGGCGCGTTGACGCATGTGCGCTCTCAATATCGGCAAAAAGTAGCAAGCCCTAGCCAGACGCAGCCAAGAGACGGAAGCTGTCCGCATAGCACGCTCGCCCAGCCGCCCGGTAGGGGCGCGTTTGTGTGGTCGCATGCTCTTGGCAAGTCATTGACCCAGGAGTAGTCTAGGCACGAACTTGGGCGTGCAAGCCGCAGTGCGGAGGTGCACGCGCAATTGCGTGCTATACGGACAACGTCCGTCTTATAACGCGGACAGGTTCCGTCTACTCATATGTTATGCGTCATTGTGAAGACGGATGTCGGTCGAGGATACCCGGCGGCGATCCGGCTACAGCGCTTCCCACTTCCTCCAGGCCTTCATCGGCCCCGCTTCCGGAGTGCGCATCGTCTGGTAGTGCGGGCTGTCGGCGTTGTTGCACCAGCCTAGCGATTCCGCGTAGACGGCCTTCTTGTCTTCCGACACACGCCGAATACCGCCCCAGAATCGACAGGTTCCGCAAATCCCCTCCTTGCTCGCATCGATCACGACTGCAGGAATCCCCTTCGTGTGACTGCCGTGCTCCTCCGCGCCAGCACGCAGGCCCACTGTGGCCAGCGCACCCATGATGAAGGCGGTGCCTCCACCGGCTAGCACCCTCCGGCGGTCCTGTCCATGCTTTGTATGCTTCGTCTGATTGTCCACTGCCTTTCCTCCTCAGTTCACCCAAAGTGGATACGCCCCGATGTCGCAAGCGCCTCGGTCAAGCCTATCAACAACCGATAGATCTGCTTTGATCCAAGTCAATTGTTGGCTGGGAGGGCGCTGCGCGGTGGTTGCTCTCTCTGCAGAAACTGTGCTCTTCGCCAGCCTTAGGCAGCTGCGCGATAATCTCCGGATCTGCGACAGTCTGTCGCACGTCGCACCTCGCCATTGGTGGGGCGCTGATAGTACCGGACACTCGACAGGAGTGGGTGGAAACAGCAGAATCACTGGCTGCGTTAACCCATATGCCGCATAACATCCGCATCCACCTGCCCGGCTACAGCGGGCTTCGCCCGCTTCCGCCGGCAGGTGATGCGGGGCGTTATGCGGCATTCGAGGCCGTGGTGCATTCCTTGCGCGATGGCCGCTACCGGCCAAGGGGTCGTACAGCCAGGTTGCTGATAGCGGCCGGTCGAGTAGTGCTATCGCCCGCAAGACGGACGCTACGCTAAGCTAAGGCTCGGAGGATTCGCTGACAAGTGGCATCACTTGACCTCCCTGTGGATAGGCAGGCTGGTGGATGAGCAGAGCTGAGCGCGGACTCTGCTGCCATCCGGCTACCGCGTATCTCCATTCTTCAATGCCGAGCAGCTGCCGTAGACGCGTGATCCGATCCTGTCACCATTCAGCGCTGTCTAGCGCAAAATCGGTTTGGCGAAAACTCGATTTCCTTAGATCCTGAGAAACCAACGCGTCTCACCTCTTGGCCAGCGGTGGCGTATCCTCCATTTCCGTGACATGTAGTGAAATCACAGGGTGGCTTGTAAGGCCGACGCGGCGTCTTGGGAAAAGCGTTCGTAGCTCATCGGCGCTCAACTTTGACGTGAATCAACCATCTCCGGCGATTGGCCGTTGAGAATCAGTCCGTCAATGGTCTATGGGTCGGCGGGTGGGGGCTTGGCGGAGCGATGAGGGGAACTTGGAAAGCACCAACGCGCATAGCGATTACGGCAACTGGCCTGGTTACATTGGGAGGGCTGGCAGCGTGGATGCTCTTTCACGCGACGGCAGTCGATGTCATCGAAGTTCACTCGACTTCGCTCATAGATGAAATCCACGGCCCAGGCACCCTACAGGCGCGCATACCCGTCACCGTCAGCACGCGCGTAACGGGGGTCATAGGCGCGTTGCATGCCGACGAGGGCGACACTGTACGGCGTGGTCAACTACTGGCTACGTTGGAGGATAGGGATGTTGCGGCCAAGGCTTCAGCCGCGCGCGAGTCGCAGTCGGCGGCACAGCAGAACATCGCAGTGGCAGAGGCGCTCGTTGCCAAAGCCAAGGCGGACGTTGCGTTGGCGCGAAGCAATCATCAGCGGGATGTGGCTTTGGTCCAGCAGGGCTTTGTCTCCAAGGCCGCAATGGATGCGAGCAACGCAGCCCTCGAGTCTGCCGAAAGCGCCGAGCAAGGCGCGATCGCAACGCTGGCGGCACGCCAGCGTGAGGCGGCGAGCGCCCAGCGCGAGCTGGAATACGCTAGGACGTTGGTGTCCTTCACCCGCATTACAGCTTTCATGGATGGAGTCCTCATTCAACGCGATGCGGAAGTCGGGGACACGGTCGTCCCCGGATCCCCGATTTTCCGGATGGTGGACCCGCGGACGCTATGGGTCGCGGTGCGCGTCGACGAGACCGTAGCGGGGCGCGTGTCTGTGGGCCAGCCGGCGCGCATCCGGCTGCGTACCGGGGGCGAGGTATCCGGCAAGGTAGCTCGCGTCACGCATCAGAGCGACGCGGCAACCCGTGAACTCGAGGTGGACGTGGCTTTTGATGAGGCTCCCAAGCGCTTTGCTCTAGACCAGGAGGCGGAGGTCGCGATCCTGGCGGGTACCATCACAGGACTTGCGGTGCCGGTCTCGGCTCTCTTGAGCCAAGAAGGAGTGCAAGGCGTACTCGTGCTAAAAGACGGGCGAGCACAGTTCCAGCCCATACAAACGGGCCTGGCCGATGCCTCGCGGGTCCTAGTGAGACAAGGACTGCAGGCCGGCGACCAAGTTGTGCGCAAACCGCAGCAGCTGCAGCCCGGCACCCGTGTCCGCGGGCGCTTGGTATCGGGCAACTGATGGACCTTGCCACCAAGGACGTCCAGCGTCACCTCGGCAAGTTCGCCGCCACCATAGTCGGTGTGGGGCTCTTGCTTACCATCGTCCTGATCATGAACGGCATCTACCGGGGCAACATCGGCGACGGGGTGTGGCTGATCGACAACGTCGACACCGATCTGTGGGTCGTCGAGCGTAACCGCGGCGGGCCGTTCAACGAGCAGTCGCGCATGCCCGAGGACGCCTACAAGAGCGTAGCTGCCACACCGGGCGTGGCCCAGGCCAGCCCCTTCATCACCTACGCCGTGCAGCGGGACGTGGGCGGCCGGAGCCAGCAGTTCACCATCATCGGCTACGACGTGCTGGGAGGTTTGGGCGGGCCAAGCCAGATCCTCGCCGGCCGCACCCTCCGGCGCGCGCATTACGAAATGGTGGCGGACCAGAAACTCGGCTTGCAACTCGGGCAAACCGTTCGGCTGGGCGTCCACGACTACACCGTGGTGGGTCTCACCAAAGGCGCGGTGGATTCCGGCGGCAACCCGCTGGTGTACCTCTCCCTGCCCGATGCGCAGGAAGTCCTCTATCAGCAGGACAATCGTGCTCTCGATGCGCAGCGCGCGGCCAGCCTAAAGACGCTGGAGCGGGCCGGCTACCTTCCGGAGCAGGCAAAGCGGTTGCTGCCGCTGGTCTCTCCACAGATCGACACCGTGAGCGCGGTCCTAGCTAGTGCGCCTCTCTCCCGGAGCGGATCCACAACAGGTGACTCGGCACATTCAGGATTGGCTCTATTACAGCGTCTACACCACCGCCCAGGAGCGCGATCTCATGCTCCAGGGGCGCCTCAAGAAGATGACTGCAATCCTGGGCCTATTCCGCTCCCTTCTCGTGGTGGTATCCATCGTGATCATCGCGCTGCTGATCTATGTGCTCACCATCGAGAAGATCAGAGCCATCGCCACCCTTAAGCTGATGGGCGCGTCCAACTGGGTGATCGTGCGCCTGATCCTCGAGCAATCCCTGGTGCTGACCGTGGCCAGCTTCGGCTTCGCCTACGTCGTGGTGAACTTCACCTCCGAAAAGTTTCCGCGCACGCTCGTGTTCATCCCTGCTGAGACGCTGCTTACCTTCGGAGTGATGTTCGTGGGCGGGGCGCTGGCCAGCCTGCTCGCCATCTGGCAGGCGCTGCGCACCCCGCCCTCGCTGGCCCTGGAGGGCTGAGATGGAGGTCCTGCGGGTAGAGGCGCTGAAGAAAGTCTACGGCAGCGGGGAGCTCGCCGTGACCGCCTTGCAGGACATCGATTTCTCGGTACGTGCAGGGGAACTCATGGCCTTGCTGGGACCGAGCGGTTCCGGCAAAAGCACGCTGCTGCTGTGCATCAGCCTGATTCTCGAACCCACAGGCGGACTCATCGTAGTGAACGGACAGGAGATCTATCGCGACGCCTGGACCGGAATCGACGTGCGGCGCTTCCGCCGGGAAAACATCGGCTTCGTCTTCCAGGCCCAGAACCTGATCCCGTTCCTGACCGCCGCTGACAATATCGCGCTCGCCATGACGCTGAACAAGGTAAGCGACCGGGTCGCCAGGCAGCGCGCCCGCGAGTTGCTCGAGTATCTCGGAATAGGCCATCGCGCGGATGCGCTGCCGGCGAACCTTTCGGGAGGTGAGCGGCAGCGGGTCGCCATCGGTCGGGCGCTCGCCAACCAGCCACCGCTGATCCTGGCCGACGAGCCCACCGCTGCGCTCGATACCGAAAGGGGCATGAAGGTCATGGAACTGCTCAAGCGCATCGCCAAGGAGCGAAGCTCCGCCGTCATCGTCGTCACCCATGATGAGCGCATGATCGCCGGGTTCGATAGCGTCTACCGCCTCAGGGATGGGCGGTTCGCATTCGATTCCTCCGACCGGGCGGACCCGCGCAGGTCGGCGCCTGCGAGGGCTGAACCGGGCCTTACCGCACCTGCCTCAACGTCCGCCGATGGAACCAATTCGCCAAGATCAGAAATGCGAACGCAAAGCCCACTAGCGCGGTAACGTCGGTAGACGTCGCCCAGTACAGCTCCCCGCCGAAGCCGCCGCGGATCAAATCAGCGCAGTAGGACAGGGGGGAGAGGGGGGCGAGCCACTGCGCCCAGACTGGCATGCTGGCGTGTGGCACGAAAACGCCGCTGACGAAGATAAGAGGCAGGCGCACGAGGTTGGATAGCATCATCACCTGCGACGGGCCCTCGGTAGCCGGAGCCGCCAAGAGCACGCCCAGCGAGGCGAACGCCACAGCCCCGAGAACAATGCCAAGGGTCAGGTGAGCTGGCGCTGAGATCTGAGCGTTCGTGGCAACCAGCGCGACGGCAAGCGGCAACAAAGACAGGAAGGCCCCGAAAGCCATCCCGGCCATCATGTCGCCAGCGAGAATTGCGGAAAGGGAAGCCGGGGAAACGATCAGTCGCTCGTAGGTCCTCGCTTGCCGCTCCCACGGTGTGACCAGGGGACCGACGGCGGACGCAGTAAAGAATAGCGCGATGGAAACGACCCCGGGAACCATGGATTCTGGCGATGCTTGATGGCCGGCGGCAAAAGCAAGAAAAAAGAACAACGGGAAGACGATGCCGAAGGTAAAGACCGGGGGCTTCAGGTAATAGACGCGCGCATTCTTTCTGGCGATTACCCAGGCGGCACGCGCTTGCCAGAGAAATGCGTTCATGGTTTGCTCGAACTCGCGCAATCGGCGGCCGCTACCCGCGCCCCGGTTTTGGTGATCGAGAGAAAGACCTCCTCCAACGTGGGCTCGAGCGTTCTAATGCTCTCGATGTGAAGTCCCAAGGCGCTGGCTCCTTGTACGATGTCCTGGGCGAGACGGCCGGGCTCGGGTCCGAATACTCTAAAACCGTTTGCCACAACGACGACGTCCTCGCCAGCCATCGGGGCAAACACACGCCCCGGGTCCACGCGGGCCTCGACGAATCTGACCTCCACCGAGCGGCGTGCCGAGACATGCCGCCGGAGCGCAGCTGGCGTGTCGATGGCTGCGAGCCTCCCTCGGCTCATGATCGCAACCCGATGACACAGCTGGTCTGCCTCTTCCATGTTGTGGGTGGTGAGAAACACTGTCGTGCCGTCTCCGCGGTTGGTCTCGGTGATGATGTCGCGGATCAAGTGCGTGCTTGCCACATCGAGCCCGGAAGTGGGCTCGTCCAGGAAGAGCAGGTCGGGGCCACTTACGAGAGCCATGCAAAGCATCAGACGCTGCCGCAGACCCTTCGACAACTCGCGTCCGTTCTGGCGGGCGCGGTCAGCGAGGCCGAAGCGCTCAAGCAGCGCGTGAGCCTGCGCAGTCCGCTGTCCGCGCGCCAGCCCGTGCAGCTCCGCCATCAGCATCACGTTCTGCCAGACCGTAAGCTCGGCATAGACGTTTGCCTCTTCCGGCACGACGCCGATGTGCCGGCGCGCGAGACTCGCCTGCCTGGCGAGGTCGTAGCCCCAGACGAGCGCGCGGCCAGAGCTCGGGGACACGAAGCCTGTGAGCATCCGGGCCGTGGTGGTCTTGCCCGCACCGTTGGGCCCCAGGAAGCCAAATACCTCACCGCGGACAACGTCGAAGCTGACCTGATCTACTGCGAGGTGTTCCCCGAATCGTCTTGTCAGCTCCTGCGCCGCGATAGCACTTTCTCGGGTCATGGTGGACAGCGGGACTACTGAAACCGATAGGCCGAATGGCAGACCACACACTGCCGAGTTACGCGTGACAAGGCTTCCAGTGCGGGCCTGATTTCCCCTGTGGCACTCGCATCCTGCGCCTCGATCGCGAAGCGACTGGCGGCCTTGTGCATCTCGGTCCCGATGCGTTGCATCCCTTCGGGCATATATTGGGCCACCTCCTGCGCCCCATGCAGTTTCAGGGACGTCAGGCCCAAGCGCTGCTCGGCGATCTCGGAGGCCTTGTCGAACCAGCCCTTTGCCAAGGCTTCCTGGATCTGCTGGAGCGTGAGCAGGTGGTGGCGCATATTGGCCAGCGTATGCGCACGCAGCTGCTCGGGAAAGTGAACGACCTGCCGGTTATCTTGGAGTTGCGCTTCGCCGGCTCCATGTGCATGCTGATGCTCGTTGTCGTCGGCCGCGAATAGCGGCGAGATTGCGAGCTGCCATCCCAGCAGGATGCGAACGACGGTCGTTCGTTTCATATCGATCTCCTCAGTGTCTTGGCCGCGCAGCTTACGGTTCAATGGCGCTGCTCCTCCAGACCTGATGCGACATATCACTAACTCTACCAGCCGGCTAGTCTAGAAAACCTCAGTTTTTCCAAGTGAGGCTGCGCAATTCTACGTCCGCTTCTGGCTGTGCAGCGAAGTCCGCGAAGGTCGGCTTCTCTAGGGAATCTCTGAACAAGTCCCAGGAAACGTGGTCTCATAGGGACTGCGCAAAGCGATGATATTCGAATATGAGCCAACTGACCTTTGGCGACACGGAATACGTAGGCAAGCGCAAGACTACCCGGCGCGAAGTGTTCCTGTCCGAGATGGACGAGGTCGTGCCGTGGAAGTCGCTGCTGGGGCTGATCGAGCCGTTCTACCCGCTGGCCGGTCGCGGCCGCCAGCCCTACCCCCTGGAGACGATGCTTCGCGTGCACCTGATGCAGAACTGGTTTGGGCTGAGCGATCCGGGTATGGAAGAGGCGCTCTACGAAGTGGCCTCGATGCGCCAGTTTGCCCGACTGAGCCTGCTGGGGGCGATGCCCGACGAGAGCACCATCCTGCGTTTTCGCCGCCTGCTGGAGCAAAACGAGATCGCGCCCCAGATCCTGGAGCGGGTCAACGCCTACCTGACCCGCAAGGGACTGCTGCTTAAGCGCGGGACGATGGTGGACGCCACCATCATCGAGGCGCCGACCTCGACGAAGAACGCGAGCGGGGAGCGTGACCCGG
>Ga0335082_10005534_pt1 | contig 13805 bp, 13 predicted proteins | sample Lox_Sample_41_FD_206718 | JGI IMG/M metagenome (GOLD analysis project Ga0335082, IMG submission 206718) | Soil microbial communities from Loxahatchee National Wildlife Refuge, Florida, United States - Lox_Sample_4.1 | ecosystem: Environmental > Terrestrial > Soil > Wetlands | place: USA...
GCCTGTGCGGAGACCGCTTACGCCCTGCAGCACCAGTTCGACAGCGAAGCGACGGAGCGCATCCGCCGATCGAGCGGTCACAAGGCGCAGGCATGGATCGAGCGAGAGTGGCAGGCGATGGCTGCCCCGGTGAGGAGCAGCCTGAGATCAGTCGCCGCGTGCTCGCCGCCGCCGACGGCATGGCGCGCTGCTGTGGCGCGCGTCTCGAGCTGCTGTATGCACGGGGTGCCGCCGATGTAGTGGCGCGGCAGTGCCGCGAGCAACAGTTGGCGCGTCTCGGCGCCACCGCCGGGGTGACCGTAGCGGCGGCGCACGTGCTCAATGGGGAAGCCGCCGCCGCTATTGCCGCCCGCGCCCGCGCGCACGACTACGAGATCCTGGTTCTCGGTGCCCTGGCACACCGCCAGCCCCAGGTCGGCTCGCTCACGGGCCGGCTGCTCGAGGAACTCGACTGCGATCTGCTGCTGGTGCGCCCGCCCGCTCAGTAGCCCGGCAGTGCGGGGGCGGCGATGACCTGTGGGCCCCGCGGTGCGCGCGCCACCGTGTTGCGGAACCCGCGGGGCTTGACGATGAGCACATCGCAACTGAGCCGATCGAGCATGCGTTCGGCCGTGTTGCCGATCAGCAGCCGCTTCAAGCCCGAACGCGCCACCGCCCCCATGACCACAATGTCCGCCGCGACATCGTCGGCGACGTAGCGGATCACGTCCACAGGGAAACCGGCGAGCACGTGGCGACGCGTGCGCGGGATGCGCAGCTGACTAAGCCGGGGTTCCAGCTCGGCCTGTGCGTGTTGCGCCGCGGCGCGCAGTGTGTCCCTTAGCTCAGCGCGCGAGCCGTCAGCCGCGCGCGTGGCCGGCGGCGGCAGCGGGTTGAAGGCGTACACCGCATGCACGGCGCCGTGCAGCGGCTTCGCCAGCGTGTCGGCGAAGCGCAGAATCTCGTCGTTGAGGTCACGCGGCTTGGCGAAGGCATGGCCGGGATCCACTGCGGCGAGGACCTGGGGCCGCCGGTACGGCTTGTGATTCCTCACCAGCAGCACCGGGACGCTGCTGTTGCGCAGCAGTTCCCAGTCCGTGAAGTGCAGCAGCCACGGCGCCGTGTGCGCCGCGCGGGGGCTGTCGACGATGATCAGGCTCGCCTCGTAGCGCGCGGCCGCGCGAATCACGGCCTCGTGCGTGGGATAGTCGAAAGTGACGGCCGTCGTCACCTCGATGCGACGTCGCCGCAGGCGGCGTGCCATGGCCTCCAGACGGCGGGTGTGGGCGCGGCGCGCATGTTCCTCGAGCCGCGCCAACGCCGGCCCTTCCAGCTGCGTGGCATCCAGGTAGATCGCCTCGGGAATGGCATGGAACAGGCAGACTCCCGCGCCGAGGCTGTGGGCGAGCTGCGCGGTGCGATCCAGCGCCGGCGTGGTACGTGCCGTGGTGTCCTTGATGGCGACCAGGATGCGGTTGATGGCGTACACGGCATCTCTCTCGCAGCCCGGACGATGCGCGCAGATTATGGCTGCAGTATGTCTGCTTTGCGGTACGCGGGACAGGCTACCCCGCCGCGTCCGCGCCCGCATCCGTAGAAGTGCATAGCGCCGCTCAGCGCAGCGTCCAGGGTTCTCCCAGCGGGCCGTGCGCGAAATGCTTGGCGAGGAAGGCCTCGCCGCTCTCGAGCACGAAGTAGCGGAACGCCTCGGCGGCCGGGGACAGCGTCTTGGCGAGGTTGTTCACCACGTGCCAGCGGCGCATGACGGGCAGCCCTTCGACCTCCGGGGCGGCGATCAGGTCGTGATCGAGCTCCAGGCCCACGGTGTGCAAGGACAGCAGTGCCACGCCCATCTTCGCCATGACCGCCTGCTTGATCGCCTCGTTGCTCGACATCTGCATGATGACGTGCGGGCGCATCTGGTGCGCCTCCATGTACTCATCGAGCGCAGCGCGCGTACCCGAGCCCGGCTCGCGCACGATGAAGCCCTCGTTCATGAGCGCGCGCGCAGGCACCTTCTCCGCGCGCGCGAACGGATGCTCGATGGAAGTGACCAGCACGTGCGGGTGCATGGCGAAGGGCTCCGCGCGTGAGGGCCAGTTCTTCGGCGGCCGGCCCATGATCGCCAGCTCCACCGAACCCTCGCGCATGAGGTCGACCACCTCGTCACGGTTGTTGGCCACCTGCAGGCGGATTTCGATCCCTGGATGCTCGTCCCGGAAGTCGGCGAGCAGGCGCGGCAGGAAGTACTTCGCCGTGCTCACCATCGCCACGTCGAGCAGCCCGGTGCGCAAGCCGCGGAAGCGGGCCACCATGTCCTCGGCGTCCCGCATGGCCGCCAGCACCCGCTGGGTATAGGCGAGCACGTACTCCCCGACCATCGTCAGGGAGACCTTGCGGCTCGAGCGGTCAAAGACCGGAAGCCCGACCTCCGCCTCCAACTCCTTGATCTGCATGGACACGGCTGGCGCGGTTAGGCCCAGCTCCTCGGCAGCTCGGGCAAAGCTCGAGTGCCGGGCGACGGCCGAGAAGACACGGAGCTGCCGCAGGGTGGCATTCTTCATTAAGGGATATTTAACTGATCAGTAATTTAAAGTGACTTCACTGAATGATAGACCGCCCGTAGAGTCCGTCTCAAGCCAATCAAGACAGAGGCGGAAGCGATGGATACCGGGACGGAGACACGGCTGGATGCACCCACGGCGATCAAGGACGCAAAGAAGCGTTACCGGGCGGGAGTGCTCAAGTACCGCCAGATGGGCTACTGGGAGCCGGACTACGTCCCCAAGGCCACCGACACCGTCTGCCTGTTCCGCATCACGCCCCAGGAGGGGGTCGACCCGGTCGAGGCCGCGGCTGCCGTCGCCGGCGAGTCGAGCACGGCGACCTGGACGGTGGTGTGGACTGACCGGCTGACGGCCTGCGACAGCTACCGCGCCAAGGCCTTCAAGGTCGAGCCGGTCCCGAACAACCCGGGGCAGTACTTCGCCTGGGTGGCCTACGACATCATCCTGTTCGAGGAGGGCTCGATCGCCAACATGACGGCGAGCCTGATCGGCAACGTCTTCAGCTTCAAGCCGCTGAAGGCGGCGCGGCTGGAGGACATCCAGATTCCGGTGGCGTACGTGAAGACCTTCAAGGGTCCGCCCACCGGGCTGATCGTCGAGCGCGAGCGCCTCGACAAGTTCGGTCGCCCGCTGCTCGGTGCCACCACCAAACCCAAGCTCGGCCTCTCCGGACGCAACTACGGGCGGGTCATCTACGAGGGCCTCAAGGGCGGCCTCGACTTCATGAAGGACGACGAGAACATCAACTCGCAACCCTTCATGCACTGGCGCGACCGCTTCCTCTACGTCATGGACGCCGTCAACAAAGCGAGCGCCGCCACCGGCGAGGTGAAGGGCTCCTACCTCAACGTGACCGCCGGAACCATGGAGGACATGTACGAGCGCGCCGAGTTCGCCAAGGAGCTCGGCTCGGTGATCGTGATGATCGACCTGATCGTCGGCTGGACCTGCATCCAGAGCATGTCCAACTGGGCGCGGCGCAACGACATGATCCTGCACCTGCACCGCGCCGGGCACGGCACCTACACCCGCCAGAAGAGCCACGGCGTGAGCTTCCGCGTCATCGCCAAGTGGCTGCGCCTCGCCGGCGTGGATCACATGCACGCCGGCACAGCGGTGGGCAAGCTCGAGGGCGACCCGCTCACGGTGCAGGGCTACTACAACGTTTGTCGCGACAGCTTCACCAAGCAGGACCTGCCGCGCGGGGTGTACTTCGACCAGGACTGGTGCGACCTCAAGAAGGTGATGCCGGTGGCTTCCGGCGGCATCCACGCCGGGCAGATGCACCAGCTGCTCGACCTCTTCGGCGACGACGTCTGTCTGCAGTTCGGTGGCGGCACCATCGGCCACCCCGGCGGCATCCAGGCGGGCGCGGTCGCGAACCGCGTGGCGCTCGAGGCGATGGTCAAGGCGCGCAACGAGGGCCTGGACATCCGCACCCAGGGACCGGAGATCCTGCGCAAGGCGGCGCGCTTCTGTAGCCCGCTGCAGCAGGCCCTGGATACCTGGGGAGAGATCAGCTTCAACTACACGCCCACGGATGCCTCGGACTACGTGCCGACGGCGGCGGTGGCGCACTAGCGCCTCAAGGACGCACTCACCATGATGACCAATCCCACCGGACGTATCACGCAGGGCCAGTTCAGCTTCCTGCCGGAGCTGAGCGATGCGGAGATCACCCTGCAGATCGAATACGGCCTGAAGAAGGGCTACGCCTGGAGCATCGAGTACACCGACGACCCGCATCCGCGCAACACCTACTGGGAGATGTTCGGCATGCCGATGTTCGACCTCAGGGATGCGGCCGGCGTGCTGATGGAGCTCAACAACTGCCGCAAGAGCTTTCCGCAGCATTACATGCGCCTCGTCGCCTTCGACTCGACGCGCAACATCGAGAGCATCGCCATGAGCTTCATCGTCAACCGCCCGGCGCACGAGCCGGGCTTCGCGCTCGAGCGCCAGGAGAGCCGCGGCCGGACGCTGCGCTACAGCGTGCGCAGCTACGTCAGCGACCGGCCGGAGGGTGAGCGCGCCAACGGCAAGGCCTGAGGCAGGCGCGCCAGCAGGAGGAATCCATGCACCTGATCGCCCCATCGATACTGTCCGCCGACTTCGCGCGCCTGGGCGAGGAGGTCAAGCGCGTCATCGCCGCCGGCGCCGACTGGATCCACTTCGACGTCATGGACAACCACTTCGTGCCGAATCTCACCATCGGCCCGCAGGTGGCGGCGGCGCTCAAACCGTATCTGGGAAGGCCGCAAGGTGGGCGGGCCCTGCTCGACGTACACCTGATGGTGCAGCCGGTGGATGCCCTGGTGACGGCGTTTGCGGAAGCCGGCGCCGGCCTGATCAGCTTTCACCCCGAGGCCTCACTGCATCTCGACCGCACGCTGCAGCTGATACGCGCCGCCGGCTGTCAGGCCGGGCTGGCCTTCAACCCGGCCACCTCGCTCGAAGCGCTCGAGTACGTCATCGACAAGGTCGACCTGGTGCTCATCATGAGCGTCAACCCCGGCTTCGGCGGCCAGGGTTTCATCGACTCGGCACTGCGCAAGATCGAGCGCGTGCGGCAGCTGATCGCGGCGAGCGGTAGGCAGATCCGGCTCGAGGTCGATGGCGGCGTCAAGGTGCAGAACATCCAGCGCATCGCCGCGGCCGGTGCCGACACCTTCGTGGCCGGCAGCGCCATCTTCGGCTGCGCCGACTACCAGGCCGTGATCGAGGCGATGCGCTACGAGCTGCGCCGTGCCGTGCCCGTGAGCCGGGTGGCCTGAGGATGGGCACGCCGCTTTATTCGATACCCGGGAGTGCGCCGTCGGCGCCCGAGCCCTCCGTGGCATCCCCGACCGCGGAGGCCCAGGGCGCCGACGGTGCGCGCACCGTGAGCCAGGTGCTCGCGCGCACCCAGGCCGATGCCGTGATGGACGAGCTGGAGCGCGACCTGGTGGGGCTTGTGCCCATCAAGACGCGCATCCGGGACATCGCGGCACTCCTGGTGATCGACAAGCTGCGCATGAACCTCGGGCTGCAGGCGCAGGCGCCGAGCCTGCACATGTCCTTCACCGGCAACCCCGGCACCGGCAAGACCACCGTGGCGCTGCGCATGGCGGAAATACTGCATCGGCTCGGATACGTGCGTAAGGGCCACCTGGTCGCGGTGACGCGCGATGACCTGGTCGGCCAGTACATCGGCCATACGGCGCCGAAGACCAAGGAGGTGCTCAAGCGCGCCATGGGCGGGGTGCTGTTCATCGACGAGGCCTACTACCTCTACCGGCCCGAGAACGAGCGCGACTACGGCCAGGAGGCGATCGAGATCCTGCTGCAGGTCATGGAGAACCAGCGCGAGGACCTGGTGGTGATCCTGGCCGGCTACAAGGACCGCATGGAGACCTTTTTCCGCTCCAATCCGGGCATGAGCTCGCGTATCGCCCACCACCTGGATTTCCCCGACTACAGCGCGGAGGATCTGCTGCACATCGGCGAGAAGCTGCTCACGCAGCAGAACTACCGCTTTACCGCCGAGGCGCGCGCTGCCTTTGAGGAGTACCTGGCGCACCGCCTGCGCCAGCCGCACTTCGCCAACGCGCGCAGCGTGCGCAACGCGCTCGACCGTGCCCGGCTGCGCCAGGCGAGCCGCCTGTTCGCCGACCGCGACCGCACGCTCAGCGCCGCGGACCTCACCACCATCGAGGCGGCCGACATCCGCGCCAGCCGGGTGTTCCAGGGCGCGGCCCCGAAGCATTGATGACCTATTAATAAGGAGTCCAGTTCCATGCACCTGGGACGTACCACCCTGTCCAAGTTCCTGATCCAGCAGCTCAACGGCATCGCCGGCTCGCAGGACCTGGGGGCACTGCTCATCGACGTGGCCGCGGCCGTCAAGGCCATCTCGGCGATGACCGCCAAGGGAGCCCTCGGCGGCTACCTCGGCGAGCAGGGCAGTCGCAACGTGCAGGGTGAGGTGCAGCAGAAGCTCGACGTGCTGGCGCACGAGACCATGGTGCGCAGCTGCGAGTGGGGCGGGCTGCTCGCCGGCATGGTGTCGGAGGAGCTCGAGGAGCCCTATGCGGTGCCGCTCGAGTACGCGCGCGGACGCTATCTGCTGGTGTTCGATCCGCTCGATGGCTCATCCAACACCGACGTCAACGTCTCCGTCGGCACCATCTTCTCCGTGCTGCGGCATGCGCAGAGCGAGCCGCCGTGCGTGGCGGACTACCTGCAGCCCGGGCTCAAGCAGGTCGCCGCCGGGTATGCCATCTACGGGCCCGCCACCATGCTGGTCATCAGCATCGGCAAGGGCACGCACGGCTTCACGCTCGATCGCGAGATCGGCAACTTCATCCTCACGCACCCGGACCTGCAGATTCCGCCCGATACCAGCGAGTTCGCCATCAACACCAGCAACGCGCGCTTCTGGGAGCCGCCGGTGCACCGCTACGTGAGCGAATGCCAGGCGGGCAAGAGCGGGGTGCGCAGCCGCGACTTCAACATGCGCTGGATCGCCTCGCTGGTCGCCGAGGTGCACCGCATCCTCATGCGCGGCGGGGTGTTCATGTACCCCAAGGACACCAAGGAGCGCGGCAAGCCCGGGCGGCTGCGCCTGCTGTACGAGGCCAATCCCATCAGCCTGCTGGTGGAGCAGGCGGGCGGCCGCGCCAGCACCGGCAGCCAGCGACTGCTGGAGGTCAAGCCGGGCGCGCTGCACGAGCGCGTGCCACTGATCCTCGGCTCGCGGCACGAGGTGGAACGCATCGAGCGCTACCACGCGGAGTGGGCCTGCGGCACGGACCGCCCCTTCACTTCGCCGCTGTTCAACGAGCGCTCGCTGTTTCGCCCGGAGGCGCGCCTGTAGGGGCCGCGCGCAGCACCATGTCGCTCAGGCATCCCATCATCGCGGTTACCGGCTCCTCGGGTGCCGGCACCACCACGGTCATGAAGAGCTTCGCGCACATCTTCCGGCGCGAGGGCATCAAGGCGCAGGTGATCGAGGGCGACTCGTTCCACCGCTACAACCGCAAGCAGATGCGCGAGCGGGTACTGGCCGGCGACAACGGCAGCGCCACGCCGATCAGCCACTTCGGGCCGGAGGCGAACCTGCTGGGTGAGCTGGCCGCGACCTTCGAGGAGTATGGGCACAGCGGTCGTGGCCGCGTGCGTCGCTACGTGCATGACGCCGCCGAGTCCAAGGAGCTGAATGCCGAGGCCGGCACCTTCACCGACTGGCAGCCGATGCTCGAGGGCAGCGACCTGCTGTTCTACGAGGGCTTGCACGGCGCCTACGTCGACGCGGCGGTCGATGTGGCGCGCCACGTCGACCTGCTGGTCGGCGTCGTGCCGATCATCAACCTGGAGTGGATCCAGAAGCTGCATCGCGACCGCACGCACCGCGGCTACACGCAGGAGGCGGTGGTCGACACCATCCTGCGCCGCATGCCCGACTACGTGAACCACATCTGCCCGCAGTTCAGCCGCACGCACGTGAATTTCCAGCGCGTGCCCACCGTGGACACCAGCAACCCGTTCATCGCGCGCGACATCCCCAGCGCCGACGAATCGATGGTGATCATCCGCTTCGCCAATCCCAAGGGCATCGATTTCCCCTACCTGATCTCGATGCTGCACAACTCGTGGATGAGCCGCCCGAACAACATCGTGGTGCCGGGCGGACAGATGGGACTGGCGATGCAGTTCATCTTCACTCCGATGATCCTGCGGTTAATCGACCTGAAGCGTCGCGCATGAAGCAAGGAGCCCGCTGCCGATGAATGCCCGGATGCAACCCCTGACGGCCACGCGCGCGGAGCTGTGCAATGCGCTGCGCATGCTTTCGATCGATGCGGTCGAGGCGGCCAAGAGCGGCCACCCCGGCATGCCGCTGGGCATGGCCGAGATCGCCGAGGTGCTCTGGCGCAGCTTCCTCAGGCACGACCCGGCCGATCCGCACTGGTGCGACCGCGACCGGTTCGTGCTCTCCAACGGTCACGGCTCGATGCTGCTCTATGCGCTGCTGCACCTGAGCGGCTACGCGCTGCCGCTCGAGGAGCTCGCGCGCTTCCGGCAGCTGCACAGCAAGACCCCGGGACATCCCGAGGTGGGCGTGACGCCCGGCGTCGAGACGACCACCGGGCCGCTCGGGCAGGGGCTGGCCAACGCCGTCGGCATGGCGCTCGCCGAGCAGCTGCTGGCGGCGGAGTTCAACCGCCCGGGGCATGCGCTCATCGACCACCGCACCTGGGTATTCGTCGGCGACGGCTGCCTGATGGAAGGCATCAGCCACGAGGCGGCCTCGCTGGCCGGCACGCTCGGCCTCGGCAAGCTCATCGCCGTCTACGACGACAATGGCATCAGCATCGACGGTCACGTCGAGCACTGGTTCGCCGATGACACCCCGCAGCGCTTCGCTGCCTACGGCTGGCGCGTACTCGGACCGCTCGACGGGCACGACTCGGCGGCCATCGAGGCGGCACTGATGCAGGCGACCGCGGACTGCGGGCGTCCGACGCTCGTGGTCTGCAAGACCGTCATCGGCAAGGGCAGTCCCAACAAGGCGGGCACGCACGACGTGCATGGCGCGGCCCTCGGGCCGGCGGAGGCCGCCGCGACTCGCGCGGCGCTTGACTGGCAGGCGGCGCCATTTGAGATACCGCAGGCGGTGCGCAGCGCCTGGGACGCGCGGGAGCGTGGCGCCGCGCTGCACGCGCAGTGGCAGCGCCGGCTCGCGGGCTACACGGCGGCGCATCCGGAGCTGGCGCGCGAATTCGAGCGGCGCGTGCTGCGACGCGCATTGCCGGCAGACTTTGCCGCGGTGTGCGCCGAGGCCCTGGCGGCGGCGGTGAACGCGCGGGCCACGCTCGCGACGCGCAAGGCCTCGCAGAATGCCATCGAGGTGCTGCAACCGCGCCTGCCGGAGCTGCTCGGCGGCTCGGCCGACCTGACCGGCTCGAACCTGACGGCAGCCGCGAGCAGCGTGCCCGTGCGCCGCGGCCGCTGGGGCAATCACATCAACTACGGGGTGCGCGAGTTCGGCATGAGCGCGCTCATGAACGGCATCGCACTGCACGGTGGCTACATTCCCTACGGCGGCACCTTCCTGACCTTCTCCGACTACAGCCGCAACGCCGTGCGCATGTCGGCCCTGATGCGGCAGCGGGTGATCTACGTCTTCACCCACGATAGCATCGGGCTCGGCGAGGACGGCCCCACACACCAGCCGGTAGAACACGTGAGCAGCCTGCGCCTGATTCCCAACAATGCCGTGTGGCGGCCGTGCGATGCGGTCGAGACCCTCAGTGCCTGGCAGGCGGCCATCGAGCGCAGCGACGGGCCGACCTGCCTGATCCTGTCGCGCCAGAACCTGCCGCACTGCGAACGCAGTGCGGCCCAGCTCGCGGGCATTCGCCGCGGCGCCTACGTGCTGGCCGCAGCCGAGGGCGACGTGCTGACGCTGCTCGCCACCGGCTCGGAAGTCGCGCTCGCGCTGGCGGCGCGCGCGCAGCTGGCCGGCGAGGGCATCGGCGCGCGCGTGGTCTCCATGCCCAATTGCGCCGAGTTCGAGCGCCAGGAGGCGGCCTACCGCGCGGCGGTGCTGCCGCGGGCGCTGCCCGTCCTGGCCATTGAGGCGGGCGTGACGCACTTCTGGCGCGCCTACACCGGCTTCGATGGCGACGTCGTCGGCATCGACCGCTTCGGAGAATCGGCGCCGGCGGCGCAGGTGGCCGAGGCGCTCGGACTCACCAGCGCCAGCGTGTGCGCGCGCGCCCGCGCCCTGATCGCGCGCGGGCGCTCCTCATGAGCGCTCCGCGGCAGCTGGCACTGTGTGCCGATGGCGTCCCGGTGCGGGCGGTACTCTTTGACCTGGATGGAACGCTGCTGGACACGGTGGCGGACATCCACCTCGCCCTCAACCGCGCGCTGGCCGAGCAGGGCGCGGCGGCGCTGCCGCTCGAATACGTGCGCACCCTGATCGGCCGCGGCGCTCCGAGCCTGGTGCAGCGCGTGGTGGCGCGCCTGTCGCCGCGGCCGTGGCCGGTGGATGCGGTGCTGCTGCTGCAGCGCTTCTACTTTCATTATGACGACCTGCACGAGCGCCATGAGCACGAGGCGCGCGTCTATCCTGGCGTCGCCGCCGGCCTCGAGCGGCTGCACGCGGACGGCGTGCGGCTCGGGGTCGTCACTAACAAGCCGCGCCACACGGCCACCGCGCTGCTGGTGCAGCTCGGCCTCAGCCAGTGGATCGATGTCGTGGTCGGCGGTGACACCGCCGAGCAGCGCAAGCCGCATCCGCAGCCGCTGCTGCACGCGTGCGAGGCACTGCAGGTGCTGCCCGCGCACGCCCTCATGGTGGGCGATTCCTCGATCGACGTGCAGGCGGCACGGGCGGCGGGCATGCGCATCGTGTGCGTGCCCTATGGTTACAACGAGGGCGCGGACCCGCGCGCGCTGCCCTGCGATGCCCTCATCGACAGTGTCGCGGAGCTCTGCGGGCTGCTGCCCGCCGGCACGCCGCCGGGGCCGCTCACCCGCGGGGCACTTATGACTCCCGGGCAATGATCCGCGCGCTGCTGTGGGACGTTGACGGCACACTGGCGGAAACCGAGCGCGACGGGCACCGGGTCGCCTTCAACGAGGCCTTCGCCGCCGCGGGCGTGCCGTGGCGCTGGAGCGAGGCGCGCTACGGGGAGCTGCTCGCGGTAGCCGGCGGACGCGAGCGGTTGCTGCACGACATGCGCTCGCAGCCGCAAGCCCCGGCCGATGCCATCGCGCGTGCGCAGCTCGCGCACCATCTGCACCAGCTGAAGAACGCACGTTACGCCGCTATCGTGGTCCGCGGTGCCCTGCGGCTGCGGGCGGGGGTCGCGGCGTTGCTGGCGGATTGCATGGCCGGCGGCGTACGCCTGGCGATCGTGACGACCACCAGCCGGGTCAACGTGCAGGCGCTGCTCGGGCGGCAGCTGGGACCGAACTGGGCCGCGCGTTTCGCGGCCGTGGTGTGCGCGGCGGATGCGCCGCGCAAGAAGCCTGATCCGCAGGCATACCTGCAGGGGCTGGCCGCGCTCGCGCTCGCGCCCGAGGAAGCGGTGGCGGTCGAGGATTCTCCGGCGGGCCTCGAAGCGGCGCGCCGCGCGCACGTGCCGGTGCTGCTGACACGCAGTCACTACTTCCCCGCTACCGTGGCCGCCGGGGCGCTGGCCGCCGGCCCGTCCCTGGGGCAGGCGCACGGCTGGCAGCCCGCGGCGCGCGCGTCCGCGACGCGCATAACGCTCGCACAGGTGGCGCACTGGCATGCGGCACAGCTGCCCGACCGCGCGGCGCGCGTTAGCTGATGTTGGAAGCGAGCGCATCGCACGCGCCCGGCCAGAGCCCGCGTTGATGAGTGCCCGCTCGGGGCTCTATATTGCGTCGCAGGGGAGGGCGCAGTGCGGGGAAGCGAACGCGGCTCGCGGACACAGGTACCCGGCGCGCCGGGTGCCGTCCTGCTATGTGCAGCCGTGCTGGTGGCCGCCTGTGTCAGCGCCCCGCCGCCCGCCCCGCTCGAGCCACGCGATACGCTGGCCGAGTTCAGTGCGCGCCGCCTGGATGCGCTGGGCGGTCTGCCGCCCGCGAGCAGCGGCTGGAACCGCGCCCAATGGCTCGCCGCCGCGCTGGCACTCAATCCGCACCTGCAGGAGGAGCGCGCCGGCGTGGCCGCGGTGGCCGCGGCCGAGCGCACTGCCGCACAGCATCCCAACCCCAACATGGAGCTGTTCGGGGAGTACCTGACGGCCACGGGAGCCTCACCGGCCGCGTGGCTCTATGGGTTGTCGATGGATTTCCTGCTGCCGCGGCCGGGAGAGCGCGCGCGGGCGCGCACCCAGGCCTCGCTGCAGACCGCACTCGCCAACTCCGGTCTCGGCGAGGCGATCTGGGAAGTGCGCAGCGCGCTGCGGCTCGCGCTGCTGGATGCGGTCGCGACCCAGGACCAGGCGGCAACCCTCGGCGTGCTGGTCGGCGCACGCGAGGCGCTGCTGGAGAGCGATCGCGCGCGGCTGCGTGCCGGGGACATCGGCCGCAGCCAGCTGCTTGCCGATGAGCTCGAGCTCGGGCGCGCGCGCCAGCGCGCGCAGCAGATCCGCGCCCGCGGCGGCGCCGCGCGTGCGCGTCTCGCCGCCACCATCGGCGTGCCGCTGAGTGCCCTCGATGAGGCCACGGTGCGCTGGCCGGACTGGACGGCGATCGAGCAGCTGACGGCCACGACGCCCGCGCTGTGGCGCGAGCAGGCCCTCATCGGTCGTCCGCAGATGATCGCGGCACTGCGTGCCTATGATCTGGCGGAGCTGAACCTGCAGCACGAGGTCGGCAAGCGCTGGCCGCAGCTGCGCGTCACGCCCGCCTATGCCTGGGGGGGCAGCGGTGTGCGCCAGGATGCCCTCGACACCATCTCCAACGAAGCCGGGCTCGGGCTCTCGTTCGAGTTGCCCATCTTCAACCAGCACCAGGGGGAGATCGGGGAGGCTCTCGGGCGCCGCACCGCCGCGGGCGAGCACCTGAAGAGCGTGCAGGCGCAGATCTTCGAGCAGATCGACCGCGCCGAGCTCGCCTGGCCAGCCGCGCGCGCGGCCTGGGCCGAAAGCGAACGCCTCACCCAGCTGGCCGCCACCGCGGCTCAGGCCGAGCAGCGTGCCTTCGCGCGCGGTTCGAGTGATCGCGCCGCGATGCTCGCCGCACAGATCACCGCGAGTGAGGCCCGTCTGGCCACGCTCGATGCCGCCTACGAGGCGCAGCTCGCATTCGGCGCGCTCGAGGACGCGTACCACCGTCCGCTCGAGGGGGCCGAGAGCCTCATGCAGGCGCCGCAGGCATGAGAGCGCTGCTCGCCCTGGGGAGCGTGACGCTGCTGTGCGCACTCGCGGCGCCGCCCGCGCAGCCTCCGGGTGCCGAACGCGGCGAGGCCGCGCAGCGCAACGAGGCGCGCAGCCGCCCGGCGCGGCCAACGGAGGACAACGACGAGGAGCGCGCGCCGGCAGCGGCCGCGAGCGCAGCCGAGCCCGAGCCGCCGCAGGCGCACTCGCCGGCCGCGACCGGCAAGGACGAGGAGCGCGACGAGGCGCAGGAGAAGGCCGGCAAACTCAGCCTGACCAGCTCGCAGCAACGGGCCGTCGGCATCCGCACCGATGCGCCGCTGCCGCTGGCGGCGGCTCCGGCAATCGAGGCGTATGCGACCGTGCTCGACCCGGTGGCGCTCGTCACGGATGCGGGACGCACCGAGAGCACCCGCGC
>Ga0335082_10005535_pt1 | contig 13805 bp, 12 predicted proteins | sample Lox_Sample_41_FD_206718 | JGI IMG/M metagenome (GOLD analysis project Ga0335082, IMG submission 206718) | Soil microbial communities from Loxahatchee National Wildlife Refuge, Florida, United States - Lox_Sample_4.1 | ecosystem: Environmental > Terrestrial > Soil > Wetlands | place: USA...
GAGCGGAGCGCCTAAGCCGACCCAGAATAGGGAGGCGCCAGCGAAGCGACCGGAGGGGAGCGGAGCGCCTAAGCCGACCCAGAATAGGGAGGCGCCAGCGAAGCGACCGGAGGGGAGCGGAGCGCCTAAGCCGACCCAGAATGTCGCGCATCCGTTGTCGATGTTGACCGGCGAGGAAGTGAAGCGCGCAGTCGAAGTGCTGCGCGGGTCGGGCAAGGTCGGCGACGATGCGTTGTTCGCGAGCATCGTGCTGCACGAGCCGCCCAAGGACGTGCTCGCGCAGTGGAGGCCGGGCGACCCCGTCGAGCGGCGGCTGCGCGCCACGATCGTGCCCGGCCCGGAGTGCCATGTGGTCGAGGCGATCGTGAACCTCGGCACCGGCGCGATCGAGTCGTGGACGGTCGTCGAAGGAATGCGGCCGACGCTGCTCATGCACGAGTCAGCGCACGCAATCGGCACGATTCGCCGGCACCCCGAGTATCTCGCGGCGCTGGCGAAGCGCGGGATCACCGAGGACATGATCGACAACGTGCAGATCGACCCGTGGCCGGCCGGCACGTTCGGATACGACTGCGAGGAAGGCAACCGCATCACACGCTGCATCTCGTTCCTGCGCGCCGACAAGACCGACAACGGCTACGCGCGGCCGATCGAGGGTCTGATCGTGCACTTCGACAACGGGCGCAACGAGGTGCTCGACGTCATCGACTACGGCGTCACGCCGCTGCCGCCGAACCGTGCGAGCTACCTGCAGGCCGATCAGCCGCGCACGCGTACCGACCTCAAGCCGATCGCGATCACGCAACCCGAGGGGCCGAGCTTCACGGTGGAAGACAACCTCGTGCGCTGGCAGAAGTGGGAGTTCCGCGTTGCCTTCGACCCGTTCGAAGGACTCGTGCTGCACCAGGTCGCGTACAACGATGATGCCGGCGACGCCAACGACAGGGGCAGCCGGCGCCGTTCGATCCTGCACCGCGCGTCGATCACCGAGATGGTCGTGCCGTACGGCGATCCCGGTCCGGTGCAAGGGTGGAAGAACGCGTTCGACGCGGGGGAGTGGGGCCTCGGCCGGATGACGCAGTCGCTCACGCTCGGCTGCGACTGCCTCGGCGAGATCCGCTACTTCGACGCGACGCTCGCGACCGAGCACGGCAAGCCGTGGGTGATCGAGAACGCGATCTGCATGCACGAAGAGGACTACGGGATCCTCTGGAAGCACGTCGACCTCTGGGGCGGCACGAGCGAGGTGCGGCGCAGCCGTCGTCTCGTCGTCAGCTTCATTTCAACTGTCGGCAACTACGAGTACGGGTTCTTCTGGTACTTCTACCTCGATGGCAACATCCAGCTGGAGGTCAAGCTGACCGGCATCGTGTCGCCGATGGCGATCGTGCCCGGCACCGATCCGCCGTTCGCCAACGTGATCGGCGAAGGCGTTGCCGCGCCGCACCACCAGCACATCTTCAACGCGCGGCTCGACTTCGACGTCGACGGAACGACGAACGACATCTACGAGGTCGACGCCGAGCGCTTGCCGCCGGGCCCCGACAATCCGTGGCTGAACGCGTTCCGCGCCAAGAAGACGTTGCTCGCGAGCGAGCTGGCGGCGCAGCGCGAGGTCGATCCGAGCGTGTCGCGGACATGGCGCATCGTGAACCCCGAGGCGCGCAACGGGCTCGGGCAGCCGACGGCGTACAAGCTCATTCCCACGATGTCGACGCCGACGATGATGGCGCATCCCGACTCGCCCGTCGGCAAGCGCGCTGCGTTCGCGCAACACAACGTGTGGGTCACGCCGTATGCGCCCGACGAACGGCGCGCCGCGGGCGAATATCCGAACCAGCATCCGAGCGGCGACGGGCTGCCGGTGTGGACGGCGGCGGATCGTTCCATCGCGAATGCTGATCTCGTCGTGTGGTACAGCTTCGGCGTCACGCACTTCGTACGCCCCGAGGACTGGCCGGTGATGCCCGTCGAGTACACCGGCTTCTTGCTGTCGCCGTTCGGGTTCTTCGACCGCAATCCCGCGCTCGACGTGCCGCCCTCCGACGCGGCGCACTGCCACGAGTCACACTGATGCCGCGCGTCCTCGTCACAAACGACGACGGGGTCGATGCACGCGGCATCCACGTGCTCGCGGCCGCGTTGCGCAACGCGGGCCACGAGGTGTTCGTCGTCGCGCCCGACGGTGATCGCAGCGGCACGGGCGCGGCGATCGGTCTCGTGCACGCCGACCAGCATCTCGACGTGCGGTGCGTGGAGCTGCCGGGCGCGCCCGGCATCCCCGCGTGGGCGCTCGACGGCCCGCCCGGCATGTGTGTGTGCGCGGCCCGGCTCGGTGCGTTCGGCGACCCGCCCGACGTCGTGGTGTCGGGGATCAACTCGGGCTGCAACACCGGGCGCGCGATCCTGCACTCGGGCACCGTGGGCGCCGCGTTGACGGCGCAGAGTTTCGGATGCTCCGCGCTCGCGGTGAGCGTCGACGTGAGCGACCCGTGGCGTTACGACACCGCGGCACGCGTCGCGCTCGACGTCATGCCGATGTTGCTCGACGCGCCGCCGCGATCGGTCCTCAACCTGAACGTGCCCGCGCTCGACTACGACGACGTGCTCGGCGTGCGCTGGGCGCGGCTCGCCGCGTTCGGCTCGGTGCGCGCCGCGATCGGCGACGCCACACCCACGAGCGTGCAGTTCGAGCTGCGCGCGACGGGCGTCAGCGCGCCGCCTGATTCCGACCAGGGTCTCGTCGACGCGGGCTTCGCGTCGCTCACGACGATCGTCGGCGTGGCCGAGGCCTGGCCGGCCGCCGGGCCCGAGGAGGCACCGGTGACGAGCACGGTCGTGCCCGGCGCGTTCGTGGAGCCGGTGCACGCGGTGCCCGACGCGTCGGCCCCGCACACGTTGCACCGGCCACTGCACGCGGGCGCGGTGCCCGCCGCGAAAGAGCAGTGATCGTCCGGCGCGCCGGCCGCGTCGTTGTGGTCGACGCGCGCGATCGGGTGTTGTTGTTGCGCGGGTGTGATCCGGCGCGGCCCGACGCGGGTTCCTGGTGGCTCACGCCGGGTGGCGGTGTCGACGACGGCGAGACCGAGCGTGATGCCGCACAGCGCGAGCTGCGCGAGGAGACGGGGCTCGACACACGCGTCGACGGGCCGATCGTGCTCGAACGGGTCACCGAGTTCGACTTCGACGGCCGGCATTTCGAGCAACGCGAGCAGTTCTTCGTCGTACGCGTCGACGCGCACGAGGTGCAAGCGACCGAGCTCACCGAGGTGGAGGAGCGGGCGTTGCTCGGCCATCGGTGGTGGACGCGCGCGGAGCTCGCGGCGACGGGAGATGTGGTGTATCCGGAGCAGTTGCTCGCCCTGCTGGATGAGATCCTGGACGCGCGATGACGATCGAACCCGACGACAAGGACTGGACGTGGGTGCTCGAACGACCCTGCACCGAGTGCGGGTTCGTGTCGGCGGATTTCCCGCGTGAAGAGGTCGGCGCGATGGTGCGCGCCAACGCCGCGGCGTGGCCGGACGTGCTGGCGCGAGCCGACGTGGCGGTGCGGCCCGACGACCATACGTGGTCGGCGCTCGAGTACGCGTGCCACGTGCGCGACGTGTATCGCATCTACGACACGCGTCTCGAACGCATGCTCACCGAGACCGATCCGTTGTATCCCAACTGGGATCAGGATGCTTCGGCCGTCGAGGAGCGTTACAACGACCAAGATCCGGGCAGGGTCGCGGCCGAGCTCGCCGATGCGGCGGCGGCCATCGCGGACCGCTTCGACACCGTGCACGGCGAACAATGGCAGCGCACCGGCCGCCGCAGCGACGGCGCCCGGTTCACGATCGAGACGTTCGCGCGCTACATGATCCACGACCCGATCCACCACCTGCACGACGTGGGCGCCAGCGCGACCTGACGGCGGTTGCCGGTGCGCGCCAGAATCTCGCCATGGCGAACTGGACGCGCGAAGAGCTGCAACGGGCCCACGACCACTACGTCGCAACCGCGCAGGAAGCGGGCCGCAGCGGCGACTGGCGCGCGTGGGCCGATCTGTTCACCGACGACGCGACGTACATCGAGCACCACTACGGCACGATGCACGGCCGCGAAGCGATCTTCGACTGGATCGCCAAGACGATGGCGGAGTGGCCGAACTCCGAGATGAAGGAGTTCCCGCACGACTGGTGCGTGTGCGACGAAGAACGCGGCTGGTGGATCTGCCAGATCGAGAACCGCTTCCGCGATCCGGGCGACGGCCAGGTGTACCAGGCGTACAACCTCACGGTGCTGAAGTACGCCGGGAACATGCAGTTCTCGAGCGAGGAAGACGCCTACAACCCGGCGAATTTCGCACCGGTCGTGAAGGCCTGGATCGCGGCCAGCCGAGCCTGAAAGCAACGCCGTTCCGGCCTGGTACGATGAAAGGTCCCGCGCGCTCGCGGCTTCCTCGCCCGGCCGGCTGTTCCGACCTCGGCGAGCATCAGTATCAGCACATGGAGTGAGATGGCGTTCAAAGTCGGTGACCGGGTCGTGTATCCCCACCATGGGGCGGCCGTGATCGAGCGCAAGGAGATGCGCGAGGCGTTCGGCGAAAAGCAGGAGTACTTGATCCTGAAGGTCGCGAACGGCGACCTCACGCTCGCAGTTCCGACGGCGAAGGCCGAAGACGTCGGGATGCGGCCGCCGATCTCGGCCGAAGACATCGACGACCTCTTCCAGCTCCTCGGCAAGAAGGACGTGCGCGAGCCCACCAACTGGAGCCGGCGGTTCAAGAACCACCAGGAGAAGTTGAAGAGCGGCGACGTCTACCAGGTCGCCGAAGTGGTGCGGAACCTTGCGTTGCGGGAGACCACGAAGGGTCTGTCGGCGGGTGAGAAGGCGATGCTCGTGCGGGCACGCGGCATCCTCGTGTCGGAGCTGAGCTTCGCGTTGAACGTGTCCGAAGAAGACGCGCTCGCCAAGCTCGAACAGCAACTCAGCTGACCCGCAGGAATCGCTCACCTTTCGCGAACCCGTCGCTGTTCGCGACTTGGCCGCAACCCAAAGTCGGCTCTCAGGCCCCGGCCGCGTGCATCTCTGTGGAGCCTGACGGAACGACGGTTCAGCGGCGGGCGCGCACGAGCAGACGGCCGCGCCGCGTCTGCGATTCCGTGGCATTCGCGTCGTCGACTGATTCGACGGTCCAGCCCGCGGCCGACACCCATTCCAGCGCAACCGCGGCCGGCGGCACAGTGAGCACCGGCTCGCCCGACGCGGCGAGCGCCGCTTCTCGTTCCTGCTCGCGCTCGCTGGGCGCGTTGTCGCGTGTCGAGATGCTCGCCGCGAGCTCGCTGGCCGGCGCGGCGCGCTCCGCGGCGGTGCGGAGCAGGCCGCGGAACGCGTCTTCGGGCAAGTAGCGCAGCACGCCCTCGCAGATGAACATCGAGCGTTGCCGCGCGTCGTGGCCCGCGGCGGCGAGCGCGTCGGGCAGGCCCGGTTCCGTGAAGTCGGCGGTCACGAACGTGATGCCGTCGAGCGACGCGCCGACCTCGGCGAGGCGGCGGCGTTTGTCGGCCTGCGTCGCGGGGTGGTCGACCTCGAAGAACCGCACACCCGGCGTGCGATAGCGCAACGCGCGACCGTCGTAGCCCGCGCCGAGAATCACGATCTGGTGCACGTCGTCTTCGATCGCGCCGATCACCCTGGCGTCGAAGAACCGGGTGCGGGCCTTCATGAAGACGAAGAATTCGTCGCGTCGTTGCGCGCGCGCGTCGGGGTCGGGCGTGAATCCCGCGGTGAGTGTGGCTGTCAGCCGGTCGTCGGCGTCGGGATCGCCCGAAGCCCATGGCGCACGCTCGAGCCGCGACCGCACCAGCGCGACGCCGCGAGCTGTCAGCGAGGCTTCGTCGGAGCGCATGCGCCCATCAGAGCACAGATCGATTCATCACGGTGACGCATTCGACGTGCGGGGTGTGCGGGAACAGATCGACCGGCGTAATCGAGTGCAATTCGTAACCACCGTCGTGCAGAAGCTTGACGTCGCGCGCGAGCGACGCGGGATCGCACGACACGTGCACGATCCGTTCCGGCGCGCACTTCATCACGTTGCGCGCCGCGGCGCGCCCGAGCCCGGCGCGACTCGGATCGGCCACGACGACCTCGACCTCGACGGGGCGCCACCTTGCAACGTCGGCACGGACCACGCGCGCGGGCAGGTTGCGCAGGTTGTGACGTGCGTCCGCGGCCGCGGAACGGCCGCGCTCGACCGCGATGATCCGGCGCGGCGCGTCGACCAGCGCGGCGAACAGACCCACGCCGCAGTACAGATCCGCGACGACCCGGTTCGGGCCGACCGCATCGCGCACGAGGTGTGCGAGCGCGGCCGCGCCGTCGGTGCGGGTCTGGAAGAACGACGGTGCGGCGATGCGGAACCGCACACCGTCGATCTCCTCGTGGATCGCGGCCGCGCGGCCGATCTGCACGTCGGGCGGGACTGTGATCGCGACACTCGACGGTTCGACGACCACGCAGCGCTCGCCCGTCGTGACGCTCGCCCGTACCGTGATCTCTTCCGCGTCGCCGAAGCGGCCGTTGTGCAACACGTCGTCGACGAGCGGGTGCGCGACCATGCAGTGCTCCACCGCGATCGGAATGTGCGCGTGATGCTGCCGAAAGGCCGGCCGGCCGTTCACCACCAGCGCCCGCACGGTGGTGCGGTATCCGTCGGGTGGGAGATCCACGGTGGCGCCGATCGGCGCGTCTTCGGTGTGCGCGATGCGGCGGAGCGCGTCGACGATGATGTCGCGTTTGAAGTCGCGTTGCGCGTCGAGCGCGACGTGCTGCCACCCGCAGCCGCCGCAACCTGCGCGCGCGTGCACGCACGGCGGCTCGATGCGCGCCGGCGACGCGTCGAGCACGTCGATCACCCGGGCGCGGATGTGATCGGCGCGATCGGCGACCACTTCGACGCGCACCCGCTCGTCGGGCAGCGCGCCGTCGACCAGCACGACCCGGCCGTCGGGCGCGCGCCCGAGCGCGTCGCCGCCGGCAACCATGCGACTGGTCGTGAGCTCCACGTTCCCATTCCAGCGGAAATGCTGCGAGACTTCGCACTCGTGAAGGCACTGCGGATCAACGAGCTGGGCGAGCCCGAGCAAGTGTTGCAGCGGGACGACCTGCCGGTGCCCGAGCCCCGCCCCGGCGACGTGCGGATCCGGGTGCATGCGGCGTCGCTCAATTTCCCCGACGTGCTGATGTGCCGCGGCGAGTACCAGGTGAAACCCTCGTTGCCGTTCACGCCGGGCTCCGAGGTGGCCGGCATCGTCGACGCGCTCGGCGAGGGCGTCGAGGGGGTCGCACCGGGCGATCGAGTGCTCGCGATCCCGAACTTCGGCGACGGCGGTTTCGCGGAGTTCACGACCGCGAACGCAGCGGGCGGCGTGTTCCCGATACCGGCCTCGATGCCGTTCGGCGCGGCGTCGGCGCTGCACGTCGTGTACCAGACGGGTCACCTCGCGCTGCATCGCCGCGCCGCGTTGCAAGCAGGAGAGACGCTGCTCGTGCACGCGGGCGCGGGCGGGGTGGGCAGTGCGGCGATCCAGCTCGGTCGGGCCGCGGGCGCGCGCGTGATCGCGACCGCGGGCGGGCCCGCGAAGGTCGCGGTCTGCGAGCAGCTCGGCGCCGACCTCGCAATCGACTATCGCGAGCAGGATTTCGTCGACGCGGTGAAGGAGTTCACCGGCGGTCGCGGTGCCGACGTGATCTACGACCCGGTCGGTGGCGACACCTACGACCGATCCACGAAGTGCATTGCGTTCGAAGGCCGGATCCTCATCATCGGATTCACCGGCGGTCGCTTCGCCGAAGCGCGCACCAATCACGTGCTGATCAAGAACTACTCCGTGGTCGGCGTGCACTGGGGCCTGTACAACCTCGTGAAGGCGGAGGTGGTGCGCGCCACGCATGCCGAGCTCGTGCGTCTCTACGAGGCGGGGGCGATTGATCCACTGATCTCGGAGATGGTCACGCTCGACGGCGTGCCTGCCGCGCTCGCGCGCCTGGGCAGCCGGGGCACCTACGGCAAGGTGGTCTGCGAGCTATAAGCGGCCGGGACCGTCTCGATCATTGGTCGTCCGGAGCGCGTTACGCAGTCAGCCGCTGTTTGAAGAAGTCGAGGACGCGGTTGAGCGCGTCCTTCGTGGGGTGTCCGGGCTCGTCGACCAGATGCTCGGTGACGACCGAGTGCGCCGAGCGCGGAATCCCGTGTTCGTTGCCCTTGCTGCTGTCGATCTCGATCGCGATCAGCCGATCTCCGAACACCTCGCGTAGGTGCTCGAACCGCGCCGCGGGAACCGCCGGGTCACGCGTGAATCGCATCGCAAGCACGCACAGCTCCTCGCGCTCGGCGACACGCGCGAGATCGGCGTCGGAGAGCCCGAGCGCGCGACTGCGAGCCTTTCCGAGGGGAAACGGCAGCGACGGCTGACTGAGCACCGGCGCGAGGAGGTCGTCGTCGACCGCCATCGCGAGCGCGAACCCGCCGGTGAAGCACATGCCGATCGCGCCCACTCCGGGTCCGCCGCACTGCTCGTGGAGGTCGCGGGCCAGCGCGCGTAGCCAGTCGATGATCGGCGACGTGCGGTTCAGCGCCCACGTGGTGAACTCCTTGGAGACGCAACCCTGCGTGATCGACTTCGCGATGTACGGCACCGACACCTTCCTGCCCGGCGTCCCGAACAGCTGCGGCATCGCGACCGTGAACCCCGCGTCGACGACCCGTTGCGCGAACGCGGCAACGTTCGGCGTGATGCCCGGCATCTCCGATATCACCACCACGCCCGGACCCGAGCCGGCGCGGTACACGTCGCGGGTCTCGCCGTTGTACGTGAACGTCGTGGTGGTGAACCCGTCGAGACCCGGTGCCATGGCCCGGAACACTAGAAGCGGGCGAGCTCCTCGCGCAGCAGGCCGAGTCCCATGCCTCCGAGATCGAGCGCGTACGTGTGGAACGCCTTCAAGTCGAAGCCGGCGCCGTGGCGGGCTTTGGCCTCGGCCCGGCACTCGAGCCACACCCGCTCGCCGACCTTGTAGCTGATCGCCTGGCCCGGCCAGCCGAGGTACCGGTCGACCTCGCTGCGCATGAACGCTTCCGGAAAGCGCGAACGCTCGATGACGAACGGCAGCGCGAGCTCGGGCGTCCACGTCTCGCCCGGGTGATAGCGCTCGTGCGCGGGAATCGTGAGCTCCAAGTGCATGCCGATGTCGACGACGACGCGCACCGCGCGCATCGCCTGCGCGGCGAGCATGCCCATCTCGAACGCGGGATCGTCGAGATAGCCGAGCTCGCCCATGAGCCGTTCCGCGTACAACGCCCAGCCTTCTCCGTGGCCCGACACGAAGCCGAACAGCCGTTGGAAGCGCGAGAGCTTGCCTGCGAGGTATTTCACCTGCGCGACCTGTAGGTGATGGCCCGGCACCGCTTCGTGGTAGCAGGTGCTCACTTCCTTCCAGAGTGGGAAGTGCGTCTCGCCCAAGGTCGGGTACCACGTGCGGCCCGGACGCGCGAAGTCCTCGCTCGGGCCGGTGTAGTACATCGCGGCCGCGCCGCCCGGCGGTGCGATCATCGCCTCGCAGCGGTGCAACGGTTCGGCGATGTCGAAGTGCACGCCGTCGAGCTCGCTGATCGTGCGGTCGATGAGCTCCTGGTTCCATTGTTGGAACGCGTCGACGCCCTCGACCGTGCGCGTCACGTCGTGCTCGAGATGCTCGATCGCGTCGTCGACCGACGCGCCGGGCAGGATCCGCTCCGCCACGAGCTGCATCTGGTGCTCGATGCGGTGCAGCTCGTCGACGCCCCACGCGTACGTCTCGTCGAGGTCGAGCACGATCCCGTTGAACTCGCCCGAGAACAGCTGGTAGCGATCGCGGCCGACCGGGTCGTGCGGATCGGCAACCGGCGCGTACTCGTCGCGCAGGTATGCGCCGAGCTTCGCGTACGCGGCGGTGGCCACGTCGGCCGCGTGTGCCACGCCCGGGTCGTCGGGCCCGCGCGCCGCGAGGTTGCGGAAGAACGGGGCGTCGCCGCCCCACGCCTCGGCCTGCTGCGCGCACGCGAGCGCCTGGCGGCGCGCGGCCACCACCCCGCGCGCCACGCCGTCGCGCAATGTCGCTTCGATGCTCGCCACCGCGTCGGGCACGCGCTCCATCCGCGCGCGCGCAACGTCCCAGTCGTCGTCGGTGTCGAAGCTCATGAGATCGAAGCACTGCCGCACGGCTTGCACGGGACTCCCGATGATGCGCAACGGCCGCAGATCTTCTTGCGCGTCGTGCAACTCGAGCTCGCGTTGCAGCCGGTCGCGCGTGACCGCAGCCGCGAGCCGATCCGCGTCGTCGGTCAGTTCCGCGCGATCGATCGCGGCCAGCGCGGTGCGTGCCGCGTCGAGACGTGCCGCGATGCCGGCGGGGGAGTAGTCGGTGAGCTCGTGGTCGTGCCCAGCGATGCCGTAATACGTCGCGGCGCACGGGTCGAGCGCGGCGTACGCGTCGACGTAACGATCGGCCACCGCATACACGCCGTTCGGATCTGCGCTCGGCACCGAGAACCTCCCATCCGGCAGACGGCCGGTAGCGTGGGCGCAGTATGGCCCATCAATTCATTCTGCAGATGCGTGACCTGCGCCGGGTGCATCCCCCCGACAAGGAGGTGCTGCGGGGCATCAACATCTCGATGTACCCGGCGGCCAAGATCGGCGTGCTCGGCCTGAACGGCGCCGGCAAGTCGACGCTGCTGCGCATCATCGCGGGCGAGGACGACGGCTACCAGGGCGAATGCCGCGTCACGCCCGGTTTCTCCGTCGGTTACCTGCCGCAAGAGCCACGCCTCGACCCCGACAAGGATGTGCTCGGCAACGTGGTCGGGAGTGCGGACGCCGCCGAGCCGGGGACGGCGCAGCGAGGCAGCCATGCGTACGGCGTCGCCCGCACGAAGGCCTTGCTCGACCGGTTCGAAGAAGTCTGCAACGCGATGGGCGAGCCCGACGCCGACTTCGACAAGCTCCTCGCCGAGCAATCCGAGCTCCAAGACCAGATCGACGCGGTGAACGGCTGGGATCTCGACCGCCAGCTCGAGATCGCGATGGACGCGCTGCGCCTGCCGCCCGGCGACGCCGACGTCACGACGCTGAGCGGCGGTGAACGGCGGCGCGTCGCGCTGTGTCGCTTGCTCCTCGGCAAGCCCGATCTGTTGTTGCTCGACGAGCCGACGAACCATCTCGACGCCGAATCAGTCGCGTGGCTCGAACGCCATTTGCAGGAGTACCACGGCACGGTCGTCGCCGTGACGCACGACCGCTACTTCCTCGACAACGTCGCCGGTTGGATCCTGGAGCTCGACCGCGGCTACGGCATCCCCTGGGAGGGCAACTACTCGAGCTGGCTCGAACAGAAAGAGCAGCGGCTCGCGCAGGAGGAGAAGGTCGACGAGGCCCGCCGCCGCACGCTGGAGCGCGAGCTCGAATGGGTGCGCATGGCGCCGCGCGCGCGGCAAGCCAAGGGCAAGGCGCGCATCACCGCGTACGACAAGCTCGTCGCCGAATCCGAATCCGCCGAGAAGCGCCAGGAGAAGATCCAGATCTCGATTCCGCCCGGCCCGCGCCTCGGCGACCTCGTCATCGAAGCCGAGCACCTGCGCAAGGGCTACGGCGACCGGCTGCTCCTCGAGGACTTCTCGTTCTCGCTGCCGCCCGGTGGCATCGTCGGCGTGATCGGTCCGAACGGCGCGGGCAAGACCACGCTGTTCCGCATGCTGGTGGGTCAGGAGCAACCCGACGGCGGAAGCTTGAAGATCGGCCCCACCGTCGAGCTCGCGTACGTCGACCAGTCGCGCGAATCGCTCGACGCCGACAAGACCGTCTACGAGGAGATCACCGGCGGTGTCGACAACCTGAAGATCGGCACGCGGGAGGTGCACGGCCGGGCGTACGTCGCCGGCTTCAACTTCAAAGGCTCCGACCAGCAAAAGCGCGTCGGGGATCTGTCGGGTGGCGAGCGCAACCGGCTGCATCTCGCGAAGGCGCTGCTCATGGGCGGCAACGTGTTGCTGCTCGACGAGCCCACCAACGACCTCGACGTCGACACGTTGCGTGCACTCGAAGAAGCGCTGCTCGAATTCCCGGGTTGCGCGGTCGTGATCAGCCACGACCGCTGGTTCCTCGACCGCATCGCCACGCACGTGCTCGCGTTCGAAGGCGACAGCCAGGCGACGTGGTTCGAGGGCAACTTCAGTGATTACGAAGCCGACCGCCGCAAGCGCCTCGGCGGCGACGCCGACATGCCGCACAGAATCAAATACAAACCCCTCACCCGCTAAAGCGGGTGAGGGTTGCTTGCTGGGTCGCGCTCGCTGCGGGCCGGGATACCCGGCCCGCGGTCGCTCGCCGCTCCCGGCAGTCGGCTCCGCTCAGCTCCGCTTCGCTTCGCCGCCGCCCTCGTGCGACTTAGTGTCTGCGCTGTGGATCTCTTGCGAGTGTCCCGTTCGTGCGCGATTCCGTTCGGCGAGCTGGAATGGCGGTTCACGGGATCGGGTGGGCCCGGCGGCCAGCATGCCAACACGTCGAACACCAAGGTCGAGGTGCGCTTCGACATCGCGGGCTCCCCGTCGCTCGGGCCGCGCCAGCGCGCCCGCCTGCTCGAACGCCTCGGACCCACGCTGCGCGTCACTGCGTCCGAGAGAAGATCGCAGCTCCAGAACCGCGAGCTCGCCCTCGACCGGCTCCGGTCCCGGCTCGCGGAGGGCCTCCACGTGAACCCCACGCGCGTCGCGAGCAGCCCGTCGCGTGCGGCCAAGCAACGCCGCGTCGAGCAGAAACGCCATCACGGCGACATCAAGAAGACCCGGCGCCGACCCTCCGCGAGCGACGAATGAGCACGTTCCTCGACGTCGTGCTCGTTCTCCTCGGGATCGCGATCGTGATCTTCGTCGCCGACGCTGCGATCCGCACGTTCGTCGTGCCGCGCGGCACCGTCGTGTTGCTCACCGTGTCGGTGTTTCTCGCGGTCCGCGCGCTGTTCATGCCATTCGCCCGCCCGAGCCTCGGTTACGAGCGGCGCGACCGGGTCATGGCGATCTACGCGCCGTTCTCGTTGCTCGCCCTTCCCGCCGTGTCGCTCATTCTGATCTTCTTCGCGTACTCGTTCATCTTCTACGGCTTGTCGAACATCGACTACCGCGAAGCGATCATCATGAGCGGGTCGTCGTTGATGACGCTCGGGTTCGACCGTCCGAGCGACCTTCCGTCGACGCTCTTCGCCTTCTCGGAAGCCGCGATCGGCCTCGGCCTCCTCGCGTTGCTGATCGCGTACCTCCCGACGATCTACAACGCGTTCTCACGGCGCGAGGTCGCGGTCACCGACCTGTCGATCCGGGCCGGCACGCCGCCGACGCCGTACGAATGGCTCGTGCGCGCGCACCGCACCGGCTTCCTGCTCGACCTGGACGGCTTCTGGGAGCAATGGATGATGTGGTTCACCGAAGTCGCGGAGACGCATACGTCGTATGCCGCGCTCGTGTTCTTCCGATCACCCCACCCGCACCGGAACTGGGTGACAGCCGGTGGCTCCGTGCTCGACACCGCCGCGGTGAGGCTGGCGGTGCTCGACATCCCGTGGTCGCCGGCGGCGCCGCTCTGCATCCGATCGGGGTACGTCGCGCTGCGTGAGATCGCCGGGTTCTTCGGCGTCGACTACGACCCCGATCCTTCGCCCGACGATCCGATCAGCGTCGCCCGCGAGGAGTTCGACGAGCTGTACGACGAGCTGGCGCAGGCCGG
>Ga0335082_10005537_pt1 | contig 13801 bp, 12 predicted proteins | sample Lox_Sample_41_FD_206718 | JGI IMG/M metagenome (GOLD analysis project Ga0335082, IMG submission 206718) | Soil microbial communities from Loxahatchee National Wildlife Refuge, Florida, United States - Lox_Sample_4.1 | ecosystem: Environmental > Terrestrial > Soil > Wetlands | place: USA...
CGCGGAATCCCATGGCGGCGTCGAAGCCGCTCGAAAAGGCCTTGGCGCGCTCGGCACAGTCCGTCTGCGTGTCGTTGCTCATGGGCGGACGCTACACCGCGCGCACGCGTCAGGCGAGATGGGGCTCGGGATCATCACGGCCGGACGCCGTCACATGGCGGTGACGGTGGTGGCCACGCGCGGCGCGAACGGCCAGCGCCATTGCGCCGGCGACACGAACGGCTTCCACGCACCTTCGGCTTGCGCCAAGCGATCGGCGATGGTCAGCAACACCACCGGATGATGCCCGATTCCCAAGTGGCTGCTCTCGACCTCGATGTTCTCGCTGCGCGGGCCGGGCTCTTCCATGCAGCTGCGCCACGACGCGATGCCGTCGCTGCGGCTGTAGATCGCCGTGGCCGGCACCGGCACCGGCTCGCGCAGGGCGGCGCGCAGCACCTGCTCATCCGGATGCGTCGGACGGCGGTCGCGCAAGAAGCGCGGCACGTTGGTGGCGTCGAGATCGCGGAACGGGCTCGCCAGCGTAATCACCTGGCGCACCGCATCGGGCAAGTGACGGCTGAGCTCACGGGCGTAGACGCCGCCCAGGCTCCAGCCGATCAGGCTGACGCGCCGCGCGTAGCGCTGGTGCAATGCTGCGAGCCGTTCGCCGAGTCCCGCGACGATTGTCGGACTCGGGCCGAGGTTGCGCCCCAGGCCCCAGCCGTGCGCGCCATAGCCGAGGTCACGCAGGAAGCGCCGCAGTGTACGGGTCGAGAAGTCGCTGGCCATGAAGCCGGGGAACACCAGCACCGGATGGCCGTCGCCACGCGGGGCGCGGCGCAGAAACGGGTAGGCCGGAATGAGTGCGGCGAGCTCCAGGAGGGCGCGACCTTCGAGCATGAGTAAACCGAAAGCCGGCGGTTGAATCGATCGCGAATGTGCAGCCATGCATGCAACGTGACACCAATGGCGTCGGAGTCAAGGGGCGGGTTGCTGAGGCCGTGCGGCAGCGCCGCTCGGGCGCAGTGTCCGAGACTGGCCGTGCACCCGGCTCACGGGGCGCCGACGCACGTGCCGCTGATGCAGACCGCGCAAGGAGGACGCCTTCCATTCCCACACGGTTCGCAACAATCCGGGGTTTGCGAACAACCCGACGCGAAGAACGGGACGCAGTTCGCCGCCTCGCACACGCCGGTGACGTCGGGCAATGGCTGTACGCACGTCAACCCAGCCGCACACACGGGAGGCGGCCCGAGTATGTTGCCGCCGCAGGGGCCGCCGACGCCGGCGACGCAACCGCACCCTTGCGCGTCCGGCAGGGCGTCGCAGGTTGCGCCGGATGGGCAGGAGCCGCCGCAGGTACCGGCCGCGTCGGCCCCACAGGGCCGAATGCACAGATCTGCGGGACCACCGCAGCAGCGATGCGCGCCGTCGGCGCTCAAACAAATGCATACATGGGCGCACCTGCCATCATCGCACCGATCCGCCGTGCAGGCATCGCCATCGTCGCAGTCGGCATCGGTGGCGCACACCGGGGTCGGTGTCGGCTCGGGGACGCACAGGCACGCGCCCGTCGCGTCGGCTTGACACTCGCCTTTGATCACGAACTCGGGGCAGGCCATGCCGGGCGTGCAGGGGGGACGACTCACGCACGGACCGCCACAGGGCACTGTGTCACATTGCTGTCTCGGAGTCGGCGTTGGCGGCGGCGTCGGTGCAGGTGAGAGCGGCACGCATTCGCATCCGGCCGTTGCATCGACGACCGCACACCGGCCAAGCCGGGTGGCGATCTTGGGGCAGGCGCTGCCGGGGGGGCACGGTGGCGCAATCACACAATCACCATCGCATGGCACGCTACTGCATTGTGGCGTCGGCGCCGGTGGCGGAGTTTGCCCGACTGGGGCGCACGCGCAGGTGCCGGCAGCATCCGACTGGCACTGGCCCATGACCGCCAGGCCATCCCCTCCCTTGTCGATGGCGCACGGGACCCCGAAAGGACAAGGGAACGGCAGGATGCACGCGCCACCGCATGGTACGCTGCTGCATTGCGGCGTCGGCGTCGGTGCGGGAGTTTGCGGCGCTGGGACGCACGCGCAATCGCCAGCCGCGGTAATTTCGCACTGGCCCAGAGTGGCTGGCACGTCGGGTCCGCCCTGGCTGTTGCACGTCTCGCCGTCAGGGCACGGGAACGGCACGGAGCGCAAGGTGCAGGAGCCGCCGCATGGAATGGTGCCGCACTGCGGGGTTGGCGTCGGTTGCGGCGGTGGGCACTGTAGCGTGCAGATTTGATGGGGCAGGGGACACTCATCGCCTCGCGAGCAGACCTGGTCGGTGCATTGCTTCGTGGTGGTGTCAAAGCACTTGCCGGTGGGCGGTGGTGGCGGACACTCGCGCACGCAGGTTTGGTTCGACGATGCGCACGGCTGCGCCGCTGAGCACGACTGTGCCGTGCATTGCAGCGTCGTCGTGTCGAAGCACGTGCCGTTTGGCGGCGGTGACGCACAGCGGGCGGAGCAGAACTCGTTCGGTTGGGAACAAGGTTGTCCTGGGCCGCAAGGGTCCACCGTGCACTGCATGGAGATGGTATCGAAGCACGTGCCGCTCACCGAACCGTGGCACGCGCTGAGGCAACCTTGGAGCGTGGCAAGGCAGATTCCGCCACTGTTGCGCAGCGTCGCGACACAGTCCTCGATGCAGCTGGGTGGAGCGGCGCTCCCGGCCGCGGCGCAACCTTCAACACAGGTCTGTTCTGCCGCGAGCGCGGCCGCGAAGCACGTCGTGGCTGCCCCACCGCAGCCAGCGGCGCAGGTACCATCCGACGCCGATGGGGAGGACGGACAGCTCGTCGCGCAATCCGTCCGCGTCGCGGCGCAGGTGTGCCGCGAATTGCGCAGGGCATCGTGGCAGGCTGACCGGCACGCCGCCCCGGCGGCGCCCGGTCCGCAGCTGCGCGCACAGGCGATGAACGAGGTACGCCCCTGAACCGCGCAGACACGCTTCGCACTCAGGCAACTGTGCTGGCATTGATCGGCGCGCGCTGGCTGCGCCACGGCCGCCAACATGGTGACCGCGACCGTGAGAACGAGGTAGCGACGGAAAAGATGGGGCGTCATTTGATAGCCTCCTCGAGCGTCCCCAGGATCCACGGGACGAAGAATGAGCACCGCGAGTATCGCACGTCCGCGGAGCCGCGCAACACATTACCGTGAGGTGCGTCAGCATGTCGCGGCCCGGTCTCGGTTGCGCTTGAGAGGGGTCGCCGCGGTTGATCCGGGTGCGCCGTCTGTGTTAGCCGAAAGGGCTTCCCAGAAGACGGGCACATCGATTCGAGGAGTTACGTCGCATGGCTTGGAATCTCGCAGATTGTCTGGACCGCGTCGCCGTCCTCCGCGGTGACGAGGAGGCGTTGGTGCAGGGGGGGCGCTGCCTGTCGTGGCAGCAAGTGGAACGCCGCGCCCGCAACCTGGCGGCATGGATGCTCGAACAGGGAGCGACCCGTCAGGGGAAGGTGGCGATCTACACCTACAACCATCCGGCCTACATGGAGGCCGTGTACGCCGCCTTCAAGGCGGCGCTGGTGCCGGTGAACGTCAACTACCGGTATCGCGAGGAAGAGCTGCAGTACCTGCTCGACAACGCCGACGCCGAGATCGTCGTCGTGCACGAAGACTTCGTGTCGTTGCTGACCAAGGTCCTGGATCGGTTGCCGCGGATTAAAGGCGTCCTCGTCGTCGCCGAAACAGACACCGCGGCGCTGCCGGCGCGCGGCAGCCGCTACGAGCACGTCGCCGAGACCGAACGGCCAGCCCCGCAGGTGGCGCGCAGCGGCGACGACATGATGTTCCTCTACACCGGCGGCACCACCGGGATGCCCAAGGGCGTGATGTGGCGCCAGGACGACCTCTACTACCGCTTCGCCGGCGGCGGCCTCGGGGTACCGCCCGACGACATGGCCGCCTTCGAGGCGTACGTCGCGGCGGCGCCGATGCGCCTGCGCACCCTGATCGGCCCACCGCTCATGCACGGCACCGGGTGGTTCACCGCCATGATCGCCTGGATGACCGGTGGCTCGGTGATCATGCTCGATGACCCGAAGGCGTTCGACGCCGGCCAGCTCTGGGAGGTCGTTGAACGCACCAAGCCCACGGCCATCACCATCGTCGGCGACTCGTTCGCCAAGCCGATGCTGCGCGCCCTCGAATCGGCACCGCGCCGCTACGACCTGTCGTCCGTCAACATGATCGCGTCGTCCGGCGTCATGTGGAGTCAGGAAACCAAGCAAGGGCTGCTCGCGCACGTGCCCCAGGCCATGCTCGTCGATGCCTTCAGCTCGTCCGAGGCGGTGGGCATGGGCCTCTCGATCACCACCAGCGCCGGGGCGGTGCAGACGGCGAAGTTCCAGCTGACCGACAAGACGCGGCTATTCGACGAGAGCCTCAAGCTGCTGGAGACCCAGCCGGGGGTGAAAGGCCTGGTCGGCGTCGGCGGCGCGCAGCCCGTCGGCTATTACAAGGATCCCGAGAAGAGCGCCCGGACGTTCGTCGAGACGGCGCACGGCCGCTTCTCGGTTCCCGGCGACTGGGCCATGGTGAATGAAGATGGGGTGACGTTGACGTTGCTCGGCCGCGGCTCGGTGTGCATCAACACCGGCGGCGAGAAAGTGTTCCCCGAAGAGGTCGAAGAGGTCATCAAACGCCACCCGGCAGTGCGTGACGTCGTCGTCGTCGGTGTGCCCGATGAGAAGTGGGGCGAGGCCATCACTGCGGTGGTCTCGACCGTCAATGACGGCGTCGATGCGGACACCATCAAGCGTCTGGTGAAGGAGCACCTTGCGGGCTACAAGGCACCGAAGCACGTCGTCTTCGTCGACGAGGTGTATCGCTCGCCGTCGGGGAAAGCGGACTTCAAGCGGACCAAGCAAGTCGCCGCGTCGGCACTGGGCATCGCCACAAGCTGAGCGAGACCAAGTCCCCGCGCGCCCACGACGCGCTGCTCTGAGCGGCACCATCGGGTCGGCCGCCAGCCGAGCTGCGGGGCACGGCGCCCGGCCCTTTCCTCGGTGCCGCGGACGCGCTACACAACACGCCGGGTCGTCGCCGAGGGCTTCGTCGTCAGCACCCGTGCCGACGCCGATACGATCGAGGCGCGTGACAACAACACCGGCCCACGCGACGCGGCGCTGGCTAGTGGCGCGCAGTGGGTGAGCACCGACTACCCCGTGCCCGATCCCGCCATCGGCACCGGCTACGCCGCCACCATCCCGGGTGGCATGCCCGGCCGCTGCAATCCGATCAGCGCGCCGCGCGATTGCAACGCGCTCGACGTCGAGAACCCGCAGCACCTGGCATCGCGATAGGCCCCGCTACGAATCGGCCGGGCTAGGGCGGGGTCGCACCGCGCAGATCGGTGACCAGCGTTTGATACGTCGGCGACCCGGTCAACAGCCGGCGTCCCCAGTCGATGAGCAGGTCGACCTGGTCCTTCGGTAGCTGCAAGCGCGTGCTGATGCCTTGCAGCGTCTGCTTGGCGGCGGCGTCGGGGATGGCTTCGAAGCGGACGTGAATCTCGTACAGCTTCGGATGCGGCGGCCGGAAATCGTCGCCTGCGTGCGCGGCGGCGAAGCAGCGATCGCGCTCGCGGGCGATGCAGGTGGACGGCCGCCGCGCCGGGCGGCACAGCTCGGCGGCCAAGTCGACGCAGCCGCTGCGGCGCACCTCGAAGTCCTTCGCGGCGCGGTCCCACTCCTTGAACCACTGCCGCACCCGTTCGACGGTGTCGGATGAATAGTTTTCCATGGGGTTGGTGCCGGCGGCGTTGAGCACGGTGAAGATCCCCGGCGGCCGCGCGCAGCGGTCGATGCAGGAATCACTGTGCGGTTTGGCGTCGACGACGATCATCACGACGCGGCGCACGGCGCCGTTGTTGGCCAGATCGAAGAGGGGGATTGATCCGCTCGAGGTGATCGCCGTCTCCACGGCGCGCAGGCCGATATTGTCGGCCAGGCCGCCGTCACTGAGATGAATGAAGTGCCGCTGCGTCGCATCCTCGTAGGAGCGCCACGTCTTGGCGAGGTCGTAGCGCTGGGGATTGGCGCTGAAGTCGCCCTGCTCGGCGAGCTCGACCCATGGCGGGGCCTGGTAGCCGCAGGCGGCTTTGCCGTAGTTTTTCAAGGTGAGCGGCGTGAAGGCGACCGGGAAGGCCGAGGAGGCGGCGACGCCGCGCGACACGTGCACCCCGGAGAGATCGGAGCACAGGCGGTCGAAGTGCTCCTGGGTGAACGAAAACTGTGCGCCGCGCGCGATGTCGGTGGCGTTGAGGATGATGAACGGCCGCCGCTGCGGCAGATCGGCGAAGCGGCGACCCTGGAAGATCGCCGAATCGTAGTAGGCGTCGGCGAGATCGGTGCGCCCGTACGCCGGCGACAGCAGCTTCGGCCAATTCCACGGCGCCAGCACGCGCAAACCGAGCCCCCATTCGAGCTTGCGGTACAGCACCGCGTCGGGGAAGTCGCGGAAGAACGCCGGCGCTCCGAACAGGCCGTAGTACGCAGCGGTGAAGCTGCCGCCCGACACCGAGGAGATGACGTCGACCTCGTCGAGCAGCGTGCGGTTCCCGACGGGCGTATCGCGCAAGCCTTCCATCACGCCGTAGGCAAACGCCGCCGCGCGCGTGCCGCCGCCCGAGAAAGTGAGGACCACGAAGGTGTCGTCGCCGTTCTTGGCGGGATCGGTGACGCTGAGGTTCTCGTAACGGTAGCCGGCCGCCGGGTCCCACCGCTGCAGCGGCGGGTTGACCGGATAGCAGCCGGTCGTCCACAGTGCCGCGAGCGCCAGGCACAGCGCCCTGGACGCGCCGTGCCCGTACCGACTGCTGCGGTGGATGTCTGCGGCGTGCATGGCTGTTACTGGAAATCGATGATCATCGGGGCCGCCGGGGAGGTATCGGTCACGGTCACCGTGCGCTTGGTCGGCCGATAGTCGGGTGGCGTACCCAGATCGAACATGTGGGCGCCCTCGCCGACGATCAGCAGCCGGTTGGTCTGGCCGGAGCGGCGCCCGTCGATGAACACGTCGCGGACGCGCGGATACGTTACCATCACCCATTCCATTGCTTCGCTCCTTGGGCGTCAGCCCAGCACGCGGGCGACTTCGAAGTGCATGCCGTCGCGTCGTGAAAAATGGCCGCCCCAGTAGAAGCCGTGGTCGTTGGCGTACGGCACCAACTCGCGCACCGAACCCTTGCGGCCGCGCAGGACGGGCAGGGCGCCGCGCGGGTTCAAGGCGGCGTTGATGTCGAAAGCGCTGCCCCACGCGTGGTTGGACAGCGTGCTGCTGCTGCCGCGCACGTAGCGTGGCACGAAGCTGCCGTCCCAGGTCTTGATCAGGTTGAGCAGTCCGGCCTGTTCCCAGGCGGCGAACAGGGCCTGGCACTGCGCCGCGACCCGCCGGTGGAAACGCACCCGCCCGCTCGCCGGCGCCCCGGCCACGCCGCGCAGCTGCGGGATGCTGACGGTGACGATGTTGGTCGCCACCCAGTCGCCGAGGATGCGGATGTCGTCGCCGCTCGGCGTGAGGCGCTCGAACTTGAAGCGGCCGAAGATCTCGGCGCGCTCGGCGTTGGAGATGAGCGGCGCGAAGATCGGCGGCGGCGGCCACTCGGCTCCCGAGGTGCCGCCATGGGGGTCGGCAAACCCGGCATCGAAGCCTTGCTGCAGCGCCGCCGCGTACGTCAGCGGCCCCACCGTCCCATCGACCGCGAGTCGCTCGCGCTTCTGAAAGCCGCGTGTCGCCGCCTCAGTCAGTGGTCCGTACACGCCGTCGACCGTGCCGCTCAACAACCCTTGCCCCAGGAGGAAGTGCTGCCAGCGGCGGACATCGTCGCCTTCGCTGCCGCGTCGGAGGATTTCCATATCTGCATGCTCCTTGGTATCAAGCAACAATCAACGAGTGTTTCGAAGCGCACACTATGTGAGTGCGCGACCCACGGCATAGCGCAGCCGGGCGTCGGAGGTCAATGGGGTCAGCCGTTGTCGCCGCGGCTGTACACCCCACGGCGCGGCTCGTCGGTGTAGACCGGTTTGCGGCCCTGGTCGAACGCGCTGATCGCCTCGGGCAGGTTGTCGGTCATGCCGAGCATGATCTGGTTGCGGTCTTCCAGCTCGATCGCGGTGACCAGGCTGGTGTTCTCCAGGTTGGCCCACAGGACCTGCTTGGTCATCTGCACGCCGTAGGGGCTGAACTGGCACATGCCCTCGGCGATCGCGAGCGCCGCGTCCAGCAGCTCGCCGTCCGGCAGGACGCGCGACACCAGACCGAGGCGCAGCGCCTCGGCGGCGTCGATGCGGCGGCCGGTGAGCAAGATGTCGTTGGCGTGCGCCGCGCCGATGAGCCGCGGCAGCAGCCAGCTGACGCCCAGCTCGGTGCTGGTGAGCCCGTTGACGATGCCGGTGGCGTTGAACACGGCGGAGGTCGAGGCGATGCGCAGGTCGGCGCCGAGGGTGAGGCAGAAGCCGCCGCCGAACGCCGCGCCGTTGACGGCGGCGATGATCGGTTGCGGCAGGTGTCGCATGATCGGGATGAGCTGCGAGTAGATGCGGATGGCGCGCGGCCCGATACGCGGGATGGTCAGCCCGTCGATGTTCGGAATGATCGAGTGATCCTTGAGATCAAGGCCCGAACAGAAGGCGCGTCCAGCCCCGCTGAGGACGACGACGCGACAGTCATTGTCGAGCCCGACTTGCTCGAAGGCACTCTTCAACTCGAGGCAGAGATCGATCGACATGGCGTTCAGCCGCTCGGGCCGGTTGAGCCGGATGACGGTAACGTGCGGCCGTTCCTTTTCGATGGTGATGGTGGGCATCGGGAATCCTCCTACAAATGTCGGCGTCTCTACCCTCCACAGTCCCCTCATGCAACAGAAGGGTGGAGGGTGTCGGGTGCTGGGTGTCGGGTGTGAGGAGGACGAAATCCGCAACCTCCCTCTGGGCGGCCGATTGCGTTCCATTCCCTGAGCCCTTATGCTGCGCCGCAGCATTTGCACCGGGGGGATGAGGAAGATGCGCCCAGTCGTCAGCGTCGTCATCACGTCTGATTACGCCAGCGGCAAGCCGGCGGGCTGGCGCGACGTCCGATCGACGTTGGCGGGGCTGGCGCGGCAAGACTTCCGGGAGCCCGCCGAGTTCCTATTGCTGGAGACGCCGGACGTCGCCGCGCAAATGCCGGCCGATCTGCTGGCCATCCTGCCGTCGTTGCGCGTCGTCACTGTGCCGGCGGCCTCCGCCAACGAACTGAAGAACGCCGGCGCCCGTGCCGCGGCGAGCGATTTCGTGGCCCTGCTGGATGCGGATTGTCGGCCGGTGCCGGGGTGGCTCCGATCCCTGGTCACCGCGCTCCGCGACCACCCGGATGTCGCGGTCGTCAGCGGTCGCACGGCATACGGGACCCAGACCCTGCTCGACCGTGTCATGGCCCTGGTCACGCGCTCGTTTCTCGATGAAGGTCGGACGGCGCCGACTCGCCATGTGACCATCAACAACGCCGGCTTCCGCCGCTCGGTGCTGCTGGCGCATCCGCTGCCGGAGGTTGCCGGACCGCACATGTCGATGCTGCAGTCCGAAGCCGTCGCGCGCGACGGCGGCCGCTTCCTCTTCGAGCCCGGCATGTACGTCACCCACACGTACGAAGGGTGGGAGATGGAGAAGGAGATCCGCACCAGCATGGGGTACGGGGTCATCCGCGTGCGGCGTCTCGATCCCCAAATGCCATACGCGCGGCTGGCGCGGCTCGGCTACCTGTCGGTGGCCCTATTCATTGTGCTGCGAACGTTACACAGCTGCTGGAATTGTCTGCGCCGCGCCGATGCCTACCAGGTCGCGTGGTACGAGCTACCCGTCGCCTTCGGCCTGGCCGCGGCGGCCTGCGCCATGGAAGCGCCGGGAATGCTGCGCGCTGTTCGTGATCTCCCACCGGAGGCGACGGAGTTTCGCTAGCTCAGTGCTGAGTGCTGAGTGCGTGGATCCATCATGGAACTTGAGCTGACCGATACCGAACGCATGCTACGCGACACGTTCCGCGGTTACTTCACGCGCGAGATCGAGCCGCACGTGTCGAAGATGGAGCGTGGCGAGCTGTTGCCGTACGACTGGATGCGCGACATGCATCGCGCGTTGGGTCTGGACGCCATGCTCGGTGGCGCCCGCGACGCCGGGCAGCGGGCCGAGCGCGCCGCTGGTGGCCTCGACGCCAACGCGGCACGCTACGCGCGCACCACGTTCACCGTGGAGATGGCGCGCATCAGCCCAGCGTTCGCGCTCAGCTACGGTGCCAGCCTCGGGCTCTTCGGCGCCAACGTGCTCGGCAAGGGGACGGCGGAGCAGGTCGAACGCTTCGCCTTGCCGGTGTTGCGCTGCGAGACGATCGGGGCCTGGGGCCTTACCGAGCCGGGGGCGGGGAGTGATGCGCTGCGCGGCATGAAGACCACGGCGCGGCGCGACGGCGATGGCTACGTGCTCAACGGCAGCAAGACGTTCATCACCAACGCGCCGTACGCCGACCTGTTCCTGATCTACGCGCGCGTCGTCGGCGGCGCGCTCGACGGGTCGATCCAGCCGTTCATCGTTGCACGTGGCAGCGTCGGCCTGTCGACCGGGCCGCCGATGCAGAAGATGGGCATGCGCGGCTCGCCGACCGGCGAGGTGTTTCTCGACGACGTCCGGGTCCCCGCCGATCAGCTCCTCGGCGGCGGCGTGCGACAGCGCGACCACGTGAAGTCGAGCCTGGCCGTCGAACGCGGCGGCTTGTCGGTGCTGTCCTACGGCATCGCGGAACGCTGCTTCGAGATCGCCCGTGATTATGCGCGAACTCGGGAGCAGTTCGGGCAGCCGATCGCCAACTTCCAACTGGTACAGCAGCGCCTGGCGCGCATGTACGTGGCGGTCTCCAACTGCCGCCGCATCGTCTACGCCGACTACCTCGCGGGGCGGACGCTCAAGGAATCGGTTGCCGACGTCTGCGCCGGCAAGCTTTACTGCGCCGAGATGGGCACCTTCGTGGCCTTCGAGGCGATCCACATCCTCGCCGGCAACGGGTACATGGAAGAGTACGTCGTCGAGCGCCTGGCGCGTGACGCCAAGCTCATCGAGCTCGGCGGCGGCACCACCGAGATGCAGATTCTCACCATCGCGCGCGAGATCCTGGGCGAGTGAGCGGCGCGCCGTCAAACCCTCGCGTACATCAGATGCGTGAGGCTGCCGACTCGCAACCCATCCGTCCGGTCTTTGAAGTAGCGTGCGTTCAGGGCGTCGGGCCCAGTATCCTCCACCTGTCCGAAGCCCAACGCCCGCAGTTCGGCCTCGAGCCCTGCGGGGTCGAAGAACGTGCGCCACGGCTCCCCGGCGGCGGCGACGCGCCGCGCCAGGGCATCGAACGCCGCGCGTTGCGGCGGCTGCAGCAAGGACGGTGAGATCCCGTAGTCGAAAACCACGGCGCTGCCGGCCGGCATGGAGGCAATGAAGCGGAGCGTCGCCATCACGCCCTCCTGGGTCAGATACTGGGTGACGCCGAGCCATGAGAAGAACGTGCAGAGGCCGGTGTCGAAGCCGGCGGCGCGCAACCCATCCGCCAGGGTCTGCGTCTCGAAATCCACCGGCGCAAAGGTGAGGTGTGGAGGAACCGCGATGCCGACCTCAGCGAGGCGCTGGCGCTTCCACGCCTGCGTCGCCGGGTGGTCGACCTCGAACACGCGCACAGCCTCGTCCGTGCTTCGATACGCGAACGTATCCAAGCCGGCCCCCAGGATCACGTATTGGCGGGTCCCATTGCTGACAGCGAGGGCGAGCTGGTCTTCGGCGAAGCGGCTGCGCGCCGCCATGAAGGCGCGCAGGTAGCTCGACAATGGGGTGCGTTCGGATGGCTCGGTCTGCGCCTGCAGCGCCTCCGCCTTCGCCGAACCAACGATGCGGAGCGCCAGCGGGTCGTTGAAGACCGGTGGGTCATCCAACACTTGGTGCGCTGCCCGTCGCATGGCGACGCGTTCGGCCGTGGCGCTGGGGGAGTTGGCCTTCACGAGCAACCTTTCGACTCAGGAGCAGCCGACGGATGAGACGGCACGGCCCGCCGTGAAGGCCGTGCAACGGGCCATCGATGCCGTTCCGCTGCGTGCATGGCGCGGTCATACACCAGACTCCGGCGTAGCTGCAATCGTTCGCCGTCCACTGGCACACGATGTCGCGTGTGTCCGCTCGCAGTTGGGCGCCGGGCCCGTTTCAGCCGGCCGGCTGCGCGCGCCGCGCCAGCTCCGCGAGGATGCGGGCGTGCTCGGCACGCGTGAGGCGGTACCGCGACAAGAACCACAACGTGCACAACCAGAGCCCCAGCAGACCGGGCCCGACGATCCAGCCGAGCGTTGTCGCCTGGTCGGCTCTGATCTCGGGGGGTGGCGCGCCGGGAGTGGGACGCGGAAAGTGGATCAGGTCGAGGGCGGTCCCGGCGAGCAGGGTACCGAACCCGCTGGCAGCCTTGGCCGAGAAGCCAATGGCGGAAGAGAACACCCCTTCCCGCCGGGTGCCGTGGTGCAGCTCGTTCTGATCGATCGTGTCACTGATCATCGAGCCGATCAGAATGCCGATCGACACCGCACAGCTGATGATGAACGCGGCGTGGACGACCAGGGCGGCGAGCAGCCGCGGGCTGCCGTTTGCCGGGGTGAGGTGTGCGAGGCGCAGAAAGACCGGCAGCGGCCCGATCAGAACGGCCGCCATTGCGAGGGAGAGCGCGGCGCTCCGCTTGTCGAACCGGACGCTGATCGGCCGCGCCGACACGACCCCTACGCCGACGCCCAGCACGATCCCCGGAAGGAACGCGGCCAGCTGCTCTGGTGCGAACTCCCAGAAGTAGGTGTTCATGTACAGGCCGAAGACGTCGGTGAACGCGCCGCCGACCGATGCGAACAGCGACGCCACCACCAGCGTGCGGTACGACGGGTTGCCCAGCGCCTCGCGCACCTCCAGCCCCAGCCGTCCCAGGCTGAACCGACCTGCAGGCGGTGGCGTCTTGAGCGCCGGGATCAGACGATGCGTCCCCAGGGCGCACAGCAGAATCGCGCCGGCGATCATGAACGCGCCCGTCAGGGACCAGGCCGCGTAGCCGGCTGGATCCCTCAACCCGTCCGACACCCGCCCACCAGGCGCCAGCAGCCACAGGTAGGCGAGCAAGGTGATGATCCCGCCGCCGGTCCAGCCAAACAGGTAGCGGAAGCTCACCAGTGAGGTGCGCTCGTCGTAGTCCGGCGTCAGCTCCGCCACCATCGAGTTGCTGGGCGTCGAGTACAGCGTCATCGATGTCCGGACCAGCACCGCGAACACCGTCAGCCAGGTGAACAGCCCCCAGGTCGACAGACCCGCGGGAGGGTTGAACAGCAGAAAGAAGCAGGTGGCCATTGGCAAGGCGGCGGCGTACATGTACGGATGCCGCCGCCCCCAGCGCGTGCGCGTCCCATCCGACAGCGAACCGACCAGCGGATCGACTATCGCGTCGACGCTCAGGGCAATGGCACCCGCCGCTCCCGCCATCCAGCCGGGGAGCCCGAGCACCTGGTTGTAGTAGAAGAGGAGGAACGTCTTGAACGCGGCGTCCTTGACGCCTTCGGCGACCGAGCCGAAGCCGTAGGTGAGCTTGGTCGACAGTGGCAGGGGTGCCGCGCTCATCGCGTACTCACAGATCCGCCCCGCCCCGCGACCGAAGGGGAGGCAGGCCTTCCACTCTACTCGCCCTGCACGGGTGGGGAAGAGAAGGTTCCCTCCCTCGATATCTCGACGACGCGC
>Ga0335082_10005539_pt1 | contig 13800 bp, 9 predicted proteins | sample Lox_Sample_41_FD_206718 | JGI IMG/M metagenome (GOLD analysis project Ga0335082, IMG submission 206718) | Soil microbial communities from Loxahatchee National Wildlife Refuge, Florida, United States - Lox_Sample_4.1 | ecosystem: Environmental > Terrestrial > Soil > Wetlands | place: USA: Florida...
AGCCACCCCGACGCCGCCTTCGGACCACGTTGCTTAGATATGTCCCTTATGGAAACTGCGCCTCGTCCGCCCATGGATCCGTTGCCTGATTTGCCGGTCGAGGAGCCGGAGCTCGGGGCCGTACCCACCCTCGCGCCCGCCAAAGGCGCCAGGGCCGCGCCGGCCGGCGCCGAGGGTACCCAGACGGTCGAGTTCCTCAACCCGGAGCTCTTTGGCGCTTCCGAGGAGCAGGCTCCTGCGGCGCCCGCGCCAGCCTCGGCGCCGCAGCCCGCGAGCTCGACGGAGTCGACGCTGACGCTCCTCAAGCCCGAGTTTCTGATCTCGCAAGACGAAGCGCCCGCCGCGGCCAGTCCTGCCGCCGCTTCGGCGCAGCCCGAGACCCCAGCGACGCTCGTCGACCCTGAAGTGCCGCTCTCGCTCGAGGACACCTTCGAAGTGGACAAGATGTTGTCGGCGCCGCCACCCCCGGCGCCGGCACCGCGCCCGGTCGCGGCGCCCACCCCGCCAGCGCCCGCCGCGCGCTCGGCGCTCGCGGCGGAGGAGCCGCTGACGCTGATCCCCGAGTCGCGCGCGTCGTCCGGCAAGTCCGCTGCCCCGACCAAGCCCGCAAGCGCAAGTCCCGCGGCGGCCGCGAAGGCGAGCGAGCCGCCTGCGGGCGCACCCGCGCTGGTGCCGCTCGCCAGGCGTGCCTCGCTCAACGCCGCCGCCATGAAGCTCGCGGCGGCCGCGGCTGCCCCTCCCGTCGCGGTGAAGCCGCCGAAACCGACGGCGCCACCCGCACCCGTGGCGCCGCTCAAGCCGCGCGCCCCGGCGGCCGTGCCCGCGACCCCCACGGCGAAGCCCGCTTCCGTCACCCCAAATCCCGCGGGCGCACCCGAGGTGCCGGCCGCAACGGCCGCCACGCCGCCGGAGGAGGCGCCGTCGCTCGCCAGCTGGGCGAACGCGCGCGCGGCCGCCGCCGCCTCCGCCAAGGCAACCTCGAGCGCCCCGCGCACGAGCGCGAGCGCACCGAAGCCCGCCGCGGCAGCGACCGAAAAGCCGCGCACCGGCACGAGCGCATCGAAACCCACGGCGGCGCCGGCCGAGAAGCCGCGTACCGCCACGGCCCGTGCCGCCGCGGCACCGCCTGCCCCCGCCCCGACCGAGGCGTCAGCGAGCACCCCACCCCGCGGGATGGACCGCGACTTCATCGCGCGCAATCAGGTAGTCGAGCGCTACCTCTCGGGAAAGCTCCCGATCAAAGCGGCGACCGAGTTCGAGCGCTATTGCAAGGAGCACCCGCAGCTGCTCGATGAGCTGGGGCTGCCCGAGCGAGTGAATGCGGGCCTGCGGCTCCTCGAGGCGAGCGGCAAACCCGAGCCGTGGCAGGAAGCGTCGCGACCGATCTGGCAGCAGCCCGCGATGTTCCTCGGCCTGGCCTGCGTTGCGCTCGTGCTGGCCCTCTCACTCGCAATCGTCGCCGCGAGCAGCTCGAGCAAGAGCCGCAAGATCCTCGACCTGCAGAGGGCGGTCGTCGAGCGCTCCCTCGATGCCGCGACCAGCACCCGCGTGGTGCGCCTGCTGCCAAACCGCTCGGGCGCCTCCAACACACCCGCCCTCGTGATCGGCGGCGGCCGCGATGCGCAGCTCATGGACTTCCGCATCGACGAGTCGCGCTCGCCCTACAAGGACTTTCGCGTGACCATCGACCGCATCGACCAGGGGCGGGTGATGATCATCGACAACCTCACCAAGGATTCCAACGGGCACCTGCGCGTGGCGCTCAACAGCTCCGCCTTCGGTCCCGGGAACTACCTGCTGACGATCGAGGGTCTCACCATGCGGCTCGAGCCGCAGCCCGATTCCTGGGTGACGATCGGGGTTGCACAGCGCTGAGGTGCGCGGAGCGGGCGGCTCCGCCTTCGCGGCCGAGGGCTGTGTCGTCTGCGCGCGTGTTGGATCGCCCCGACTGGCGGACGCAGAGTCCCGCGGTTACAGTGAAGCTACGCAGCCCAAAGTCCCCGGGAGCGTGCTGTGGAACCGGTGAGCTACCGCTGCGGTGATTTCCACGTCGACGCCGTCAACCGCCGCTTCACGCACCGCGGGGTCGAAGTGGCGCTCGAAGCGCGCGCCCTGAGCGTCATCCTGCAACTGCTCGCGCGGCCCGGGGAGCTCATCACCCGCAACGCACTCCTCGATGCCGTATGGGGTCACCGCTACGTCACCCCTTCGACGCTCAACCGCATCATAACGCTCGCGCGCCGCGCCTTCGGAGATAACCCGGCGGAGCCCAGGTACATCGTTACCGTCCATGGGGCGGGCTACCGCTATACCGGTCCCTGTGAACGCGATGAGCAGGCGAGCATCCGGCCGCCGGTGCATTTCGCGCCGCCTCCCGGAGCGCGGCTGCCGGCGCGCGTCGAAGCCCTCATCGGCCGCGAGGCCGAGCTCGCGATGCTCGCCGGGCTGGTACAGGCGCATCGTGCCGTCACCGTGCTCGGCGCGGGCGGGATCGGCAAGACGCAGTGCGCGCTCGAGCTCGCTCGCCGACTCGCGCCGCAGTTCCCGGACGGCATCTGGTTCTTCGATCTCGTGCCGCTCGCGCACGGCGAGGACTGGCTGCATGCCCTCGGCGCCCTGCTGGCGATTCCGAACGGGGACGATGCCGGGCTGCTGGCACAGATCGCCACGATGTTCCGGGGCCGCCGCGCGCTGCTGCTGCTCGATAACTGCGACCGGATCGCCCCGGGTCTTGGTGCGCTGCTCATCGAGATCCTGCGCGGCACCGACACTCTCAAGGTGCTGGCGACGTCCCAGGCGCCGCTCAGCTTCAGTGGCGAGCAGCTGGTGCGTCTGCCGCCGCTCGCGCTGCCGGCGGGCGACGGGGCGCGCGAGCTGTCACTCGCGGAGATTGCCGGCGCCCCCGCGGTCGAGATGCTCGTCACCCGCGTGCGCGCGGCGCAGCCAGGCTTCGAGTTGAGCCCAGCCAACGCGCCGACGCTCGTGGAGATATGCCGGCGTCTCGATGGTATGCCGCTCGCGCTCGAGCTCGCTGCCGCGCGCTTTGCCCTGCTGTCCGCGCAGCAGGTGCTCGAGCGTCTCGACCAGCGCTTCCAGTTCCTGCGCGGCGAGGTGTCCGGGCGTGACAGTCGTCATCAGAATCTCCTGCTGCTGCTCGAATGGAGCTTCAGCCTGCTGTCCGCACACGAGCAGCAGCTGCTGCGCTGGCTGAGCGTCTTCGTCCAGGGCTGGACCATGGAGTCCGCCATCGAGATCGCCGCCCGCCTCGGGTTCGGTCCCGAGACCGCCGTGGAGCTGCTCACCGGGCTCGCGCTCAAGTCGCTGGTCGTGGTAGCTCCAGATCTCACGCCGCCCCGCTATCAGCTGCTCGAGACGGTGCGTGAATACGCGCTCGACCAGCTGCGCGCGAACGCAGAGGAGCCGCGCGCCCGTCGCGCACATCTCGACTGCGTGGTGCACGTGGCCGCGGCGGCCCACGACGACATGCTGGGCGGGAGGATGCGCGAGCGTGTCGAGCAGCTGGTCCACGAGCAGGGCAACATCAGCGCGGCGGTCGAGCATGCCCTCGGTGCCGCCGCGGATCCTGGTGCCGCGCTGCGCATTGCGGGCGCGTTGCTGCTGTACCTGAAGGCCCGCACCACGAGAATCATCGGTCTGCAGCGGATCGTCGAGCAGACCCGGGGATCCATGGCGCGCGAGCGCGGCCGGGCCCTGCTGTGTTGGGGAGTGCTGCGCATGCACGAGCTCGGTCGGGACGACTCGGCCGACGCTCCCCTGCTCGAAGCGGCGCGGCTCGCGCGGATGCATGGCGACCTCTGGGCCGAGGCCTACGCCAACGGCTACTACGCCCTGGGGCTCTGCAACCACGCCCGCGCGGACGAAGCCGCGCAGCACCTCAGGTTGCTCGAGCGCATAGCCGCGCAACTCGACGATCCGCTGCTGCGGGGCCTCGCGGGACTCACCCGCGGCTGGATGCAGCTGGCTGAGCGTGACTACGCGGCGGCGGTCACGACGCTGCGCGCGGTCCGTCAGCTCGGCCCGGACGTGCACCAACACCACTTCATCGACACCTACATTGGGCTCGCACTCTATGGCATGGGCGTGGATGCCGCGGCGGCTGCCCAGTGGGTCGAGTCGCTGAATGCGGCGGCGAATGTCTTCAACATGCGCGGCGTAGCCGGCGCGATCGAGGGGTGCGGCTATCTCGCGGCCCGGCGCGGCGACTGGAGTGATGCGACGCGCTTCCTCGCGGTCGCGCGCCGCATTCGCGAACGCACCGGCATTCCGCTCTTCAACTTCTGGGTGCCGTATCACACCGAGACGCACGCGCTGCTGCGCGAGCGCCTGGGGCGCGAGGAGTACGAGGCGCAGTCACAAGCCGGCCACCGAATGCGCGACGAGGACGCCGCGAACGAAGTGCGTGCCCGGCTGCAGCTCTACGCGCGCGGCGGACCGAACACTCCGGCCGGGTCGTAACGGCGCCGCAGCGCGGCCACGCGCGCCTGCGAGCTGCCAAGCTGCACATCGCCGTCGTCCTCACCGGTGAAATTGGGCAGCCTCGTTGCGAGCGCCTCGGGGGAGAGCCGCTCGTGCAGCTGCCGCACCCATTGCCGCACCTCGGCGAACTCATCCGGCCAGGGCGTGACTCCGATCAGGTTCACGAAGAACTGCGCGTCCCGGGCAGCGAATGCGCTGTCCGCCGCCGGCACCCGCGCCACGGCGCCGCCCAGGTGCTGCAGGTGGATCTCGGTCATGCGGCTCGGAAGCGTCTCGAGTGCGTCCGCGAGCACCCCGATGGTGCGCTCGCTCAAGGTCGCGAAGTTCGCCGTCTTCCAGTACTGGTAGCGCCCAGGGGGTGCACCGCCATCCTGCAGGTGCTGCCACTGAACGTAGGGCATCGGCCCGACGTGATCGACGAGCGGCGCGCCGGACTTGCGCAGCGGCTCGAGAGTCCGCTCCCCGACCGCCATGTCCCCGCTCCAGCACATGGCCGAAACGAGCACCGGCCGTCCATGCCAAGCGGCATCGAGAAACGGCAGCGGCGGACCCGAGGCGAGCACCGTCATGCCGCAATAGTCGTCGGGGGCCTCGAGCGCGAAATCCCGGAAGCTGCGCAACGCGGCGCGCGCTTCGGCGGCCGGACGGATTACAACACCGGCGAGCACCTGCCGCAGCGGGTGCAGGCGAAACTCGAAGCTGGTTGCGATGCCGAGCCCGCCGGCGCCGCCGCGCAGCCCGTAGAAAAGCTCCTCGTGCTCGTCTGCCGAGGCGCGCACGCAGCGGCCGTCGGCGAGCACCAGGCCGACGGCCGTCAGGTTGTCGATCGCGAGCCCGTGCCGGCGCATGAGCCAGCCGGTGCCGCCACCGAGCGTGAAGCCGCCGACCCCGGTCCCGGAGACGAGTCCCCCGGTGGTCGCGAGACCGTGCCGGGAGGTCGCCACGTCGACGTCATGCCACAGGGCTCCCCCTTGCACGATCGCGAGCTGCGCCGCGGCGTTGACGGTCACCTCACGCATGCCCGACAGATCGATGAGCAGCGCCCCGTCGGCGATCGAGCGGCCGGCGACGTTGTGGCCACCGCCGCGCACCGTCACCGCCGCACCCTGTTCGGCCGCGATGCGCAGCGCGAGTGCGCAGTCTTCCGCATCCGCACAGCGGGCGATGGCCATGGGGCGCCGGTCGATCGCCGCGTTCCACACCCGCCGCGCCGGACCATAAGGGGCATCGGCCGGCTGCAGCACCCGGCCCCGCAGCTGCCGCACCAATACCGAGGCCATCGGCCCGCTCATCGGCTGTTCCCCCTGAGACATCGCGCGCTCCCCGGCCGAGATAGTGCCGGCTGCTACCTTAATACAAAAGACACACGCGCCGCCCGCGGCCTCACAATTCCCTCACCGATCCCGTACTGACTTCCGTCCGGGCGCGCTCTAACGTCTCCTCCCCGTGGCACGGCCACCTCTACAACAAATCAACACCCGGAGGACCCCCATCATGGTTCGCAAATCCGTCCTTGCAGATCTGGCGCTCGCTGCAGCTGCCGTCACCGGACTCACCGTCCTTGCTCCGCAGGCCTATGCCGACTGCGGCGGCGCGCCGCGCGGGGCCATGAAGCCGGCGGTCTACTTCAGCGACTCCGGCGGTGGACTCCTGAAGACCGACTACGACGAGCAGGCGGCCATCACCGGGCTATGGAAGTTCAAGTTCACCTCCGACGGCAACGGCAGCCCCGGCGGCCCGCCGGCGGGCGCGCCCGTCGATGCGGGTTTCGTCACCTGGCACGCCGACGGTACGGAGATCATGAACTCCGGACGCGCACCGGTCGCCGGCAGCTTCTGCATGGGAGTGTGGAAGCAGGTGGGACCGAGAACCTACCGGCTCAACCACTGGGCGCTCAGCTGGGTCCCAGGCTACGTGCCCGGCCTTACCCAGAGCTGGCCTGACGGCACCGGTAACGACGCTTTCCAGCCTGCCGGGCCCGCCAACATCCATGAGACGATCACTCTCAGTCGCGACGGCAGCTCGTACACCGGTACGTTCCAGATCCTCAATTACATGTATGACGGAGTGAACGTGACCGATGCCCTGGGGGAGCCGTTCGTCATCAGCGGAACGGTCGCGGCGACCCGCATCAACCCGTAGAACCTGCCGGACCATCTGCCCGCGCGCGTGCCTCACGCGGCGCTGCGCAGGTGGTCCGGTATTCACGGTCATACTGCCAGTGTGAGAAGCGGGGTGCTCCGGGTCATTCGGGCGCCTCATGAGCAAGAGCGGCGCATCGCGCAGGTCATGAAGGCTGCGCGTCACCCACCCCGGGCAGCACGAAGCGGATGAACGACGAGATGACGTACTTGTCCCCGGACCTCGGCACCTCGCCGCAGTGCATGTGGGTCCAGAAGGTCGGGAAGAACAGCGCGCTTCCGGCCGCTGGTTTCACCTTCAGGTCCTGCCGGTAGAAGCAGGTCTCGCCGCCCTCGGCGACGCTGTTGAGGTAGATGATGACGGCGAGCTGCCGATCCCAGCCGCCCGGCCCGAGCGCATCGAAATGCCAGCGGAAATACCCCTGGTCCTTGCGGTAGTGCTGGATCTTGTAGCCGGTGCACTGGAGCGGCGCGACCTTAAGTGCCGTGAACTGCGCGGCGATGCTCTGGACCACGGCGGTCACGGCCGCGTGCAGCTCGAGGAACACGGGCTTCCACAGCCCCTCCGGATCAATGCCCAAGTCCGTGCTGACCTTCACCTCGGTCTCGAGCTGCTTACCTCCCGCGACGCTGGCCGTGTAGCCCGAGTGCTTGCGCGGATCCTGCTCGTAGAGCTCGATGCACCTGCGGCACAGATCCTGAGAGATCAGGTCCTTCACCTGGACAATGCCGTCGTCGCGGGCGGTGATCTCCATAACGCCTAGCTTATTGAAGAGCGACCCGGGCTGCTCGACCTCGCTCTCAGGCCCGCAGCGTCGTGAGCGGCGGCTGACTCACCACGGCGCGGGTAGCGAGCCAACCGCCGGCCGCCACCAGCAGTGCCCCGCCCACCACGCCAACTCCCCAGGGCAGCAGATCGAAGGCGTATCTCAGCTCGAGCCAGCGCGTCGTGAGGAAGTAGGCGGCGAGCGAAGCCCCGGCCGCGGCGATCAGCCCCGAGAGGGCCCCGAGCGTCGCGAACTCGGCCAGCACTCCCTGCACCACCGTGGCGCGGCTCGCGCCGAGCGTGCGCAGCATCGCGCTCTCGTAGCGGCGCTCGTCGCGGCTCGACTGCACGGCCGCGAGCAGCACCGTGAGTCCCGCGAACAGCGTGAACACGAACACGCTCTGCACGGCGAGCGCCGCCTTGTCGAGCACCGCGCGCACCTGGGTGAGGAGCTCGTCGATATCGAAGATCGAGACACTCGGGAAGCGGTGGGCGAGCTCGGCGAGCGTACGCGAGCCGCCGGGCGTGAAGTAGGCGCTCGTCATGTAGGTGCCCGCGACGCGCTCCAGCACTCCCGGCGCGAACACGATGAAGAAATTCGGCTGGAAAGTGTCCCACTTCACCTTGCGGACACTGGCGACGGTGGCCTCGATCGGCTCCCCGCCGATGTCGAAGCTCAGATGGTCCCCGAGCTCAACACCGAGGGCTTCCTGGAACTCGGTCGCGAGCGACACCAGCGGCCGGCCATAGTCGGCTTCGGTCCACCAGCGGCCCGCGACGATGCGGTTGTCGGCGCCGAGATCGGTGGTCCAGGTGAGGTTCTGCTCGCGCGTCGCGAATCCCTCCTCCTCGCCCCGGCCGCCGCGCCGCCCCTCCTCGAGCGGTTGTCCGTTGATGGCCGTGAGGCGTCCGCGGATCATCGGCAGGACGCGCGTCGTGCGCGCGCCCTGCGCCTCGAGGAAGCGGATGAAGCTGTCGCGCTCGGCCGGCGGAATGTTGATGAAGAAGTAGTTGGGCAGGTCAGGCGGCAGCGTGCGGCGCCAGTCGCTGCTCAGGTCGTCGCGGATGATGCCAAGGAGCAGCAGCACCATGATGCCGGTGCCGAAGGCCACCAGCTGCACGACGCTGTCGGCGCGCCGGCGCGAGAGGTTCGCCACGCCGAAGCGCCAGGCCACCCCCACGCGCCCGCGCAGCCTGCCGGCCAGCATGACGAGGCCGGTGCCGGCGAGCGCCAGCACTCCGACAAATACCGCGAGGCCCCCGGCGAGATAGACGAACAGCCGCGCCTCGCGCACCACCCAGAATATGAGCGCGAGCACCACCGCGACCGCGGGGCCGAAGGCGAGCAGTACCAGCGGCGGCGGCGGACCCACGTCGCGGCGCAGAACGCGCAGCGCCGGCACGCGCCCGAGCTGAATGAGCGGCGGGAGCGCAAAGCCCGCGAGCACCGCGACCGCGGTCATGAAGCCGACCAGCAGCGGCGTGGCGCTGGCCGCCGGCAGCTCCGTGACCGCCAGCAGCCCGCGGATCGTGCGCAGCAGCCACTCCTGCGCCAGGAAACCGAGCGCCGCGCCGATCAGCGCAGCGCCGAGCGCCAGTGCGAGGAGCTGCAGCACCGCGACCGCGAGGGTGAAGGCGCGGCTCGCACCGAGGGTCTTCAGGAGCGCCACCGTGTCGAGGTGGCGGCTCACGTAGCGCCGCGCCGACATCGCCACCGCGATCGCGCACAGCAGCACGCTCACGAGGCTCGCTAGGCTCAGGAACCGGCCGGCGCGCTCGACCGCGTTACGCACCTGCGGGCTCGCATCCGTGATGTCGCGCAGCCGCTCGCCGCGCTGCTTGTGGGCCATGAGCCACGCCTTGAAGGCATCGATCGCGGCGCGCTCTCCGGCAAAGAGGCCGGCGTAACTCACGCGGCTGCCGGGCTGGATGAGGCGCGTGGCGGGCAGGTCGGCCGCGTTCATGATGAGGCTCGGAGCGAGCTCGGCGAAGGTCCCGCCCTGATCGGGGCGCGAAATGAGCACGCGCGTCACGCGCAGCGTCGCCGCACCGATCGTGAGCTCGGACCCGAGCGTGCCGCCCACCGCGGCGAGGAGCTTGGAGGCGGGCCAGGCTTCACCGGGCGCGGGAATGCCCGGTGCAGGACTCCCGGGCGCGAACGGCGCGGCGGCGATCAGCAGCCGGCCGCGCAGCGGATAGCCGGCCGTCACCGCCGTCACGTTGGTGAGCTGACTGGCATCGCCGTTGAAGACCACCGACAGGAGCGAGGTGCTGCGCGCCGCGCCGAGCCCGCGTCTCTCGGCCTCCGCAAAATAGTCGTCGGCGAGCGGCCGGGTGGACCCCAAGCGGATGTCGGCCGCCAGCACCGAGCTCGCCTGCAGCGCCACCGCCGCGCTGATGCGTCCGACGAGAAAGCCCACGCCGGTGAGCGCGGCGACCGCCACCGTGAGTGCGAGCAGCAACACGCCGAGCTCGCCCGAGCGCCACTCGCGCGCCAGGGTTCGTAGCGCAAGCCGTACGGCCTTCATGCGATGCGCCCGGCCTCCATGCGCAGCATGCGGGCGCAGCGTGCGGCGAGCTCGCGGTCGTGGGTCACCAGCACGAGCGTCGTGTGGGCGCTGGCGTTCAACTCGAAGAGCAGCTCCCCGACCCGCGCACCGGTCGCGGTGTCGAGGTTGCCGGTCGGCTCGTCCGCGAACAGCACCGCCGGGCGGGTGACGAAGGCGCGGGCGATGGCGACGCGCTGCTGCTCGCCGCCGGAGAGCTGGCGCGGGTAGTGCCCGGTACGCTGCTCGAGCCCGACGCGCGCGAGGGTCTCCGCCGCGGCGCGCCGGGCGTCGCTGCGCCCGGCGAGCTCGAGCGGCAGCATCACGTTCTCGAGCGCGGTGAGGGCGGGAATGAGATGAAAGGACTGGAACACGAAGCCGACACGCTCGGCGCGCAGCCGTGCGCGCCCATCCTCGTCGAGGCGGGTGAGATCGGTGCCCGCGAGCAGCACGCGTCCCGCGGTGGGGACGTCGAGGCCGGCGAGCAGCGCGAGCAGCGTCGATTTGCCCGCCCCGGAGGGACCCGCGATCGCGACCGACCCGCCGCGCGCGATCTCGAGCGACACCCCGTCGACAATGGTCAGCGCGCCTTCGGGGCTGCTAACCTGCTTGGAGAGGTTTTCCGCCTTGAGAACGCTGTCGAAGCTCGCCGGCGCCTGCGCGCTCGGCGTGGGGTTGCTGCTCATCGCGCTCGCGGCCGAGGCGGGCTCGGGCCGCACCATCCTCGTCTTCGGCGACAGCCTGAGCGCTGCATATGGACTCGCTCCGCAGGAGGGTTGGGTCGCATTGCTCGCGCAGCGACTGCGCACCCAAGGGTACGGATACGAGGTGGTCAATGCCAGCGAAAGCGGCGAAACGAGCGGCGGAGGCCTCGAGCGGTTGCCGCGCGCGCTCGCCTTGCACCACCCGGCCATCGTGCTCCTCGAGCTCGGCGCCAACGACGCGTTGCGCGGCCTGCCGGTCAGCGAGGTGCGGGCGAACCTCGAGCGCATGGTGGAGCTCTCACGCGGGGCCGGTGCGCGGGTTCTGCTCCTCGGCATCCGCATTCCACCCAACTACGGGCCGCGCTACACGCAGGAGTTCGAACGCGTGTTCCCGGAGCTGGCAAAGCAATATCATCTGCCGCTGGTGCCGTTTCTGCTCGAGAAGGTGGCGCTCGACCGCGAGCTCATGCAGGAGGACGGCATGCACCCGAACGCCCGAGGAGAGCCGCCGGTGCTCGATACGGTCTGGCCGCATCTGGAACCGCTCCTCGAGAAGAACCATCGAACCGGGGGAAGCTGATGGACAAGATCTGGCTGAAGTCATACCCGCCCTACGTGCCTGCGGAGATCGACCCCGCGAGGCTGCGGTCCCTCAAGCAGCTCCTGGAAGAGACCTGCGCCAGGCATGCCGACCGGGACGCCTACATCTTCATGGGCGCGACCATGACCTACGGGCAGCTCGATCAACTGTCACGCGCCTTCGGGGCCTGGCTGCAGCAGGCGGGATTCCGCAAGGGCGACCGCATCGCCATCATGCTGCCGAATAGCCTGCAGTATCCGATCGCGCTGTTCGGAGCTCTGCGCGCCGGGCTCATCGTCGTCAACACCAACCCGCTCTACACCGCCCCCGAGCTCGAGCATCAGCTGACCGACTCGGGGGCGACGGCGATCGTGGTGCTGGAGAACTTCGCGCACGTGGTGGAGAAGGTGCTGCCGCATACCCAGCTCAAGCGCGTGCTGGTGACCGGAGTAGGGGATTTCCTCAGTTTCCCCAAGTCCGCAATCGTGAATTTCGTGGTGCGTCGCGTCCGCAAGCAGGTGCCGCCCTGGCACATCGCCAAGGCCAGCTCGTTCAAGGCGGCGGTGCAGGCGGGGGGGAGGCTCCCGCTCGCGCCGGTGGACTTAGGGCCCGACGATCTCGCCTTCCTCCAGTACACCGGCGGCACGACTGGGGTCGCCAAGGGGGCGATGCTCTCGCACGGCAACATGAGCGCCAACGTGCTGCAGGCAGAGGCCTGGATCGGCGAGAGCCTGCCGGATCGCGGCACGGTGCTCACCGCCATACCGCTCTATCACATCTTCGCACTCTCCTGTAACTGCATGGTGTTTGCGCGACTCGGGTGGCGCAACCTCCTCATCGTCAATCCGCGCGACCTCAAGGCCCTCGTGGCCGACATGCAGCGCTACCCCTGTAATTTCATCTCGGGCGTCAACACGCTCTTCAACGCCCTGCTGCACGCCCCCGGGTTCAAGGAGATCGACTTCAGCGGACTCAAGATCTCCTTAGGCGGCGGCATGGCGGTGCAGGGCGCAGTCGCCGCGAAGTGGAAGGAGGCGACCGGCAACGTGCTGTCGCAGGCGTGGGGCCTCACCGAGACCTCGCCCGCCGCCTGCATCAATCCGCCGACCGAGGAGTTCAACGGCTCGATCGGCGTACCGATCCCCTCCACCGAGATCGCCATCAAGGACGATGCCGGCAAGAACCTGCCGCTCGGGCAGATCGGCGAGCTGTGCGTGCGCGGCCCGCAGGTGATGAGAGGCTACTGGAACCGCCCCGACGAGACCGCGAAGGTCATGCTGCCGGATGGATTCCTGCGCACCGGCGACGTCGGCCACATGGACCAGCGCGGCTTCGTCTACATCGAGGACCGCAAGAAAGACATGATCCTGGTCTCGGGCTTCAACGTGTATCCGAACGAGGTGGAAGCGGCGGCCGCCACACACCCCGGGGTCCTCGAGGCGGCCGCGGTGGCGCAGCCCGATGAGCGCTCGGGGGAAGTCGTGGCGCTCTTCCTGGTGCGCAAGGACCCGGCACTTACCGAGCAGGAGGTCATCGACCACATGCGCCAGTCACTCGCGGCCTACAAGCTGCCGAAGCATGTGTATTTCAGGAACGAGCTGCCGAAGTCGAATGTCGGGAAGATATTGAGGAAGACGTTGAGGGAAGAAGTAGGGAAGCCTTGACGCCGCCGCATCTAGCGACGTTGAGTTCCCATCGAGGCTGGGTATGCGAACGGAAAAGAGTCGCGAAAAGCGTGATCCACGGAGTCTCGCTGCCCTGAGGGCTGCAGAGGCGCTGTTCAGGCGTCTAGCTCATCTACTCATGGACCACGGTGTCAGCAGCGCAGAGGCGGAAGGCTTCATGCGAGCAGTGTGGGTCCGACAAGTGGCCGACAGGGTAGCTGCTCAAAGGAAGCCTAACTCCTCGTGGATCGCACTCATTACCGGCGTGGACCGAAAGGAAGTCTCGCGGATTCTAAAGTCTTCGCCTCGACTGGATCCGACGTTGGGACGTAGGCACCCCGCGAATAAAGTGCTCACCGGTTGGTTCACAGATCCTACGTTTACCAGGAACGGCATTCCGTCAGTTCTTCCTATCAAAACGGCGGGCCGGGGAATGCCGAGCTTTTGGAAGCTGGCAATCCGCTACTCTCCCGGCGTTTATCCTGGCTTGATTCTTCGCGAGCTGTGTCGCGTGGGCGCGGTCGAGGAGTTAGATAACGCTAGAGTGTGGGCCCGGTTGAGACGCTATGGGGCCAAAAAGCTGAGCAACGAACGCGCAAATCATCGCGGCCCCCGCACTCGGAACGCACCCTTCCGCACTGGGCTCGCACCGGTCAGAAGTGCGCGAAGGCGCGGGGCACAGCAACGCACGAGAACTTAGCAGACCATTTTTCACACCGGACTGGGGCTAGGGCGACATGTGACTACGTAATTGGTCCCTCGCTACCACTTTCCTCGCGTGCGTTTTGATGACCGCTCTTGACCTAGGCTGTGTGAGAACCCCGATGTTTCAGATGCAGTAGGTCTGGTTGACCGGAGATGAGCGTGAGTTTTGTTGGTGGTTGGGCGTCGGAACAAAAAAA
>Ga0335082_10005540_pt1 | contig 13799 bp, 13 predicted proteins | sample Lox_Sample_41_FD_206718 | JGI IMG/M metagenome (GOLD analysis project Ga0335082, IMG submission 206718) | Soil microbial communities from Loxahatchee National Wildlife Refuge, Florida, United States - Lox_Sample_4.1 | ecosystem: Environmental > Terrestrial > Soil > Wetlands | place: USA...
ACTCGTAGGCTTTTTGAGTTTCTTGGGCTTTTTGCCGCCGTTGCCGGAACGACCGCCGCGCTGGCGCAATGCGCGCAGCGCGGTGGACGAGAGCGGAGACTTGAGGCCGTACAGGAAGGTCCAGGCCGGCGGCTTCCAATAAGGCAGGCTGGCGGCGGCGTATTCCGGAATGCGGGCGCGGGAAAGGGCTTGGCCGGCCGCGCTTGCTGCCGCGTAAAGGCTCGGGCCGAGGCGGTCGATGACCACGAACGGCACCAGCTTCGCTATGCGACGCCATTTCTGCCAGCGGTGGAAGCTCCGCAGATTGTCGGCGCCCATGATCCAGACGAATCGGACCCGCGGGCACCGCGCTTTCAGCCATTTTATCGTGTCATAAGTATATCGCGTCTTAATGACGGCTTCGAGACCGGTCACTTCGATGCGCGGGTGATGGGTGAGCGTGTGGGCGACGGCGATCCGCTGCGCCAGCGGCGCGAGCCCGCTGGTGTCCTTGAGCGGATTGCCGGGCGTGACCAGCCACCAGACACTGTCGAGCTTGAGCCGTTTGAGCGCCAGCAGACTCGCGCCGACATGTGCCCGGTGCGGCGGATCGAATGTTCCGCCGAACAGGCCGATTTTCATGCCGGGCGCGTGCGGCGGAACAACGCGCTCGGGGGGCGTGGGTCTTTGCGCGGTCACGGCCTGATCTGACCGTTGCCGTGGATGAGGTATTTGAACGTCGTGAGTTGCTCGACGCCAACCGGCCCGCGCGCGTGCAGGCGCCCGGTGGCGATGCCGATCTCGGCGCCGAAACCGAATTCGCCGCCATCGGCGAACTGGGTTGAAGCATTGTGCAGCACGATCGCCGAATCGACTTCGCGCAAGAACTTCTCCGCGGCAGACCGATCCTCGGTGACGATCGCGTCGGTATGGTGCGAGCCGTAGCGCTCAATGTGTTCGATGGCTCCGGAGACGCCGTCGACGACTTTGGCGGCGATGATGGCGTCGAGATATTCGGTCGCCCAATCCTCTTCGGTCGCCGCCTTGATCCGTTTGTCCGCAGCCTGCGTCGCCTTGTCGCCGCGGATTTCGCAGCCGGCGTCGATCAGCATTTCGACTAGCGGTTTGAGGAACGTGTCGGCGACGGCACGGTCGACCAAAAGCGTCTCTGCGGCGCCGCAGACGCCGGTCCGGCGCATTTTGGCGTTGAGCACGATCTTCTTCGCCATATCGAGGGAAGCCGCCTTGTCGACATAGACATGGCAGACGCCTTCGAGGTGCGCGAATACCGGCACGCGCGCTTCCGCCTGCACCCGCGCGACCAGGCTCTTGCCGCCCCGCGGCACGATGACATCGACGTTGCCGTCGAGCCCGCCGAGCATCAGCCCGACCGCGGCGCGGTCACGCGTGGGGACAAGCTGGATCGCAGCTTCCGGCAGGTTAGCCTGGCGCAGGCCTTGGCCGAGCGCGGCGACGATGGCGCGGCTCGAGCGCAAACTGTCCGAACCGCCGCGCAGGATCGCCGCATTGCCGGATTTCAGGCATAGCGCTCCGGCGTCGGCGGTCACGTTCGGCCGGCTTTCGTAGACGATGCCGATGACGCCGAGCGGCACGCGCACGCGTTCGATCGTCATGCCGTTCGGCCGCGTCCAGGATTCGGTAACGACGCCAACGGGATCTTTCAGCGCGCGCACCGCATCGATGGCGCCGGCGATGGCGTCGACGCGGCCGGCATCGAGCGTCAAGCGGTCGAGAAAGGCGCCGGAAACGCCAGCCGCCCGCGCTTCGGCGATATCCTCTGCGTTTGCCGCGAGAATCTTGCCATTTTCCGCGCGAACGGCCGCGGCCATCAACTGCAAAGCGCGATCCTTTTGGGCGGTCGGAGCCAGCGCCAGCGCGCGGGCGGCGGCGCGCGCTTCGCGGCCGATCCCCGCCATCAGGGCGGCAATATCTCCCGTTCCTTCAATGCTTTTCAGCGGCGCGCTCATGGCCGAGGGCCCAAAAACTCATGTCCGACAGGTTCCTAACATGTCGGGGTCGTCGGGGCGAGGTAGGTCGGCCGCAGGCCGTGTCTCAAGACATGACCCGGCCGCAGGGGGGCACTGGGGATAGTGTGGATAAGCGCCCTCTGGGAGGAACAGGTCAATTGACCTACACATTGGCCTGCCAGGATGCGGAAACTCAGTAATAGCGCGTGATTTTTCAAAGTCATGCGCGTGGAGGGTGTCATGGCGTCCCGTTCAAGCCGGCTTCCCAGCCGTTTCCCGGTCGGCACCAAGTTCGTGATCGAAGGCCGGCGCGGCGGCGAAGGCCAACTGCAAATATACAGCCGGTACCTCGAGTTTCCCGACGGCACGTTCTACCCGTTGCCGGCGCACCCGGTGCAGCGCAAATCCGGCATCACCCGCCGGTCGGCCAAGCCGCGCTCGCGCGGGCACTAGCCGCTGGTGCAGCGGCCGAGGGCTTGCCGAGCCTCATGGTCGGCCATTGGCCGACCTGGTTAAGCCTGTGTTGTTGCACGAAAATTTGCAAAAAAGAGGGGCCCGAAGGCCCCGGGGGATATTGCCAAAGCCTCGATTCATGACTTTGGCGTAAGCCGCGGTCCGGCAGGTGCAGGAAGACACAAGGTCTGTGCGGCCGCGGTTTTGATTTGCCGGCAAGTGGACGCGGGTTCGCCTTTCGGCGCAATTGGCCAAATCGTCGCGCGGCAAGACAGCCCGCACTCCGGGTCCGAAAACAGGCAAACTTCCACTTCTTCTCAATTTCTTCCCTGCGGATGTTCGCGAGTCGCCGCCCAAACCGCGGCGCAGCCTCTTCTTCGTTCCTCTTACTCCCCGCCGAGCACCAGATCGTTGCGGTCGATCATCTCGCTACGGCCGGCAAAGCCGACGATCGCCGGGATGTCTGCCGAAGAGTGGCCCTTGATCCTGTCGGCGTCCTCGGCGTCGAAGGCGATGAGGCCGCGGCCGATCTCGGCGCCGTCCGGCAAGCGATGCGAATGTAGCGCCTAAAGTTCCTGCCGCGTCGGCCGGAACAGAATCTCGTTGATGTCGACATCATCCGGCTCAGCGATGGCGTAGGCGACCGCGCGGGCGAACGAGGCGGCCGGAATCGCATATTCCGAATAGAACTTCTTGAGCCTCGCCGCGGCGTCCGGATCGGTCGCGCTGTCCGGCAGCTCGGTGGCGACAGCGCCCGGCGAGATCACCGTGGTGCGGATGTTGTAGGGCTTCACCTCCTGGCGCAGACCTTCGGACAGCGCGCGCACCGCGTGCTTGGTCGCCGCATAGACGGCAGAGCCCGGCCCGACCTTGTGACCGGCCACCGACGAGACGTTGACGATGTGCCCGGCCTTCTGCTGCTTCATGTAAGGCAGTGCCGCGGCGATGCCGTACAGCGTGCCCTTGATGTTGACGTCGATCATGCGGTCCCATTCGTCCACCTTCAGCCGCTCGAGCAGCGACTGCGGCATCAGCCCGGCGTTGTTGATCATCACGTCGACGCGGCCGTAAGCCTGCACGGCGGCATCGACCAATGCTTTCACCTGCGCGCGGTCAACGACGTCCGTGGTTTTGGCGATGGCCTTGCCGCCTTTGGCCATCAGTTCATCCGCCAATGATTTGAGGCGGTCGGCGCGCCGCGCGCCGAGCACGATGCGTGCGCCTTGCGCCGAGAGATGCCGCGCGGCGGCCTCGCCGAGGCCGCTGCTCGCGCCGGTGATGACGACCACTTTGTCTTGAATGCCTTGTGCCATGCGGTTTGTCCTTGAATTCAAATTTCGTTCATATTCGGCCGGCGTCTCAGGCTGGAGCCAGTTCGCCGAACCAGTAGGACGCGGTCACGCCGCCATCCATGAGGAAGTCGCTGCCGGTGATGAAGCCGCCGTCCGGGCCCATCAGCAGCGCCGCAAGAGATCCGACTTCGTCAGGGGTGCCGGCGCGACCGGCCGCGGAGATTGTGATCATGCGGCGGTAGCCTTCGCCGCGCGGGCCGGTGAGTTCGTCCTTCGCCAGCGGCGTCATGATGATGCCGGGGCTGATCGTGTTGATCCTCGCGCCGCGCTTGCCCCAGCGCACCGCCTCGGCCATGACGCGCAGCGAGTTGCCGCGCTTCGAGATTTGATAGGCGTGCAGAGTGTCGGTCACGCGGTCGGGCTGAAGGAAAGGGAGGTTGAGCAGCCCTTCCACGGGTGTCGTGGCCAAGGCCTTGTTCTGCTCGATCGAGAGCGCCGGAAGCCGATGCCCCGATTGCGAGGCGATGACGACGCCCGCGCCGCCGCGTTCGATCACATTGCCGAATTCTTCCAGCACCAGCGCGGTGCCGTACAGATCGACCTTGAGGATGGTCGCTACCGATGCCTGTGACGGTGACACGCCTGCCGCATGGATCAGCCCCGTGACCGGACCCAGACCCTTCGCGGTCTGGACCAGCGCCTGCACGTCCTTGCGCGACGACACGTCCACCGTCGCGACGCTCACGTCGTAGCCCGCATTGCTGAGGACCTCCGCCGCGGCCTTCGCATTCTCCTGCTTCTGGTCCGCAAGCAATACATGCTTGCCGAAGCCGACCCGGCGCGCGATGGCTTGACCGATCTGGCCGGGCCCGATGACGACGACGACTTCCTTCATGACGCTTCTTCCTTGATTGATTTGTCTCAGATCAGCTTCTGCTGTTCGACCCCGTTGGGTATTCCGCGTCGGATACCTGCTCCATCCAGTCGACCACCTTGCCGTCGAGCGCTTCGGCGATGGCGACGTGGGTCATCGCGGTCGTCGGCGCGGCGCCGTGCCAGTGCTTCTCGCCGGGCGCGAACCAGACGACGTCGCCCGGCCGGATTTCCTCGACCGGCCCGCTTTCACGCTGCGCCAGGCCGCTGCCGGCCGTGACGATGAGGGTCTGGCCGAGCGGATGGGTGTGCCAGGCGGTGCGGGCGCCGGGCTCGAAAGTGACGATGGCGCCGCCGACCCGGGCCGGGGCCTCGCCCTTGAACGGCGTATCGATGCGGACGGAACCGGTGAACCAGTCCGCCGGGCCCTTGGCGGACGGCTGCGAGCCGTTGCGTTTGATGTCCATGGCCGAAGTCCTTCTGTTTGTCGGCCTCTGATTTAGCGCGCGCCTGTCCGGCGACTAGCCGCTATAATCGGCATGGACTTATGAATGAGGCTCATCAATGCGGCGCGGACGAGCTCGTCGCCGTCGTGCGCAGTGTCCCAAAGGCCGTCCGCGAACGCGCCCGGCGCAATTGCCGTTCGATTGAATGTGGTTCCTCAGGTCCACCGACCTTTGAGCGTCACTTCTTCTGGAAGACTTCTTTCGCGACGCCGACCGCCGTCACGGCGTTGGGCCAGCCCGCATAAAAGGCCAGGTGTGTGATGACCTCGACGACTTCCGCTTCCGTCACGCCATTGTCGCGCGCTCTGGCGAGATGAGAACGAAGCTGGTCGGGACGGTTCATTGCGATCAGGGCGCTGACCGTGACCAGACTACGATCCCGTTTCGAAAGTCCGGATCTTTCCCAGACGTCTCCAAACAGAACGTTATCGGTAAGCTCGGCCAACTTAGGGGCGAAATCGCCCATCAATTGTTGCGCGCGCGTCGCTTGCGCGGCGGCACCGGGAACGGACGGTGCGGCTACAATCGGTGCCGGCGATTGAGCCTGGACCGGTGTGGACATGCCTCCGGCCAGCATCATGGCGCCGGCGGTGAGGGCGCTTGCGGCGGACAATTTCACGATTGCTCTCCTTTGTTGACGCGCTGCGCGAATTTGAGGCGCTCGATTAGAGAACGGGATGCGGTCAGTCCAAACCCTTGTCCTCCAGAAACTTGGACATCAGGTCGGCGATCTGGAGGTTGTTCAAATCCGAGAACATGAAGTGCGTGTTGCCGCGGATTCTTATTTCCGGCAGATGCACGAGAGTGACATCGCCGCCATGGCGGTTCACGGCATCCCTCCAGAGCCTCGCCATGGCGAGGCGCACCCGCCAATTGTCTTCACCGGGGCTCGCCGTCGGCCGCTCTGGAATGTTGTCGCCAAAGTAGATGACGATCGGGATTTTCGTGAGCCGCAGGAACTCCGAAAGGGGTATGCCAACGCCTTCGAGTGTGCCGGCAGAACTCGGCATCGGCGGCGGCACTTCGCCTTCCGGGAATACGAAGTTGCTTCCCGGTTCAAAGGCGACGACGGCGCGGACATTGGCGTTCTTGATCGCCGTGGTCCAACCCGGACCGCCACCTTGCGAGTGGGTGACAAGGATTCCGGGCCCTATCTTGTGAAACAGCGCCGACACGGCATTCGACGTCACGTCGATATCGAAGGGCCCGGTGTTGGGCGTCATCGAGCGGAAAAATTGATTCAGGGCCGCTTGATCACGCGGGAATTGCCCGCCTGGAAAATAGTTTGGCCAGACGCCGATACGGAAGATGTCGAACCAAAACTGCTCGTCCGGCGTGGGCGTAATTGTGGTTGCTACGGTGCTGCGTCCGGCATTGCCGCGTCGTGGTTGGTCAACGACATAGACGCCGAAACCGCGGCGCAGGAAAATGTTTTGAAAACCTTCGCGGCCGTCCGGCGTGGTTTCCCAGGTCTTCGAGAACTGTCCGGCACCGTGCCAGAGCACGAGAGGGAGTTTACGGGCGTTCACCGGGGTCTGATAAAAGACATAGGCGTGATCGCCGTGAAACGTCTGACCGTCAGGAGTCGGTTTGTTGGGATCGAACGTGCCGGGGCTGGTAATCACTGTCCCGCCGACGGCGAAACTGCCTTGCTCTTGGATGACGAGCGGCGCGGGCTTTCCGCCCTCGAGTGCGGCAGTGGACCCGGATGCTGCGATTGCGCCGAGGCCGCCAGTCGCGGCGAGGACATGTCTGCGCGTCATCATGGCGCGATCCCTTCAACGGATTGGGCGGTTATCTGACTTGCTTGGATCGCCAATTTAGAGGGCGACGCCTTATGCGATAAGGTGGTAAAATGTGCATGCACTTATGAGAGGGAATCATAAATGCAGCGCGGACACCTGGACGATCTCGTTGCCTTCGTCGCGGTCGGGCGCGAGCGCAGCTTCACCAAAGCCGCCGCCAAACTGGGCGTGTCGCAGTCGGCGCTGAGCCACACCATCCGCGAACTCGAAGCGCGCCTCGGCGTGCGGCTCCTGACCCGCACCACCCGCAGCGTCGCGCCGACGGAGGCCGGCGAACGCCTGCTGCACAGTCTCGGTCCAAGGTTTGAAGAGATCGAGGCCGAGCTTTCAGCTTTAGGCGAACTGCGCGAGAAACCGGCGGGCACCATTCGCATCACCGCCACCGAATATGCCATTGACGCGCTGCTGTGGCCGAAGCTGGCGAAGTTCATGGGACGCTATCCGGACATCAAGGTCGAGCTGTTCAGCGATCCGGCGCTAACCGACATTGTTGCCCAGCGCTTCGATGCCGGCGTGCGCGCGGGCGAGCAGGTGGCCAAGGACATGATCGCGGTGCGCATCGGCCCGGACCTGCGCATGGCGGTGATCGGGGCGCCGTCGTATTTCAGGAACCGCACGGAACCGAAGCGGCCGCAGGACCTGATCCATCACGACTGCGTCAACTTGCGTCTGTCGACGCTCGGCGGCATCTATGCCTGGGAGTTCGAAAAGGGCGGCCGCGAATTGAAGGTGCGCGTCGAAGGCCGCCTGACCTTCAACGGTACGACGCAGATGCTCAATGGGGCGCTTGCCGGTTTCGGCCTCGCCTATGTGCCCGAGGAGCTGGCGCGGCCGCATCTCGCCAAGGGTCGGCTCAAGCGCGTGCTCGCGGACTGGTGTCCGCCTTACGCGGGCTACCATCTCTATTACCCGAGCCGGCGCCAAACGTCGGCGGCGTTTGCGCTCTTGGTCGAAGCGCTGCGCCACCGCGGCTAGCGCTCATTCGCCGCCGAGCACCAGATCGTCGCGGTGGATCATCTCGCTGCGGCCGGCAAAGCCGACGATTGAGGGAATGTCCGCCGAGGAGCGGCCCTTGATCTTGTCGGCGTCCTCAGCGTCAAATGCAATGAGACCGCGGCCGATCTCGGCGCCGTCCGGCCCGCGCACCACCACGGCGTCGCCGCGGCCGAAGCCGCCCTCGACCTTGACGACGCCCGCGGGCAGCAGGCTCTTGCCCGAGCGCAGGGCGCGCACCGCCCCGGCGTCGATCACGAGCGCGCCGCGCGGCTCGAGCGAGCCGGCGATCCACTTCTTGCGCGCGGTCACCGGATTGGCCGGCGTCAGGAACCAGGTGCAGGCCGCGCCGTCGGCGATGGCGCGCAAGGGATGCTGCACGTGGCCCGAGGCGATGATCATGTGCGTGCCGGCGGTGGTGGCGATCTTGCCGGCCTCGATCTTGGTCAGCATGCCGCCGCGCGCGGTTTCCGATTCCGAGACGCCGGCCATCGCCTCGATCTCCGGCGTGATGCGGGCGACCACCGGCACGCGCCTGGCGCCGGCTTGCGCCGGCGGCCGGTCGTAGAGCCCGTCGATATCGGACAGCAACACCAGCAGGTCCGCGCTCATCATGGTGGCGACGCGCGCGGCGAGGCGGTCGTTGTCGCCGTAGCGGATCTCGTTGGTGGCGACGGTGTCGTTTTCGTTGATGACCGGCACCGAGCGCCAGTCGATGAGCTTGGCGATGGTCGAGCGCGCGTTGAGATAGCGGCGGCGCTCTTCGGTGTCCTGCAGCGTCACCAGCACCTGGCCGGTGGTGACCGCGTGCGCGCCGAGCGCCTCGGACCAGGCGCGCGCCAGCGCGATCTGCCCGACCGCGGCGGCGGCCTGCGCCTCCTCGAGCTTGAGCGCGCCCGGCGCGAGCTTGAGCACGGCGCGGCCAAGCGCGATGGCGCCGGAGGAGACGACGATGACGTCTTTGCCCTGCCCGTGCAGCGCGGCGATGTCGGCGGCGAGCGAGGTGAGCCAGTCGCGCTTGAGCGCGCCCGCGGTGGCGTCGACCAGAAGCGACGAGCCGACCTTCACCACGATGCGGCGGAAGGCGGAGAGGGTGGGGGTGTTCGACATCGAGCCCGGCAAAGCAGTTAAATGCGCGGCGTGTTTAGCATGGCGGGACGGAACAAGTCATGGCGAACGGAGCTAGCGTTAACTCCGCCGCAGCCGGCTCAACCGGTGCGCCTTCTCCACATTCACCGCGCCCTCCGGCACGCGCCCCGCGATCAAAGCCTCGACCTGCCGCACGGTGTCGAAGGCCTGATGCTCGGCGGCGTCGGGCGTGAGACCCGCGATATGCGGCGTGGCGATGACGTCGGCGCGCCGGGCGAGCGCCGGGCTCGGCATCTGGTCCGGCGCGCGGCCGACGTCGAGCGCGGCGCCGGCAATGCGCTTGTCATCGAGCGCGGCGGCGAGCGCCGCTTCGTCGACCAGATTGCCGCGCGACAGGTTGATGAAATAAGCCGACGGCTTCATGGCGGCGAAGGCCGCGGCGTTCATCAGGTTCTCGGTCGCCTCGTTGGCGACGGCGAGACAGACGACGAAATCGGCCCGCGCCAGCAGGTCGGCGAGCGCGACTTGCGTCAGCCCGGTGGCGACGACCTGCTTGTAGGGATCGGCGACCAGCACCGTCATGCCGAAGCCGAGCGCGAGGTCGGCGAGATATTCGCCGATCACGCCATAGCCGATGATGCCGACCGTCGCGCCCTTGAGCTGGCGGCCTATGCGCGCCGGCGGCGCGCGGCCGGCGCGGTAGGTCCCGGCGGCCTGGGTGATATGACGGCCGCAGTCGATCATGAGGCCGACCGCCATTTCGGCGACGGAAGCGGCAAAGCCCGGCGTTGCGTGCGTCACCAGGATGCCTTCCACGCTTGCGGCGTCGACGTCGATGTTGCGGATGTCGACGGCAACGCGCAGGAAGGCGACGAGATCAGGTGCGCTGGCGAAGAATTGCGCAGGTCCCGCGGTTTGCCGGTCGGAGACGATGATGGTGCAGCCGCGCGCCGCCTCACTTAGCGCTCGCGCGTCGAGCACGCGGCCGCTGTCGTTGAGCCGTACGTCGCCGAGCCTGCGCAGCGCGGCGAGCGCGCGCTCGCCGTAATAATTTGCCAGCATCTCCGGCGTATGCGTGAGAAAAATCGTCGGCACGCCGCAAGGCTATACCAGCGGCGGGCCTGAGGGGAGGGAGCGCTAGCGCTCCGACAGTCGAACGTGGCGGTGCTTCGCCGCCGCCGCTTTGACGTTGTGTTCTTTATGTTCGGCCGAAGACTTGGCTGCGTCTTTCGCCGCCGCCTGCTTTGTCGTTTCGTCGTGCCGCGCCGGCGGCGAATCTTTTTGCGCGACCTCGCGCGTCGGCGGCAGCGGGATACGATCGGGCCCATCCCACGCGAGTAGGCCGGCCGCGTCCTGGCACGGCGCCTTGCGCGGCAGCTTGACCGCCGGACTGCCGTGCTCGATCGCCATCCAGCCTTCGGCCGGCCGGCCGGTGATGGACTTGACGTAATCCTTGGTTTCCTGCGGCAGCTTGCCCTTCTTGGCGAGCCATGCGTCGATGCGTCCCGGTCCGGCATTGTAGGCGGCGGCGGCAAGGCCGAGATTGCCGAAGCGCTGCGCCAGATCGCGCAGCAGGCTGGCGGCGGCGGTGATCGCCTGCACCGGATCGTAAGGGTTGTCGAGGCCGCGGTCGACGGACGTCTCCGGCATGAACTGCGCGACGCCCTCGGCGCCCGCCGCGCTGACGGTGCCGGGGCGGAAGCCGCTCTCCTGGTACAACAGGCGGATGAAGAACGGCGCCGGCAGATCGTTGCGTTGCGCGGCCTCGGTCAGCGTGTCGCAGATCTCCGCGCGGGTGCGCGGGATGATCGGCTTGACGATCGGCTTCAGCGGCTTCGGCCGCGCCGGCACCGGCTCGGCGACCGGATCCGGAACCTCGTATTGATCAGCGTAGCCGGTGGAGGCGACTTCGGCCGCGGCCTCGGCTTGCGCGCGCGCATTCGGTGTTTCAAACGGCACCACCGCAATATCGGCGGGCGCAACGCGCTGCTCCACCGTACCGGGTAGGCTTGCCAGCGAAATCTCGGGGCCGACCGCACCGCTTCCCGTCAATAAGCCCAGGCAGCATGCCGGCACAAACAGTTGGCGCATGGCGTCCGGTCCTCGAATTCGCGCGGGCCGCGCTGCGGCAGTTCGGGAAAGAGAGGCGCCCCGTTATTCGCCCGCAAGCGTGGTGCCAAATCGGGACAATTTTGCGGCCCATGCCCCGGCAAAATCGCTGCAAGGGAACCACAAGTCCTTCGCCCCGGCGTGAAGACAGCGCCGGTAATTCGACTAAAATTGCCCTATGCGCTTCTGATCGCGCGAATCCCGGCTTGCTGCTACGATGTCCGCCGGAACTCCGGCCGCCGCCTGGAGTTGGCGTGCCGGGGTTCGACGAGTTCCGGGACCGCGCGATGCCGTTTTTCGCGTACCTTGTCATTCTGGTCGTGGCCGTTTTCAGCATCGGGCTGGAATGGCAGACGCTGGTCGAGCCGTCCGGCGCAACGCTGCGCGACATGCGGGCCGTCAGCGAACTCGGCAAGGCGCCGGCACAGCCCGACGCCGCCGAGGCGCAACCCGCCGCCGTCGAGCAGACGCCGCAACCGAAAGCCGCCGCGGTCGCGCCGCCGCAGGCGACCCAAGAGGCGCTGGCGGAGAAGACCGCCGCGCCGCTTTGCGACGTGGCCGCCTGCGCCGCCGCCTATCGCACGTTCCGGGCGTCGGATTGCAGTTACGTGCCGAGCCTGGGCGAACGGCGGCTCTGCACCAAGGGCACGCCTCCCGCTGCGGTGGAGGCTCAGGCCACCGGCGCCCCGCCGCCCAAGTGCAATGTCGAGGCCTGCCGCGCCGCCTATTTCACTTTCAATCCGGCGGACTGCACCTACCAGCCGACCGACGGACCGCGGCGGCTGTGCGAGAAGTAATCGGTCAGTAGACCACGACGCTGCGGATCGACTTGCCTTCGTGCATCAGGTCGAAGGCATCGTTGATCTTGGCGAGCGGCATGGTGTGGGTGATCAGGTCGTCGATGTTGATCTTCTTGTCCATGTACCAGTCGACGATCTTCGGCACGTCGGTGCGCCCGCGCGCGCCGCCGAAGGCGGTGCCCTTCCAGACGCGGCCGGTGACCAGCTGGAACGGGCGCGTCGCGATCTCCTTGCCGCTGGCCGCGACGCCGATGATGATCGATTCGCCCCAGCCGCGGTGACAGCATTCCAGCGCCTGGCGCATCACTTCGACGTTGCCGATGCATTCGAAAGAGAAGTCGGCGCCGCCGCCGGTGAGGTCGACAATCGCCTGCACCACCTTGTCGCGGCCAACCTCGTCCGGGTTGATGAAATGGGTGAGGCCGAACTTCTCGGCGATGGCGCGCCGCGCCGGGTTGAGATCGATGCCGATGATCTTGTCGGCGCCGACCATGCGCGCGCCTTGAATCACATTGAGGCCGATGCCGCCAAGCCCGAACACCGCGACGTTGGCGCCGGGCCAGACTTTGGCGGTGTTGATCACCGCGCCGATGCCGGTGGTGATGCCGCAGCCGATGTAGCAGATCTTGTCGAATGGCGCGTCCTCGCGCACTTTCGCCACGGCGATCTCCGGCAGCACGGTAAAATTCGAGAACGTCGAGCAGCCCATGTAGTGGAACACGTTGTCGCCGTCGCATTTGAAGCGCGAGGTGCCGTCGGGCATCAGGCCTTTGCCCTGCGTGGCGCGGATGGCGGTGCAGAGATTCGATCTGCGCGACAGGCAGGTTTTGCACTGCCGGCACTCCGGCGTGTACAGCGGGATGACGTGGTCGCCGACCTTCACCGACGTCACGCCCTCGCCGACCTCGCGCACGATGCCGGCGCCCTCGTGGCCGAGGATCGCCGGGAAGATGCCCTCGGGGTCGGCCCCCGACAGCGTGTAGGCGTCGGTGTGGCAGATGCCTGTCGCCATGATCTCGACCATCACCTCGCCGGCCTTGGGGCCTTCGATGTCGATGGTCTCGATGGTCAGCGGCTCGCCCGCCTTCCAGGCGACGGCGGCACGGGTCTGCATATGATTTCTCCGCTATGTCGTCATGCCCGGCACAAGCCCGGCCATGACGAAAAATCTAAACTGTCTCTTGGGTCTCGTCCGCGCTCACGCGCGCTTTGTCGATGACATTCAGCAGCGCGCGCAAGACCTCCGGCACGCCCTGGCCGGACGCGGAGGAGAGCACCAGCGGCGTCTTCTTGCAGGCTCTTTTCAGCTTCGCGCTTTGCGTCTTGATCTGTGCCGGCGTCAGCGCGTCGCATTTCGACAGCGCCACGATTTCCGGCTTGTCGGTGAGGCCCGCCCCGTAGGCTTCGAGTTCGTCGCGCACGATCGTGTAGGCTTCGCCTGGATCCTCGGCGGTGCCGTCGACGAGATGCAGCAGCACGCGGCAGCGTTCGGTGTGGCCGAGGAAGCGATCGCCGAGACCGACGCCTTCATGCGCGCCTTCGATCAGGCCGGGCAGGTCGGCGAGCACGAACTCGCGTTCGTCGATGCGCACGACGCCGAGCTGCGGATGCAGCGTGGTGAAGGGATAGTCGGCGATCTTCGGCTTGGCCGCGCTCACCGCGGCGAGAAAGGTGGACTTGCCGGCGTTGGGCAGGCCGATCAGGCCGGCGTCGGCGATCAATTTGAGCCGCAGGCGGATGGTGCGCTCCTCGCCGGGCTGGCCGGGATTGGCGTGGCGCGGCGCCCGGTTGGTCGACGATTTGAAATAGGCGTTGCCGAAGCCGCCATTGCCGCCTTTCATCAGCACGATGCGTTCGCCGGCGCCGGTGAGATCGGCGAGCAGCGTCTCGCCGTCCTCTTCGTAGATTTGCG
>Ga0335082_10005543_pt1 | contig 13798 bp, 10 predicted proteins | sample Lox_Sample_41_FD_206718 | JGI IMG/M metagenome (GOLD analysis project Ga0335082, IMG submission 206718) | Soil microbial communities from Loxahatchee National Wildlife Refuge, Florida, United States - Lox_Sample_4.1 | ecosystem: Environmental > Terrestrial > Soil > Wetlands | place: USA...
CGCCCCGCTGTGGGTCGCCTCCGGCCTTCCCGACCGGCCGATCATCGAGGGCCTGGAGTGGAAGACCACCTCGCTGGTGGCGCTGGTGATCACCGTGGCCCTGCTCGCCGGGGCTTGGACCAACACCCGGGTGCGCACCCTGGCGCTGGAGACCGCCTCCGAGCTGATGCGGGTCACCTGGCCCTCCGGGGCGGAGACCTGGGTCTCCACCGTGGCGGTGGTCATCGCCTCGCTGGTGGCGGGCGTGCTCCTCTTCTTCATCGACAGCCTGGCCTACCGGCTGATGGTTCAGTGGCTGCCCGCCCTCCTGGGGAGACTGTAGATGGGCGAGAAGCGCTGGTACGCGGTGCACACCTACTCCGGGTTCGAGAACAAGGCGAAGAAGAGCCTGGAGGAGAAGATCAAGCTCGAGGGCCTGACCGAGCAGTTCGGCGAGATCCTCATCCCGGTGGAGCAGGTGGTGGAGATGGTCAAGGGGGAGAAGAAGACCTCCAAGCGCAAGTTCCTCCCCGGCTACATCCTGGTCCAGATGGAGATGAACGACCGCACCTGGCACCTGGTGAAGAACACCCCCAAGGTCACCGGCTTCATCGGGGCCGCGCACAACGAGCAGCCGCCGCCCATCCCGGAGAGCCAGATGGAGCGGCTGACCACCCAGATCACGGAAGGGACCCTCAAGCCCAAGCCCAAGGTCCAGTTCGAGGAGGGGGACACCGTCCGGGTCATCGACGGCCCGTTCAGCAATTTCAACGGGACGGTGGAGGAAGTGAACCCGGACAAGGGCCGGGTGAAGGTGCTGGTGTCCATCTTCGGCCGGGCCACCCCGGTGGAGCTGGACTTCATGCAGGTGGAGAAGACCGGCTCCTAGAGAGGCAGTGAACAGGCGTGGGAGGGCGGGGCCGACGGGCCCGCCCGCTGGCACCACAGGGAGGACGGCATGAAGAAGGTCACCGGGCAGGTGAAGCTCCAGATCCCGGCGGGAAAGGCCAACCCGGCCCCGCCCATCGGGCCGGCGCTCGGGCAGCAGGGCGTCAACATCATGGAGTTCTGCAAGCAGTTCAACGCGGCCACCCAGGCCCAGGCCAAGGAGGGCCTGATCATCCCGGTGATCATCACCGTGTATCAGGACCGCTCCTTCACCTTCGTCCTCAAGACCCCGCCGGCGGCGGTGCTGCTCAAGAAGGCGGCCGGGCTGCACACCGAGAAGAAGAAGGGCTCCGGGGCGCACAAGCCGGGCAAGGAGAAGGTGGGCCAGGTGACGCGCAAGCAGCTGGAGGACATCGCCCGGCTCAAGCTCAACGACACCACCGCCGGGAGCCTGCAGGCGGCGATGAACACCATCGCCGGGACGGCGCGCTCGATGGGCATCGAGGTGGTGGGATGAAAGAGCCAGGCAAGAAGTTCCGGGCGGCGGCGGCCAAGGTGGACCGCAACAAGCGCTACGGCGTCGACGAGGCCTTCCGGCTCCTCAAGGAGACGGTCGACCTGCGCAAGACCAAGTACGACCAGACGGTGGACGTGGCCATCAACCTCGGGGTGGACCCCAAGCACGCCGATCAGATGGTGCGCGGGGCGGTGGTGCTCCCCCACGGCATCGGCAAGACGGTGCGGGTGGCGGTGTTCGCCAAGGGGGAGAAGCAGTCCGAGGCCAAGGAGGCGGGGGCCGACGTGGTGGGCGAGGCCGACCTGGCCAAGCGCATCGAGGAGGGCTTCATGGAGTTCGACACCGTCATCGCCACCCCGGACATGATGGGCGTGGTGGGGCGGCTGGGAAAGGTGCTCGGCCCGCGCGGGTTGATGCCCAACCCCAAGGTGGGAACGGTCACCGCGGAGGTGGGCAAGGCCGTCCGCGACGCCAAGGGCGGAAAGGTGGAGTTCCGCGCCGAGAAGGCGGGCATCGTCCATGCCCCGGTGGGCAAGGCCAGCTTCGCTCCGGAGAAGCTGGCCGAGAACTTCAACGCCCTCATCGAGCTGGTGATGAAGCTCAAGCCGGCCACGGCCAAGGGCGTCTACCTCAAGGGGATCGCCATCAGCTCGACCATGGGTCCGGGCATCAAGCTCGACACCCAGGCGATCAACGCTCGCTACCGGTAGAGCTTTGACTTCCCCGGCGCCAGGGTGGTACACGCGCCGGTTCCGCCGGTGACCGCCCCCCTCCCCCCGAAGGAAGGGAGACGGGCGCCGGGAGACCCCTGGTCGGAGACAGCAGGGACGGGGAGGCCCCGGGCAACCGGGCCGGCCCGTCGAAACGGCGGCAGCCAACGCCAGCCCTGCCGAGACACGTGGGAGCGGTTCAGGGTGGTGCCCGGTGGTGTTGGGTCACTCTCGCTTCTGCCTCTGGTCCAGGCATGACGGTGCGACGGGAGGTGAGACCAGAGTGGAACGAAGCGAGAAGGAAGTCCTGATCAAGGAGCTGAACGAGAAGTTCGCCCGCGCTCGCACGGCGATCGTGGCCGAGTTCTCGCGCCTCAACGTGGAGACCGTCACCCGGCTGCGGAAGAAGTTCCGCGAGGGTGGGGTGGACTACAAGGTCCTCAAGAACACGCTCGCGCGGCGGGCCGCCGAGGGCACGCCGGTGGCGGTGGTGAGCGGCGACTTCAAGGGGCCGGTGGCCATCGCCATCGGGTACGACGACGCGGTGGCGCCGGCGAAGATCCTCTCCGAGTTCATCAAGGACCTGGAGGTGATCCGCATCCGGAGCGCGGTGGTGGAGGGGCGGAGGACGGACGCCGCCGGGGTGGCGGCGCTGGCCAAGCTGCCCGGCCTGCGCGAGCTCCGGGCGAAGCTCCTCGGGCTGCTCCAGCAGCCGGCCGGCAAGGTGGCCCGGACGGTGGGCGAGCCCGGTTCCCGCCTCGCGCGCCTGCTCCAGGCCCGTGTCGAGGCCTTAGGTAAGACAAACTGATGGATTCAAGAAGCTGAAGCAGGACCCAACCCGGTCCGGCTCTGCTGCGCGGAGTCAAGGACCATTAAAGAAGGCAATTTCCAAGCCATGGCCGACCTGAATCAAATCGTGGAGAACCTGTCCGCCCTGACCGTCATGGAGGCGGCGGAGCTGGTGAAGAAGCTCGAGGAGAAGTGGGGCGTTTCCGCTGCGGCCGTCGCCGTCGCGGCGGCGCCTGGCGCCGGGGGCGGCGCCGCCGCTGCCGCGGCGGAGGAGAAGACGGAATTCACCGTCGTGCTCGCCAACGCCGGCGCCAACAAGATCAACGTGATCAAGGAGATCCGGGCCATCACCGGACTCGGCCTCAAGGAGGCCAAGGACCTCGTGGAGGGTGCACCCAAGACGGTGAAGGAGGGCGTCAACAAGGCCGACGCCCAGAAGTACAAGGAGCAGCTCACTGCTGCGGGGGCCACCGTCGAGATCAAGTAGGTCCCCTGTCCGTTCCCTGGGGGGCCCCACGCCGGGGGCTCCCTCTCGCGCCTGGCGCAGCGCCGGCCCCTCCAGAGCATCCGGAGGTGCCGGGCCCCGTGGCTCCAGGCTCCTCGCCGTGAACCCCTCTCGCCCGGGGGTAGCCGATGCCGTGTTCCCCGGGCCGCGACCAACTCGTAACACCGCTGCCCCGCCCGCCGTTCGGGAGATGAGATGCCTGCGACCGTCCAGAACAACTTCCGCGTCCGCAAGAGCTTCGCGAAGATCCAGAAGATCATCGACATCCCCAACCTGATCAACATCCAGAAGCAGAGCTACGAGAAGTTCCTCCAGGCGGAAACGCCGCCGGAGAAGCGCGACGACGTGGGGCTGCAGGGCGTCTTCAAGAGCGTCTTCCCCATCCGCGATTTCAACGAGACCAGCTCGCTGGAGTTCGTCAGCTACCACCTGGAGAAGCCGAAGTACGACGTCGACGAGTGCCACCAGCGGGGGATGACCTACTCGGCGCCGATCAAGGTGGTGGTGCGCCTGGTGGTCTGGGACAAGGACGAGGAAACCGGCGCCCAGTCCATCCGCGACGTGAAGGAGCAGGAGGTGTACTTCGGCGAGATCCCGCTCATGACCCAGAACGGGACCTTCATCATCAACGGGACGGAGCGGGTGGTGGTCAGCCAGCTGCACCGCAGCCCGGGCGCGTTCTTCGACCACGACAAGGGCAAGAGCCACAGCTCGGGCAAGCTGCTCTACAACGCCCGGATCATCCCCTACCGCGGCTCGTGGATCGACTTCGAGTTCGATCACAAGGACCTGCTCTACGTCCGCATCGACCGCCGCCGGAAGCTCCCGGCCACGGTCCTCATCCGGGCCCTGGGGGCGGTTCCGGACACGGCGAAGAAGAACCCCATCGAGTTCCGGGGCACCACCGAGGAGATCCTCAACTACTACTACGCCGCCGAGACCATCTACCTGCACTCGGAGACGGAGTTCGAGAAGTCGGTGGAGCTGGAGCTGCTCCCCGGCCAGCGGGCCACCCGCGACATCAAGACCAAGTCCGGCGAGGTGATCGTCAAGAAGAACCGGAAGTTCACCCGGGCGGCGATCAAGAAGCTCGAGGCGGCCAAGATGCGCACCCTGCCCATCGACGCCGACGAGCTGTTCACCAAGGTGGCCGCCTACGACGTGGTGGACGAGGCCACCGGCGAGGTGATCCTCGAGTGCAACGAGGAGGTCGGCCAAGAGAAGGTCAACGAGCTCCTCAAGCGCGGGATCAAGGAGTTCAAGGTCCTGTTCATCGACAACCTCAACGTCGGGCCGTTCCTGCGCGAGACGTTGATGCTCGACAAGATCGACTCGCCCGAGCAGGCGATCATGGAGATCTACCGGCGCCTTCGCCCCGGGGATCCGCCCACGCCGGAGACGGCCACCAACCTCTTCACCAACCTCTTCTTCAACCCCGAGCGCTACGACCTGTCCAAGGTCGGCCGGCTGAAGCTGAACTTCAAGTTCGGGCTGGAGGAGCCGCTCGACGGCCAGATCCTCACCAAGCGCGACATCCTCGAGGTGATCCGCTACCTCATCGATCTCAAGAACGGCAAGGGGACCATCGACGACATCGACCACCTCGGCAACCGCCGGGTGCGGGCGGTGGGCGAGCTGCTCGAGAACCAGTACCGCATCGGGCTGGTGCGCATGGAGCGGGCGATCAAGGAGCGGATGAGCCTCCAGGAAATCGAGACCCTCATGCCGCACGACCTGATCAACGCCAAGCCGGTGACGGCGGTGATCAAGGAGTTCTTCGGCTCCAGCCAGCTCTCCCAGTTCATGGATCAGACCAACCCCCTCTCCGAGGTCACCCACAAGCGCCGGCTCTCGGCGCTCGGTCCGGGCGGCCTGACCCGCGAGCGGGCGGGTTTCGAGGTGCGCGACGTGCACCCCACCCACTACGGCCGGATCTGCCCCATCGAGACGCCGGAAGGCCCGAACATCGGCCTCATCGCCTCGCTCTCCACCTTCGCCCGGGTGAACGAGTTCGGCTTCGTGGAGACCCCCTACCGCAAGGTGGAGGGGGGCACGGTAACCGCGGAGACGTCCTTCTACTCCGCCCTGGAGGAGGAGAAGCACACCATCGCCCAGGCCAACGCCGAGTTCGACAAGAAGGGCCGCTTCACCACCGAGCTCGTCTCCTCGCGGCGGGGGGGCGAGTTCGTCCAGGCCCGTCCGGAGGACGTGGATCTCATGGACGTCTCGCCGAACCAGCTGGTGAGCGTGGCGGCCAGCCTCATCCCCTTCCTGGAAAACGACGACGCCAACCGGGCGCTGATGGGGAGCAACATGCAGCGCCAGGCGGTGCCGCTGCTCTGCACCCAGGCGCCGCTGGTGGGCACCGGGCTGGAGGCGGTGGTGGCCCGCGACTCGGGCGTCACCGTGGTCGCCCGGCGCGACGGGGTGGTGGAGGCGGTGGACGCCAGCCGGATCGTGGTCAAGGCGGACGTCTCCGCCAGCCTGGCCGACGTCGGCTCCGAGGTGGACATCTACAACCTGGTCAAGTACCAGCGCTCCAACCAGAACACCTGCCTCAACCAGAAGCCCATCGTCCGCAAGGGCGACCGGGTGAAGAAGGGCGACGTCATCGCCGACGGGCCGGCCACCGAGACCGGCGAGCTGGCCCTGGGGGCGAACGTGGTCGTCGCCTTCATGCCCTGGCAGGGGTACAACTTCGAGGACTCGATCCTCATCAGCGAGCGGCTCCTCAAGGAGGACGTCTTCACCTCCATCCACATCGAGGAGTTCGAGTGCATCGCCCGGGACACCAAGCTGGGCAAGGAAGAGATCACCCGCGACATTCCCAACGTCGGCGAGGAGGCCCTCAAGGACCTCGACGAGTCAGGCATCATCCGCATCGGCGCCGAGGTGAAGCCCGGCGACGTCTTGGTGGGGAAGATCACCCCCAAGGGGGAGACCCAGCTCAGCCCGGAGGAGAAGCTGCTCCGGGCCATCTTCGGCGAGAAGGCGGGCGACGTGCGCGACAGCTCGCTCCGCGTTCCGCCCGGGGTGAGCGGCACGGTGATCGGCGCCAAGGTCTTCAGCCGCAAGGGCGTGGAGAAGGACGAGCGGGCCAAGCAGATCGAGTCGATGGAGGAGGCCAAGCTCCTCAAGGACCAGAACGACGAGATCAAGGTCATCCAGGACAGCGCCATGGCCCGGCTGCGCAAGCTCCTCCACGGCAAGGAGGCGGAGGGCAAGCTGGTCGACGACAAGGGCCGGGTGCTCCTCAAGAAGGGGGACCGGCTCGACGACGAGCTCCTCTCCCAGGTGCCCTACCGGTCCTGGTCGGAGATCACCGTCGGTGACCCCACCGACACCAAGGTGCGGGACATCCTGCGCAACTTGGAGGACCAGAAGGAGGCGGTAAAGCTCCTCTTCGGGGAGAAGATCGCCCGCATCAAGAAGGGCGACGAGCTGCCGCCCGGGGTGATCAAGATGGTCAAGGTGTACGTGGCCATCAAGCGCAAGCTGGCGGTGGGCGACAAGATGGCCGGCCGCCACGGGAACAAGGGCGTGGTCTCGCGCATCCTGCCCGAGGAGGACATGCCCCATCTCGAGGACGGCCGTCCGGTGGACCTGGTCCTCAACCCCCTGGGCGTGCCGAGCCGGATGAACATCGGCCAGATCCTGGAAACCCACCTCGGCTGGGCGGCGCGGGGCCTGGGCGAGCGGCTGCAGACCTACATCGCCGAGAAGTGGAGCGGCGAGGAGCTCCGCAAGCAGCTGAAGCGCGTCTACGACGACCGGGCCTTCGGGGACTTCATCGACTCCGTCTCCGACAAGGAGGTGGTCTCGCTCTGCCAGCGGCTGCGTCCCGGGATCCACGTCTCCACCCCGGTCTTCGACGGGGCGCGCGAGCCGGAGATCCACGCCCTGCTCGACGAGGCCCAGCTTCCCCGCTCGGGCCAGATGGTCCTCTTCGACGGGCGGACCGGCGAGCCGTTCGACCACAACGTCACCGTGGGCGTGATGTACATGCTCAAGCTGCACCACCTGGTGGACGAGAAGATCCACGCCCGGAGCATCGGGCCCTACAGCCTGGTCACCCAGCAGCCGCTGGGGGGCAAGGCCCAGTTCGGCGGCCAGCGGCTGGGGGAGATGGAGGTGTGGGCCATGGAGGCCTACGGCGCCGCCTACACCCTGCAGGAATTCCTGACCGTGAAGTCGGACGACGTGGTGGGCCGCACGCGGATGTACGAGGCCATCGTCAAGGGGGACAACGTGCTCGAATCCGGGCTCCCCGAGTCGTTCAACGTCCTGCTCAAGGAGCTGCAGAGCCTGGGGATGGACGTGGAGCTGCTCGAGACCGCCCCGCCCGAGCGCACCCGCACCCCGCCTGACGGCAATGCCGAGCAGGCGGCCAAGAAGACCGGAACCGATGCCTGACCGGCGGTTCGGCCGGAACGACGTTTTCGATGTGTGAAGGAAGGACTTCGGAGGCAACGTGAAGGACATCTTCAACTTCTTCGAGAAGCCGAAGGACCCGCTGTCGTTCGCCGCCATCCGGGTGGGCATCGCCTCCCCGGACAAGATCCGGCAATGGTCGCACGGCGAGGTGAAGAAGCCGGAGACGATCAACTACCGCACCTTCAAGCCGGAGCGGGACGGGCTGTTCTGCGCCCGCATCTTCGGCCCGGTGAAGGACTACGAGTGCAACTGCGGCAAGTACAAGCGCATGAAGCACCGCGGCGTGGTGTGCGAGAAGTGCGGCGTGGAGGTGATCCAGTCCAAGGTGCGCCGCGAGCGCCTGGGCCACATCACCCTGGCCACGCCGGTGGCCCACATCTGGTTCCTGAAGAGCCTGCCCAGCCGGATCGGCAACCTGCTCGACATCACCCTCAAGGATCTGGAGAAGGTCCTCTACTGCGAGAGCTACATCGTCATCGACCCGAAGAGCACGCCGCTCCTCAAGGGTGAGCTGATCAGCGAAGAGAAGATGCAGCGGCACTTCCAGGAGTTCGGCGAGGAGAGCTTCACCGCCGGGATGGGCGGCGAGGCGGTGCGGGAGATGCTCCGGGGCATCGACGTGCACAAGCTCTCCGAGGAGCTCCGCCGCGACATGCGGGAGACGAACAGCGAGGCGAAGCGCAAGAAGATCGCCAAGCGGCTCAAGGTGGTGGAGGCGTTCCGCATCAGCGGCAACAAGCCGGAGTGGATGATGCTCGACGTCATCCCGGTCATCCCGCCCGACCTGCGCCCCCTGGTCCCCCTCGATGGCGGCCGCTTCGCCACCTCGGACCTGAACGACCTCTACCGCCGGGTGATCAACCGCAACAACCGGCTCAAGCGGCTGCAAGAGCTCAACGCCCCGGACATCATCATCCGCAACGAGAAGCGGATGCTCCAGGAGGCGGTGGACGCCCTGTTCGACAACGGGCGGCGGGGGAAGACCATCACCGGGCCGAACAAGCGGCCCCTCAAGTCCCTCTCCGACATGCTCAAGGGGAAGCAGGGGCGCTTCCGCCAGAACCTGCTCGGCAAGCGCGTCGACTACTCGGGGCGCTCGGTGATCGTCGTCGGCCCGGAGCTGAAGCTCCACCAGTGCGGCCTGCCGAAGATCATGGCCCTCGAGCTGTTCAAGCCCTTCATCTACAACAAGCTGGAGGAGAAGGGGTACGTCACCACCATCAAGAGCGCCAAGAAGATGGTGGAGCGCGAGCGTCCCGAGGTGTGGGACATCCTGGAAGAGGTGATCCGCGAGCACCCGGTGCTTCTCAACCGCGCGCCCACCCTCCACCGGCTGGGGATGCAGGCCTTCGAGCCGGTGCTCATCGAGGGCAAGGCCATCCAGCTCCACCCGCTGGTGTGCGCCGCCTTCAACGCCGACTTCGACGGAGACCAGATGGCGGTCCATGTGCCGCTCTCCGTCGAGGCGCAGATGGAAGCCCGCGTGCTGATGATGTCCACCAACAACATCCTCAGCCCGGCCAACGGCAAGCCGATCATCGTCCCCACCCAGGACATGGTCCTCGGCATCTACTACCTCACCCGGCCGCGCGAGTTCGCCAAGGGCGAGGGCCGCGTCTTCGCCTCGCCGGACGAGGTGCGGGCCGCCTACGACCACGGCGAGGTGGACCTCCAGGCCAAGGTGGTGTGCCGCATCGAGGGCGTCCGCCAGGAGACGACCGTGGGGCGGGTGCTCCTCTGGGAAATCGTCCCCCGCAAGCTCGGCTTCGAGGCGATCAACAAGGTCCTGGACAAGAAGGCGCTCGGCGTCCTGATCGACCTCTGCTACCGCCTCACCGGCGAGAAGGAGACGGTGCTCCTTGCCGACCGCATCCGGTCCCTCGGCTACACCCACGCCACCCGGGCCGGCATCTCCATCGCCCTGAAGGACATGATCATCCCGCCGCGCAAGCAGGAGTTCCTCGACTACGCGCGCAAGGAAGTGGCGGAGATCGAGAACCAGTACCTGGAGGGCCTGATCACCGACGGCGAGCGGTACAACAAGGTGATCGACATCTGGGCCGAGGTCACCGAGAAGGTGGCCGGGGAGATGATGCAGCAGATCTCCGAGGAGGAGGTCAGCGGCGAGACGCCCTCCGGCAAGCGGGAGACGCGCAAGCAGTTCTCCTTCAACCCCATCTACATCATGGCCGACTCCGGGGCCCGCGGCTCGGCCCAGCAGATCCGCCAGCTGGCCGGGATGCGCGGCCTGATGGCCAAGCCGTCGGGCGAGATCATCGAGACGCCGATCACCGCCAACTTCCGCGAGGGGCTGTCGGTGCTCCAGTACTTCATCTCCACCCACGGCGCCCGCAAGGGTCTGGCGGACACGGCGCTCAAGACGGCCAACTCCGGCTACCTCACCCGCCGGCTGGTGGACGTGGCCCAGGACGCGATCATCACCGAGTACGACTGCGGGACGATGGACGGCCTGTTCATCGGCGCCCTGGTCGAGGGCGGCGAGGTCATCGAGGCGCTCGGGGAGCGCATCCTCGGCCGGGTGGCCCTGGACGATATCCACGACCCGGTCACCGGCGAGGTGCTGGTCCGCGCCAACGAGGAGATCGACGAGGCGCGGGTGAGCAAGATCGAGAACAGCGGTCTGGACAAGGTCAAGATCCGCAGCGTCCTCACCTGCAAGGCACAGCGCGGCATCTGCGTCGAGTGTTACGGGCGCGACCTGGCCCGGGGGCGCAAGGTGAGCCTGGGCGAGGCGGTGGGGGTGATCGCCGCCCAGTCCATCGGCGAGCCGGGCACCCAGCTCACCATGCGGACCTTCCACATCGGCGGCGCGGCCACCCGGCGCGTCGAGCAGTCCGAGCTCGACAGCCGCAATGCGGGAACGGTGCGCTTCGCCAACCTGGCCACCGTGCGCCGCGCCGACGGCACCCTGGTGGCCATGAACCGCAACGGCGAGGTGCTCATCGTCGACGACTCGGGCCGCGAGCGCGAGCGGTACCAGGTCATCTACGGCGCCAAGCTCCTGGTCAAGGACGGCCAGCGGCTGGAGGGCGGCACCAAGCTGGCAGAGTGGGACCCGTTCGCCACGCCGCTGCTCACCGAGGTGGCCGGGGTGGTGCGCTTCGAGGACATCATCGAAGGCGTGACCATGTCCGAGACCCTGGACGAGGTGACCGGCCTCTCACGCAAGACGATCATCGAGTCCCGGGACCCGGAGGCCCGTCCGCGCATCACCCTGCGCAAGGGCGACGGCGAGGGCGAGGTGCTCACCCTCCCCAGCGGACAGCCGGCCAGCTACTACCTCCCCCAGGGCAGCATCATCACCGTCAACGACGGCGACGAGATCACCGCCGGCGAGGTCATCGCCAAGGCTCCGCGCGAGACGACCAAGACCAAGGACATCACCGGCGGTCTTCCCCGGGTGGCCGAGCTGTTCGAGGCCCGCAAGCCCAAGGACCACGCGGTCATCGCCGAGATCGACGGGGTGGTCTCCTTCGGCAAGGACACCAAGGGGAAGCGAAAGCTGATCATTACCCCCGAGGTGAACGGCGAGCTGCGCACTGACCTGGCCAAGGAGTACCTCATCTCCAAGGGCAAGCACATCAGCGTGCACGCCGGTGACAAGGTGCGCGCCGGCGAGCCGATGATGGACGGCGCGGCCAACCCCCACGACATCCTCAAGGTACTCGGGGAGAAGGAGCTGGCCCGCTACCTGGTGGACGAGGTGCAGGAGGTCTACCGGCTGCAGGGCGTGAAGATCAACGACAAGCACATCGAGACCATCGTCCGGCAGATGCTGCGCCGGGTGCGGGTCATCGACGTCGGGGACACCGCCTTCCTCGTCGACGAGCAGGTGGAGAAGTACGTCTTCGAGGAGGAGAACGAGAAGATCATGACCGCCGGCCGGCGTCCGGCGGTGGGCGAGCCGCTGCTGCTCGGCATCACCAAGGCCTCCCTCTCCACCGAGTCGTTCATCTCCGCCTCCAGCTTCCAGGAGACGACCAAGGTCCTCACCGAGGCGGCGATCAACGGGAAGGTCGACTACCTGCGCGGCCTCAAGGAGAACGTGATCATGGGCCGGCTCATCCCGGCCGGGACGGGGCTGCCCCAGTACAAGCACCTCGACCTCGAGGTGGAGAGTCCGACCGACGAGATCCAGCACCTCGAGGCTGCGCTGGCGGCGGGCGGCGACGACGCCGGCGCGCTCCCACCGCCCGAGGGGCCGTTCGCCGCTGCCTCCCGCTCGCCCGACGCGGCTTAGCGGGACACGAGAATGTGGGCGTGAACCCGGGTCCAACAGTCCGAAGGAGGGAGGACGATGCTCAAGCCAGGCGATCCGGCGCCCGACTTCGAAGGGGTGGGGTGCGACGGCAAGCCGGTCCGGCTGCGTGACTACCGCGGCCGGGGCGTGGTGCTGTTCTTCTTCCCCAAGGCCTTCACCGTCATCTGCACCGAGGAGGTCCGCCACTTCCGCGACAACCAGGCGCGCATCCGGGGGCTGGGGGCGGAGCTGATCGGCGTCTCGGTGGACAACTTCGAGACCCAGTGCGCCTTCGCCAAGCAGGAGAAGGTGGAGTTCCCCATGCTCGGCGACGCGGACCGCAAGCTGAGCGAGCTCTACGGCGTCCTCTGGCCGGTGGTGCGCGTGGATCGCCGGGTCACCTTCGTCATCGACGGGAAGGGAGTGGTGGAGGCGGTCATCACCCACGAGAAGCACGCCCACCGGCACCTGGACGACGTGCTGGCCACGCTGGAGAAGAAGGGTGGAGCCCAGGGGGCGCCGCCGGCCCGGGCCTGACGGCGGCCTCGTCAGTCGCCGTGCAGGCAGGCCCGCAGTGGCTCCGGACGGTGCGCGGAGAGGTAGGCCTGCCGCGACATCGCCCGTCCGCTCGCCTCGTCGAGGAGCGGCGTGCCCCCGGTGTACATCGTCCCTTCCGGGTTGCCGTACGCGTCGAGGTGGTGGGCGGCGAGCCAGCGGTCGACGCACGTTTCCTCGACCGACGTCCAGGCCGGGGCGCTCGGGCGCGGTGGCTCGGCCGGCGAGCGGGCCGCGGGCGGGGCCGGCTCGGGCGCGGTGCGGCGCTCCGGGCAGGCGGCCAGGAGCAGGGCGAGGAGCGGAAGGGCAGGGCGCATCCGGGGGGCCCGGGGGAACTCTAGCAGGCCAGGGCGGGAGCGCCGGCCGGGGCAGCGTGCTACGTCCCCGAGGCGGATGGAGGCGGTGGCGATCATCGGGATGGGCGGCCTGGGCTGCCCGGCCAGCCTGGCGCTGGCACAGGCGGGCGTGCCCCGCCTGACGCTGGTGGACGGGGATGGCATCGAGCTCTCCAACCTCGCCCGCCAGCCCTGGTACCGGACGTCGGACGTGGGGCGCTCGAAGGTGGCCGTCGCCGCCGAGCGGCTGCGGAGCGCGTTCCCGGGGCTCGGGGTGACGGAGATCGCCGAGCACGCCCGCGGCGAGACGGTGGACGGCCTCGTCCGCGGCCACGGCTTCGTCATCGACGGGACGGACGGCGTGGCGGCCAAGTACCTCCTCTCCGACTCGGTGGCCCGCACCGGGGTGCCGGTGGTGTTCGGGGGCGTGGTGCAGCTCGAGGCCAGGGCCCTGCGCATCGCCCCGGGGGGACCGTGCCTGCGCTGCCTGTTCGGCGAGCCGCCCGGCGAGGACGAGGTGCCCACCTGCGCCCGGGCCGGGGTGCTCGGAGCGCTGGCCGGCGTGGCCGGGGCGCTCCAGGCGCGGCTCGGGCTCCTCCCCGCGGACCCTCCGGGAAGAGCCCACCTTCACGTCATCGATGCGCGGGATGCCTTCCGCGTCCGGGTGCTCGACGTGGCCCGGGTCCCGGGATGTCCAGGGTGCTCCGGCGAGCGGAGGGCGGCGTGAGCCGGCCCGAGCCCAGCGCGGTGGTGGACATCACCGGCGAGGTGTGCCCGATGACCTACGTCCGCACCAAGCTCGCGCTCGAGGCGCTGGCTCCCGGA
>Ga0335082_10005546_pt1 | contig 13796 bp, 11 predicted proteins | sample Lox_Sample_41_FD_206718 | JGI IMG/M metagenome (GOLD analysis project Ga0335082, IMG submission 206718) | Soil microbial communities from Loxahatchee National Wildlife Refuge, Florida, United States - Lox_Sample_4.1 | ecosystem: Environmental > Terrestrial > Soil > Wetlands | place: USA...
CTGAGCAGATCCTGTTCTCGGCGAATTTCAACCTGATATTTTTGTTCCTTTTCCTGCTGATCATCATCGGATACAGGAATCTCCTGCGGTCCGACCTCGCATACCTTTACGCAGTGTTGCTTTCCAACATGGCGATGTTCTTAGCCGTGTACCTGGGCACGGAAGCGTACCGGTGGGTTATGAACCTGACAGCGGTTAACCGGAACATCCTGACCGTTATCCCCATGATGTATTATGTGGCGGCATTGACCGCTGGCGGGCTTCTCGAGGGAGAGAGGGCAACGGACCGCAGGTGGTATGGATAAGGTCTGACAAGACGGACACCATGCCATCAACAATTTCTAGTCATGCCGAGGAGGCGCGGGACTGGCGATATGAATACTCAATTGCAGAATAATGCACAGCAAGCTGTTTCTCGTTGGCTGCCATATTTCAAGAGCCCCCTGGTCCACGGCGCCCTGATCATCATACTCTGCCTTGCCGCCTATTCAAACACGTTTCACGTGCCGTTCCAGTTCGATGACCCGCGCAGCATCAGCGAGGTGCCCTTTGTGCGGGACATACACCAATTCCCTAATCTCATAACGCAGCAGCGGGCTGTCGGCTTCCTTACATTTGCCCTGGACTACTGGTTCCATGGTACTGACGTTGTCGGATACCATATCGTCAACCTCGTTATTCATATCTTAAACGCGTTCCTCGTATACGCATTAGTTATCCTGAGTTTCCGGACGCCGGTCCTGAAAGAGTCTCAGCTTACGAAGCATGCGAAGCCCATAGCCCTCTTCAGCGCCCTTCTCTTTGCAGGCCATCCGATACAGACCCAGGCGGTCACCTATATTGCCCAGCGCTTCGCCTCGCTTGCGACATTCTTTTTTCTGCTGAGCCTCGTCGCCTATGTCTGGTCGAGGATACGTGACGTTACGAACCCGTCAAACTATCGGGCCCTGATCTGGTATGGCGTTTCCCTTCTTTCCGCCGTGCTCGCAATGAAGACCAAGGAAATTGCGTTCACGCTCCCTGTTGTCATCGCTCTGTACGAATTCCTGTTCCTTGAAGGAGCGGTCAAGAAAAGGATCCTCCTGCTGCTGCCCCTTCTTCTCACGATGATCATCATACCCCTGACCCTTCTGGGGACCGCACGACCTCTCGGGGACATGCTGGGCGACATCGGGGAGGTGACAAAGCTCCAGACGAACGTTTCGAGAGGGGAGTATCTCATTACGGAGTTCACGGTGATCGTAACGTACCTGCGGCTGCTGTTTTTCCCGGTGAACCAGAATCTCGACTATGACTACCCGGTCTTCAAGTCATTCTTCGTGCCGGAGGTGGTTTTCTCTTTCCTTCTTTTGTTGCTGATCCTCGGCATAGCCATTTATCTTGTGTACCATGACCGGCGTTCACCCGGTGCCGGCCGGCTCACGGCATTCGGTATTTTCTGGTTTTTCATCACCCTATCCGTTGAATCGAGCGTTATCCCGATCGCTGACGTGATCTTTGAACACCGGTTGTATCTCCCCTCTGTCGGGTTCTTCATCGCCGTCACGAGCGCTCTCTTTTGGGGGGGTGATTGGCTCAGGGCCCGATGGGCGAAAGCGGAACAAGCTGTCGTCATCGCCCTCGCAGCGGCTGCCGTCCTATTCGCGAGCATCGCCTATGCGCGCAACATCGTTTGGAAGAGCGAAGAGAGCTTATGGGAGGACGTGATCAGGAAAAGCCCCATGAAGGCACGGGGATACAACGGGCTTGGTCTGGCCTATTTCAACAAAGGCAACTATGACAAAGCCATCGATGCATTTGGGAAAGCCATCGCACTTCATCCTGCCTATGGCGTGGCATTCAATAATATCGGTAATTCCTATTTTCGAGTCGGCCACTACAATCGAGCTATCGAGGCTCAGACTGAAGCGATAGCGCTGGAACCAAATAATGCGATTTTTTACGACAATCGGGGGCTGTCCTATGCAGGCATTGGCGCATACGACCGGGCTATTGATGATTTTTCCAAAGCGATCAGTTTGGATCCAACCTATGCGAAGTCATACCACAACCTCGGGTTTGCTTATCACAGTAAGGGCATGTATGGCCCGGCGATAGAAGAATATGCCAAGGCTATCGCATTGGATCCCGGCAATGCCATTTTCCGCAGCAACCGGGGATCGGCCTATGCGGCGAACGGAGAATATGAAAGGGCGATCAAGGACCAGACAGCGGCGATTGCTTTGGATCCAGATCTAGCTGCCGCATACAATGGGCGGGGAACCGCGCATGGCCTGCAGGGGCGGTACGATGAGGCCATCGCCGATTTTACGAAGGCAATATCCCTGGATCCCGGCAATTCCCTTTACTATGCCGGCCGCGGCGTCGCCTTTTTACGGGCAAGTCGCCGGACTGAAGCACTAGCAGATTTTGAGCATGCCTGCAATATGGGAAACAAGACAGGATGTAGAGGAGTAATGCAACTTAAGGATTATAAAAATCAAAAATGATTTCGCCCCATTATTTTACAGGAATCAGCCTGGAATCAGAAATCTTACCAAATTCCATTCTGTTATATGCCCGCGAATTGGTTTTTTCACCATAAATTAACAAGGTAATCCTACCGATAAATTATATAATACATTGTTATTTAATAAATATTATTTATTTATGAAACTGGTACAGACATTGCTATATACATGAGTCGAGAGAGAAGAAGTAATACGATAAAAGTATCTGTTATCTCTCGTAAGTATATAAGCAGCACTTTCCGATAAAGCCAAACCCTTCGTGAGGGGGGGGCGGAAAGCACCGGATCTTCAATCAGGAAGATGGCCGTGCAGCCGAAGAGAGAGCGTGTAGATTTCCCTGCACCAAGAGCCGTTTCCCTGTGGAGACCTTGTGGGAACGAGTAGACTCAAAAAAAACCCCCTCAGAATTATAATCACCATGGTGGTGCTCATGCTTGCATTGCCGACATTGTCAAACGCCGTTGAGGCATCCTTCTTGTATACGCTGTCCGATTTCACAGGCCCCTTTTTGATGGGAGGGGGCTTGATGTCAATCGACAAGGACCGGAACGAGTCCTATATCGTGTATCAGAATGTCGTCAGGATATTCAATGAGAACGGGCTGGAGATCTACCGGTTCAATGAAGACAACAGCCTCGGCAAGCTCACCGCCATTGTGGTGGACAAGGACGGCACCATATTCTTTCTTTCCTACGATGACAGGGGAGAGTACGGGATCATCCGCTGCAATTACCGGGGAGAGCCGACGGGGAGGATAGAGGTCGCCGGGCTCCCGTCCGATTTTACCGACTATCAGAAGTTTTCGCCGAATTACATGGCGTACCGGGAAGGTCAATTTTACCTTGCAGACGCGCGTACTCTGAGGATCGCGGTTGCCGATAAGAACGGCCATGTGCAGAAGACCTATGACCTTATCCCGCTCCTCAATCTCAAGGAAGGTGACCGGGGCGATAACGAGATGGGCGGCTTCAGCGTGGACAACGAGGGCAACATGCTGTTCACCATTCCGGTCCTGTTCAGTGCTACCGTGCTCTCTCCGGAGGGGAAGGTGAGTAACTTCGGCCAGGCGGGGAGCGTTCCGGGGAAGTTCGGGGTTGCGGGGGGCATCATCAGGGACAGCAAGGGTAACTATCTGGTGGCGGACAAGTTGCATTCCGTCGTCAGCGTGTATGATAGTGCCACGAGGTTCCTGATGGAATTCGGCGGCCGTGGTAACTCGCCGGACAGTTTGATCGTCCCCGATGGGCTGGCCATGGACGGCAGTGACAAGGTGTATGTCACCCAGGGTGGAAACCGGGGTGTGAGCGTTTTCAGGTTGATTTACAATTGAAAACACCATTCCATGTTGAAGGAGGTGAATGCCGGAATAGAATAAAGTCAGTGGCCACAAGTAATGAGGAGGGGGTTCTGACGATGTCGGATTTACCAACATTGATCCTCCGAAAAGGGTAAACCCATCGCAAGGTGGGGGCACAAAGCCGAAGGGTCCCGGAAGCGGGACGGCCGGGCTGCCGGAGAAAAGAAGGAGGGGGAATATATGAAGCTTGCTAAATTAAGCCTTATCCTTGTCGCTGCAGTCGCGGTAGTATTCGGACTGAGCGGGATCAGCTTCGCGTTCCATAGCGGCGGCGTCGCCGAATGTACTGGTTGCCATCAGATGCACAATGCAGCAACCACAACCCTTCTGGTGGCCGCTGATCCGAGCTCGGTCTGTTTGAGCTGCCATGGAGCATCAGGCCAGTTAAGCTACCATGTTGCTACCCCAGACTCAGATATGCCCACGGGAACTCCGCCAGCCAATGAGGGTCCCGGAGGCGATTTCGGCTGGCTGCACAAGTCCTATATATTCACAGTTTCAGGAGCGCAAACCACCGATTTAGGCCAGACCCACGGACACAATATTATCGCTGTCAGCTACAGCACTGGTTACACAGCTGACACCGATTTCCCAACAGCCCCGGGCGGCACGTTCCCGTCATCCCAGCTCTACTGCACCAGCTGCCATGACATGCATGGTAAAGGCCGTTGGCTGACGAGTGGCACGTATGCCAAAACCGGTCAGGCGATTTGGACCTCAGGCTCGTATGGTGATATACCGACAACCATATCCGGTACAGGTGAATTATTGGCCACGGGTGTATACCGCCTGCTCCGCGCTCAAGAAACTTATAACGGCGTGACCTTCCCCGCCACCCCGCCGGTAGCAGTGACAAATAGCAACTACAACAGGTCAGAGTACTATACCCAGACCCGCACGGCCTATGGCTCCGGTATGTCCGATTTCTGCGGCACGTGCCATCCTGATATGCACACCACAGCAGGTCTCTTGCGTCACCCGACTGGCCAAGTCATGAGCGGCACGGTCACGGGCAACTATAACAGCTATGTGAAAACAGGTAATATGACCGGCACCGGGACCAACTCGTACCTGTCGCTCGTTCCGTTCGAAGAAGGCCTGACCTACACCACGGCCAACATCACCACCCTGAAGAGCCATGCACAGACCGACGATTCCAATCTGAACGGTCCGGGCTCCGGCACCGTGCCTGCGGGGACGGCGACGATTATGTGCCTCTCCTGCCACAGGGCGCATGCGTCAGGCTGGAATTCCATGTTTAGATGGAACAAGGACGTTGCAACGATCACCGCAGCCGGTGCATATCCGACCGGTAATGACCTTGGTTATGGCCGTAGCACAATAGAGGCATCAAAAGCCTACTATGACTACAATGTAACGAAGTTCGCCTCCTTTCAGCGTCAGCTCTGCAACAAGTGTCATGCTATGGACTAAGGCATGCAAGGGAAGGAGAACAAAAAAGAGGGCCGGCATTTGCGGTCCTCTTTTTTTGTATGCCAGACATGACATATTTTGCGCATGGAGAGTTTTCTAAGTGACATGATCGGAGAGCAGAAGCCCCTTAGCATGCTGAATGGAATGGTACAGAAAGGCACTGTCAGGCGTGACAAAGGCGCGCTTGCGATGAATGATGCCGCAGGTCTCCTGCAGAAAAAAACTGGACTTTAGGCAAACTCTCATGGCAAATAATCCAAATTACAACCCGTAAGTACGATTATTCAGAAAAAGCACTTTTCTGTAGATATGTTCATTAATGATCACTTATCTTTAACGAGATTAATTGATATGCATCAATGACAAAACATTAATTATGCGGTATTATTAAATTTAGATGACCGCTTTCCGATAAAGCCAAACCCTTCGCGAGGAGGGGGCAGAAAGCCACGGGTCTTCAGTTACAAGACGGCCGAGCTGCCGAAGGATCATCCTTTGGTATGCTTGGCTTTTTTGCGTGAGGATGATGCTCCGTTTCCCTCATTCTTATGCGATGCTTTTGGAGCAGCTTCTCCATTGGCCAACGCAAAAGGAGAAGGCTATGCATGAACTCAAGCACATTCTCGTCGTGAGCAGAATGACCAAATACTGCAAAAACGCAGTGCATTATGGAATCTCACTGTCGAAAAAGTGTGGTGCGACACTATATGTCCTTCACGTCATGGAGAATCCTTTCAGATCCTGTGACGGATGGAACCTGTCGGTTCCGGCGTTGACTCTTGCAAACGAGTATGAAAAACTTCTCCATAAAACCAAAAGAGATCTTGATGCAGTTATCAACACTGAAAAAATGAACGGAGTAAAAATAATAGAAATGATCAGAACAGGAGATCCATCCGAGGTAATAATGCAGGTTACTGAAGAGAAGGACATCGACCTCATCATAATGTCTGCCCATGAGGAAGGCCGCTTGGAACAATTCCTTTTCGGCAACAGTAATGATAAAATTATCAGAAAGATGCCGTGCTCTGTTCTCCTGGTGAAGAAAGAACCGGCGGTATTCGGTGCCGTTTATTAAGTCCGTCCCGTAGACCGTAAAAGAACGATAATCGAAACACTCTAAAAGCTCGGGCAATCTACATGCATAACGGTATGAGAAGGAGGCGGTCCTATGATAAGGGAAGGCATCATTTTTTTTACTGTTCTACTCTGCTTCATGCTGCCGGTAAACGCAGTCAATAAGATGGGATGCGGACTAACGAGTTCACTCTCTCCTTTTGTTATAGCAGCACCAATACAAACAACCGTCACGGTCACTGCGAGCGCCGGCACAGGAGGGAGCATCTCGCCGTCAGGTTCCTTGACAGTCCCTCCCGGAGGCACTGCCTCATTCATAATTGCCCCTGATCCTGGGTACCATGTGTTGAGCGTGATCGTTGACGGTACGAATAAGGGAGCCGTCTCAGACTACACATTTATGAACGTAACGGCGAACCATACCATCGCAGCACACTTCAAGCCGATCACCTACACCATCACGGCAGCGGCCGAAGCAAACGGCGCCATAAGCGCTCCCGGGGTGAATACGGTGAATACCGGAGGCAGCATGACCTTCACGATCACACCGGACGCGGGATATCACGTAGCCGATGCGTTGGTGGATGGTAAGTCTGTAGGTACAAGGACCTCCTATACTTTCACGAATGTAACTGCCAGCCATACTATCATGGCCACGTTTGCTGAGAATGCTTGGTTTATTATCGATTCTAGCGCAGGACCTAATGGTACTATTTCCCCGTCGGGGAGGGGGTCCGTGCTGGGCGGAACTAACCAAAGGTTCACCATTATCCCGGCAGCAGGATATCGGGTGGCTGATCTCTTGGTTGACGGTGCATCAGTAGGCTCGTTGACATCCTATACGTTCTTAAATGTACGGGCAGTCCACACCGTCAGCGCGACCTTTACTTTGGATATTTATACCATCACAGCTTCGGTGACAAACTGGGATGATAGTTTTACTGTATATGGGGATATCACGCCGTCGGGCATGATAACAGTGAACAAAGGAGACAGTCGTAAATTCACGATAACCCCGAATGTCGGCTACATGGTGTATAGCGTGCTGGTCGATGGCGTCCAGAAGGGAGGAATAACCAGCTACACATTCTCGGATATCTCGTCCGATCACAGCATCGATGCCTACGTCAGGCCAATCACCTATACCATCACGGCAACCGCGGAAAGCGGAGGCAACATCAGTCCTGCAGGAGTAACCACAATCAACACGGGAGGGAGCCTGACCTACACAATTACACCGAAAGAAGGGTATCAGATTGCCGATGTACTGATTGATACCGTGTCTCAGGGGCCGATAGCTACTTGGTCGTTCCCGAACATCACGGCCAACCACACCATCAGAGCTTACTTCAAGTGATGCACCAATAGGCTCGGAATTACTGATAAGGCCAGGCACGGCTGCCTGGCCTTATTAAGTCGTTGTACATCCCGCATGAAGCAGTAAACGGCAATGCATATTCCATAATATCGTATTCTTCTGATAGAATTTTAAAGATAAGTATTTTTTTAGTTCACGGTTTGGCTGAAGGGTGACAAGCACATGGGAAGAATGAGTATCTGCTTTAGTGTGACATTGCTGCTTATCCTGTCATCGTATGGGTGCTACAGGACCGTAAGCGTAAAGGAAGTAACACCCGAAAGCAGCGAGAGTCTTGCACCCGGCGAGGCATTGATCTTCGGCCGGATGCGGATGATTGACAACGGGAAAGAAAAGGAAAGTTATATCAGCGCTACGGAACAGCTCGACATGATGGTCATCCGAATCGAAGATGAACTGGCGCTTGCCGTCAGGCGTGTCAAGGAGGATGGGACCTTCCTGTGGAAGGTGCCGAGAGGGACCTATTTGCTGACCCGTCTCCGGTGGTGGGAGTTCCGTGGATGGTTCCCTATCCGTCCTCAGATCGTGTTCCAGGTAGGGCCTGATGCTGGGGCTTACTATCTCGGAACTCTTCGGATAGAAGCGGAAATTGAGCGGTCAGCATTGACCGTGAAGATCAAACGATTCACTATTGCTGTTGCGGATGAATATGGACAGGATGTTCAGCTTTTGACCCGCCAGCTACCGAACTTTCAGGGACGTGTTGAAAAAGCCTTGATGGTCCACGATGCCCGCATTCCAGCCGTTACCGAGGCTGAAGTGAAACAATCAACATTCATCGACATTTTGCGGTCATTGGGCTTCGGTCTTATGACGGTATATTGAAGTTTCGTTCCACAATGGTGCTTTTGTTGCAGGCTCATACCCGCAAGCTGCACCCGGCCTTGGCTACGGTATGGTTTCAGTTGTCTGTCCTTTGACATCTTTCTCCCGATCCTCCTCTGGCCACACTCTTTTCTCAATCTCCTTCAACAAATCCCCGAATGTATCGGGATTGATCGCCGAACAATAGACTCCATGAAAGCGATGTGCGAGGGCCTTTGCCCAGAATCGGTTCACGAGATCTGCCTTGTTAAGCACCACAAGGCGGGGGATATGGTCAAGACCGATCTCAGTCAATATTTTATCCACGGACTCCATCTGCTGCTCAAACCGAGGGTTGCTGATGTCCACTATATGCAGGATCAAGTCCGCATCCTGCATTTCATCGAGGGTCGCACGGAAAGCCCCCAAAAGGTCTTCGGGGAGGTCACGGATGAAACCGACCGTGTCGGTAATGACCACCTCGCGGTCACGCGGGAAGCGAAGCCTGCGCGTGGCAGTGTCGAGCGTCGCAAAGAGCAGGTCCTCTGCCTTGACCTCTGACTTTGTGAGCGTGTTGAAGAGAGTGGACTTTCCCGCATTTGTGTAACCCGCAATCGAGACAATGGGGATTTCGCTCTTGACGCGTCTCTCCCGGCGCTGGTCTCTTGCTTTGCCGAGGGCATCAAGCTGGTTTTCGAGCCTCCGTATCCTGTCACGGGCCCGGCGCATGTCGATCTCGAGTCGCGTCTCACCCGGCCCTCTCCCGCCTATGCCACCGGTGAGGCGTGAGAGGGCTGTGGAACGCTCCGAGAGGCGGGGGAGGCGGTATTTGAGTTGCGCCAGCTCAACCTGGACCTTGCCATCGCCGCTATGGGCCCTGCGTGCGAAAATATCGAGGATCAACTGCGTGCGGTCTATCACCCGCATCTCGGTGATGTCGCCGATGGCCTTGACCTGCGCGGGCGAAAGGTCCTGATTGAAGACTATGAGGTCAGCACCGAGCTGCTGTGAGCGGATGATGAGTTCCTTGAGTTTGCCTTCACCGAGTAGATATCTTGGGTTAATGTCGTGCGGCCTCTGGATCACCGCATCGAGAACCGTGATATCGTCGGATCGGGCAAGCTCCTTGAGCTCCTCGATGGACTCTTCCTGCTCGTGTCTGCTCTTTTTCGAAACGCTCACGAGGATGGCGCGGTCTCTTTTAGCGACTTCCAGGGCGGTCTGAGCGCGCTCCATCTGTCGTTCGATGTCCGCGATGAATTCGGCCGCATCCATGGCTACCGTATGAACGGACTGCGGCGGCAGGATCTCGTAGAGCTTCTCCTCGGGGTTGGGAGGAATAAGATAAGCGATCGAAATGTTTCCAGGAAGCCCATCGGGACGGACGCTGAGTGCAGCAATCATATCCAGCCGCAGGAGCGCAAGGTCGGTTAGGTCTTCCTGGTTGAGCGCCAGGTCTTTCAGGTGGGTGTGGATGAATCTGACGCCGCGGAGTCGCTTGGTGCCGAGCCGGAGCTCGGAAAGGTCAGGGATGAGGATGTCCCGGTTCGTGCCCACGACAACGTTCCGGATGCTGCCGGAGCGGTCGATGATGAGGCCGACCTGCCTGCCAGTCTCGGCCGATGCTTCTGTCAGCGCGCGTGCGGCCTCGGGTGTGATAACAATGTTCGGAGGCGTCTTCCTGCGGTAAAGACGCTCGAGCATCTTCATTTCCGCTGGCTTGAGGCCGGTTATGTTCCCGTGAACAGAGGGGATAGGGTACTCCTTCTGGCGTTAGGGCGTAATAAAAAACGCACAGCGCAGGAATCGTACCTGCGCTGAAGATCATTATTATATCCAGAATTCACAGTACATTCAGGAGTTAAAAGATAAGATCTTAACCTTCTCAATCCTGTTAAAAAAATAAAGTGAACTACTTTACAAGGTACACGATGTCATGTTCCCGAACATGGTCCTTCACTTTGAGCCCGACGCTGCGGCCGGCCGGGGCCCGGTCGATATGCTGGTGCTCATACTCCATGGAATCGACCTGTTGCGTAAAGTCAGTCGTGTGCCCTTTGATGTGGATGGTTTCGCCAACCTTAATCTCGCCTTTGTTTACCTGGATCACCGCGACGCCGAGGTGGCTGTAATAGTGAGTCACGACACCTGCGGCCACTTCGTTTTGTGCCGGTTCTTCCACAGGCGGGATGCTGCCCGACGGAGGGCCGGGAGTAACCATGAGCGGTTTCGGCGGAGCCGCCTTTTTGCCTTTAGGGCGGGATTTTGCCGCTGCCTTTTTCTTATCGGCTTTCTTGGCAGCTTTTTTCTTCAAAGCTTTCTTTTTGGCGACGGCTTTTTTCTTTGCCGGTTTCTTCTTTAAGGTTACTTTCTTTTTGAGTGCTTTCTTTTTTGCTGATTTTTTAACTGATTTTCGGGGGACGGGTTTCTTTTTTTTGTTCTTGCCTTCTGTCTTTTTAGGCATGGGGTAACCTCCTCCGTACAGTTTTTAAGTATATGTCAAGGGAGCATGAATTCTCACAATATCCACGCGCATGTTGTCAGGATCATCACGTGAAACTGTTTGCCGTATGTTTTGTAACATCTCAATCGGAGGCTGGAATCGATAAAAATTGTAGCAAAAATTGAGTAAAAAGCAAGATAAAAGAGTACAAATAAGCCAATTGCAGGAGAAAATCTTATATCTCCACAGGCTGCTACAAAACAAACTACGCTTGAAGGGGTCATTAAATTTTCTACCCAGAATTGATTCCCATCGTTTAAGTGATTCATAAAGGTAACAAGACATGATCATACAAGTTCTACCGTTCTATGCATATCTATTTATTGATTAACGGGGATGTTCATGTAACATAATGAAATAATAGAAAATATTAAAGCATAATAATTGTTAATGTTGTAACAAATAATGGTTGAGGTCAGCAAAAACATGGTCAAAACTCGGCAAAACCATGTTGAAAGACTGTTTAGTCACTTCCTGACGTAATAGTTTTTTCTAAGCATATCAACTATGTTGTTAGGAGTGAAGGAGGGCAGCACGATGATGGGCCCCCATCTCGAGGCAGGTCACGGATATCCGGAGGCGCTTATGGTAATCTAGCTGCTGATTTCCAATGTATCTATTTTCCTAAAAGATCACCGGGCGCCTCTCAAAGCTACGAAGGTACGAACTTAACCTGATGGGCGGATTTTTCTGTTAAGGAAGTTTCATGAATCGCATCATGAACAAGCAATCCAATCTGTGACACCTTACGGATCATTCTGGCATTTCGAGCGATGATGATGTTTGGATGTATTCCCCTTATATTTCTCCAGTAAAACACTTGACATATATAACAAGTTATGAAATACTGTAACAATTCTGATCACTTATTTATGGGGAGTATTGGTAACTGCAATGACAGCATAAATCTATGAAGTCAAAGGGGGAAGCGGGTATGAAACTAAAAAGATTCACGAATCTCAAAGGCATCTCGATTAGTTCCGTTATCTTGATGGTGGCGATGGTTTTTGTTGCACAGAGCGCATACGCGACAAATGGTTATTTTGCTAACGGATATGGAGTCAATGACCAAGCATTAGGTGGCGCCGGAGTTGCCCTCCCGCAAGATTCCCTCGATGCGGCCGTCAACCCTGCTAATATGGCATTCCTCGGCAAACGGTATGATTTCGGACTTGCCTTCTTCAATCCGAACAGGGAGTATACTGTTAGTGGTACTCCGACAGGATCGCCACCGGCTGCTTTCCCTTTAGCACCAGGTACGGTGAAAAGTAATTCAACATTGTTTGTGCTTCCCTCTTTCGGGGCGAACTGGATAATCGATTCAAATAGCTCTTTCGGCCTCTCAATATTCGGGAACGGAGGCATGAACACCGATTACCCGACAAATACCTTCGGTGGTTCTGAGCCGACCGGCGTTGATCTCATGCAGTTGTTCATCGCTCCCACCTATGCCAGGAAGCTGGGTTCCAAGCATGCCATTGGTATTACCCCGATACTGGCTATGCAGCGTTTTGATGCAAAAGGCTTGCAGGCACTCGGTCAACTTGGTTTTTCCAGTGATCCTAACAACCTTACAAACAACGGATACGCGTACTCATACGGCTATGGCGCAAGGATCGGCTACCAGGGAGAGATTGTGCCGAATTTGCTGAACCTTGGTCTTTCGTACCAGACAAGAACATACATGAGTGCATTTAACGAGTATAAAGGCCTGTTCGCCGAGCAGGGTGATTTCGACATTCCTTCGAACTGGACCGCCGGCTTGGCAGTTAAAGCATCACCTGAGCTGGTCTTTGTGCTCGACGTGCAGCGTATCAATTACAGCGAGATAAAGGCTATCAATAACCCGATGCTACCCAACCTTCAGACCGCTCAACTTGGGAATGATGGCGGCGCCGGTTTCGGCTGGAAAGACATGTGGGTCTATAAAGTTGGGGTGCAGTGGAAGAGCAGCAAGGAGTGGACCTGGAGGGCAGGTTACGCTACCGGGACCGAGCCTATCCCGAGCAGCGAAGTGCTCTTTAACATCCTTGCCCCAGGTGTCATAACGCAGCATATCACCGTCGGTTTCACGAAAGCCATGGACGATAATCACGACCTGAATTTTGCGGTCACTCGCGCACTCCCAAATACTGTCAATGGCCCCAATCCCTTGGACCCTACTGAGAACATCCAGCTGAAGATGGACCAGTGGCAGGTAGCATTCGGCTACTCATGGAAGTACTGATCGATCAATAATCAATAGGTCAACGAGAAGCAATCCTTATCATCTCACAGGGATTGCTTCTTTTTTTTGAAACATGACTGCATAACTATTTCAATGTATCCTTCTACCGCAGTCAAAACCTGATGAAATATCGTTCACAACTGCATTTAACATATGCTATAGTGTTAAATAATCGTGGATGCAGTTTTCATTTATTGCTTGTTGATGGCTCGGATTAGACTCGTTCTGTGTCCGCAGGTACAGATGTTCCCCGGAAAGAGATTCCGCATACTGATCCCTATATCCTGTCTCATTCTCCCCCTGCTGGCTGCATGTCAGCAGCAGCTGGCGCCTCCTCCGAGTCAGGACAAACCTCAAAAGCCTCCATCGATTAAAACTGAGATCATCATCGCCGCCGTGGGAGATGTGATGATGCCCGAGTCGATCCAGTCTGTCGTGGTCAAGGACAGGCGCGGCTACGACCTGTTATTTGAAAAAATTGCTCCCGACCTGGGCGCCGCGGACAT
>Ga0335082_10005547_pt1 | contig 13796 bp, 9 predicted proteins | sample Lox_Sample_41_FD_206718 | JGI IMG/M metagenome (GOLD analysis project Ga0335082, IMG submission 206718) | Soil microbial communities from Loxahatchee National Wildlife Refuge, Florida, United States - Lox_Sample_4.1 | ecosystem: Environmental > Terrestrial > Soil > Wetlands | place: USA: Florida...
AAATACTAGCTGCGCGTAGCTGAACGGCTGGAGGTTGGTACCCATAAGGAACGCACATGCCTGCCCTACGGCGGCTTGCTTGGCCTGCGCGGCGTCCGGGGAGGGGGCCTCGGGCGCGTCGGCTGTGCTGCAGAATGCGCCGGTCTGATCGATGCAATTGATTTCGCCGGTGAACACGTTACTCGCGAACCGTGCGGCAGCATCGCCCTCGTTGAACTGGTACAGCTTCTGGTTGACGGCAGAATAGGTGCCTCCCAGATTTACCATGACACCGATCGCTGGAGCCAGTTGCGCCAGTTGGGTCGAAGCACCGATGTTCGGAGTGGAATTCTGCGCCTGCCCTGGGTTGCTGGACTGCTCTCCGATGACTTGCCCCTTGCTTGCGGGACCTCCCGCAAACGCTGATGTCGCAATTGTCAGAATGATGACAAACGCTGCTAACCGTCCGGTGTTCACGATGTCCCCTTGATCTTCATTGGCGTCCTGATGGGTTAAACAAGCATGGTGAGTGCCAAACTCAGCAGTTGGATAGGTCTTGAAGACCGGGGCTTGGGAATCAATGACTTGCGGGGCCGCGACTCCGCAAACAAAGCGCGGCGAAGCATCCCTGACAGTGCATGTGACAGACAAATGTCCAGCTTCTGGACACTGATCATATTAGTGATGGAGTCTCCAAGGGGAGATGGAGTCCTGAAGCCTTTCGCCGGCCTGCCCCGAGCCGCATGGGAGAAGTCGGCGAAGCAACTTTGGCAGCTCCTCGGAAGAACTGGATTGGAGGGCGCAAGGCTTGAGATGCGTAGGCAAGAATTCCTACTCTAGATCCGAAGGAGGCCCCTAGAAGGAAGTTCCCTTCGGACATGTCCCCTTTTCGCGCCCCGACTCGCTTTGGGGACATGGCAAAGGAAACCACTCGGGCGTGGGGGAGGCGCCTCCCCAAGGTTCACCGCCAGGTCGCTTCATGCTGACCGAATAGGGCGAATCCGACGTACTTCGGGGCGGCGTAGTGTCCTCGATAGCCGACGTCCATGAGGTCGAGGACATGCACCGTGGCAGAGTTCACCAACATCAGCGACCACGACGTCCCGTCCATCATGTCGAGTACCATGAGGATGCCCGACTTCGACTCATAGAGCACAATGTGGTGAACGAACACACCATCGATCGTGCACGGCCCAAAGAGGTCCATGTTCGTGGTTGTCTTACCCTTGATCTGATCATGCCTCCAGATCGGGTCTTGGGCGCAGCTCATGGCATGACCGCCGAGCTCGATCAGCGAATTCGACTGCAGCAGCGTGTTGTGCTGCATGCCGGTAGGATAGAACTTGACGGTTCCGACCACACCCTCCTGCGCGGCAGCACACCCGGCAAGCAGCACGATGAGTGCTAGTGACCTGACTGAATACAACAACCATCCTAAACAACTCTTCATGAGGACTGCCCTCCTTGAGCTATCCGGGGAATTGCAGGTCGGAGGCCATTCCTAATGAGAGCTAAGTAACTGATATCACGAGCACACCCGCGACGCACTAGGTCCCGCACTTGTCCGGATGCCGGACGGCGTCTGCAGCACAGACCACTTTCCCAGCGGCGAGATTCCGGTCCCCCGGAAACGGAGCTCTGGCGGATGTTGACGATCCATGGCTACAGACGCCGCTTCGCGGAGCGTGGATCTGAATCCGCACACGAAGCGTCGCAAGAAGTTCCTCGACAAGCACGGGACCTCGTTCGTCACGCGGCAGGAATCCTCAGGACGCATTTGGATTCTCCAGCAATTCCCGGATTCTGACGGCCAGCGAGCTCAGATTGAACGGCTTCTGCAGGAACGCGGCGTTTTCGCCGATGACCGATCGATCCAAGGCGCGGTCGGTGTAACCCGAAACATAGATAATGCGAAGATGAGGCTGCAACTCCAAGGCCATTTTCGCCAGTTGTGGGCCTCCCATGCCCGGCATCACCATATCTGTGACCAGCAGCTCGATTACCTTCGGATGGCTGCGAATGAGGCTGAGGGCCTCTTCGCCATTCGAGGCATCGAGCACGGTGTATCCCAGTGAGTGAAGATAGTCGGCGGCCACGGCACGCAGGGCCTGTTCATCTTCCACCAGCAGGATGGTTTCGCTCCCACGCTGAGGAGGCTCGGTCTCTGTCCAGCCCTGCTGCCTGTCCTCCGGGTCTGCCACCCTTGGTAAGTACACTTTGAATGTGCTGCCTTTGCCGGGCTCGCTATACACCCAGATAAAGCCCTCGCTCTGCTTGACGATTCCATACACGGTTGCCAGCCCCAGGCCGGTTCCCTTGTCCCGCTCTTTGGTCGTAAAGAACGGTTCGAAGATGCGTACCCGTGTCTCTTCATCCATCCCGGAGCCGGAATCGGTGACCGCCAGCATGACGTAGTCGCCCGGTGGCAACGCGACCGCGTGTCGCTCCGAGTATTCACGATCCAGCGTGACGTCGCCAGTTTCGATGAGGAGCTTGCCCCCGTTCGGCATCGCATCGCGGGCATTCACCGCCAGGTTCATGATCACCTGTTCCAACTGCGTAGCGTCCGCTCTTACCTTACCGCGGGCGCTCGGAACGACAGACATCTCGACGTCCTCCCCCAACAGGCGCTGGAGCATGTTGCTGAGCCCGAGAACAAGCGTATTCAGGTTGAGAACGGCTGGTTGCAGAACTTGCTTGCGGCTGAATGCCAGCAGTTGTTGGGTCACGCCCGCCGCCCGCGAGGCGGCGTCGCGGATCTCTTTGGCGTCTTTCTCTATTTTGGCACTGTTCGTGAGGTGTTCCGGAATGAGTTGTGCGTAGCTGCTGATGATCATCAGCAGGTTATTGAAATCGTGGGCCACGCCGCCGGCCAGGAGTCCCACCGCTTCCATCTTCTGGGCTTGCCGGAATTGAGCCTCGAGCGACCGCTGCTCCGTGATGTCTTCGACGAAAACCTCGTACGAGGGCACCATCTCGCCGTGTTCGTGCAACATGCGGCCTGCCAGGCGCACGTTGATGTGCTTGCCGTCCTTGCGCTTCCACGTGACTTCGTATGGCTGGACAGCCTCCGTGCCCCTCCACCGCGCCACAGAACGCTCGCGGTCCTCCGGGCTGAGATACAGGTCGGTCGCCGTATTGAGGCCGATCAACTCTGCCGGAGAGGCATACCCCAGCACCTTCGCCAGCGCAGGATTTGCCATCAGGATGCGAGCGTCTTCACTGACCCGATAGATCCCGTAGGGCGCTCCCTCGATGATGGAACGGTAATCGGACTCGGATCGCCGCAAAGCCTCCTCGGCACGCTTGCGGTCGGTGATGTCCTCCTTGATGCCTACAAAATTCGTGATGACGCCGTTGGCGTCGCGGACCGGGGTGATTGTCTGGTGTTCGTTGTATATGCTGCCATCCTTGCGTCGGTTGGTGAGGTCGCCCTCCCAGACGCGTCCCGCGAGAATCGCGTCCCACATCTGCTTGTAGAACGCCTTGTCATGTTCTCCGGATTGAAGGAGTCGGGGGTTCTGGCCGATGGCTTCGTTGCTTGAGTATCCGGTAAAGCGCTCGAAGGCGGGGTTGACCCACTGGATGTTGCCGCCGGGATCCGTGATCACGATGGCGTTGGCAGCGGACTCGAGCGCGGCAGCGTGCAGGCGAAGCTTTTCTTCGGCCTGCACGCGTTCAGTAACGTCGTTGGCCAGGATCAGTCCGGAAGCCTTGCCTTCGAATACCACGTGGCCTTCCGTGATCTCGACGTAGATGATGCGCCCGTACTTTGTCCGATGTCTCCACACTCCCGCGCGATCAATGGGACTCGCGGCATCGAACACGCTCTTCTCCAACGCCGGTATGTCCTCCGGAGGACGAATATCCCGTAAGGTTAAGGCGAGAAATTCCTGGCGCGAATAGCCGTAGTGGTCCACAGCGGCTTGATTCACCGCCAGGAAGCGCAGAGTCGCCAGGTGGTACACCCACATGGGCTGCGGATTGCTTTCGAACAGCAGCCGGTAACGCCCTTCGGAGCGGCGCAGCGCCTCTTCAGACAGCTTTCGCTGAGTGATGTTGTCAAATGTGACGAAAAAGTAACCCTTGCGCAGGCTATAGACGGAAATGGAAAACCAGATCGCCAGGGGTTCCACGTAGGTCTCAAACCGTTCTGGGGTACCACTCAAAGCCACCCTGCCATAGGCCTTGAACAGCTCTGGATTGGATTCTCGTATCCCGGGGATCACCTCCGAGACTTTCCGCCCAATGACGTTCTTCAATCCGGTCAATTCTTCGAATGCGGGGTTCACATGGAGGTAGACGAAATCGTTCGGGGCATCGCCTTCCGAGAGCATCTGGCAATATGCAAACCCCTCACGCATGTTCTCAAATAGCGATCGATAGCGATTTTCGCTCTCCCTCAACGCGACTTCAACGCGCTTGCGTTCGGAGATGTCGCGCGCCACAACCTGGATGGCACGGCTCCCTTGCCAATCGACTGGTGTGCCGATCACTTCCACATCCACGAGGGAGCCATCGAGGCGGACAAACTTTTCCTCCAATGCCGGCACCGTCTGGCCTTGTAGGGAAAGCCGGATGCGATCGCGGACCAACAGGCGATTTTCCGGGGGGATGATCTCCAAGGCCGGCTTACCTAGGATCTGGCTGGGCTCGCTGGCGCCCAGCAAGCGCAAGGCCGCGGCGTTGGCGAAGACGATTGTGCCCCCGTGATTCACGTAGATGGCGTCGGGAGAGATCTCCACCAGCGTGCGGTAGCGCTCCTCGGAGCGCTGAAGCGCTTCTTCGGCGTGCTTGCGCTCTGTGATGTCCACGCACAGCACGACACAGCCGGCGACCTGTCCTTCCAGTAGGAAGGGACTGAGGCTGATCTCCAAGGGGATCTCGGTCCCGTCCTTTCTCAGTCCCACCAGGTCACGTCCCTTGCCCATAGGTCGGGCATGAGGATTGACGAAAAAGCTCGCCTCGTGGTGCTGATGCTTGGGCCGAAATCTCTCCGGGATCAAGAACATCAGGGGCTTGTGCGACAACTCGGCTCGAGCGTAGCCGAAAAGGTCCTCAGCGCAAGGGTTGGCGGCAACGATGATGCCGGAGCGATTGGTAATCATCATCGCATCTGGCACCGCATCCAACAGTTTGAGGAAATTACCTCCTGCCCGGCTTTGCAGGTCGTCGGGAGGGAGTTTCTCGTCACCGTGTCGAGGTTGGCTGGTCATCAGTTACGTCGGTTCAGGAGCCGAGCGGCCCTACTCGCTACTCTTCAGATTCTTCAATCTCTGGTAGAGCGTGCTGCGCGGCACCCCCAGGCGCGCAGCGGCTTGTGGCACGTTGTCGTCTTCTTCGTGCAGTACCCTCTCGATATACCGCCGCTCCACTTCCTCCAGCGGCAGCTGGGAGCTGCACACGAAACTGCCCTCCAGCGACTGCTCTCCGCGGCGCGCCGGATCGAGCTCGCGCAGCAGTTCCACGATGTCGTTGACATCGATCACGTTCGATTCCGCCATCATGGCTGCATTCCCGATGACGTTCTCGAGTTCACGCACATTTCCCGGCCATGCGTGGCGGCCCAGCAGGGCCTGCGCGCGGCGCGTGATGCCCTGAATGTTTTTGCCGTACTGCTTCGCGAAGCGTTCGACGAAGTGGCGTTGCAGCATAGGAAGATCCTCCGGGCGCTCGCGCAAGCTGGGCAGCCTGATGGCGACCATCGAGAGCCGGTAATAGAGATCTTCGCGGAACTTGCCTTCGGCGACCAGGTCGCGCAGATTGCGGTTGGTCGCCGCGATGACCCGCACATCCACTTTGCGAGGTACCGGCGAACCCACGCGCTGCACCTGCTGGTCCTGGAGGACACGCAGCAGCTTGGCCTGGCTGGGCAGGGGCATCTCCCCGATCTCGTCGAGGAACAACGTGCCGCCGTGGGCGTATTCAAAGAGACCGATCTTGTCCTGCGTTGCTCCCGTGAATGCGCCTTTGGTGTAGCCGAAAAGCTCGCTTTCGAAGAGGGTCTCGACGATGGCGGCACAGTTGCACACGGCGAAGGGGCTCGACGAAGACGAAGCGGAGCTCATCTTGTGCAACGCGCGCGCGACAAGCTCTTTCCCGCTCCCGGTGGGGCCCGATACCAGGACGGTGCGGAAGTGCGGGGCCACCCGCCGAATGCGAGCAAACATCTCCAGCATGGCCGGGCTTCGCCCCACGATACCTTCCAGTTGGAAGGCCTCCAGCAGCTTGCGGTCCAGTTCCAGGGTCTCGTGGCGCTTTCTTGCTTCCTCCAGCAGCCGGCTCACCCGCTCGCGAAGTTTCGCGACTGGGACCGGCTTGGCGAGGTAGTCGCAGGCACCCTTCTGGATGGCTTCCACCGCGGAATCGGTGGAGTAGTGCCCGGTCATCAGGACTACGTCGATGGTGGCGTCCATCGCCACGACCTTCTCCAGGATTTCCATGCCGTTGGCGCCTGGCATGACCATGTCCAGGAGGACGATCTGCGGACGCTCGTTGGCCACCATTTCCAATGCAGCATGCGGATCGGTGGTGGTCACGACCCTGAGCTGGTCCTGGGCGAGGCCTTCCGTGATGACCTCGAGGATGGCCGCATCGTCGTCGATGGCGAGAAGAGTGGAAGGCATCTAACTTATCGAGTCCATTTGGGAGCTCCGTGTTTCGTCCGTTGAATCCACTCTGGATCTCGCCGTAACCGGGCCGTCTAGGTTGGTGCACCCCACATTTACCAGAATGCCACCTCTCGAACGCGAATCCCCGCGGCTGACGCAAATGTTCCGAAATCGGAACAAAGATGCCTTTGCGGGCCTGGACGCGTCGACGCACGTCGCTTGGAGGACTCTGGTCGCAGCAGTTCTCCTTATGGGCCAATCCTCATCCCAGCACGGTTGCAGAGACCCCCGACAGACGCTATTCCGGAAAGTGTGGATGATTATGTGCATACACTGAGAGTATGTTGTTGCGCTGGAGCAATTTCCCGGGAAAAGCTCTGAAACGGGAAGCGCCCCCTCACAGCCCTGAATTGGCTGCCAGAGTGCCGAGCGTGGCGGCGATCGCACTGGCGGCGATGCGGCGAAGGTTCTCAAGGTCACGCAGCAAGATCCTTCCACGCGCCCGGCGCAGGATGCCGTTGCGGCGCCATGCGGCGAAGATGCGGCTCACGGAGAAAACCGAGGCTCCGGTCATCTGCCCGATGTCCTTCTCTAGCACCCCCCCCTCGAGGACGATCACATCGTCTTGACGGCGGCCCATGCGCCCTGCCAGATCGAGCAGAATACGCGCGACCCTCTTCTCGACCGTCTCGGTTGCCAGGTCGCGATAGCGGATCTCAAATTCGAACATGTGCGCTGATGCGATCTGAAAGGCGTTGATGGCGAGCTGCGGATGGGTGATAAACATCTGTCTCATGATTGGACCAGGCCAAGCGAGGCACCGACTGTCCTGATTCGCTTGAACCGATGTGAGCTGGACTCCTTGGGGGTCGATTGACCGATAGCCGAAGATCTCAAGAGGGGCCATGAACCGCAGCACCACGTCCGTGCCATCCGGCGTGATGTGATGGATGCTCGCGCTGCCATCCAACAACAAGCAAAAGTGCTTGGACGGCTCACCTTGCCGCAGGATCCAGGCACCCTTAGGTTTGTGGACGGTGGAGGCCTGGGAAACGACGTGCCCGATCTCATTGCCGCGCAGACCGGCAAAAAAAGCGGACGAAGCCAGCCTACGTAGGTCTACCCTCGTTTCGGTGGAGCCCTTCTTCACATCACAAATTATCAAACATATCGGCTGAAATTAGTTGCGCCAGCGCAAGTTGTTCTGGAATCGGAACAAGACGACCTATACGGGGGCGAGCGAACGGGTTGCTCCCCTCATACTTCTACCATCATCCCGATCAGGCGCACGATGTCCGCGATAGGCATGGGTTTCTTCAAGAAAGCATCCGCACCCCGCGAGCATGCTTCCTTTTGGATCTCTGGGGTGCCATGGCCGGTCAACACGATCACTTTTGGACGAGTTTGGCGCTTTGCTAGGATCTCCAGGATGTCGAGACCGCTGAGACCGCACCTACTGAGCGCAAGGTCGGTGATCACCAGGTCATAGTCGTCATGGTTCAGCAGCGCCTCGGCCTCTTCCCGCCCAGTAGCCGCATCTACTTTGTAGCCTTCGGCGGTGAACTCATTCGTGATCAGCTCGAGCAAGGCTTGGTTGTCGTCGACAATGAGGATCCGCTTCGCGCTCATACAGCTTCACTAGGGCAACTGAGTGACCAAACGGAACTTCTGCCAACGTGCTTCCGTTGCAGCAGCTTACGGAGACGGCTGTACTTCGCGGATTCTTGTATCTGGACTGGTGTCGTTGTGGTGGACACTTAGCAAACCGCAACGACGGCTGCCCACGGCTGCCCAGTCGACCACCTCTTACGCAGCGTCGCGGGCTCAGGAGGGACCTGCGACGCTGCTGGGCAGCAACTAGAGGGTGGAAATGGTCAATCGCCTGGCGACGGCGAACTGATGCGAATCGATGGAACGTGAACACCGGCCTGCCGTACGAGATCTCGTTCAACGGCGGAACGGCCGGATACTGCGGCGGTGCGGACGTGACCGAACTGCTTCAGGATCTGGAGCACAGCAACGGTTCCGCCGTGGTGTTCTGGAACCGGGGTCCGGCCGACGACGCCATGTGCGGCCAGGATTCGATCGACGGAAGCCCTGACCACCTCCAAGGTTCCGGGCGGGCGGATTTCGATTCGAGGAGCAGGCGGGCCAAGGTTCCGAATGTGTGCCACTTGACCTGGCATCATGCGAATTCCGATATCCGCCTGTGCGGCAACTCCTGTTTGAAGCTTTCGCTGATCCACTCTTGCAAGCTGTGGAGCCCGCCGTTCAGTACGTGCTCGAAGCGGAGTCCGGCTCGGCCGGCGCGAGACCACATGACTTCCGCGGTCGCGACGATCGGCGTCGGCCGGCCGGGCAGTTCAAACACGAACGAGCCTCGATCCTCGACATTCGGGACGAGAGCCGCGCTGATACATGCGCCGCCCTCGCTGATGTTAACGGTGTGGACCCGGAGCTCTTGGCCCAATGTGCGGGTGAACATGGCCGGCACCTCGATCGGTCGACGATGGTAGCGCCGGCGCCCTAGCAGCATCAGACTGAACGCCGCCTGCAACGCACTGCGCGCCTCGTCCCTCGCGATCGGCTTGCTTAGAACAAGGGTTGCGCCCAGGCGAAAAGCGGTTCCAACGGAAGTGTTATTGACCAGGGCAAACGCGACTGCGTTCCTGTTCGATGGAGCCGCACGGACCGACCGAAGTACGTCCAAGCCATTCGGTACCTCGTCGCAATCGACGATCACGGCGTCGAACCTCCAGCGGGCTAGCATTTCCACGGCTAGGTCTGCATCCGAGCAGACCTGAGCACCCGCCCCCGTGCCCTGGATCAGGGGGAAGAGGGTCGCGACGGTCTTGTTGTCACGGCAGAGGAGGAGCGTTTCCATCTTCGGGCCCGGGCTGTGAAACGGTTGCGATGACATTTGACGCCTCCGGCGCACTCGCGCCCAGCAATCTGTGTGCATCTCTCGTTCCATGCTGCTGGCGGACAAGGCCGCCCGCAACTCATTCCAGGGACTGGGTCTTTGCCCGTGACCGAAGCGGAGCCCCTGTCCTCGACTTGTCCGAAATCTGGACTTTTATCCAGCTTTGTGGCAATCGCGAGGGTCGCGACCTCAATCGGAGGGCTATGTGATTGATTTAGCGCAGTCTGCCCGAAGGCTCCAGTTGGCTGCTGGCGTGCTTGAGTAAGAAAAGAGGTTCTATGAACTCAGAGGCGGCAGTCATTGATGTTGTAGGCGTTCGCCGGACCGTTTCGGGTGACATCGACTTGCTTTCAGAACTCGTCGGCATTCTCCAGGACGAACTGCCCGGGATGAGGTCTGCGCTGCAACTCGCCGCGGCACGTCGAGACGGACCCGCTGTGGCACTAGCTGCGCACCGGCTCAAGGGTTCTCTCTCGGCGCTCGGAGCCGTCTGCGCCTCCACTGCCGCGAGAATCGAGCAAGCAGCACGCTTCGGTTCTATGGAGACGGTAAATCCTCTGGCGGCGCAGCTCGAGTCCGAGATCTCCAACGTTGTTCCAGCACTCCAGACTCTTCTCAATTCGGAGGAACTATGAATGTACTGATCACAGATGACGACCCCGTCATTATCCGTTTGCTTTCCACGGAACTGAGGAAAGCGGGCTTTGCCACGTTTGTAGCATATGACGTGGTTCAGGCGATGGCTACCATCCGCCGCAGCAATATCGACGCTGTTGTCCTCGACATGTGCATGCCAGGCGGCACGGGCCGTGACGTGATCCATAGGCTGAAAACATCAAACCGAACCGGGCAGGTGCCGATTCTCGTGGTCACCGGAAGTGTTGGGCCGGAGGACCGCGACGAAATAGTCGCCGCAGGAGCCGACGCTTTCTTCCTCAAACCTCCCGATGTTCCCGCCTTGATCGCGGCGCTCCGTGCCCTTACCAGCCCCGAGGCCGCCAACCCTGCCAAGTCAGTCAGGGCCGATTCGGTGAGCGCCTACAGCGGTGCATAGACGACAGGGGGCAGTGTTCGCATGTGGACCCGGCGAGAGACACGCAGGAAAGCTGGCAAGTTCAGAGCGCTGATCGTCACCACGACACTGGCTGCCGGCCTGCTCTTGATCGCGATTGGGTTCACCTCCCTGACGAGCATGCGACGGGTAGCGCTGGCCGACCGCATGCTGGTTCATGAAGGGGGAGCCCCCATCCTCATGCTTTCGGAGATAGCGGTTACGTTTCAGCGGATGCGCGTTGCCGCCAGGGACTTGCTTCTTGCGAGATCGCCCGCCGAACGCGCGGACTTTCACAGGCAGATCATGGCATTGTGTCTGGACATGGACCGGCAGTCGAAGGACTACGAACGAACCGGTCTCTCATCGGAAGAAGAGCAGGTTTTCCGCCAGTTTACAAAAGACCACAGCGACTATCTTGAGTACCTGGAGACGATCACTGACTTAGCTGGGGCGGGACGGGACAAAGAAGCTTCGGACTTCTTGCATAGCGAATCCTACGCCCTGGTAATCGACAGGGAATTGGTCGCTGTCCACAAGCTCGAGCAGTTGCAGACCGAGGAGCTTGCGGCAATCGGTGTTCAGAATCAGAAGCTTTCCCGAACCGCTATGATCGAGGTCGTCATCGCGGTAATCATCGCGTTCGTGGGCGCCCTTGTATCCGGCTTTTGGCTGAACAGGACCGCGATCCGAAATCAGGAGGAGGCAGCCCTTTCCGAAGCAGTCATTACCGGTCTGCCGATATCCGTATGCATCTCCAATGCGCAAGGCAAACTCCTTCGTTGGAACGCGAAGTTCGCGAGAATGCTGGGATACACCAGCGCGGAGCTTGCCAATCTGCCCTTGAGGGAAACGGTTGCAGAGGAACAAAGGGGAGAGTTGGTCCAGTCTATACAACAGGTCTTCGAGCAAGGCGTAGCGAGCACGGAATTGCTGTTGCTGGCCAAAGATGGGACCCATGTGCCATGCATGCTTACGGGCGTGCGGATCGTCATTAACGGTGAGCCGTGCTTGCTCGGGGCCGCGGTCGACATCCGGGTGTGGAAGCAGGCGGAAGCGGAGATCATCAGGGCCCGCGAGGCTGCCGAATCCGCGACTCGCGCAAAGAGTGAGTTCCTCGCCAACATGAGCCATGAGATCCGCACGCCGATGAATGGCATCATCGGCATGACAGATCTCGCCCTTGACACCGACCTCAACACCGACCAGCGTGAATACATGATGACCGTGAAGTCGTGCGCCGCCTCCCTGCTCAAGGTGATCAATGACGTTCTCGATTTCTCCAAGATCGAGGCTGGGCGGATGGACCTGGAAGCAGTCGACTTCAGCCTCGCCGACATGCTGCGGACAGTCATGAAATCCCTCGCTCCCTCGGCTCACGCAAAGGGCCTGGAGCTGATCCTGGAATGTTCGCCCGACATCCCCGATGGCATTGTTGGGGACCCAATCCGGCTTTGCCAGGTCGTCACCAATCTGGCAAACAACGCGATCAAGTTTACCCAGGCTGGCGAGGTCGTCGTGCGCGCTGATGCAAGCCATCGCGCCGAGGGTGGCATCCTGCTGCACTTGACTGTCTCCGACACCGGGATCGGGATCCCTTTGAACAAGCAGGACACTGTTTTCGAGCTGTTCTCCCAAGCCGATACTTCGACGACGCGCCAGTTTGGCGGAACCGGGTTGGGGTTGGCCATCAGCTCACAACTTGTTCGGATGATGGGTGGCAGGATCTGGGTGGAGAGCGAACCGGCAAAGGGCAGCACTTTCCACTTCACCAGCCGCGTCGGCATCGCGGATACCGTTCCCAAAGTTGTGGCGGTGGCTCATGAAACAGTCCTGCGGGATATGGAGGTTCTGGTCGTCGATGACAATCTGACGAACTGCCGAGTATTGAATGGCGTGCTCAGGTCCTGGGGAGCTCGTCCCACGGTTGTAACCAGCGGGCCAGAAGCATTAGCCGAATTGGATCGGGCACGGGACGCCGGGAGGCATTTCCCGCTCGTGCTGACCGATTCGCTCATGCCGGGCATGGATGGCTTTGGACTCGTAGAAAGGATCCGTAGCAGCCAGCCTGCTTCCTCTCAGCCGGTTATCATGATGCTCACCTCAACCATGGTTCATCGTGACTCTGAGAGGTGCCGGGAGTTTGGGGTCATCGCGTATCTCGTAAAGCCGGTGGCGGCAGCGGAATTGAAGCAGGCCGTTCTTGCATCTTTGCGCGACGGGCAAAAAGCGCAGACGGTTCCCGCAAGAAAGGCCCGCGCTAGTCCGCAGCCAAGCCGTGGGTTGTACTTCCTGCTTGCCGAAGACAACAAAGTGAATCAGCGGCTCGCGGTGCGCCTGCTCCAAAAGCAGGGTCATTCCGTGATCGTCGCGAACGATGGCAGGGAGGCATTAGATATCTTCGAGAGCGCCCCGCCCGGACGCTTCGACATCGTTTTGCTCGATGTTCAAATGCCGCACATGGACGGATTTCAAGTGGCGAGATCGATTCGCGAATGGGAACACGCCGCAAGCGCCCGCCGCGTTCCGATGATTGCCCTTACCGCATATGCAATGACCGGGGATCGCGAGCGGTGCATCACGGCCGGCATGGATGCCTATGTCTCCAAGCCGCTTTCAGCAAACGAACTCTTCAGCACCATCGAGTCCCTCGTTTCAAGGGACCGAACTGGCCAACAGCATGAAATCACAGTGTGAGGGGAGTGTGTTCCAGAGATGGCCATGAAGATACTGGTTGCCGACCATGACCCGATCGTCCATCGCCTCGCGAATCATTTGCTCGTCACTCGCCCGCTCCGTGCGGGAAAGGGGTCACCTCCTCCAGACTGCCGGCAGCCGCATAGGACAGTACATCCATCGCAGACTGCCCCACCAACTGCGAAGCGACGACGCGGCACGCGTGCTCATCCTTCGACCTGCCGACGCGGGACTGGAGATCAGTTCGGTGACTTTCATGCCGGCATACATGTGCGCGACTGATTGGCGGTGCCAAGTGGCAGGCGCCGGTCGATAACCAGCTTCTTAGTACTCGCCCGGAAATCAGGCAGACCTAGTGTCACTGCTCTTTGGGGTCAGAACCCAAAGAGCAAGTAGCGCTTCCACTCGTGGCAACAACTCTGTTTCTACAGTCAGTCGTCAGCCTGCGGCACCCGTTCCCTAAGCTCCTCGTAGTTAAAGAGAGCCTTGCGGATGTCGTGTGCCGCAAAGCATCTGGTGCTTCACCAGGTGCTCT
>Ga0335082_10005548_pt1 | contig 13795 bp, 12 predicted proteins | sample Lox_Sample_41_FD_206718 | JGI IMG/M metagenome (GOLD analysis project Ga0335082, IMG submission 206718) | Soil microbial communities from Loxahatchee National Wildlife Refuge, Florida, United States - Lox_Sample_4.1 | ecosystem: Environmental > Terrestrial > Soil > Wetlands | place: USA...
CGGGGTCGTGATGTAGAACTTCTCGGACATCTATCCAGCCTGCTTTTCCAGGTACAGACGCGTGGCTTCCTGCAAGACCTGTTTCAAGGGAACGTGATTCGCTTCGGCGATGCGGCGGCAGTCCTCATATTCGGGCGCATAGTTGGCGACCGTGCCGTTCAGGTTCGCTACCTTCAGGCGGACCTCGCCCCATTTGGTTTGGACCGTGACCGATCGGCGCGCGAGGACGGCGCGGCGCTCGTCGCGCATGCGCACGCCCAGCGTCGTCGTCTCGGTGAAGATCAGCTTGGTGAGCTTGGAGGCGTGCTCGGGATTGCAAAGCACGGTCAGCAGCATGCCGGGACGGCTCTTCTTCATCTGCACCGGAGTGCCGAAGACGTCGAGCGCGCCCTCGGCCAGCAGGCGGTCCATGACATAGCCAAAGACCTGCGGGTTCAGGTCGTCGAGATTGGCCTCGAGCACGGAGATCGTTTCTTTCGGAGCCTCGATGTCATGCGTGGTGTGGCCGCCCTCGGCCGCGTGCTTGGCCGGGCCTGATTCTCCGACCAGGATGCGGGCCACATTGGCGTGCCCCTTGAAGTCTCGCGAGCCGGCGCCGTAGCCGACCTTCTCGATCTTCATGCCGGGGATGGGCTCGAACCGATTCGCCAGCACCTTCACGATCGCCGCTCCGGTCGGGGTGACCAGCTCTGCCTGGAGGCCGCTGGAGAACACAGGCGCGTCTTTCAGCAATTCGACCACTGCCGGCGCGGGGACAGGAAATTCGCCGTGGGCGCATTTCACCGTGCCGCTGCCCAGGTTCAACGGCGAGCAGATCCACTGATCGACACCCAGCGCCTCGCTGCCGACGGCGGCGCAGACGATGTCCACGATCGCGTCCACCGCGCCAACCTCGTGGAAGTGGATGGCGTCGCGCGTGGAGTTGTGAACCGTGGCTTCGGCGTCGGCCAGGGCCTCGAAGATCGCGATCGAACGCGTTTTCGCTGTATCGCTGATCGTCGCCTTGGCGATGATCTGGCGGATCTCCTTCAGGCCTCGGTGCGAGTGCTGGTGCTCATGCTCGTGTGGCGCGGGCGCCTCCGCCCGCGGTTGGTCGTGGGAATGTCCGTGATCGTGATGATGCTCGTGGGTGTGGGAGTGGTCGTGCCCGGACGAGGGCGTCCGGGCTACATTGTCGGCGGTGCCTTTGTTCTTCCAGTACTCCTCGCGCGGGAGGTCTCTCTCATCTCCCACCCAGACGTCCACCTTGGTGGCCGAGATGCTGCTGCGGTCCACCCGGCGGATCTCCAGGCGCGCGCCCACGTCGAGGGCCGCGACGGTTTCCTCCAGCAGGCGCGGCGGAACGCCGGTGTCCACCAGCGCGCCCAGGAACATGTCGCCGCTGATGCCGGAGAAGCAATCGAGGTAAGCGATCTTCATTGGTCGTCTGTCGCGGGCCGTGAGTCGTGGGTGCACAGCCGAGGGCGGCTGTGCCACACAATCTGCAAACTTTCGATGATAGGGAAGCGCTGCGGCGGCGTCAAACCAGCCGCGGAAACCGCTCTTGCTATAATCCGACGCTTACCTCTGACCCTCGGGAGCACTCTTGTACCGCCAGTTCCAAAACAGGCTGATCGAGACGGTGCGCGCCTTCCTGCGCGAGAAATATCAGCTCGAACTCGACCACATCGTAGTCGAGCAGCCGCCAAACGTCGGTTTTGGGGAATTCGCCATGCCGCTCTGCTTCGATCTGGCGAAGAAGCTGCGCAAAGCGCCGCGCAAGATCGCCGAGGAGCTGGTGGCCGGCCTGGGCCCGATCCCCGGCTTCGACAGGCTGGAAGTGGCGGGCGCCGGATACATCAACGCCCGGGTCAAGCGCGCCGAGCTGGCGGCCGCCCTGGTCGCCGATACCGGAGAGCTCACCCCCATCGAAGCCGAGCACCACGCTCAGGAGAAGGTGATGGTCGAGCACACTTCCATCAACCCCAACAAGGCGGCGCACATCGGGCACCTGCGCAACGCCATCCTGGGAGACACCTTCGTGCGCCTGCTGCGCGCCGACGGCTACCCGGTGGACGTGCAGAACTACATCGACAACACCGGCGTGCAGGTCGCCGACGTGGTGGTCGGCTTCGTCCACCTGGAGAAGAGATCGCAGCTCGACATCGAGAAGCTCATCGACTCAGACCCGCGCTTCGACTACACCTGCTGGGACCTCTACGCGCGGGTCTCGCAGTGGTATGCCCAGGACAAGAAGAACACCGAGGTCCGGCTCGATTTCCTGCACAAGATCGAGCAGGGCGGCAACGAGGTGGCGGAGATCGCGCGCATGATCTCCGAGACCATCGTCGAGAAGCACCTGCAGACCATGCTGCGCCTGAGCATCGCCTATGACTTCCTGCCGCAGGAGAGCGAGATCCTGCACCTGCACTTCTGGGAGCTCGCCTTCCGGCAGCTCAAGGACAAGGGCGTGCTCAAGCTGGTCGAGGAAGGGAAGAACAAGGGTTGCTGGGTGATGGTGCGCGGTGGACAAAAGGCCACTGCGGAGGATGCGGAGGGCTCTGAGGTCGAAGATCAGAAAGTCATTGTGCGATCCAACGGCACCGTGACGTACGTGGGCAAGGATATCGCCTACCATCTCTGGAAGTTCGGGCTGCTGGGGAGCGATTTCGGATACCGCCGCTTCTTCGTCTATCCCGACGGGCTGGTGTGCTGGATCTCGACCGACCATGAGCAGAACGAGCCCGACCACCCGCATTTCGGCGGGGTGCAGCGCATCTACAACGTCATCGACGCGCGCCAGACCGATCCGCAGACCAACGTGGTCGAAGCCATCCGCGCCCTCGGCTGCGAGGACCAAGCCCGGCGCTACACCCATTTCTCCTACGAGATGGTGGCGCTCACCCCGCGCTGCGCCACCGACTTGGGATACGAGGTCTCCGACGAGGACAACGCCAAGGCCTACATCGAGGTTTCCGGCCGCAAGGGCTTCGGGGTCAAGGCCGACGACCTGATCGACGCCCTCATCCACGCCGCCAAGAAAGAAGTAGACCCGCGCCATCCCGAGTTGAGCGACGACGAGCGCCTGCTCATCGCCATGCAGATCGCCACCGGAGCCCTGCGCTACTTCATGCTGCGCTTCACCAAGAACTCGGTGATCGCGTTCGACTTCAAGGACGCCCTAGCCTTCGAGGGCGAGACCGGCCCCTACGCGCAGTACGCCGTGGTGCGCGCCGGCAACATCTTCCGCAAGAGCGGCCTGGATCCGGATTCATTCCTGGCAGAGACGTCACTGGCGGCGTCTCTGTTCGAGAAATACTTCACCGGCGAGTCCGGCGACGAGCTATGGGAGCTGTGGCTGGCGGCTTCGAAGCTGGCGCTGGTCATCGAGCAGTGCATCGCCGCCACCGAGCCGTCGTATCTGGCCAAGTACGCCTTCCAGTTGGCGCAGATGTTCAACAACTTCTATCACCGGCACCACATCATCGGGGAAGAGGACGAATCGCGGAAGAAGTTCCTGCTGGCCACTGCGGCCGTCGTCCTCCGCGAACTGGTCCGCGCGCTGGACGTGATGGGGATCGGCGTGCCGCCGGTGATGTGAGCCCGCTAGCGCCCTTCCGCCATCTTTCCGCTGAGGACCAGGCAGGTGCTGGAGGCCCGGGCCATCAGGCGTCCTTTGTCGTCGACCACCTCGCACTCCACCAGCCCCACCGTCTTCCCGCGCTGCACAACGCGCCCCTCGGCCACCAGATGAGCATTCCACGCCGGACGAAGGAAGTTGATCTTCAGCTCCAGGGTCGTAAAACTCTGATCTGGCTCGAGGGTGCTGGCGAACGCCATTCCCATCGCGGCATCTGCGATATCGCAGAAGATCCCGCCGTGGACCGTACCCATCGGGTTGTAGTGCTTGGGGCCGGAATCGAGTTCCACGGTCGCCTTACCGTCGCCAAATCGGGTACGCCGGAAACCGAGGAGGTCGGCGACTCCAGCGCGGCCGTCTTCGAAGCGCGGGTTGGCCGCAGGGTTTGGGGCCCCAACATTCTTCGTGATCGCAACATCAGCCATAGTCACCTCCGAACAACCTCGATGCACTTGGATGTGCAGCACGGCCCTCCGGTCTCTGTTTTTTTGTTCAGGGGTGGGGCAGCACGTCGCGCCAACTGTCGTTAACAGCCCTTAAAGCTGTGATCGCCGGCGGTTCGGGGGGGTGGAAGTAAGCGCGGCTACTTGATGGGGGAGCCGAGCCCGCGCAGCACGAAGCGGATCTGCTCCACGCTCTCGTGGTCCTCGATGGTCGAGGTCAGGAATTCCAGCCCATACATGTAGCCCTTGCGGTCGCGCACGGTGCAGCGCACCCGGATCGGAGTGCCGGAGTAGGGCGGAGTGAACTCCACCGCGATCTCCTCGCCTTCATGCAGCTCGGTCCCGGCGAAGATGGCCAGCCCACCCTCGTTCAGCTCGTTGCCGCGGGCCTGGACGATGCTGGTCTTGCCGCGCTTGTCGGCGATGACCCGCACCGGCAGGTCGAGCCGGTACCGCGGCCAGCGCCGCGACGGGTGAAAGGCTGTCTCTGCGATGATGACTTCCGTGGACATGTTCCCAGGTTGAGGCGGATGTTAGCTCTGTCGCCTGGCGAGGGAAAGGTTACGGAAGTCGGGGTACCGGGACCGTCGTTGGTCTTTGGTCGCTGGTCTTTCGCCAAAGACGAAGAACCAGCGACCAATGCTTCAAGTCTCCGATCACTCAATCCTTCTCGAACTCCCGCGCCCACTCCGCGATGGAGCGCACCGCGATGCCGGTGGGCCCCTGCGCGATCCAGGGCTTGTTCTCGTCCATCCAGGCGGTACCCGCGATGTCGAGGTGGATCCAGGGTGTGTCCTCGACGAATTCCTTCAGGAACATGGCGGCGGTGATGGCGCCGCCGTAACGCCCGCCGGTGTTCTTCATGTCGGCGATGCCGGAGCGGATGAGTTCCTTGTAGTCGTCGTCGATGGGCAGGCGCCACATCTTCTCGCCGGAGCGGGCGAGGGCGCGCTGCAGCCGCTGCCACTCGGAATCGTTGTTGGTGAAGGCGCCGGCATTCACTCCGCCCAGCGCCACCACGCAGGCCCCGGTGAGGGTGGCGGCGTCGATCAGATGTGTGGCCCCGAGCTGGCGCGCGTAATGCAGGCCGTCGGCCAGCACCAGCCGGCCCTCAGCGTCGGTGTTGATGACCTCGATGGACTTGCCCGACATGGCGATCTGCACGTCGCCTGGCTTCTGCGCCTTACCGCTGGGCATGTTCTCGGTGGCGCACACGATGCAAATGACTTTGAACTTCAATTTCAGCAGCGCGATGGCCCGCATCGCCCCCAGCACCGCCGCCCCTCCCCCCATGTCGTATTTCATCTTCTCCATGCCGTCGGCGGGCTTGATGGAGATGCCGCCGGAATCGAAGGTGATCCCCTTGCCGACCAGGCCGAGGACGGGCTGGGCGGGAGCGCCGGGCGGATCGTACCGCAGCACGATGAGTGCGGGCGGCTCGTCGGACCCTTGGGCGACCGACCAGAAGGCGCCCATCTTGAGCTGCTTGATGCGGTCGGCGCCCAGCACCTCGCACTGGAGGCCGACATCGGCGGCCATCTTGCGGGCGCGGTCGGCGAGGATGGTCGGGGTCATGCGGTTGCCGGGCTCGTTCACCAGGTCGCGGGTGAAGTTCTGCGACTCGGCGAGGATGCGGCCCTCCTGCATGGCGCGGTCCAGAGCATCGTTGCGGGCCCCGGGGGCCAGCAGGTGCAGGTCGGTGATCTTCTGGTCCTTGCGGTCAGAGCGGTAATAGTCGGAGTCGAAGTTGCCGACGTGCGCCCCTTCGACGGCGGCGCGAACCGCGTCGGGAGTGCCTTCGGGCAGGACGAAGGTGAAGCTGCGGACATTACGCGTCTTGAGAAAACGCACGGCAGCGCCCGCCAGCTTACGCAGTTCATGGTGGCTGAAGTTCCTGGCCTTGCCGCCGCCGATCAGCAGGAGTCGCTTCGCCTTCAGGCCCTGCGGCGAGAACAGCAGCGTGGTCTCAAGCATCTTGCCGGTGACGTCGCCGCCGAACAGCGGGCCGGCGACTGACTGCACGGCCGGGTCGGGGGTCAGGAGCTTGGGTGAGCTTTTGTCCTTCTCGCCCTCGTCGACCACAGGCACGACAAGGCATTCAGTATCGTTTTGGGAAGGGGCGGAATAAAAGAGCGAAAGATTCATTGTCTCCTCGGTCGCTAGTCGCTATTGGTTGATCGCTGGCTGCTGCAGTCGCAAAATCATACATTTCCTGCCTTGCGGGAGCGGGAGACGGCCTCGCGGGCTTCACGGTCGGCGGTGCGGCGGCGCTCGGTCTCGCGCTTGTCCCACAGCTGCTTGCCTTTGGCCAGGGCCAACTCGACCTTCACCTTGCCATTCTTGAAGTACATGCGGGTGGGGATGAGAGTGAGGCCCTTCTGCTGAGTCTTGCCGATCAGCTTGCGCAGTTCGTCGCGGTGCACCAGCAGCTTGCGGGTGCGCAGGGGCGCGTGGCCGGCGTATCCGGCGTTCTCGTAGGCCCCGATGTGGGCATTCAGCAGCCAGAGCTCGTTGTCCTTGACCAGGCCGTAGGCATCCTTAAGGTTGGCGCGGCCGCCGCGGATGGATTTGACCTCACTGCCGGTAAGGACGATGCCGGTCTCGAACTTCTCCTGCAGGAAGTAGTTATGGGAGGCGGTGCGGTTCTGGGTAGCGTCGCGCTCACCCGCGGCGACCGGGTCGCGGCGCGGATTCTTCTCCTTGTTCGGAGTGACCTGGTGCGTCTGGTGGCGGGGCATACAGGTAAAAGAAATTTCTATGCTAACACGCGGAAACGAAGTCGCCCGCCACCGGTCGACCCTCGCCGTCCGGGAAGCGAAAGTTCAGCAACAAATCCGTTCGGGCCGGGTCTTTAGGAAGAGTCCAGACTCGGTGGGTGAGTCCGGCCGGGGGCGGCCGGCACGCAACTCCGTTTGAGCCACAAGGGTAGCCAATCGAGCAACATAGCGATGCTATAATCCGGCGTCCTCCTAAATTTCTAGCGCAAGAAGTCGCGCGACCTGCGTTCTACGAGGGGAATAGTTTTGCCAAGAGAATCCCGTCCCGATCCAAGGAGAGCGATGAAGGGTATCCCGTCCGGGAGCAGGCCAGAGGGCTGGCGTGTGATGTGGGCCACGGCGGTGCTGCTAGCGGTGCTGGCGGCGGCATTGACGCCGGCGATGGCCGCCGATTCCGCGAAGGCACTCTACAAGAAGGCTGCCGACGCGGAGGCGCGCGAGGACTACGAAACCGCCTACCAGCTCTACAGCCAGGCCTGGAACGAGAAGCCGAAAGAGCTGAAGTACAGGGCAGCGGCGCAGCGCACCCGGTACCTTGCCTCGGCCTCGTACGTGAAGCGCGGGCAGAAACTGCGGGATGAGGGAAATCTGGAGCAGGCCATCGTGCTGTTCGAGAAGGCGGCCATCATCGATCCGTCGAGCTTCATCGCGCAGCAGGAGATCAAGCGCACGAAAGCGCTGATCGACAAGAAGCAGGGAGGCGCGACGCCACCGCCGCCGGTCTCGGAGCTGTCCAGGCGAGTGCAGGAGTCCTCGGGCCCGGTGGACCTGGCACCCATTGCGGAGACCCCCATCACTCTGCGGCTGACCGAAGACACCAAGGTGATCTACGAGACCATCGGGAAGCTGGCGGGCGTCAACGTGCTGTTCGATCCCGACTACACCTCGCGCCGCATCAAGATCGAGTTGAACGGGGTCACGCTGAACGAAGCGCTGGACATCGTGGCGCTGGAATCGAAGACCTTCTGGCGTCCGGTCACTCCCAACACCATCTTCATCGCCTCCGACACCACCAGCAAGCGGAAAGAACTGGAACAGAGTGTCCTTAAGACTTTTTATCTCTCGAATCTTTCCCAGACAACCGAGCTTCAGGACGTGGTGAACGCGTTGCGCACGGTGCTGGAAGTGCAGAAGATCCAGGCACTGCAATCGCAGAACGCGATCGTGGTGCGGGGCACGCCCGACCAGGTGGCCCTGGCGGAGAAGCTGATCGGGGACTTCGACCGGGCCAAGGCGGAAGTGGTGGTCGAGGTCGCGATCATGCAGGTGCGGCGCGACAAGCTGCGGGACCTTGGCATCAGCCCTCCGGCGAGCGCGACCATCGGCCTGGCCCCCAACCTCACGTCGGGTACGACCTCGACCTCGGGGACCGGTGTAGGCTCGGGGAGCGGGACGGTGACGCAGACGACCGGTACGCCCAACCAGATCAATCTGAATTCCCTGGCCAACCTTAACGCCACTGATTTCGTGGTGACCATCCCGCCGGCGACGGCGAACTTCCTGTTCACCGACACCAACACCAAGATCCTGCAGAACCCGCAGATCCGGGCCTCGGACGGGCAAAAAGCGTCGCTGAAGATCGGCGACCGCGTGCCGGTGGCGACCGGGTCGTTCCAGCCGGGCATCGGCGGCGTCGGCATCAATCCGCTGGTCAACACGCAGTTCCAGTACATCGACGTTGGCGTCAACATCGACGTGACTCCGACCGTGCACCAGGGCCGCGAAGTCACGCTGAAGCTGATGATCGATGTGTCGTCGGTGACCTCGCACGTCAGCATCGGCGGCATCGACCAGCCAGTCATCGGGCAGCGCAAGATCGAGCACCAGATCCGCCTCAAGGAAGGCGAAGTCAACATGCTGGGCGGGATCCTGGAAGACCAGACGGTGAAGGGCTGGGCGGGCATCCCCGGCCTGGGACAGATCCCGTTCTTCCAGTACCTGTTCGCCAGCCAGCACACCGAGAAACACGAGAACGAGATCGTGTTCGTGCTCATCCCGCACATCGTGCGGGCGCCTGAGGTCAGCGATCTGAACTCGCGGGCCATCGATGTGGGCACCGGGATGACTATCGACCTGAGGCGGAACACCCGCCCGGCGCAGCCTGGTGGGCAGGCCAACGCCCCGGCGCAGGTGCCGTCGACGGCCCCGCGGCCGAGCGCGCAGCAGACGCCCGGAGCAGCGATGCCAGGCACCAGTGCGCAAGTGGCGCCGGCTCCGTCCGGACAGGCGCCTCCGCAGCAGCAGCCGACTCCGCCGCAATCCAGCGGGCCCGCCACGCCGGTGGGCATCAGCTTCGATCCGTCCGCGATAACGCCGGCGTCCGGATCGACCTTCGCGGTCAACGTGGTGCTGAGCGGCGCGCAGGACGTCGCCACCGTCCCGCTCCAGATCACCTACGACCCGAAGATCATGCAATTGCTCAACGTGTCCAATGGAGGCTTGCTGTCGCAGGACGGGCAGGCGGTGGCGCTGGTGCACCGCGACGATCCATCGACCGGTATGTTGCAAGTATCAGCGCAACGGCCACCGGGGACCACGGGCGTGAGCGGCAGCGGGACGGTGTTCACGCTGACCTTCCTGGCCAAGGCGCCGGGGACAGCCGGGATCGCGGTGACACGTCCGGCGCTGCGCAACAGCGCCCAGCAAATGGTGCCGGCGACGCCGACCACGGCGACGGTGACCGTGAAGTGAAGCGAACGGTATGGGGCTGAGAAGTAGGGCCACGGCGCGGAAACAGCGCGGATTGACGCTGGTCGAGCTGATCGTGGCCATCACGATCCTGATCATCCTGACCGGCATGGCCATCCCCATCGCGCGGGTCCGGATCAAGCGCGAGAAGGAACGCGAGCTGCGCTACGACCTGTGGCAGATGCGCGACGCCATCGACCGCTACAAGGACGCGGCCGACCGCAATGCCTTCCAGGTGAAGGTGGGGACAGAAGGGTATCCGCCGGACCTCGATACCCTGGTCAAGGGCGTCGACGTGTCGGGCAAGAAGATACGGTTCCTGCGCAACATTCCGGTGGACCCGATGACCGGCAGAGCGGAGTGGGGCATGCGGTCCATGCAGGATGATCCGAAATCGCAATCCTGGGGTGGGCAGAACGTGTTCGACGTTTACACCAAGTCCGATGGGACGGCGATCGACGGGACGAAATACTCGGATTGGTAGACCCAGGTCTCGAGGTTTTCAAGTTTCACGTTTCGCGAGAACGATGCTCAAACGTCATAAAGAGCGCGGGTTCACCCTGATCGAGCTGATGATCGTGATCTCGATCATCCTGATCCTGATCTCGATCGCGGTGCCCATCTACTCGCAGTCCATCCTGCGGGCGCGGGAGGCGGTACTGCGCGACGACCTTTTCACCATGCGCTCGGTCATCGACCAGTTCACCCTAGACAAGCAGCGCGCGCCGCAGTCGCTGGAGGACCTGGTGCAGGCCGGATATCTCAAGGAGATCCCAGTGGACCCGTTCACCAACTCGCGCGACACCTGGACGGTGGTGCAGGAAGACGTGATGCAGAGCATCGACCAGTCGCAGCCCGGGATCACCGACGTGCACAGCGGGGCGAATGGGGCAGGGAGCGACGGCAGGGCGTATACCGAGTGGTAGTCGCCAGTGGGCAGTCGGAGCGAAGATGTCGAGAAGAGTGAAGTTCGAACTGATTGCCATAGCAAGTCTTGCCTCGTTCCTCATCATTACAACCGGGTGCACTAGGAGAGACAGCCGCGAGGCCGTTCTTCGTGACAATCTCTTTACCCTCCGCGCGGTGATTGACCAATTCACGCTCGATAAGCGGCGCGCTCCGCAGTCGCTGGATGATCTAGTGCAGTCCGGGTATCTGAAGGAAATCCCGGTGGACCCGTTCACTGAGTCCCGAAATACCTGGCAGGTGACGCAGGAACAGGCAATGCAGAGCGTGGATCCGTCGCACATCGGAGTCACGGACGTGCACAGCGGAGCTAAGGGGACGGGCAGCGACGGACGACCCTATTCGGAGTGGTAAGAAACACCGCGATCGCCAAGAAGGACAGGCCCCCGAGCCCTAGGTAACCTGCCCTTCCGTCATCTTCCGGAGCACCTTCTTCCATAGAACAATCCCAGCTATGCAGTTGCATGGAGAGCTGCCGTCAGGGGCATGGCCCCTGGAGAATGTGCCGCCGCGAGTGGCGGAGGTCGCACGCCGCCTGCACCAGCCGGAAACGCTGCGCAAGGTGGCCATCACGCTCGCAGTCACGATCGCGGTGTGCTTCTCCGCGGTGGAGGGGTCTGCGTACCTGGTGCTGCGGCATCGGGAAAGCGTGCTGCGGGGCAACCTTGCCTTCATGCGGTCCACCATCCGCGAGTACACCAAGGACGAGCATCACGCCCCCCACCGCCTCATGGACCTGGTCCAGGGCGGTTACTTGACCGAACTTCCGGCCGACCCGTTCACCGGCCTGGCGGACTGGGACCCGGACTTCGCCAACATCCCCGAGTCGATCGACCGCGAGCATTTCGGGATCGTGGACGTGCACAGCCGCTCCACCCAGCGCGGCCGGGACGGCAAGGCATATTGCCAGTGGTAAGCACGCGGCCGAGGGCTGCCGCGCCACCTGATTTGCCTAGCTCCTGCTGACCATCTAACATTCTTCTGTCATGCCGGTTGAGACGGATATTTCTGCGTCTTCCTACACCCCCGTGAAAGCGCCGCGCGGCACCCAGATCTCCTGCAAGGGCTGGCAGCAGGAGGCCGCGTTGCGCATGCTCATGAACAACCTGGATGAAGAGGTCGGCGAGCGCCCGCGCGACCTGGTGGTCTACGGAGGTACGGGCAAGGCGGCGCGCAGTTGGGAGTGCTATCACGCCATCGTGGCGTCGCTGAAGTCGCTATCCAACGACGAGACGCTGCTGGTGCAGTCGGGCAAGCCGGTCGGCATCTTCAGGACGCACGATTACGCGCCGCGAGTGCTGATCGCGAATTCCAACCTGGTCGGGCACTGGTCGAACTGGGAGAAGTTCAACCAGCTGGAGCGCGCCGGCCTGATGATGTACGGCCAGATGACCGCGGGCTCGTGGATCTACATCGGGTCGCAGGGGATCATCCAGGGAACATTCGAGACCTTCGCCGCGGCGGGCGAGAAGAGTTTTGGCGGTGATTTGAGTGGCAAGCTGATCGTCTCCGGCGGCATGGGCGGCATGGGCGGCGCGCAGCCGCTGGCCGCCACCATGACCGGGGCGTGCTTCCTGGGCATCGAGGTCGATCCGGAGCGGATCAAGAAGCGCCTCAAGACCGGCTACTGCGACTTCATGGTCAACAGCCTGGACGAGGCGCTGCGCATCCTGAAGAACGCGGTGCGCAAGAAGGAGAACGTCTCGGTCGGGCTGGTCGGCAATTGCGCCGACCTGGTGCCGGAGCTGGCGGCTCGGGGCGTCGTGCCCGACATCCTGACTGACCAGACATCGGCCCACGATCCGCTGAATGGCTACGTGCCGAACAAGATGTCGCTGGAACAGGCGCTCGAGCTACGCAAGCGCGATCCCAAGGGATACGAAGAGCGGTCGCTGGACGCCATCGCCCGGCACGTCGAGGGCATGCTGGCGCTGCAGAAGCTGGGCTCGGTCACCTTCGATTACGGCAACAACGTCCGCACGTTCGCCTTCCAGCGCGGAGTGAAGAACGCGTACGACTTCCCCGGATTCGTCCCGGCGTACATCCGCCCGCTGTTCTGCGAGGGGCGCGGGCCGTTCCGCTGGGTGGCGCTGTCGGGAGAGGTGTCGGACATCGCCGTCACCGACGAGCTGGTGCTGAGCATGTTCCCCCAGAACCGCATCCTGTCGCGATGGATCGAGCTGGCGCGGAAGCGGATCAAGTTCCAGGGGCTGCCGGCGCGCATCTGCTGGCTGGGATACGGCGAGCGGGCGCAGTTCGGGCTGGCCATCAACGATCTGGTGAAAAAGGGCAAGATCAAGGCGCCGATCGTGATCGGGCGCGACCACCTGGATTGCGGGTCGGTGGCGTCACCGTTCCGCGAGACCGAGGGCATGAAGGACGGCTCGGATGCGGTCGCCGATTGGCCGCTGCTGAATGCGATGCTGAATACGGCGTCGGGCGCGAGCTGGGTGTCGATCCACAATGGCGGTGGCGTGGGCATCGGATACTCGCAGCACGCCGGGCAGGTGACCGTCGCCGACGGCACCGACGCCATGGCCAAGCGCATCGAGCGGGTTCTGACCAACGATCCCGGCATCGGCGTGGCCCGTCACGTGGACGCCGGCTATGCGGAAGCGGGGGACTTCGCGGATAGGACGGGCGTGAAGATCCCGATGAAGAAATGAAAGACGACACCCACCACGGAGGCACGGAGACACGGAGTTCTTTGTCTCTGTTGACCCTATTTGGCGACTGAAAAAGCGCTACTCCTCACCAACATAAGGCAACTGCTCACGCTGCGGGGAGCCAAGGCACCGCGGCGGGGGGCGGAGCTGCGCGAGCTCGGCGTCGTCCAGGACGGGGCGGTGCTGTGCGCGGGCGGGAAGATCGTTTCAGCAGGGACGACGAAAGAGGCCCTGCGCGATCCGTGGGTCAGGAAGAACAGGAAGGCGATCGAGGAGATCGACTGCAAGGGCAAGGTGGTGCTGCCCGGATTCGTCGATTCGCACACCCACCTCATCTTCGCCGGGCCACGCCTGGTGGATTTTGAGAAGCGCATCGGCGGCACGACCTACGAGGAGATCGCCGAAGCCGGAGGTGGGATCCAGTCGAGCGTCGCCGGCGTTCGCAAAGCCAGCGTCAAAGAACTGGCTGCGAAGGCGCTAACCGCGCTGAACCAGATGGCGGCGCAGGGCACGACGACGGTGGAGGCGAAGTCGGGGTACGGGCTGAGCCTCGAGGCGGAGTTGAAATCGCTGGAGGCCATCGCGGAGGCGGCGCGGCTGTGGCCGGGAACCGTGGTCCCGACGCTGCTGGGAGCA